>Ga0315289_10014433_pt1 | contig 11028 bp, 10 predicted proteins | sample YL17G11_40_MG_FD_203452 | JGI IMG/M metagenome (GOLD analysis project Ga0315289, IMG submission 203452) | Sediment microbial communities from Yellowstone Lake, YNP, Wyoming, USA - YL17G11_40 | ecosystem: Environmental > Aquatic > Freshwater > Lake > Sediment | place: USA: Wyoming | collected...
ACCCTGCCAGACTGACCGACTGCTTGGCAAACTGGAACTCCTGCACCAGTTCGTCGGCGTTGTGGTAGGTCAAGCCGAAGCCGAAGCCAAGGTTGGGTAGCGGCCGGTAGCCGACCGCGGCTCCAGCGTAGTAGGTGCCAGCCCGTGCGTTGGAGGTTCGGTGGTAGCGATCGATCTTGGTGGTGCTGATCTGCTTGCCTTCGATGGTTGTATCCTGATCCTTCAAGTCGCCGTCGACGTAGAACACGCCAAAGGCCACGCTGAGACCTTCGACATAGCGATCGAGTTTTTGCAGACCGCCAAAAAACGGCGTCAAGGAGCCGGAGCTGCTCTCGGAGAAGTCGGTCGTGCCGAGGGTCTGCTTATAGGTCGTCGTCTTGTCGTAGAAGGCGTTGGCCGACCCTTGGATGTCGTTGGACAGTGCGAAGGCCAGGCCACCAGGATTGTAGTACAGACCCGAAGCATCGTCGGCCACGCCGCCAAAGGCCCCCCCCATCCCTACGGCGCGGGTCCCGACCAGCACGTTGTTGTAATGGAACTGATCGGCGAGCGCGTGTCCACCCCAGGACATCGACACGTGAACGAGGACGATCAGGCCACTCAAGCGCAGACCATTATTTAGGAGCTTCAAACCACCACCCGTCATCGCTTCTCCTCTCATTCGAGAATGCTCCCCTGGTAGCCTATCTGTTGATAGCTGATCCGTTGACACTCAGGTCAGGCCCTGATCGCTCATTCACGCTCGAATTTTGGAAAGGCCTTTTTCACCTTGGTGAAGCGTTCCTCACCGCTGGCGCCGATGATGTCTTCGGCCTTCATGGTCTTGAGTAGCTCGGCGATGTGCTTGCGGCGATCAGCCATCGCGGGATGGGTCTTCTCGAGATTTTTCACTTTTTTATCGCTCTGGTCTTCGAGCCGCTTTAGGTAGGTGAGCAGAGCTTTTGGCTCATAGCCAGCGCGAATGGCATAGCGAACGCCTTCTTGATCGGCTTCGAATTCGACGCTCTTGTCGAGGCCTTTACCGGTCATCAAGTTCATCCCGGCTTGGGCGGCTGCGAGGACGTTGAGGCCGATACCGCCTTTACCGGTCAGGTATTCAGCCAAGCGCGAACCAGTGGATGAGGTGTCCGGCTCCGGCCGCGCGCGTGGCACTAGGGCATCTTGCATCGGACCACCGACGGTCTTGGACTTGGCCGCGTCCTCTAGTTCCTTTTCCTTCATCTTTTTCAAGGCATCATACATATGCCGTTTGCCGACATGCGCGACTTCGTGGCCGAGGATACTCGCTAGTTCTGCTTCGTTCTTGGCGTTGCGCAACGCCCCCATGGTGATCAGGATGTAGCCGCCTGGGCAGGCAAAGGCGTTGACCGACTCGTGCTTCAGGATAGCAAACATATAACGCCGCTCGGGAGCGTCACTGTAGCTGGCCACGTAATTGCCGACTTGGTTGACGTAGCCGAGGACTTTTTCATCCTCGATGATGCCGTAGTATCCGAGTAAACGGCCAGCCATGTTGCGACCGACCTCGATCTCTTGGCGGTAGTCATCCAAAGCCTTCTGCTGCTCAGCACTAAGCTTTGGGCCGGCCGGCTCGGTAGGTTGTTGTGCCTTTGGGGTACAAGCCAACGTCACGCCAACTAGGGCCAACAAAAGGGCCACATGCCGAGGGTGGAACCACATCTGGGAGTGCTCCTCATCTCACATCTAACCAAAAAGGATCAGTCCCTTTAGGTTAAAGGAATGAAGGGGCATGAGCAACCGGAGGCGCAAAGTTTGCCGGGCCGAGCGGGTCCCAAGACAAAGCTGCCGCCCGGACTCAGTCAGAACTCGCTTTGCGGCTGACTTCATTCAGGACCTGATCACCCAAAGCCGTGACCTTCTTGTCGTTGACCCGAATATCTTCCATCTGATAAACAGCACGAAGATTAGGTCGAACATTTGACGCATTACCAACATTGTCGTCGTCGGCAAGTCCACGCACGCCCATGACTGCGGAACGAGCCCGAGCGTCCTTGCCATCGCTCTCGCTGCGACCTTCCTTGGCGATGGTTTTAATCGCCTTGGCCAGCCCGGCGTCGGTATCGGCCTTGTGCTTCACGGCCAGGACGGAAACAAATCCCGGTTTGCCACCGACGGTCACCTGCCAGAACATCCCCTTGCGCTCACCGACCGGAACCGATTGGCCGGACTTCAGGCTGCCAACGACGGCGCTCTTGTTGGTGGCGTCCTGATAGACCTCGACCCCGTCCTTCTTGGCTTCCACCTCTGCTGCTAGCAGCGGTGTGCTGAAGGCCAAGGCGACCATGGCCAAGAAGGCGAAAAACGCAGGACTAGGTAAGCGATGGATCATGTTCATACCGGTTCTCCTTAGAAACAGAGCGCGAACCCCTTTGCCAGGTTGTCCCCGTTGTCTATACAGCCCACTTCGGTCAAGACCACCAAAAGCTTTAGCTTATCCTGAAATTCTCAAGCGATAATAGTGCCTTTTACCCTTTTTAACCAAACACCCTGCGGCGCTGGCAAAAGCCTGAGGCGTCAATACGATTCCCATATCTTCCACCTTTTCGCCGTTGATGGCTAGCCCACCCTGCTCGATCAACCGCCTCCCCTCAGCCTTTGACGGCACGATCTTGGCGGCCAGCAATAAGTCTAACACGTTCATGCCAGCGCCAAAGACCGCTGCCGCAATAAGCACCTCGGGTTCGCTGCCACCGCTGCCACCACCGTCCTGACTAAACAGTTTTTCTGCGCTAGCGCGAGCTGCCGCCGCCGCTTCCGCCCCGTGCAGCATCGCCGTCACCTCGTAAGCCAAGATCTTTTTCGCCTCATTGATCTCAGCGCCGCCTAGTGCCGCCAGGCGGCGCACTTCGACCATCGGCAGCTCGGTATAGAAGGCCAGGCACTTACCAACCATGGCATCCTCGACGTTGCGCCAGAACTGGAAGAACTCATAGGGCGAGGTCAGCGCCGGATCGAGCCATACGGCACCCTTTTCGGTCTTGCCCATCTTACGGCCGTCGCTGTTTTCGAGCAGTGGGGTCGTGATGCAAAAAGCCTGCTTGCGGGTGAAGCGTCGCACCAGCTCCATCCCCGCCAGGATATTGCTCCATTGATCATCGCCGCCCATCTGCAGGGTGCAGGACTCGGTTTTAAACAGGTGCAAGAAGTCATAGCTTTGCAGGATCATATAGTTAAATTCAAGAAAGGACAGACCCTTTTCCAACCGCTGCTTAAAGCATTCCGCCGTCAACATGCGGTTGACGCTAAAGTGCGGCCCGATTTCGCACAGCAGGTTTAGGTAATTGAGCGGTCCCAGCCAATCGTGGTTGTTGACCATGATGGCCTTTGCCGGTGAGGAGAAGTCGATGTAGGTCGATAGTTGCGATTTGAGTCCCTGCATATTGCTGGCGATCGTCGTGGCTGTGAGCACCTGGCGCATCTCGCTCTTGCCAGTCGGATCACCGATCATCGCGGTCCCGCCGCCGACTACCGCGATCACCCGGTGTCCCGCGTCCTGCCAGCGCTTTAGGTTGATCACGTGCATCAAGTGGCCGACATGCAAACTCGGCGCCGTCGGGTCAAAGCCGATGTACGCGGTCCGCGGCGCCTCGGCCAGATGCTGCGTCAGCTCCTCTTTATGGGTGATCTGCGCGATCAGGCCGCGCTCTTTCATCGTTTCAATAAATCCCATGCTTGGACTATCCTTTGGAGAAGCATCCCAAAACAGCTACCGAGAGGTGGCATCCTATCCCAAACCTACTGAGAGGCTCATCACCTTGCAAGCACCTAGTCGCCCTCTATGGACCCAATGCGGCGCACCGATCCTACTGATCGGCCCAGCCTACGCCGGGAAATCCGAACTCGCGATGCAGGCCCTCAGGCCGGATCTGGCTGCCGTCGTGCTCGGCAGCGCCCCACCCGAGGAGCCAGCCTTCTCGTCGCGCTTGGCGCAACTGCAATCGCTGCGACCACCGTCCTGGGAGACGATCCATGCCGGCAAGCACTTGGTCCAGGCCGCGACGGAAGCGGCGCAGGCCAACAAGGGCGGGCAGATCCTGATCGACGCGGTCAATCAGTGGCTGGCTGTGGTCCTCCTTGGCGATCCGGAGTCGTCGCACAGTGAAGCGGTGCGGGCGGCCTGGTTGGACGACCAAATCACCGCACTGATCCGCGTCCTCGGCGCATTTCCCCAGACCCGCTTCGTCCTGGTCTCGGCTGAGGTTGGTGCCAGCCCAGCTCCTGCACGCTTGCCTGAGCGCCTTTACCGTCAGTATGTGGGAGTCACCAACCAACGCCTGGCGGCGGTGGCGCAAACCGTGGTGAGCGTTCAAGCCGGCATCGGCACGGTGATTAAAGGATGACGCCTGGCGGGTGGTCGCATAAAATCAAATCCGTAGTCGAGACATGCTGACGTTCCTGGAGGTTGACGATGCTCTTAAAGATGCTCCGTTTAGTCGCTGTGCCCCTCATTCTGCTGCATGCCGGCTCGGCATTCGCACTCATCGACGTCGAGGCCCTAGCGGGCAAGCGCTGGTACAAACTCGGTGTTAGCCCCTCACAACAGGTGAGCGCCACCGAGGTCGCCCTCGCCGCCCACGTCGACCCGATCCCTTTGATCCCGGTGTCCTTTGGCGTGCGGGCCTCATCGGCCGCGCTCAACGTCAATGATCTCAAGTCGTATTATGGGGCCGCTTCCATCAGTAGCGCACTGATGGTCGAGGCCGGCCTCGACGTCATGGTATGGGTCCCCCTGGTTCCCATCATCACCCCTTACGCGCGCTTGAACATCCCCGTGTATGGCATCTGGCACGTTGGCGGCACCGCCGCCAATGGCAACCCGACCCCCACCGATTTCACCCACAACGGTAAGGTGAGCGGCGTCCAAGGCAGCATCGGCTTTAAATACTCACCGCTGCCCTTGATCAGCGTCCTCTTCGAGGTCAACCGCGCCGCGGAGACCTGGAAGGAAAGCGAGGCCAAGGTGGGTGGGCAAGGTGTCAGCGTCGATAGCAAATCCCATGCGTTAAACTCCAACGCAGTGTTTTTAGGCGTAGAAGTCGGCCTCTAAGCGACAGGGTGGGTGACGACCTGGGCCTTTGGACTTGATCCCTAGGCCACAATCTCGATACAAAAAGGACCCAAGTCCCTTTGTTCGAGGCACCCTTTGTCCATTCAACGCCCCGAGAGTGAAGCGAAGATCGCTGCGATGTTCGACCGCGTCGCGCCGCGCTACGATCTGTTAAACCGCCTGCTCAGCGCCCGCCAGGACCAACGCTGGCGCCGGCAGCTGACGGCTATGGTGCCGTATCGCCCAGGGGGTCGCTACCTCGACGTCGCCACCGGCACCGGGGACGTACTCCTCAGCGTGGCCCGCGCCCGCACCGAGTATCAAGAGCACCTCGGCGTCGACATCTCGGCCGAGATGCTCGCCTTGGCGCAAAAAAAGGCCAAGACCTCGGGCCTCAAACCAACCCCCCAGTTTCACCAGATGAGCGCCGAGCGCCTCCTGCTGCCGGACGGCGCGTTTGACTGTCTAAGCATCTCGTTTGGCCTACGCAACGTCGTCCGCCGCGATCAGGCAATCAAGGAATTTTACCGCGTGCTTGGCCCCGGCGGTGTCTTGCTGATCCTCGAGTTTTTCCTACCGCGTAAGGGTCTCATGGCCTGGTTCTTTCAACTATACTTTCACCGCATCCTGCCGTTTATCGGCGGCCTGCTCAGCGACCGCGAGGCCTACCGCTACCTACCCGAAAGCGTCGGCTCGTTTTACACTCCCGAGGCCATGCGCGAGGCCCTTTACCAGCAGGGATTCACCGTCACCAGCAGCTACTCTTATCTGTTTGGAGCTTGCCGCTTGATTCAGGCGACCAAGGTCTAAATGAGGCTCTCCCACTCGGTCTCTTCGCCGCCGCTGTCCAGCTTGACGGTTTCCTCGATGCCGGCGGCCTTGTTTTTTTCGCGGTTCTTGAGCACGACGGCCACCTTCTCGAGCGGCCCTTTGGCACGCTGAAACTTTGGCCCCCCCAGGCTACAGCTCTCGGTGAGGCAGTCCGTGGCCCGCTCCAAATTGCCGGTGCGCACGAAGCCCAGACCCATATTGAACAGCAGCTTGGCTTTAAGCTGACTATCGCTGCCAGCGCCGCGCACGGCATAATCGTAGTACTCGATCCCTTCGGCATATTTTTGCGAACGAATCGACATGATCGCACGCATATTGAGAAACGAGATCATATCCTGCGAAAACTCCTTGTCGCCAAGATAGCCAAGCGCGCCCTTCAAGTCCTGCTGCGCCAACTTCACCTTGGCCAGACCCTCCTGCACTCGGACATCGTCGGCCCCGACCAGAGCAACGCTCTTGTGCAGGGTCGCCTCCGCCTGCTCAACCTTGCCAGCGACCACTTGGGCATCGCCTAGCGTGAGCAGGCGCTCGCTATTTAGCTCGTGGAAATGGCTCAGCTTCTGCAGGACATCCATGCCCTCAGCGGCCTTACCGGTGCGCAGGTAGAGTTTGCCAAGGGTGTTGGCAGCCCACAAATGCTGCGGGTTTAACGTCAGCAGACGCTTTAAATAGGCTTCAAGTCGCTTGGCTTCATTGGTAAACAAAGACGCACTACAGAGCAGGCGCAGCACCTCCTCGGTGGTGACGGGCAGGGCTCGCAGCTTATCCGCAAGCCGGCGCACGGCAGCGCTGTCGCGCACCTTGATCGCTTCGAGCAGGTCGTGTTCATAAGCTGACAAGGACCCCAGCTGATGCACCTCGCTGCAGACGCGCTTTAAGTAGTCCTTGAGTTCGTCATTCTTGCCGGGCCCGGAGCAGACAAACCGCGCCCCCACTTCCTGGGCAAAGAGCAGCTGCTCCCGACTGAGTTCATTAGGAGCGACGACATAGACGACGCGATGGGCTAGCGGTGATTCACTGCTGGCGCAGACTCGTGCCGTCTTTTGCATCGATTCCGGGCTGGTGAAGTCGGCGATGATGACGACAAAGTGCGGGTCGGAACTGAGGACCCCGTAGCTCTCCTCGCCGACCTTTGGCTGCAGAAAGTAGTAGGGCTTAAGCACCTTGCGCAGTTGCTCGATGCGGTCGCTTGGACCGACCAGAAAGAGGTCGCGGACAAAGTTGATATTAAACTTGGAACTGGCTTCTTCCATCGACACTGACCTCACCGGATCACTGGTTGCCTTGGGCCACTAGAGCAAAACAGGCGTTGATGCGTTCACTCTCGGACAGATCGCGTGCCATGAGCTGTTCGAGCTTTACCAAGCGCGCCCTGGACCCCTCCAGCAGCGGGGTCAGAGATACCGGCAAGTTGGCCAGCGGCGACACCATGGCGGTCAGAAAGCCCTGCCAGCGCAGTTCTAGCAGGCGCAGCAGGCGCAGCCAGCGAACCAAAGGCGTCCACAGCGTGAGATGGCGCGCCAGGATATCGGTGCGATCACACGACCTGATGACGCGTTGACCGAAGGATAAAGCGATCAAGACGGGTGGGTCCGTCGCCACGACTTTGATCGCAGCCTCCCATACGGTGTACAAGACGCCGAGATCGTCGACCACGCTATCGCACAACCATCGCCACTCAGCACGCCTTTGCGGATCGTCGTCGGAGTCGCCACCGTAGGTATAAAGTCCGGCGATTTGCGAGAGAAACTGGTACGAATTATAGACGGTTGAGCCGGTCTGATCGAGAGGGGCCAAACGCACCTGGGACACCTGCGAAGACGACATAGACGGCACTCACCGTGGTGATTGATATCCGTCCATCTTAAGACTTCGCTCTGGGCTAGTCAAAATCACCGGGCCGGGCAGCCGGCGCTCGCCGTCATCCGAGTGATCGCCAACAATGGCATGCGGCTGGAGACTGAGGGGCGCGAAGTTTAGGTGACGTCGACCATCAGCAGGGCGCCATGTCGACCGTGACCTGGCTGTAAATACCGGCTATAATGACCCTGTATGGCCCAAAATTACGGCACCTATTGAGACATATGTTGTATGTACCGAATATTTGAAGACTTTCTGAAAACTCGAAGTCAGCGTTCCAGACGCACCCCGCTGATCCGGCTTGTCGGCAAGCCCTTTAAATTTACGCAGGGTGATTCCCGTTGAGGTCAAGGCTGGGACGACCGGTAGTCTTTTAGCGAGTCGATCAACTCAATACCGTAAAGTGGTATATTGAATAGCGTAAACTTGACCCTTTCCTGGCCCGCATGACTAGTCGTGCCGTAATCGACCTGCTCGACGAATCGCTCACGATAGGCAAGGTCAAATCGAATCGCCTGCTTAGACTTTGCGGCGTGGTCAGCCATGAATTTGATTAATGACTTTATCCGACCTGACTTGCCGGCCTTAATTTCTATTGGGATGACCAGCTGGCGATGACAACGAACAAAATCCACTTCTGCATTGTCAGACGATTTTTCACGCAGCCAGTAATGGACCCTGGGACGGTCGGTCCTACCGCTGCCTAGATAAAGATGCTGGGCGGCAAACTGTTCAGCCATATCGCCTTTTGAAATCAAATTTTCAAAGTCTAATCCAGCAATATCGTTCCATGTGACATCTAATAAACAGTTATAAAGTCCGACGTCGAGAAAATATGTTTTGAATACATCAGGATCCTCAGTTCGTCGCAACGGGATGCCGCTACCGCTAGTGTGATAAACTTTTTGTAGGAGAAAAATACCGTCCAAAATATCAATCGCTTGCTTGACGTGGATAGATTTTGCCTGCGACAGACGACTAAATATAACTTTGTGTCCGATTTCAAACGGGATGCGATCTAACACATCCCTGATGACGTCCGCAACATTCCCCTCTGCATAACGGTCGACGTCTTCACGAAACGCCTGGATGATTTGGTGGTGGACGGATCTAGCGTCTACGTAGCTTCCACCCGATTTTACAAATTGCGACACCGCCTCAGGCATGCCGCCGACAAAAAAGTAGTCCATCATAAAACGTACAACTCGTTCGTGGACCGAAGATGTAATTTTATTTACATGATCGCCAGGAATAGCGCGCTCTAGCTCACCCGCGAGAACAGATCCACCACAGGCACGTAAGAATTCCGAAAAAACAAAAGGCCCCAAAAAAAGATACTCAATGCGGCCCACCGGAATTTTCTGTTTTTTCTCCCTGAGGCGCACCTCAAGGAGGCTGCCTGCGGCAATAACTGGAATCTCTGGTCTTTGCTCCTTAAAAAACCGCAGCCGGCTATAAGCTTCGTCGCTTTCCTGGATTTCATCGATAAATATTAGTGTACGGTCGCTCAGCCTTTTACCTTTGAGCGCTAAGATCTCGTTGATGCAGCGATTAACATCAAAAGAGCCGCGACCAAATTCGCTTATTTGATCTTCTTCTAGGTTGATCTCGACTAAATCGAGGTTTTGACTCGCTGCAAAAGCGCGGACGAGTGCCGTCTTTCCCACCTGCCTAGCACCGCGTATGACCAATGGCTTGCGCGTGCTTCTGGATAGCCAATCATTGAGATGGCTCTCGGCGACCCTTTGAAAGTACATGCTGCCTTCTCTTTAATGTATCGTAATTATTCCTAATTGAGCCGAGTCGCTAAATACCCGACTTATTGTACTACAGAAATAGCTAAATGCCCGGCTTATTTTACGACTAAATCAGATTAAAACACGACTTAGTGCCCTTTGTGCCCATAAAAGAAGCCTCCGAGCTGGTACCTGCGCCCTGCTGCGTGGGGCCAAAGAGGCTAGCGCCCGCGCAATGTCAACGGCTACTCCCTCGGTAAGGCGACCCAAGGCCCTAGCCTTTGCAGCTGGCTGCCCCTGCTTTGGCTGACGGCACCATCGACTTCGCCTACGGCGGCAGAATTACCGAAGCAAACGGCAAGCCTGTAGAGGGTGATGTCGCTTTAAAAATAACTTTCTTTCACGACAAAGACGGCCAGACGGAAGTTCTTTCGGTCACCGAGGGGCTGGGTAAAATCACCCTACAACAAGGAATCTTCCAATTTCGTCTACCGCTACCGGCATCGGACTACGACAAGGTGTTTAAAAGCGCTGATCAACCCGTGTGGATTCAAGTCACCGATCTAACTCATCCGCAAAAAGGCCCATTTCCGCTACAGCAAGTAATGGTGATGCCATATGCTGCAAAAGTACCGGTAGACGGCATCACGCTGAGTTTTAACAACGAAGGCAAACTGACTGCCGGTCCCTCCAGCGCCCCTGGCGCCAACCAATTCATCACCAAGGACTCGCAAGGTCGCCTCGTTTGGGGGACGCCCGACACTAGCGCTGCTGCGCTACAAGGCCAAAGCGTCAGCACTACTGCGCCAGCTAGCGGGCAAGTCCTGAAATTCGACGGCACCCAGTGGCTGCCAACCACCATGACTAGCGGAACGCTGACTGGAGTCAACGTGTCCGCACCCCTGGTCAATAGCGGTTCAGCAACCGTGCCGGCTCTCTCAATCGCCCGAGCTGCCAGCGTTAGCGACGGCTATGTCAGCTCCGCAGACTGGCTAACATTTAACTCCAAGCAAGCCGCCCTGGGCTTTACTCCGGTAAACAAGGCCGGCGATACGATGAGCGGCGGTCTTAACATGAGCTATATTAAGCTCAAGGACAACGACGGCACGGATAACTACCTACGACTAAACGCCAACCCAGCCATGACAGCCGATCTTTCCTACACCTTCCCCGCGTCTGATGGCACCGTCGGCCAAGTGCTCACGACCAACGGTGCCGGGACGTTTAGTTGGGCCTCCGGAGCTTCCGTGTCAGGCACTGCCGGCGGTGATCTTGGCGGCACCTACCCTAACCCCACGGTCGCTGCTGTCGGTGGTGCCACTGCTGCCAACTTGGCTGCAGGTGCAGCCTTAGCTAACGCCGGGGCGAGCGTCAACACCGCTTCGACCCTGGTCAAACGCGACGCTACCGGCAGCTTCGCCGCTGGTACGATCAGCATGTAGTACTTTCGAAAGGGTCAACTTAAGTAGCCGCCCCTTCAATCTTGGCCACCGTGGCCATAATGCTCCATCTTTCCTGCCCTACTTCTGGCGC
>Ga0315289_10014435_pt1 | contig 11028 bp, 15 predicted proteins | sample YL17G11_40_MG_FD_203452 | JGI IMG/M metagenome (GOLD analysis project Ga0315289, IMG submission 203452) | Sediment microbial communities from Yellowstone Lake, YNP, Wyoming, USA - YL17G11_40 | ecosystem: Environmental > Aquatic > Freshwater > Lake > Sediment | place: USA: Wyoming | collected...
TACATGAAACATTTAAAAAATTAAATTATGAATATGTTATATTATTAGATTCTGATTTGAGTTATTCACCCGAAGAAATACCTGAATTTATAAAACAACTTGATAAATATGATATTGTATCTGGAAGTAGATTTCTTGGAATAATAGAAAAAGATTCTATATCATCTATTAATATGATTGGAAATATTATAATAACTATTATAGGAACTAAACTTTTTAATGTGAAATCAACTGATATATGCACAGGATTTTGGGGATTTAGAAAAAGTGTATATACGAAAATGATAATTGATGCTCCACACTTTGAACTGGAAGCAAATTTCTTTACAGAGATATTACGTAATAAATTAAATTATTGTGAGATTCCTATATCATATAAAAAAAGAGTTGGAACTTCTAAAATAAATGTATTGGATGGTATTCGTATTGTATTATATTTAATTAAACGGAGGTTGTGGAATGGAATGGAATGTGATTGATAAATATTTACAACAACAACGAATTAATAATACATTTAATATATTAAAACAATATAATATATCCTTAAATGAAAAAATAGTTGTAGATTTAGGATGTGGCAATAATAGATTTTTGGAAAGTGTATCTAATGTTATACGGAATGGATATGGAGTTGATAAATATGAATATACATCAAATGAATATCATTCTAATATAAAACGAATTGTAAATAATTTTGATAGTGGTGATGTAGAATTATTCAAAGAAAATAGTATTGATATTGTGTTTATGCTTGCATCGTTAGAACATTTGCATAATCCAAATGATATAGTAAAAGAAATACATCGAATATTACGACCCGGTGGAGTATTTATATTTACAACACCTTCACCACATACACATGGACTTTTAACAGTTTTAAGTAGTTTGGGAATAATATCTAAACAAGAAATTAATGACCATAAACAATATTTTACATTTACTGGATTACGAAATATCATAGAATATAGTGGATTTAGTGAATATGAAATTAAGAGTTTTCAATTAACTATGAATCAGATTGGAATTGCATATAAATAAATAACTGTGATGTAATGAATCTAAATGCCAATCAACTATCAATAATATTATTAATACTTGGATGGATGTGTTTTTTTATAAATAAGATGAGCGAGAAAACCCACCTTTTTAAAGGTGGGATGAAAGCGAACAAAAATAATCATACATGAGGTAAATTCAATGAGAGCATACAAATAATAGTTTCGTCCATGAAACAAGAAGCCAATGATTTTAATCATGGGTGATTCACTTACAATTAACAATAGAATAAAATATTCGAGAAAAAATATGTTCGAAATGACAACTGTATGGTGATATGTATGGCTGAAATAACACGAGAACAGGAAGAAGTATTAAGAGGAAAACAAAAAGTTCATTGTGGATGTAAACGAAGAATTAAAATAAGCAGTAGTTGTAAAAAACGCATACATGAAAAGGATTGCAAATTTTATTCAAATTTACCAACATTTAGTTATGGTGATAATACAAACTTTTGTAAAAGATATTTTAATTTGTGATTCATAGGTGATACTAAATGCCAAATCAACACCCACTCATATTTTTTATTTTGATATTTTTTATTTTTTCTGTGGGAGTAATGTATATAAATAATGAACATGTAATGAAATTAACTATTAAACAATTAAATTATAGCTACACACATGTAAATGAAAGCCATACTATTAGAGTTGTAAATGACACTCTTAAATGTGAACAAACTGTATATGTTAATAAAATAACAAATGAAACTGAATTATCTTTAGTATGTAAATATGAAAGTAGAACGTGATTCTATGGATGAAAAAATAACTGATTTGATTATAATAATTATTGTTCTTTTAACAATTAGTATAATTAGTAGCATTGTATTAATAAATAATGGCTATCATATAATGTAAAGGTGATATTATGAAAAAACAAATAAAACAAATAGTTGGAAAAATGTTATCAACTGTATGTGTTAATCCTGTTGGACGAGCATGTTTGAATCAATCAGGATATTCTTGTATTCCGTCATACCAAATGGAAGTTATAAAAAATTTAGATAAACATGAAGATATAACAAAATATGAAACGTTTGGCGAAATAGCGACTGGTGTAATAAATGATAGAACTACTTGTCTTTATTATGATAGACTCTATACGATTTATCAAACATTATTATCATTCGATAAAACACATCTTAACACGATTGAGATAGGAGTATATAAAGGAGGAACAAGTAAATTTATTTTAGAAACATTAAAAAGAATAAATATAATTTATAACCATTATTGTATTGATACGTTTGAAGGTCATTCTGAAAAAGATATAGGAAGTAATGATACACATAAAGTAAATCAATTTAATGATACATCACTTGAAAGTGTAACTAAGTTATTGGCTTCTTATAATGAAGATAACTTATATGGAAATTTGAGTATTAAAAAAGGACGCTTTGAAGAATTTAAAACAGACTTGAATGATAAAGATTTTGATTTTGTTTATTTAGATATGGATTTATATTCTCCAACATTAGATGCCTTAAAGTTTTTTAGTTCTATACTTAAATCTAAATCAATAATATTAATTGATGATTATGGGCATAAATCTTGTCCGGGTATTAGAAAAGCTGTTGATGAGTTTTTGAAAACTGATGATACATTCTTTAATTTTCATTTATTAACTGGACAGATGTTATTAGTAAAATATGAGTAAAAAACCACCAAAATGTCATTTCACAAAAATTCATTTTTTGGAAAAAAACAAAACAAAAATAACATGAGGTAATACTATGGATATTATATTATGTCATCCTTTCCTTCAAAGCACAGGTGGGGGTGATAGAGTAGTATTAGAATTAGCGAAAAAATTTAATCCTAAAATATATTCTATAGTATATGATAAAAATAAAACATTTGAAGAATTTAAAGAATTTGATATTGAAATACTGCCACCATCTATATTAGAAAAACCTTTTTGTTTTATGAAAAATGATACAAGAAATTATAATGCTATATCGGCTGGACTTAGATATTATTTTACAAAAATAAAAAAAGATTATGATATTATTTGCGCACTTGGAAGTCCAAGTGAATATATTAGAAATAAGAATGAACGTGTTTGTTGGTATTGTTTTTCACCGAATAGACAAGCATATGATTTATATGATTTTAGAACTAAAGATATGTCATTACCAAAAAAAATAATGAATAAAATATTAATAAATACATATGAAATACCTGAACATAACGTAGTTCCAAAGATAGAACAAATATTAACGAGTTCCGAGGTAGTAAAAGATAGAATAACTAAATATCTATATCGTAATGATGCAAAAATTATTTCTCCGGGTGTAGATATTAAATCATTTACAAATAAAGGATATGAAAAATACTTCTTTTACCCATCAAGAATTGTTCCGGAAAAACAGTTTGAATTTGCTATAGAATCATTTAGAATATTTTCAGAAAAACATAAGGATTGGAAATTAATTATTGGAGGATATTTATCTAACTCGAATAGAGACAAATTATATTTTGAAAAAATAAAAACATTATCTGATGGACTTAATATTGAATTTAAATTAAATTTAACAGAAAACGAATTGAGAGAATTGTATGCAAATTGTTATACGGTTTTATTTACAGCTATAAATGAAGACTTTGGTTTGATTCCATTAGAAGCTATGGCATCTGAAAAACCAATTATATCTATTAATGATGGCGGCCCAAAATATACTATAATAAATGGTAAAACAGGATTCCTTATTAATAGTATAAATGAAATGAGTAATATTATGATAAACTTATCTGAACATCCTAATATAGTTTGTGAAATTGGAAAAAATGGACGTAATCATGTTCTTGCACATTTTACAACAGAAAAGTTTTTAAATGAAATGGAACATATATTTAAACGCATGTCATGTAATACTCAAGTAAAATATTTAGGTTGATGACTAAATAACTACAGGTAATAATATGAATATATATGAACGATTATTGAGTAAATTACGATACTACTATTATAAAGATAAACTAAAGTATTGTGGAGGATACTTCATATCAGATAATGGTTTTAGAATTACAGGAAGCAATAATATTTGTATTGGAATTAACTGTTCATTTAATGTAAATGTTTTGATAAATTCTATTAATTCTATTACTATAGGAAATAATGTAATGGTTGGACCTAATACAGTCATATATGACAATAATCATGGATATTTAAACGTTGATGTTCCAATGAATAAACAAGAAAAAATATCAGCACCAGTATTCATTGGAAATGATGTATGGATTGGAGGTAACTGTATTATATTAAAAAATTCTACTATAGAAAGTGGAAGTATAGTAGCCGCACATTCTTTAGTAAATAAAGAAATACCACCCTATGAAATATGGGGTGGTGTTCCCGCAAAATTTTTAAAAAGGAGATGATATATATGACAACAATACAAGTTGGAAGTTATAAAATATCTAAAAATAATCCGTGTTTTCTGATTGCTGAAATTGGCAATAATCATCAGGGTGATATTAATATAGCAAAAGCTACTATTGATGCCGCCATAAATTCTGGTGTTCATGCAGTAAAATTTCAAAAAAGAAATAATAAAACATTATTTACAACTGAAATGTATAATAAACCATATGATAATGAAAATAGTTTTGGAAAAACTTATGGTGAACATAGAGAAGCATTGGAATTAAATAAAGAACAATATATTGAATTAAAACAATATACTGAAAATAAAGGAATTGTTTTCTTTGCTACACCGTTTGATATTGAAAGTGTAGATTTCTTAGAATCTATAAATGTTCCGTGTTATAAAATTGCATCAGCACTTATAACTGATACTATATTAATTGAATATATTGCATCGAAGAAAAAACCAATATTTTTATCTACTGGAACTGCAACTATGACAGATGTTAATAGAGCATATAACATAATAAAAAAATATAAAATACCATTATGTCTCTTACATTGTATTGCATCATATCCTATGGATAATTATAGAGAAACAAATCTTAATGTTATAACAACATTAAAGAGTTTGTATCCAGATACAATTATAGGATTCTCAAGCCATGAAAGCGGAATTGTTTTACCTATTGCCGCATATATGTTAGGAGCAAGAGTTATTGAAAAACACTTTACATTGAATAGAAGTATGAAAGGTGGCGACCATAAATTTTCTTTAGAACCTGCTGGAATGACAAAATTAAAAAGAGATTTAGATAGAGTTTATCAATCATTAGGAAGTCCAGATAAACAGATACAACCATCAGAACTGGATGCAAAACGAAAATTAGGAAAAGCATTATATTCTAATAAAGTATTGAATACTGGTGATACTATAAATGGAAATGATATATGTATTAAATGTCCTGCAAGTGGATTACCACCATATAGATTATATGATATTGTTGGACGTAAACTAAAGAAAACAATATTACCTGAAACAGCAATAACTGAAGATATAATTGAATTTGAAGAAAAAGAAATAATGAATGATACTGAATTGCTTGATGATTGAAAGTGGAAGGATTGAAGAAGAACCGGAAGGTGTAAATATGACACTTGGAGAAAAGTATTTTGAATATTCATGTAAGGGATTAGAAGTTTTAAATGTATCCAAACTAACATCATTATTAATGAGTTATACTATGATTGTAATTATGGTTTTTATTTGTATTCCATTGTTTTTTGTTGGGTTTGTGATTTCAGTATTTGAAGAAAAACGGTGAATAACTATGAATATAAATGACATGTTTGATTTAACGAATAGAGTTGCTATTGTAACTGGTGGATGCGGAAACTTAGGAAGTGAATTTGTTACCACTTTACATGATGCTGGTGCAACTGTTGTTATAATTGATAATGTTCCAGAAAGTAAACAACTACATAAATTTTATTTTGAACCAACTATCTATAGAGTTGATATAACACATCAAGAAGCTATAAGATGCATATTATTAGATATATTAAAAAATGTTGGAAAACCATCTATATTGATTAATTGTGCCGCAATAGATGTTCCACCATCCAATCAATCGAATGAATCAATGTTTAAATTTGATAATATTATTGATGTTAATATAAAAGGAACTGTAAATTGTTCTCTTATTTTTGGTGAGTATATGGAACAGGAACATAATAATGGAAGTATTATAAATATATCATCTATATATGGAGAAGTATCACCAGACCAACGAATATATATAAAAGATAATCAACCAGATGAACTGCCATTTGTAAAACCTATTTCATATTGTATTAGTAAAGGGGCAATACCTAATATGACACGTTATCTTGCAACATATTTTAAGAATGTTAGAGTTAATACTTTAACACTTGGTGGAGTATTTAATAATCAAAATACTGAATTTGTTAAAAAATATTCTGATAAAGTTCCGCTTGGACGTATGGCAAATAATGATGAATATAATGGAGCTATTCTTTTCTTAGCTTCTAATGCATCATCTTATATGACTGGTTCAAATTTAATAATTGATGGAGGTTATACTGCATGGTAAATGAATTATTAAATCAGGAACTTGTAAATGTTGCATGTTCTAATGCAAAGATAGCATTTAGAGAATGGAGTTTAATAACTCCACCAAATAGAGGTAAAATATTATTTAATGTTGGAAAGAAAATTGAAGAAAAAAGAAATGAATTTATTACAGTTTTAATGGATGAGACTGGTAAAACGGTTACAGAAGCAGATGGAGAAGTTACATCTGCAATAGAAATGGCATATTATATGGCAGGAGAAGGACGACGAATGTATGGAGATACAACACACTCTGAATTACCAAATAGATTAGCAATTACTAAAAGGTATCCGATAGGAGTATGTGGAATTATTACACCTTGGAATTTTCCATTATCAATGATGGCATGGAAAGTTTTTCCAGCTTTAATATGTGGAAATACTGTAGTTCTTAAACCATCTCGATTAACTAAAAAAACTGCTGTATTGTTTTATTATGTTCTTATAGAATCTGGAATACCAAGTAATGTTATTAATATATTAAATGGTGATTCTAACTTAGGTTCTACACTTATTAAATATGGAAAAATTAATATGTTATCTTTTACTGGTTCAACTGAAACTGGAAGATGGATAGCAGAAGAATGTGGAAAAAGATTAATTAAAACATCATTGGAGTTAGGAGGAAAAAATGTATTAATTATCATGGATGATGCTGATTTGGAATTGGCAGTATCATGTTCAATTAAAGGAGGATTTTCTGTTGGAGGACAACGATGTGCTTCTACTGGATTAGTTTTAGTTCATAATGATATATATGATAACTATATAAATAGATTGAAAGTAGAAACTAAACAACTTATAAAAGAAAATAAATATAATTGTATGATAGATGAATCAAATGTTTGTAATGTAAAAGAATATATGGCTATTGCACAACGATATAACTGTTCTATTCAATGTGGTGGAAAAGTTCATTTGAAAGAAAATAAATATTATTGTGAACCAACAATAATAACTGATGTTGTTGAAACATGTCCTCTATCACAAATTGAAATGTTTGCTCCTATATTACCTATTATAAAGGTTAATATTTTAGATGAAGCTATTGGAATACAGAATAGATTGTATTATGGATTGACATCATCTATCATAACTAAGAATATAAATAATGCTATGATTGCAATAGATAGATTAAAAGTTGGTGTGTGTTATGTAAATGCACCAACATACGGTTCGGAAGTTCATTTACCGTTTGGCGGAGTTAAAGAATCTGGAAATGGATATAGAGAAGTTGGAAAATCTGCAATAGATACATTCTCTGAATTGAAAACTATATATATTGATTATAGTGGAGAGTTACAAAATGTTCAAATTAAAAAATAATTTGTGTTTGCGACTATGGTGTAGTGGTAACATATCACGTTGCCAACGTGAAGAAAAGAGTTCAAATCTCTTTAGTCGCATTAACTGATATGGGATGATTGACATGGAAAACACATCAAATAAAAAAATATTTTTTAGTAGAAATGACTTTTTGAAGATAAATGATTTAAATGTAAATGCAGATATGATTAGATATAATACAATTGCTATGATAATAAATGCACAATCAGGACATATTGGAGCATCGTTAAGTTGTATTGATATATTAACTGTTTTGTATCATAGAATATTAAAACCAACTGATTATTTTATTTTATCTAAAGGACATGGTGTTGCTGGATTATATGCAACATTAGAATCAATAAATAATATTAATGAAAATGATTTATTAACTTTTAGAAAAATACATGGACTACAAGGACATTCTGATATGGCTTGTCCATCAATATCTAACGTATTAAGTCAATCTATATGTTCAAATACTGGTTCATTGGGAATGGGAATATCTAAAGGAAAAGGATATGCATTAGCATCAAAAGAAAATATGGTATATGTATTAATTGGAGATGGTGAGTTACAAGAAGGACAAAACTGGGAAGCTATAATGTCAGCATCAAGAATGAAACTTGATAATCTTGTTATTATAGTAGATAATAATAGAATACAAACAGAAAATCATACTACAGATACAGATAACTTAACTAAGAAATTTGAATCTTTTAATTGCGATGTAATAGAATGTAATGGACATAATATAATTGATTTGATTCCTATTTTAACTAATATTAGAAATAAAAAGAATAGAAAACCTAAAGTTATTATTGCTCATACTATTAAAGGATATGGTATAAGAATTTGCGAAGAAATGAAATTTCCTTATAGATGGCATAGTGGAATATTAAATATAGAAGAATATAAAATTGCCGCTACTGAACTTCTTAACAAGATTACAATTAAACTTAAAATAACTGGTATTATACTACCTGAAATAAGTTACCCACTTAAAATTGAAAATGAATTTATAATTCCATCATTAAAAAACAGTTTTAGTAAATGGTTATTACATGTCAAAGATAAATACCCTAATATTGTTGTGTTAGATGCAGATTTAAAAACAGATTGTGGATTAAATGAATATCAGAAAAAATATCCTAATGATTTTATCGAAGTAGGAATTGCTGAACAAGATATGGTTTCAATGGCAGGTAGTCTTGAACAAGCTGGACGAATACCTATTGTAAATTCATATACGGCATTTCTAACAAGTAGAGCTAATGAACAGATATTTAATAATGCAAGTGAACTAAGTCAGATAATATATGTTGGGCATCTTGCTGGAGTATTACCTTCTAAAGCTGGAAAATCACATTGGGGAGTTAGAGATATATCATTACTTAAAGCTATACCTAATTTTATTTTGTTTTCTCCATCGAGTGAAGATGAACTTATTGATGGAATGGATTATCTTATTGGGAATCAACATGCTAATATATATTTAAGACTTGAACATTGTAATATACGAAATGAATTACCTATAAATATAAATAAAATATCGTATAAGAAAGGAAATATTATAACTACTGGAACTGATATTGTTATTATTGCTTATGGACCATTAATGTTATCTGAATGTTTGTTAGCACAGAAAAAACTATGCAGTGAAATAAGTATTAAAATAATAAATTTACCATGGTTAAATAAAATTGATTCTGAATGGCTGAAAGAAACGATTGGAAATATTAACAATGTTTTATGTATTGAGAATCATTCTATATATGGCGGACAATCAGATGAAATAAGAAAATTGTTACCTGATAAAAATATACACACTATTGGAATTGACTGGTTTGGACAAAGTGGTGATGCTAAAGACATTCTTGAATATTATTGGTTAGATTATAAATCAATAGCAACTAAAGTAAAGCACATTTTGAAGAGATGATACTATGGAAATACTTGCATTAATATTAGCACGTGGTGGTTCACAACGAATACCTAATAAAAATATTGCTGATTTAAATGGACAACCATTAATATCATATACTATAAACCAAGCTAAACAATCAAAATATATAAATAGGATTATTGTATCTACTAATGATAAACAAATTGAAGATATATCTAAAGAATATGGAGCAGAAGTTATACAACGACCAGATGATATATCTGGTGCAGAATCTAATGAAATCGATGCATTTAAATATACACTTACTTATTTGTTTAAACATGACAAATATATACCTGATATTATTGTTAAATTATTTCCAACATCACCATTTAGAAAAGTTTTATCAATAGATATATGTATAGATATGATGATAAATGATATACATAATAGTAGAAAATATGACAGTATTAGAAGTATTAGAAAATGTAAAGAACATCCATATAAAATGTGGATTATAAATAATAATAAATTAACTCATATGATTCCTATTGGTATAAAACCAAAAGAATCCCATACATTTTCATATCAAAAACTTCCAGAGATATATATTAATAATGCATCTATTGATATTACCACCTCCCAAACTGTATTTGATAAAAATTCTATAACAGGAGATGATATTGGAGTTTATGAAATGGATGAACTTGAATCATTTGATATTAATACACCACTTGATTTAGAAATAGCGAATTATCTTCTTAGGTCTGGAAAGGTGAAAATATGAAAATATGTAGTTGTTGTAAAACCACATTAACTAATACTAATATGTGTAAATATTGTTTTAAATGTTATCATCAGTGTAAGTGTCATAAGTCTACCAAAGAACGATATAACTTTTTAAAGTCTATAGGAATTAAAACTGGATTTCGGAGATGAAACTATGACATATGTAAAATTTGAAGATGTATATGATAGAAATAAATTCATACCAATTCAGAATAAAAATCTTTTAATTGATATTGATTGTATAGATGAATATAATACTAAAATTAAAAAAAATATATCTTCCATTCCATCAAAAACATCTTGGAATGATAAACGAGTGTTAGTTACTGGTGCGGATGGAATGGTTGGAAGCACTATCATAGATACACTTATAAATAAGATGAGCGAGAAAACCCATCTTTTTAAAGATGGGATGATAGCGAATTAAAATAAATAATAATACATGAGGTAAATTCAATGAGAGCATACA
>Ga0315289_10014436_pt1 | contig 11028 bp, 8 predicted proteins | sample YL17G11_40_MG_FD_203452 | JGI IMG/M metagenome (GOLD analysis project Ga0315289, IMG submission 203452) | Sediment microbial communities from Yellowstone Lake, YNP, Wyoming, USA - YL17G11_40 | ecosystem: Environmental > Aquatic > Freshwater > Lake > Sediment | place: USA: Wyoming | collected...
ATGAACTTTGTTTTCGATCTGGTTGATCTTCTTCACGTTGAAGTTGGCTTTCTTTCTTATACGCGGGACAGTGTTCTTAGGGATATTTCCCAATTTCGCCTGCGCTTCACAGGCTAATATCTCTACCTCGATCCACTTTCTAAACTTGTTCTCATCTGACCACAGCTCCTGCATCTGCGGTAAAGTATATCTTGCTATCATAGCTTGATCCTTTCTTAATTCTTCTCGTTGCCATGGGAATGGCAACGCTACCGTGATTCACTCTCCGCTCTTTTAAAATCCCTACCCTTTTCTGACCTTTTCCCAGTCAGCTAAAAAATTCTTAATACCCACGTCTGTCAAGGGATGTTTTACCAATTGCTGCAAAACTTTGAACGGCATAGTGGCGATATCCGCTCCCATTAGGGCGGCATCAACTACGTGCAGAGGGTTCCGGATACTGGCAACTAAAACCTCAGTCGAAATGTCGTAATTCTGAAAGATCGTCACGATTTGACCCACTATGTCCATCCCGATGTGACTGGCATCATCCAACCTTCCGACAAAAGGGCTTACAAATGAGGCGCCAGCCTTGGCGGCCAAAAGTGCCTGGATCGGCGAGAATATCAATGTGCAGTTGGTCTTTATCCCTTTATCTGAGAGCATTCTTATCGCTTTCAAACCTTCTGTGGAAATGGGAACTTTTATCACGATATTTTTTCCGATTTTGACCAGCTCAGTAGCTTCCTTTAACATACCCTCCGGGTCTAAACTCACCACCTCTGCACTGATTGGGCCATCCACCACCTCGCAGATTTTCTTGAGCAGGCTTTTGTAATCCTCCTTCTCCTTGGAAAGAAGGGTCGGGTTGGTGGTAACTCCATCCAGGATTCCCCAGCTCGCCGCCTCTTGTATCTCCTCGAAATTTGCCGTATCCAAAAAAATCTTCATAAGCTCTCCTTTCAATAGTTGACTCGGACTAAATATAATCCTTTAGCTGGTGCAGTCAAGCCTGCTTTTTTGTGGTCCTTAGCTTTGAGGATATCTGCAAAATCTTTTAAACTGAAATACCCTCTCCCTACATCGATCAATGTCCCTACTAAGCTCCTGACCATTGTATGCAGGAACCTATCCGCTTCTATTTCAAACTCCAGTTTGTTTCCATCTTTTTTCCAAAAGGCTCGGAAAACGAAGCAGCGATTATCCGGCTTTGCAGATTTGCCCACACAGAAAGAAGTGAAATCCTGTCTTCCCAGAATTATCTTGGTAGCTTTTTTTATCTTCGAAAGGTCCAGACAATAGGATACCTCCCAGGCGAACCTTCTCAGGAAGATATCTTTTCCGAGGCAGATTTTATATCTATAAACCCGGCTTTTAGCATCATACCTTGAATTGAAATCCAAATCTGCCTCCTCAATTACTTTTATAAAAATATCCTCTGTCAGAAGTGAATTTAGTCCTTTATGGATAGAATTCAAATTTAATTTAGATTCGGTCTTAAAATTTGCCACCTGCTCTAAGGCGTGTACCCCTACGTCAGTTCTGCCAGAACCGATCAATATAATTTTTTCCTGCAAGATTCTGTTTAGCTTATCTTCTATCTCTCCCTGTACTGTTCTCAATTTGGGTTGTTTTTGCCACCCGGAGAAGTCAGTCCCGTCATATTCTATCTTCAATTTGATATTTCTTGTCATTCTCTTAAAGTTGATTCCGTAGGTCGGGCACCCTTGTCCGCAGGATCCATTCTGGACCCGACTATTCTCTGTCACTTTTTCAGAGAACCCTTACAAAATAATTCTAAAAGATAAAAAAGAAACCAGGACAATTATTGCCGCAAAAAGGTAATCTTCTTTTTTGAATTTTAACCTCTGATAGGAGCTTCGCTTCTCCCCGCTTTGAAAACCTCTTGCCTCCAAAGCCAGTGCCAGATCATCTGCTTTGCGGAAGGAGGAGATGAACAAGGGTATAAGAAGAGGAAAGGTTTTCTTGACACGCTGAACTAAATTTCCATCAAAATCTGCACCCCGTGCCATCTGGGCTTTTTTTAAATTCACACCCTCCTCTAAAAGGAGCGGTATAAATCGGATGGAGATCATGCTCATCAGGGAAAACTCCTCCACTGGCAGTTTTAATTTTTTCAGAGGGCCTGAAAGCTTTAAAACCCCATCTAAAAGCTCCATCGGCGAGGTGGAAAGGCTTAAGAAGATCGCACCGGAGATAAAAAGAAGAAGCCTCAGAGAATAGACCAGCCCGTTCAGAATTCCTTCCCATCCAATCTGGAAATATCCAAAATAAAAATAGGTGCCAAGACTCTCAGAGGTCAGGAGCACCTGAAGTAAAAAAATAAAAATGAAAAAAAAGATAAATGATCTCAAGCTCTTTAAAAAAATCTGTACGGGAATTTTCGATAAAAAGAATAACCCCGAAAAAAGAATGAGCCATAATAAATAGAGTTTAATATTCACTGCAACCGCGACAAAAAGCACCATCACCAGGACTAAAGCAAGCTTGATCCTGGGGTCTAATCTATGGATTATGGAATCCCCTGGATGATATTGCCCTATTGCCAGATCTTCAAAAAAAGACATATTTTCTTCCCATTATTTTGAAGCAACAATATAGTCACCCGCAAAATCAAAGTCAAATTTAAACTTTGTTTAGTTCCTTCTCCTTTTTTCCTAAACGGAGACTACGTCTGGCGCCCTACGGGCGGGCTGGCTCGTAGCCACCGCAGGAAAGGAGAGGGTCAGGGTGAGGTCAATACTATAAGTCTTGACGCCCTCTAAAACCCCATCGGCTCAGGAGACCCGACAGTCACCTAAAATCTTTAATGTCCAGGGACAATCGTAAATACCTCACAGCTGATCGAAAGGATTAAGCTGATTTCATATTTATCATCCGTTTAATCTGTTCAATCTGCCTCAAGGTCAAAATCGACTGTGAACGTTTTTTCCTGCTTTTTCTCACATTACAGAATCTCTTTTTTCTACACTTGACAATCCTGTCCAGTTGTAATATTATCTAAACTCTGAAACTTTTCTTAAAGCAGTTCAATCTTATGCCCATAGACAAAGCTCGCATACTGAATTTCATGGCTGAAAAAGCCTATCGCCCTTTGAAGATAAGGGAACTGGCAAAGGGGATGAAAATTCTTGAGGAACACTATCGCGCTTTCCGCCGCACTGTTCGTTCAATGCTGCAGGGAGGCTCGATCGTCAAGATCAAAAAGAATCGCCTGGGCTTGCCGGAAAAGCTCAATTTAGTGGTAGGAAAGCTCACTCTTAATAAGTCCGGATTCGGCTTTGTGCAAGCCGAAGATGGCAAGGAAGAGGTCTATATAAATAAAGATGATGTGGGAACAGCCTGGAATGGCGATAAGGTTGTGGTCAGGATCTACGGCAGGCAGACCGGAAAAAGCAGAGAGGGAACAATCATAAAAATCCTGGAGAGGGCTAATCAAATAGTTGTTGGAACTTTCAAACGGGGAAAACATTTCTTTTTTGTCCAGCCAGACGATAAAAGGTTTACCCGTGATATCTATATACCTGAGCCAGGTGAGGCAGAAGAAGGACAGAAGGTCGTCATTTCTCTGGAGGAATGGCAGGATAAATATCTGAACCCGGAGGGGAAAATCCAGGAAATACTGGGTTATCCGGATGATCCCGGAGTAGATATCCTTACCCTGATCAGAGAATACCAGTTGCCTTCTGAATTCCCTGGAGAAATCGATAGAGAAGCAGAAAAACTCTCCCAGAGGATACCTGAACTGGAATATCGCACCAGGGTCGATTTCAGGGACAAAACCTGCTTCACCATCGATCCCTGGGATGCCAAAGACCACGATGACGCTGTTTCCCTGGAAAAATTGGAGAACGGAAACTGTTTCTTGGGAGTTCATATCGCGGATGTCTCTTATTATGTGAAGGAGAACAGCAGGTTAGACAAAGAGGCTTTTTCCAGAGGCAACAGCATCTACTTGGCAGATCGGGTTATCCCAATGCTGCCGGAAAAGCTTTCAAATCAGATCTGCAGTTTAAGACCCAAAGAAGAGAAGCTCACCTATTCCTGCTTAATGGAGATAGACCCAAAGGGGATGGCAATCAAGTATCGGATTGCAAAAAGCCTTATTCAGAGCAGAGCAAAGTTGAATTATGATGAAGTGCAGGCTTTTTTCGATACTGGCAAATCGAATAAAAATCTTTCAGGACTGGAACAGACTTTAAAGGAGATGCTGAAATTAAGTCAAATTCTTCATCAGAAAAGAATATCCAAGGGAAGTTTGGACTTTGACCTGCCAGAAGCTAAAATCCTCATGGGAAAAGACGGTAGAGTTTTAGATATCTTTAAGCAGGAAAGGCTGGAAAGCCACAGGTTGATTGAGGAGTTTATGCTTTTAGCAAACCAGTGCGTGGCAAAATATGCCAGCTCTCTAAGAGTTCCTTTTCTGTACCGGGTTCACGACCAGCCAGATAAGGAGAAAATTGAAAACTTCGCAGAATTCATCTTCACCTTAGGTTATAAGTTCCCGGTTGAAAAAAAAGAGGGAACAATGAGTCCAAAGAGGATTCAGAGATTTCTGAAATCGGTTGAGGGAACACCACAGGAGGAGTTGATAAATGAGCTCCTTTTGAGGTCTTTGAAAAAAGCCTGTTACCAGCCTGAGAACATCGGTCATTTTGGTTTAGCCTTTTCCCATTATACCCATTTCACCTCCCCGATCCGAAGGTATCCGGACCTTTTGATTCACCGACTTTTAAAGGAACTTGAAGAAACAAAAAACTATATCCCAGAGAGAAGAGCTTATCTACAGGAAAAACTGCCTTTTATCGGGAAGTTCACCTCAGACCGGGAAAGGTTAGCGGATGAAGTTGAGCAGGAATCTATCAAACTCAAACAGATAGAGTATCTGAAGGACAGATTAGGAGAGCATTTCAGCGGAATTATCTCTGGAATCCTGCCCTTCGGGTTTTTCGTAAGGCTGAATGACCTCCTGGCAGAAGGCCTGGTCCGCCTGAGTTCGATGGAGGATGACTATTACAGGTATGATGAGAAGAATAAAAGGTTAGTAGGCAGACATTCCAGAAAGATTTATAATCTGGGTGAGCGGGTTAAAGTTCAGTTAATCAGAGTGAACAAAGAGGAAAGAGAGATAGATTTCAACCTGGTGTCAGAGAAAGGGGCGGGTAAACAGAAAAAGAGAAAAGGAAGATTCAGGGATTGAACAAAATATAAAAAAGATTGCCAAAAAGACTCCTTCCTGTTATTTTCTTAATGTTTTATGGTTCAAAATCATAGAATTCTCAGCATAAGCAAATCCAGAGAGTTTCACCAGGATATAAGAAAGACCCTGCCTGATTTTGAGATAGTTTCAGCCCAGGACAGCACCGAAGGGCTGAAAAAACTCAAGGAAGAACCCTCGGAGATTGTGATTCTTGACTCCCGTATCAAGGACTATCCCTGCGAGAGCCTGATAAAGAAGATTGCAAACAAAAATCCGAGATCAGATCTCCTGGTGGCTTCAGAGGAAGTACCCGAACAGCAGGATATCTTTCTGGGATGCGGGGCAGATGACCTTCTTCAACTACCTCTGGCACCTGAGGAGGTCAGGATAAAGGTTAAGAAACTTCTCAAGGAAAAAGAATTCCTGGAATCCTGCGGCCTGGTAGGGAAATCAGAGGAATTAAAAAAGATCGCGGAGGCGATTCTGCAGGTTGCCCCGACCAACATCACCGTGTCTATCACGGGAGAAAGTGGAACCGGCAAAGAATTAGTGGCCCGGGCAATTCACAACAATAGCCCCAGAAAAGCTGGTCCTTTTGTGGCTGCTAATTGCGGGGCATTGGCTGAAGGGGTTTTGGAAAGCGAGCTTTTCGGACATGAGAAGGGAGCCTTCACCGGAGCAATAAGTCGGAGAGAGGGATTTTTCGAAAGAGCGGATAAGGGAACCATCTTTTTGGATGAGATAGCCGAGATAAAGCCTGCTATACAGGTTAAGCTTTTGAGGATTCTGGAGGAGAAGACCTTCTTAAGGGTAGGAGGGGTTAAAGACGTCAAAGTGGATGCAAGGGTCATTGCTGCCACTAATAAGGATTTAGAAAGGGAAGTAGAGATGGGAAGTTTTCGCAGCGATCTCTATTTCAGATTAAGCGTGGTGAAAATCGACATCCCGCCTTTGAGGGAAAGGACCAGGGATATCCCCATACTGGTCTATGATTTCATCCAGAAGCTGAACCAGGAAAGCCCTAAGAAAATCTTAGGAGTAACAGAAGAGGCGATGGAGCTTTTGCTGAAATATCACTGGCCCGGAAATGTCCGGGAATTGAGGAACTTGTTAGAGAGCAGTTTGGTTTTTTCTGCAGACCGCTACATTGAAGCCCAGGATGTGTTAAGATATATCGATAAGCAGGTGCAAATCGAAAGGTATCTGCCGGTGATTACCGGCAAAAGTGTGACTGCGGCCGAGCATGAGCTAATCTACCAAGCTCTCTTAGGCTTGAGAAAGGAGATTTCCGCCTTGCGGAAGGAATTCTTAGAGGAAAGAAGCTCGGAGCCTAAAAAAGAATCCAAAAGTGTTGAGGTCAAACCTCAGATGAGCCTGGAGGAGATGGAAAAGGAACTTATCGATAAAACCCTTAAAATGGTGGGCGGCAACCGGAAAAAAGCTGCTAAGATTTTAGGAATCGGAGAACGGACCTTATATAGAAAGATCGACCAGTACGGGCTGAGAGAGCCTTAGGATCTTCAGAAAGATGGTTTCATCCTATTAAAACCCTTTTTCCGAATGACAAAATTTGCAATCTATCTTTTCATACTTCTCTTAGTCCCCTTTTCACTTACATTTTCTCAGTCTATCTCATCACAACTTTATGAAAATGAGGAGGATTTAGGGGAGGGTCTTCTATCAGGGGACCTAACTTATACCGAATACTTAGAGCTTTTAGACCTACTCCATGAAGGGGTAGGTTCCAGTTCTCCGCAAAAAGACCGGCTGCTTTTTTTACCGGATTTTACCCAGTCTGAAATGGAGCAGTTGACAGATTCATCTGGCACCAAACTCTACCCTGAAGGAACCGTACCTATATATTCTACAGCCGGAAGCTTTTTTCTGCCTAAGATACTAAGCCAGGCAAGAGGACGCATTTCCTTACAAAGTAGACAGAGATTTGATCAGGATTATTCCTATGATTTTGTGCTCGCCAAATTTAAAGTTAGAGAGAGATTCCTTTTCCAGTTTGAACTTCAAAGGGAGGGCACATCCGATCCTCAGGTAAAGAAAAGAAGCCTGGAGATTTTAAACCTTGGATACGTTAAAAGAATCATATTAGGCAGCTTTGATGAAAAGATTGGTCTGGGATTGAACATCGGTTACCATCCTTTTCTCAGGGCTGAACAGGAAGATAATCAGAGCTCTTTTCTTTATCCTATTTCAGGCAGGTTCAACGGGATTCTGATCCAATCTGATTTCGGCTTTTTTCAGCCGGAGATTATCCTCTCAAAAAATAAAAAAGGAGCTTTATCCCAGGATCTCTGGGCTTTAAATCTTTCAGCATCATTTAGAGGCTTGAATTTTGGCCTGTTGAGGTCTGAGGGTAGATTAAAAAACGTATCCTCATTTTATGATAGAAACCTTAGCTTTTATCTTAAAGGTACAAAAGGTAAATTAGCCCTCTCCAGCGAATATTCCCTTCTCAACAACGGCGCCACCGGCTGGGCTTCAGTACTGGTTTTCAGGGACGAGCCGGCCCTGATGGAATTATCCGGCTGGAGCTATTCCAATAATTACGTTCACCTTTTCGGAGCAGGCCCCTCCAATCCGGATTATATTCTTTCAGAAATTGGTGAGGTTGAGTACGAATACCCTTCCAGAGAAAAAGGAGAAAAAGGGGTTATGTTGAAGTCAGCTTACAGGCTCTCTTCAAGATACTCTTTGAATTTTAGCTATAGCCAGTGGGAAGCTTCCCCTTACTCCCCTCTCAAACTCAGACAAAAGATAGGGCTAAAAATGATACTTGCAGAAAAGCTTAAAACCGGGCTGGATTATCTTTACTCCAGCTCAGACTTAGAGGGAGAAGCAGGCTCTCAACACTTGATAAGTTCTACTTTTATATCTGGGCCCTTGAAAGATATTCTATTCCGTCTGATAACCCGGTACGGGAAAAAGAAATCTACGGTGACCTCTGAAGAGAAAAGCTCTTTTGAATTCCAGCTCCGCTCAGATTTTCAAAAGCCTTCCCCTTTTCTTCTGACTCTCTGGGCAAGGTATAAGGATAATGACCTCTCAAAAGGAGAGGATAGTTACTGGGATTTCCGCCTTCAGGAACGGCTGTCTTTTTTCAACAGGTCTATTTTCTATGGCGAGTATTTCATAAAATTGCCCTCTGGTGTTCAGGCTAAAACTCAGGGTGCAAAATTCAGGCTGGAGGTGGGATTTTGAGAGATAAAGTCTTGAATATCTTAATTAGGACCTTTCTTTTCTTTTGTCTTTTAATTGCTGTACTTCACCGAACTGTTGCAGGCAGAGTTGTGCTAAATGAGGTTTTAGCTAATGAGCCTGGCTCCAGGGTGAAGTTAGAATGGGTCGAGCTTTTTAATCCAGACACTTCAGCAATCGATCTGGGTGGATGGACATTCATAAGCAAAAGTGACACTACTATATTCCCTGCTGGGACATTAATTCCTGAGAAAAATTATCTTATCTTAGCTCGCAAATTAGTTTCTGTTCTTCCTGATTCAGAGAGTTTCGAATATCACTGGGGCAATGGGAGTGGAATCTGGGGGGATGGTCCTGAAGAGAATTTTCCCGCAGTTGAAGTCAAACTCTCTCTGACCAATAGTGCAGGGACTGTTACCTTGATCGACCCTCAGCAAAATAGCTCCAACTTTTCCTGGAACAAAGATGCCGGAGACGGGGTTTCCTGGGAGAGAATTTCGCCTTCAGGGGAAGATAGCATCTCCAACTGGGGTTTCTGCATTTTTTCTAAAGGAAGCACGCCCGGGGAAGCGAACTCCATAACCCCAGTTCCGAACGATCTGTCCATCACACCTTTTGATCTTTCCACTGAACCAGCATCACCTGGAGAAAATGAGAATTTCAAATTGAAGGTGAACGTCCGAAACTCAGGAACCTCTTCCTCCAATGAGAATTTTCTGTATTTTTTCTGCGATTACGATTTTGACGGAAGCCTGGAGGAAAATGAGAGTCTGGGAACGCCTGTTTACATACCTCCTATACCCGTGAACCAGGATCTTACCTTTTCAAAGGAGCTTTCTTTTCCCAAAGGGGTTTACAGGTTATATGTCCAGATAGGTAAGGATGATAAGGAATACAATAATCAGACATTTATCAATATCCGGGTAGGACAGACACTTCCTGAAATAGTCATTAACGAATTCCTCTGCTCACCTGGTGATAACCAGCCTGAATGGATAGAGCTTTATAACAGGACAGCTACCCCGATCAATCTCAAGAACTGGCATTTAGGAGATTCAGCAGGTCAGAGTCTGATTACCAATGAAGACCTGAATCTGTTTCCTGGAGAATATTTAATATTAACTGAAAATCGCTCCTTATTTCTTTCGAGCTACCCTGAGGCGAACTGTAACGTAATAGAACCTCTCAGTTGGCATATTTTGAATAATAGCGGAGATAAGATCGTTCTAAAAGATAGCTTGGGTTTTACAATAGATGAATTGAGCTATACTGCGGAGGCGGATATAAAAGGTTTTTCCCAGGAGAGAGTCAGCTCAGAAAAAGTATCTTCTGATCAGAATAACTGGTGGAGATCAGTTGATCCCAAAGGTTCCACGCCTTGCAGGAAGAATAGCTTGTTTGACTCATATTCCTTGGATCAGGCAAAATTGGACATAAATCCCAATCCTTTTTCTCCAGATGGGGATGGATTTGAGGACCAAACAGGAATTAGCTTTGATATCCCCTTCAAATCTGAACTGACCTTGAAGATTTATGATGTCAGGGGAAGGCTGGTCAGGACCTTGATGGACAAAGTGCCACAGGTCTCAGGAGAAATTTTTTGGGATGGCAAGGATAATAATGGGAATATAGTAAAAGCTGGCATATATATTCTATATCTCAAGACTTCCGGGTCAAGTAACCTTTCAAAAAAAACAACTATAGCAGTGGCTAAAAGGTAGCTTTCCATGCGAGGCTTAATTGTTACATTCTTGTTATGTCTGATCTCCTTTGAGCTTTCCTCTGGCGCCTTTGAGGAAAAACCAGGCAGTGCCAGAGGCCTGAGCCTTGCAGGGGCTACTTCTTCCCTTAGTTCGGAGTCTTCCCATCTTTTATCCAATCCTGCATCTACAGGACTTTTTTCTAAAAAGGAAATACAGCTAAGCTGGTCTAAATTGTTTGGATTGAACGAGCTTTCCCAGGGAGATCTGTATTTGACATTACCTCTAAATAAAAGATTGACCTTAGGCGCAGGATATAATATCTTTGGAAAAAATGATTACTATAAAGAGAACCTGATAATAATCGGATTCGGAATAAAAGTGTCTGAACATCTTTCTCTGGGAACAAATCTGAAATATTTTCAACTCTCTTTTCCTTCACCCTACGGCGATTTCAAAACCCTGGGATTGGATTTAGGCTCGCTTTACGAGATAGAGGAAAAAATCCAGATCGGTTTAGCTTTGAAAAACATAAATCAGCCAGAGCTGATAAAGAATTCGGACAGAATCCCTTTCTCCTATTCGGCCGGAATCTCCCTATATCCCTATAAGCAGATTCTCCTTTCGGCAGAACTGTACAAAACTAAATCAGAGAAAGAGGAATTGAGATTCGGGCAGGAGATTAAAGTTTTCCGAAACCTGGCTCTAAGATTCGGGATGAAAACATCTCCAGCCTGCTATTCTCTGGGCACTGGATTGGAATTGGAGAATTTAAGGTTCGACTATGGATATCTAAGCCACCCTGTTTTAGGCGGAAGTCATAAGGTCACGCTATCTTTTAACCTTTAGGTCAGGTTTCTTGGAGGTCTTTGAAAAATCTATCTTGCGGGGCTGGGAGCCCCGCCTACGTCCACGACA
>Ga0315289_10014437_pt1 | contig 11026 bp, 9 predicted proteins | sample YL17G11_40_MG_FD_203452 | JGI IMG/M metagenome (GOLD analysis project Ga0315289, IMG submission 203452) | Sediment microbial communities from Yellowstone Lake, YNP, Wyoming, USA - YL17G11_40 | ecosystem: Environmental > Aquatic > Freshwater > Lake > Sediment | place: USA: Wyoming | collected...
TCTCTCTCTCTCTCTCTCTCTCTCTCTCTCTCTCTCATCCCTCCAAGATACCCCGCGCCACCTCCAGCAGCTCGCCCCACGCCAGCTCCACGTTGCCACCCATCGTGTTGGACCCGCCGATGGCGACACGGACGATGCAGCGGCCGTCTCCCTCTCCTCCGAGGCGGGCAGAGGTCACAGAGACCCTCCCTCGCGCGTTGACCCTCTCGACGAGCTTTGCGGTCTTCGCCGAAGACGCCTCCGGTGTCTCCCCGGCGGCTGCTTTCAGCCGGAAGCACACGAGGCCGAGCCTCGGCGGCGCGGCGAGCTCGAAGATTTCGCTTTCCTGGACGCGGGATGCAAACCACGCAGCGAGCTCGCAGTGGTGGCGGAGATAAGACCGAATCCCCTCGAGGCCATAAGTCCTCAAAACGAGCCAGAGCTTCAGGGAGCGGAAGCGGCGGCCCAAAGGGACCTGCCAATCACGGAAGTCTCTGTCGTTATTGCGGGCGACGAGATAGGAGGGGGTGAGGGAGAGGGCGGCGCCGAGCCACGAGGAGTCCTGTATTTTTTTTTTGTTGTTGTTAAGGGTGTTTTTTTAAAGCTTCTCAAGGTCGTTTCCTTCGCCCCTTTTGAAAGTCCCGAAAAAGAAATCAAAGCAACGCACGGCGGCCCAGAAGCAGGCGCAGTCGAAGTTTGTGAGGCACCTATGTTGTTATTTGGTTTTAGAGTGAGCGAGAGGGAAAGAGTTGGTTTCTACCTCTAGCGCAAAAGGAAAAAAAGAAGGGGAAAAAAAACATTCTCACCACTTGTGGAAGTTGGTCGAAAGGGAATCGAAGCGCTCTGCGCCCTCGAAGATGTCCCTGTACTCGGGGCAGAGGGCCGAGACCCCGGCGTATGCGGCGTCGACGTGGAGCCACGGCCTGCGAAGGGGCCTTCTCTGTGTTTGCTCTTTCTCTCCTCCTCCTTCGACGTCGCCGCCTTGGCCGCCGCCGTCGCCCTCCTCGAGCCTTTCCTCCTCCCCCCTCCCTCCCTCCTTCTCCTCCTCCTTCTCCCTCGCGGCCTCGTACGCGGCGTCGATCGCGGCGGCGACGGCCTTCAGGTCATCCACGGCGCACGTCGGCGTCGTCCCGACGGTGGCGACGACCAGGCAGGGGACGAGCCCCTCCTCGAGATCTTGCTCGAGCGCCGCGCGCAGCGCCGGGGCGTCGATCTCGAAGCCCCCGCTCTCCGGGGCCGCGATCTCGCGGACGCGGGAGAAGGGGATCCCCGCCACCATGCACGCCTTCTTCACGCAGCAGTGGGCCTGCTCCGAGGTGTAGACGACGAGGCGGGATGCGCCCTCGGCGTCCTCGTTGTGCGATCCCGGGAGGAGCGGAGGAGGAGGGGAAGGAGAGGGAGGGGCGGAGGCGCCGCCGACGTCGCGGGCTCCTTCCCCCTCCCTCGGCGGCGGAGCGAGCGCCCGCGCCCTCGCGGCCAGCAGCGCGACGAGCACCGCGTCGGACGCCGTCGACTGAATGCACCCCCCTCCCCTCGATGCCGCGCACGCGTCGGGAGACAGAAAGCGCTCCGGGAGGCCGAGGGCCCGCGCGACCCAGTCGAGCACCACGGCCTCGAGCTCCGTCGCCGCGGGCGAGCCCGCCCACGAGAAGCCGATGACATTGAAAGCGGCACAGAGCATCTCCCCCACGATCCCGGGCAGGCTCGAGTTGGCGGGGAAGTAGCTGAAGAAGTTGGGCGACTGCCAGTGGGTGAGGCCGGGGAGGATGTGGGCCTCGACGTCCGCGAGGAACGAGGAGAAGCCGCCCCCCTCCTCGCCCGCCGCCCCTCCGTCTGGCCGCTCGGGCGCCGAGGCGGGGAGCCGGGGCCTCAGGAAGCCCGGTTCGACCTGGGAGGTGACGGCCCAGGGAGGACTGGGCTTCTCGAGCCTCTCGAGGTAGGAGACGATGAAGTCGACCGCGGCGTGGGCGTTGGCGCGGAACTGGTCGCGGGACCAGGGGTGCCGGAAGGAAGAGGGCGGGGGAGGTGGCGTCGCAGAGCTGGGCTCCATCGCTCTGTAGTAAAATTGAGAGGCCTTCGTCAGTTCTTTCTCCCTCTTGTTCCTTGTTGGGGCTCGCTCGCGTGATGAGGATAGAGGCAGCAGCAGCAACAGCAGCAGCAGTACGGTCAGAAGATGACGGTTGGCTCTTTTTTCCGATCGAGGCGGCTTGCAGCACCCCGGGGGAGAGAAAGAGGAAACAAAGAAAAGGACGAATCTGAATATCAATGGCTTGATCGTCGACGTCGAAGCGTCAAAGCTCTAGAACTCTCTTTTTTTTTATTCAAAGGTTTTCCCGACTTTTCTCTGGACCGAAATCTAGCCAGAATGCTCCAAGCTCTGGGACAGGTCTCGCGCAGGGCGGCGCGAAAGGTGAGATGTTCCGCTCTATGGGCGAGGTCATGATAGAGGCGAAAAGAGGTTGCTGGACACCAAGGCGAAATCCATCGGGAGCGCCCGGCCGTCGTCGTCGTCGTCTTCGTTGGTTTTGACGCCCGGTGCATTGAAATCGAACCCGACCTCGCCAAGCTCTCCTTCACCTCCCTGCGCCTCGATCGCTCCGCCAGAGCCGTGCTACAGGCCAGAGCAGGAGCCTACTCGGACGGGTGGATCAGAGCGCGCTCCAAACTGTGCTGTAGCAAGTTGAGAACAGGAAGAGAACGAAGGCGGAGGCATGCAGCACAGCGGCGGCGGCCGACCGTCGATCGGGCGTGGTGGCCTTTCCGTTCCCCTCGCTCGTCACAATCTCCCCCTCTCCCTCTCTCTCAACCCCCCGACCTCTTCCATTCCGCCCGGAAAAAAAAAAAAAAAACAGGCCGCCCTCTCCCCCACCCTCACGTCCCAGGTCCGCAACTACGCCGCCAAGGAGGTGAAATTCGGCGTCGAGTGCCGCTCCGGGGTGCTCGCGGGCGTCAACATGCTGGCCGACGCCGTGCAGGTCACGCTCGGCCCGAAGGGGCGCAACGTCGTGATCGAGCAGGCGTACGGGGGCCCCAAGATCACCAAGGACGGCGTGTCGGTCGCGCGGTCGATCGAGCTCAGGGACAGGCACCAGAACGTCGGCGCGGCGCTGGTGAAGCAGGTCGCGTCGGCGACCAACGACGCCGCGGGCGACGGCACGACGACGGCGACGGTGCTGACGCGCGCGATCCTCAACGAGGGCGTAAAGTCCGTGGCGGCCGGCATGAACCCGATGGACCTGCGCCGCGGGATCCAGGTGGCCGTGGACCACGTCGTCTCCGCGCTGAAGAAGGCGGCCAAGCCGATCTCGACGTCGGCGGAGATCGCGCAGGTCGGGACCATCTCCGCCAACGGCGAGCGCGAGATCGGCGAGCTGATCGCGCGCGCGATGGAGCGCGTGGGCAAGGAGGGGGTCATCACGGTCGCCGACGGCAAGACGCTGGAGAACGAGCTCGAGGTCGTCGAGGGGATGCGGTTCGACCGCGGGTACATCTCGCCCTACTTCGTCACGGACCCCAAGACGATGAAGGCGACGCTTGACGACGCCTACGTCCTGGTCTGCGAGAAGAAGATCTCGTCGCTCGCGCCCCTGCTGCCCGTGCTCGAGGCCGTCATCCAGGCGCAGAGGCCGCTGCTGATCGTGGCCGAGGACGTCGAGTCCGAGGCGCTCGCGACGCTGATCGTCAACAAGCTGCGCGCGGGCGTCAAGGTCGCCGCCGTCAAGGCCCCGGGGTTCGGCGACACGCGCAAGGCCAACCTCCGCGACATCGCCGTGCTGACCGGCGCTGAGGTCGTCTCGGACGAGCTGGGCGTCTCGCTCGAGAAGAGCGGGCTCGACGTGCTGGGCCAGGCCAAGCAGATCACCATCTCCAAGGACGACACCATCATCCTGGACGGCGCGGGCGAGAAGTCCGCGATCGCCGAGCGGTGCGACCAGATCCGCGAGGCCGTCGAGAACGCGACCTCGGACTACGACCGCGAGAAGCTCCAGGAGCGGCTCGCCAAGCTCTCGGGCGGCGTGGCCGTCCTCAAGATCGGCGGCGCCTCCGAGGTCGAGGTCGGCGAGAAGAAGGACCGCGTCGTCGACGCGCTCAACGCCACCAAGGCCGCCGTCGAGGAGGGGATCGTCCCCGGCGGGGGCACCGCGCTGCTGTACGCCTCGCGCGGGCTGGACGCCGTGCGCGAGTCGCTCGCGTCGTTCGACCAGCAGGTGGGCGTGACGATCGTGCAGAAGGCGCTCAGGGTGCCGCTGATGACGATCGCCAACAACGCCGGCGTCGAGGGCGCCGTCGTCGCGGGCAAGCTGCTCGAGAAGTCCGAGGCCGAGACCCTGGGCGGGTGCCTGGGCTACAACGCGGCGACGGGCGTCTACGAGGACCTGGTCGCCGCCGGCGTTCTGGACCCGCTGAAGGTCGTCAGGACGGCCCTGCTCGACGCGGCGTCGGTGGCGGGCCTGATGACGACGACCGAGGCGATCGTTGTTGATGCGCCGGAGCCGGCCAAGAGCGGCGGCGGCGGCGGAGGAGGGATGGGGGGCATGGGGGGAGGGTACGGGGACATGTTTTGATTTTCTGAAATGAATTAGGCGGAGGAATGAGGGAGAGAGTGAGGAATGAGAGAAAGAGGGGAAGGCACCGAGGTGAGGAGCCGCTGGGAGAGACGCGCGCGAGAGAGAGAGAGAGCGTGCGCGCGCGAGCAAGCAAGAGAGAGAGAGCGCGAGAGAGCGCCAGAGAGAGTTGAAACCAGATAAACAAATTTAATTTAGAGTTGATTGCTTCTTTTTTTCTTTTTTTTTTACAGTGTTTCTTCTCCTCCTCCCTCTCGCCCTCTCCCAAAGTTCACTCGCCGTCATCGTCGCTCCTCACAATCACCGTGAACTCTGCCGCGGGGGGCACCGGGCTCGCCGCCGTCACGTCTGCCTCCACCCCCAGAGCCGAGAGCGCGCCGCGGACGATGCCGGCGTGCAGCCTCAGCGTCGTCGCGGCGGCGCTCGCAGCCGCGTCTCGCTGCTGCTGCTGCTGCCCCGCCGCCGCCTCCCCTCCCCCTCCGTTCTCTTCGGCCGCCTTCTCTCGCCGCTTCGCTGCGGGAACGTACGCGTCGGCGGAGAGGCTCGCCAGCCTCCGGAACGCCGCGTCCCGCAGCACAAACGTTCCGCGGTGGTTGGTGCGGAGGGCGTCCACCTGCTTGCCAAACGCCATCGCCCAGATCTCCTTGCACGCGTGCTTCACGGCGTCGAGCGTCGTCGGGTGTCGCAGCCCGTCACGGCGGAGGGAGGCGCGCTCGGCGAGGGCGCGGCCGATGCGGTAGCCTGGGTGGGGGTGGGAGCGAAGGTGAGGTGAGGCGGGAGGAGCGAGGGAAGAGAGGAGGTCGAGGTCGAGGTCGAGAGAGGGAAAAAACAAGCGAGTGATTGATTGAACTCTCTCTCCTCCCCCCAACGCGCACCTATCGCGTCCACTGCCGCCGAGGGAGACACCTCCTCCTGTCGCTGGAAGTAGTAGGCCGTGAGTTCGTTGCAGAGCGCGTCGAGCGCCGCCTCGGAGCAGAGGCGCTGCTCCGGGGGCGTCGTGGAGAGCGCCGTCGTCGTCGCCATCGAGAAAAATTATGACGCACCCTCATCGGGCCATCCATCGATCACTAAAAAATTACGAAAAGAAGGTTCCATGCCGTGCCATCGCGTCTCCGCTGCTGCGGCGGCTCTCGCGGCATGCTTCGTGCTTCTCTTCTCCTGCTTGATAAGCGCAGAGCACATCGAGTTCGACGTCTGGCACCGCCTCGGGAGCGACGCAAACTCTCAATGGAAGCCCGCGGGGATGCTCTCGGGCGAGGTCGACACGGGAGCGCTCGTCGACGCCGCCGCGGCCGCGCTGCGGGGCGGCGGCGGCCGCATCTCCCCTCCTCCCAAGGCTGCGTCGCCCGTGCTGACGCTCTTTCGTGACGAGAAGAACGGCGCGATCACGGTCGAGGAAGCAAAGAGGGCAGCGGAGAGGGGGCAGGGGTACTCGATCAAGCTGAAGCGGAAACTCGATCGATCGGCGACAAAGAAGAAGACCAAGACGAAAAACGCGGCTCTCTTCACCTCGGCGCCCCCTCACTGCGCCGCCGCGGCCCTCTCGGGGGCCCTCCCGCTCAAGCTCGACGGGACCCTCCCCAGAAGTACTCCGAGAGGCGGCGGAGGCGGCGGCATCAGGGTGACGGGCGTCTCGTTCGATTTCTACGGAGGGCCCTGCAAAGGAGGAGGAGGGGGAGGGCCCGCGGGGACGAAGGCCCAAGCGCAACAGCGCGTGCCCCTGTGGCTCCCCGCCGCGGCGCCCCCCCTGCTCCCGCCTCCGCCGCCCCCGGCAGCCGCAAAGAAGGCGGCGGCCGCCGCGGCCCTCGCGCAGGCCCAGGCCGAGGCGGCGCGGAGGCGAGCAGCAGGAGACGGCGAGGGCGGAGGCGCGGAGGGCGCCGGCGCGCCGCCGCCGCCGCCCGAGGACAACAGGACGTGGCTGCAGAAGAACTGGGTGTACGCGCTCCCGATGCTCATGATGGCGATGAACGTGATGAACGCCGCGGCGGGGCCCCCGCCGCAGCAGCAGAGGCGGCCCGGGGCGGGAGCGGGAGCGGGAACCGCCGCTGCCGGGGCCGTCGCTGCCGGCGCCGCAGCGGCCGCGGCGGGAGGAGGAGGAGGCGTCGCGAGCCTGGACTGAAGAACCAGCGAAACGAAAAGAGGCATTGTAATCTTCAACTTAATCGGCCTCCTCTGTCTGCCAGCGAAATCGCAAGGGAGGAGAGAAAAGAGTGGACGTTTTTTTTTCTGCTGCTGGTGGCCGCGGTCGAGGGCGTCGACAACCGAACGAAGCATCGATGTCTCGCCACTGATCGCCATCGATCGTCGGTGCGTTTCTTCAAACTCTGTCCCTGTCTTCAACGCATCCCGAAGCATGGCCGCCTCTTCTTCTTCCTCCCTGCGCCCCCGCTGGCGCGCCCTCGACGCCCTCCTCACGCGCCCGGGGCGCATCGTCGCGCCCGGGTTCGAGCCTGCCCCGGAGCTCGCCGGCATGCTCAAGAGGGACGTCCGCGTGCTCGTCGTCGGCGCCGGCGGGCTCGGGTGCGAGCTGCTCAAGGACCTGGCGCTGTCGGGCTTCGGCAGGCTCGACGTCATCGACATGGACACGATCGACGTCAGCAACCTGAACCGTCAGTTTCTGTTTCGGTACGTAAGAGGAGGAGAGGAGAGAGGAGAGAGGAGAGAGAAAAAGAAAGAAGAAGAGAAAGAAGATGATGACGGCAGGCATCATCGAAACAAGCCAACCTCGAAAGAGAACTCGACCTCGACCAAAAAAACACTTCAAAAAAACACAGTCCGTCCGACGTCGGCAAGCCCAAGGCCGAGGTCGCCGCCCGCGCCGTAGCAGAGCGCGTCGGAGGCCGCGTTGGCGTCGAGGTTCAGGGGGGCGACGACGACGACGACGAGATGGGGACGGAGGACGACGACTGCTCCGTAGTCGTCACCCCGCACGTCGGCCGCATCGAGGACAAGCCCCTGAGCTGGTACGCAAGGTTCCACGTCCTGGTCCTGGGGCTCGACTCCCTGGACGCGCGCAGGCACATGAACGCCGTCGCGTGCAGCTTCCTGGAGTTTGAGGAGGACGGTTCCCCGACGCCGGGGACGGTCAAGCCCGTCGTCGACGGCGGCACCGACGGCTTCCGCGGCCACGTGCGCGTTATCTACCCCGCGCTGACCCCCTGCTTCGAGTGCACGCTCTGGCTCTTCCCGCCGCAGGCGACGTTCCCGCTCTGCACCCTGGCCGAGACTCCGCGGTCGAGCGCGCACTGCGTGGAGTGGGCGAGGCTGATCGCGTGGGAGACGGAGAGGGGAGGGACCGACTTCGACGCCGACGTCGTGAGTAGTTTTTTTGTTTTTCGAGTGCTTTCTTTTAACTTTTTTCGCCCTTGTACAGTCCTCACTCTTGTTCTCTCTTTCTTTTCCTCCTCTGAATTAATTTCAAAATAAAAAAAAACGCACAGGAAGAGCACATGCACTGGGTCCACACCAAGGCCTCCGAGCGCGCCGCGGCCTTCGGCATCCCGGCCTTCACCCCCCAGCACACCGCGGGCGTCGCAAAGCGGATCGTCCCGGCCATCGCGTCGACCAACGCGGTCGTCGCCGCGGCCTGCTCGCTCGAGGCCCTCAAGGCCGCGACGCTGCTCGCGCCGAGCCTGGACAACTACTGCCTGTTCAACGGCGGAGACGGCGTGTACTCGGCGGTGGTCTCGCACGAGAGGGACGCCGGCTGCCCCGTCTGCTCCGCCGGGGTGCCCGTCGCGGCCTCGGCCTCGGGGGACTCGCTCCTGGACTTGGTCGCCAGGCTCCAGCAGATCCCGCCCGTCGCCGCCTCTCTCGGCCTGGACAGGGATAAAAAAGAGAGAGAGGACAGAATAGACACCGTCTCGGGCCCGGGGGAGCCGGGTTCCGCTGCGGCGGCGGCCGTGGAGGAGAAGAAGGGGCAGATGATGATGCCGTCGTCGGTCGCGGTGGGGGCGACGGTGCTCTACGGCGGCGGCGCCTTTGCGGCGGCGACCGCCGGGGCGCTGGAGCGGAAGCTCGGGGAGCTGCTCGGTCCTTCTGATTCGTCGTCACTTCCTTCGAAGCACGACCTCTCGGTCAACTTCAAGGTGCTGGCTGCGCCGATGAGGGTGAGGCTGACCCTGGAAGCTTGAAGTTTCGTTTTTTTTTTTTCATTGCTCTTTTTTCCGCACTGCTCTTTCTTGTGTTATTGTACGAAAATGTTTTTTTTTGCACAAGCGGCGAGGATCTCATCGGGGGCTGTTGTCTACATTTGCCGCGAATCTTAATCTCCCATTCCTGCAAAGGAAAACAAAATGAAAGAGGAAAAGAGTGGAAGGAAGAAGGAAAGAAAGGAGGAAAGACGAATGAAAGAGAGGGGGGAAAGAGAGGAAAGAAAAAACATTGTCAAACTTTTACCCAAAATCAAGTCACCCGTCTACTTCCCGCCGCGCTCTGCCGAAGACAACGGGTCCTTGTTCTTCTGTGCTCCCATCGAAATGGAGCGCACGCGCCTCAGGGCGCGATCGGAAGCAGCGGAAGCAGACGAAAAAGAAGAAGCGTCAGCGGCGCTGTTGTTGCCGCTGTTGCTGCCACCGCCGCCGCCGCCGCCGAAGATCGTCCCGCGAGCGAGCATTCGAGAGAAGCTGCTCCCTCCACTTCCTCCACCTCCTCCTCCTCCTCCTCCTCCTCCTCCTCTTCCTCCTCCCTGAACCTTCCCTGCGATCAACTCCCCACCGAGGATGTTGCTTCCGGAGCCCGAGCGGGACCTCCCGCGGGAGGAGAAGGCGCCGCCGAGAACGTTCTGGAAAGAGTTCGACCTCCTCCTCGAGGAGGAGGTCGGATCGGCGGCGCCGCCACCGCCGCCGCCGCCGCCGGTCATAGTCCCTCCTCTGCTGCTCCCGTCCGAGGAGGAACTGCCAGAAGCAGCAGCAGCGGCGTTCTCGACTGCAGCTGCGGCCGCCGACGCCGCCGCCTCGGCGACGGCGCCCCAGTGGCCGTAGGCCCTCTCGAACGCCTCGACCCTCGCGGCCGCCCTCGCGAGCTCCGCCGCCCGCTCCGCAGCGCCCCTCGCGCCCGCCGGGCCCGTCCCCGCCTCGAGCTCCCGCGCCAGCTCCGCGTGCCACGCCCTCCTGTTGTCGAGCACGTGCCCCATAAGGGGCGCGAGCCCCGGGAACACGCGCGCCGCCTGGTGGAATAGCGGCGCGACGACGAACTCGATGAAGTTGCCCTGCGACCCCGGCAGGCTCGTCGAGGCCCTCTCACAGAGCGGCGAGACGGGGAGGCCCGCCGCCCTCTCGGCGTCTCCCTGCGCGAAGAACTCGGCGAGCACCCTGTGAGCCCACTGCTCGGTGATGCGCCGGGGCTTGGCGGCGTTGGAGATATCGGCGCAGTGGAGGAGGATCGCGACGAGGAGGGGCCGCTCCTCGGCCGTCGCGAAGAGGAGCGAGGGCGGCGGGGAGGCCGGGGCTGCGGTCGCGGCGGCGCTGTTTCTTCTGGCGCCGCCGGGGGCAGAGGCGGCTGCTGCCGCGCCTCCTCCGTCGCTTGACGCCGAGAAAGGCGCGGCTGCACTTGAGGTAGCTGCAGCAGCAGCAGCAGTAGCAGCAGCAGCAGCGGCGGCGGCCGAGGCGGCAGCAGCGGCCAATGCGGCAGCAGCAGCAGCCCGCGCCGCCGACGAGCCCCTCCCGCCGCCGACGAAAAAGCTCCCCCCTCCCGCTCCTCCCCCTCCCCCTCCGGCCGCGGCGGCGTTCGCCTCCGCCGCGTTCGCCCTCGAAATCGCCGCGGCGTTCAGCTCGTAAAACACCTCGACCTTGCTCACCATCGGGAAGTGGTAGGTCATGTCTGTGTGGAGCACGGCCGCGATGAACAGCCGGCGGACCTCCTTCCAGGAGGCCGGGTCGAGCGCGGCAAAGACGTCGCCAGCGGCCGCAGCGGCGGCGGCGGCGGAGGAGGAGGAGGAGGAAGAAGAAGAGGAAGCACCACCACCACCAGCAGCAACCCCGCTGCTCCCGAGCTTCGACGCCAGCGCGTACGCCCCCGCGGCCGCCGCGTGTTCCAGCACGCTCGTGTCGTTGTACAGAGCGGCGACGGGTGCTCGGGCGTTCATCAAGTACGCGTTGGAGACTCCGGGGTGGTGCATGTCGTGGCAGAGGCTGGCCAGCAGCAGCGCGAGCCGCTCCGGCAGGGAGATGCGCGTCCTCGCTGCCGCGGCGTCGGCCATGCGCATCGAGGTAAAGGTGACGTCGACGGCGTGCGCGAAATTGTGATAGGGGTTGGCGTACGAGTAGGTGGTGGCGACGGCGCGGACAAAGGCCCAGAGCGGCTGCGGGTCCGGGAGGATGAAGGAGGAAGCAAAAGGAGAAGGAAAAGGAGAAGATGAAGAAGAAGAAGAAGAAGAAGAAGAAGAAGAAGAAGAAGAAGAAGAAGAAGAAGAAGAAGAAGAAGAAGAAGAAGAAGAAGAAGAAGAAGAAGAAGAAGAAGAAGAAGAAGAAGAAGAAGAAGAA
>Ga0315289_10014439_pt1 | contig 11026 bp, 9 predicted proteins | sample YL17G11_40_MG_FD_203452 | JGI IMG/M metagenome (GOLD analysis project Ga0315289, IMG submission 203452) | Sediment microbial communities from Yellowstone Lake, YNP, Wyoming, USA - YL17G11_40 | ecosystem: Environmental > Aquatic > Freshwater > Lake > Sediment | place: USA: Wyoming | collected...
GGAACACCATCGGCGGTTGTATCGTCAATCATCGGCGATGGCTTGTGGAATCTTGCGCGTGTGACAGGGGACGCCAGATATGCCGATGCATGTGATCGCATTGTTCAATTCCTGCTCCGCGGACTGAATAAGACCGAGTTCAACGGCTCCATGCTTTGTTTCAGCTACACGCCGATCGATCATTACCTCGTTCATAACGCCAACCTGCTTGCGGCCGAGTTTATTGCACGCATTGGACGCGCGCGCGGGAAATCGGAATGGTTGGATATAGCCGTCCGCGCTGGGAACTTCGCACTTTCTGAAATGAACGATGATGGTTCGCTGTTTTACTGGGGGCATTCGCAGAATGCCAACTCGCCAAATCATCTGGACTGCTATCACAGTGGCTTCGAGATTAGAGCATTAATTGGTCTCGCCGAAGCTACGGGAGATTCTCGGTTTGATAAAGCGGCTCGAAAGTACTTTCATTTTTTCCATAAGAAGTATTTGAGATCAGACGGCGCTGTTCAGACTCTACCCGGCAGACTCTACCCCATAGATATTCACGCATGCGCTGAGATGCTTCTATGCACCGCCGTGGCGCAGAGCTTTGACGCGCAACGATCACGCGCATTCATCGGAAGTACTCTGCCATGGATTCTGAGAACTATGAGGAACACAGATGGTAGCTTTGCATATGTGGCCTATTCCCCTCATCGCATTATTCGGTTGCCATACATCCGATGGGGGCAGGCTTGGATGCTTTGCGCGTTGTCGGAGATTGCCGCGTGGAAGGAGACGCATAATGCGTCGTAGAGAGAGGGCAACGAAAGTTGAATAGGAATGAGAATGCCCCCGCAATGATATTCCACTATCCGTATCCTATCGGCGATCATCGCTCTGGAAGCAGCGTGCACGCGACCCGGCTGCTGAACGGCTTTCGAGGAGCGGGGTTCCAGGTTTTCGAGATGGTCGGGTATCCTTCCCAGCGCCGGAAGGTAATGGTTCGAGTGAAAAGAGCGGCGGCGCAGGGAAGGCACATATCTTTCCTTTTCGCCTGGTCCCCAGTATCATCCTCGTTTCTCGGGCTCGCGAACCTGCTCCAGCCATGCCTCGATTATGGGTTTTTCCGCTGGTGTAATCGCCATTCAATTCCAGTGGGTGTCTTCTATGGCGATGTGTTTCGTCGGTTCGATTTTTTCAAACGCCAGGTAGTTTGGTGGAAGAGAGCGATGCTTGAGGTTTTCTTCTGGGCGGACTGGCTGAACTATAGGCGCACCGCGCAGGATTTCTTTATTCCATCGATGCCCATGGGCGAATTCCTGCCGACCAAGCTGCCCAAGCGGCGACTGCACGGCTTTCCGCCTGGCTGCGATGCCGAGCTACTTGCACCGTATACGCTTTCGCCGTCGATTCCGCTGAGGCTGTTTTACGTGGGGGCAATTGTACCGCCTATATACGATCTCAAGGAAATGATTGACGTGATTGCTGAAACAGACGGGGTAGAAATGACGCTCTGCTGCCGGCAAGAGGAGTGGCGAAAGCATCGGTCGTATTACCGCAGCGCGATTCGTGCTCCGAACGTGCACGTGGTCCATGCTTCTGGAGCCATGCTTGCTGACTTGTACCACGCAGCAGACGTATTCGCGTTCTACCGGCGAGCGCACCCGTACTTGAAATTCTGCATGCCGGTGAAGCTGTTCGAAGCCATCGGCTTCGGTTTGCCTGTGATTTCGAACGCTGGAACCGAATCCGCCGCCTTCATAGAGCGAGAGCAGATAGGGTGGACGCTTTCCTCGAAGGAGCAGCTTTCTCAGCTACTTCAGCGACTAGTTAATGATCGGGCAGAAGTACTTCGCAAGCGCACGCGGGCGATCGCTGTGAGTGCCGTGCATACCTGGAGAGCTCGTGCGGCGCAAATTGAGGCCACCCTCGCGGGGCAGCGAATGCAAGAGATAGTCCTCCGATGAAGCTCATCTCGATTGTCGGAGTAAGACCTGAGTTCGTCCAGGCCGCGCCCATCAGCAGGGCCCTCGCGGGCCGCCATCGAGAGATCATGGTGCATACCGGGCAGCACTATGACTTCCGGATGTCGGAAGTGTTCTTCCGGCAGCTGGGACTGCCCGCTCCGGACTACAACCTTGAGGTTGGCTCCGGGACACACGCCTGGCAAACCGGGCAGATGCTCATCAGGCTGGAGGAAGTCCTGGCGAGCTGCGCACCTGACTGCGTTGTTGTTCGCGGGGACACGAACTCTACGTTGGCGGCGGCGCTCGCTACTGCCAAGCTGTGTATCCCTCTCGTCCATGTCGAAGCTGGGCTTCGCAGCTTCGACCGGACCATGCCGGAGGAGATCAACCGTCTCCTAACCGATCGTGTGTCGGACATCCTGTTCTGTCCCACGGGCGCGGCGGTGCGCAATCTCGCCAACGAAGGCATTGTCGAAGGAGTATACCAGGTCGGGGACGTCATGTATGACGGCCTGTTGCACAACCTGGAGCTCGCGAGGGCAACCTCCCATCTGATGCAGGATCTAGGCCTGGCTCCGCTGGCCTACTGCTTCGCGACCGTCCATCGCGAGGGGAATACGGACAACGAGAAGAACCTTCGTGCGATCCTGGACGCCTTCGGCGACAGCGGTGAGCTGATCGTGTTCCCGGCGCACCCTCGGACGAGGAAAAGAATCGAGGCCCTGGGATGCCCACTGGCGCCGACGGTAAGACTCGTAGACCCTGTGGACCATTTCGGGAGCCTCCTGCTACAAAGCAACGCGCGCCTCGTGCTGACCGATTCCGGAGGCGTTCAGAAGGAGGCGTACTGCCTGGGCAAGCCCTGCGTCACTCTGCGCGAGAACACCGAATGGGTCGAGACTGTCGAAGCGGGGTGGAATATTCTCGCCGGCGCCGATCGAGAGCGAATCGGCCGAGCGATTCGCTGCTTCCAGCCTCCGACGACGCGGCCACCGCTTTATGGTGACGGCCATGCAGCCGAGAAAATCGTCGAGATTCTCGAGCGCCGGCTGATATGACCGTCCGGAGTAAGCCGTGACTCGAAGCCTGACCGTTGACCTAAAAGCCCCGGAGACATTCGCCCTTTTCTCGCTCGCCGTGCTCAGCAGCCTGAATAGCAGCGCATACAAGACTGTGGGGATGGTCTCGCTGGCAGCCACGCTCGGCCTGGCGCTTCTCTTCGGCCTGGGCTTGTTCGCTCTTAGTGCTGGCGCCACTCCCGCCCGGCTGGGTAGGTTCTGGGGGTGGGTCGCACTCTTTATTGCAATTAACGTCCTCAGTGCTCTCGCCAACCCTGGGCTCAGGTCGGGGTTGTTCGGGATAGGTCAGTTCGTCTCGGTGGTCGTCCTCTATGTCGTGTTCGCCTGTACTGCGTGGAATGGCTACAACACGAGGACCGCCTCCGGGATCTTCGCTTTGTACGTGCTGGGCATGGCAGCCGCGGCGCTGGCGAGCAGGGGGTGGCGGGGATTTGCCGGCTACTTCACCAATCCGAACTCCCTCGGGGCAATCGCCTTCATCAGCTCGTACTTCCTGGCCCTGGGGGCCAGCGAGGCGCGTCCCGGGCGCGGCAAGCTCCTCCTCCGCATCTGCCTGTTGCTCGCCATCCTGCTGGCGATTGCATCGCGGACGAGGTCCATCCTGCTCTCCCTCGTGGTCACAGTCATTACCTACTGGCGGTGGGAGAAGGTGACTAGATCGCAGCGCAGGTTCGAAAGGCATATCGTGTTGTGGTTCGCGGCAATCCTGGGGGGAATCGCAGGGTACCTGGTGCTGAGCAGGGCACTGGGTTTTGAGACCCTGGCGGAAGTAATCCAGGCGTATACGGGGAAGATGTTCTTTTCGGGAAGGCAGCGCATCTGGATGAAGGTGCTGGAGCTCGCCTCCCAGAAGTTGCTGCTGGGCTACGGTCCTGGCGCGGTCCCGGAGGACTTCATCGGCGAGACGCTGTCTGCGCACAATACCTATATTCAGATACTCTTCCAGAACGGCGTGCCGGGGCTGATTGCCTTTCTCCTGCTGATCCGCGAGGTGTGGGTGAACCTTTCCGGGAAGGGTGGCTTGCGCAATCAGGTTACGCGAATCAGCGGCGCGTACATCATAGGGTTTCTCGCCTATCAAGGTTTCGAGGTGAGCATCACCCAGAATGTCCTCTCGTTCGGCATATTCTTCTGGATCATTGCGGGAATCGGCTCGGCGAGCAGCCGACTCCCGGCTGGCATCGCCCGACGGTCACCGGCGTGATCCGCGTCCTCATGCTGGCAGACCTCAACTCGATTCACACCCAGAGATGGGCGAACGCGATAGCAGACCAGGCCGACGTTCCCTGCCAGCTCTGCGTGTTCGGCGTGTGGCCTCCGACCGGGAGTGAGTCGGCGTTTCGCAGTGCCATCGCGGTGCGGTGGGAAGGATCGTCCCGCACCACGCGGGGGCGACGGCGCATGCCAATGAGAGTGGTTCGGGCCGTGCCCGAAGTGCGGTCGTTGATACGCCGGTTCCGGCCGCATATCGTCCACGCGCACTATGCCAGCAGCTATGGGCTTCTCGCCGCACTTACCGGATTCCGGCCCCTAGTTCTCTCTGTCTGGGGATCCGACGTGTTCGAGTTCCCGCGACGATCGCTGGTGCACCGCGCGATCCTGAAGCTCAACCTCCGGCGAGCGAGCCGGTTGACCTCCACGAGTCGGGTCATGGCCCGCGAGATCCGGAGATATACGACGAAGCCGGCGACCGTCATCCCCTTCGGGATCGACCTCAATGCCTTCACCCTCCCACCGGACCGCAGCGAGCCTTGCGTATGTTGCGTCATTGGCACCGCCAAGGCACTCGAGGCAGTTTATGGCATCGACACGCTCATCAGGTCATTCGCGCTGGTACGCGACATGTGCCCCGATCAGCGCGTGACCCTCTCCATCGCCGGCGATGGTCCCGAGGCGGAGGCTCTGAAGCGACTCTGCGAAGAGCTCCACGTTGATCGCGATGTCCGGTTCCTTGGGCGCCTGCCGCACCGTGAGGTTCCTGGTTTCCTGCAGGGCCTGGACATATTCGTCTGCGTGTCCCGGAGAGAAAGCTTTGGAGTCGCAGCGCTCGAAGCTTCAGCCTGCGGCAGGCCTGTCGTCGCCTCGGAGGCAGGCGGGCTGCCGGAGGTCGTGCTCCATGGCCGCACCGGGTTGATCGTTCCCATCGACTCCCCCCAAGCCACCGCCGCGTCGGTCGCCGGACTGGTTCGCGATCGCGATCTGCGCGAGAGGCTCGGACGGGAAGGCCGACGCTGGGTCGAGCAGGAGTACAACTGGAGGAGCAACGTGGCCCAGATGCTGACCCTCTACCAGGAGATTCAGTGAGCGCGTTGTCGATGGCCCCGCCTCGTGCTGTTCTGACGGTGGTTGGCGCCCGGCCGCAATTCATCAAGGCGGCCGCGGTGAGCCGGGTCATCGAGGCGAGAGCTGCGATCCGCGAGGTGATCGTCCACACGGGGCAGCACTTTGACGAAAACATGTCCGCCATCTTCTTCCAGGAGATGGAGATCCCGGCTCCGGCCTACTCGCTGGACATCCACGGCCTCGGCCACGGCGCGATGACCGGTAGAATGCTCGAGCAGCTCGAGGAGGTCCTCCTCCGCGAGCGGCCCCGAGCCGTGATGGTGTACGGAGATACCAACACGACGCTCGCCGGCGCCCTTGCAGCAGTGAAGCTGCACGTCCCGGTCGTCCACGTCGAAGCGGGACTACGCAGCTTCAAGATGCAGATGCCCGAGGAGGTAAACCGAATCCTAACCGATCGCGTCTCCTCGGTCCTCTGCTGTCCAACTCGGACCGCCTTGGCAAATCTTCGCCGGGAAGGCTACGAAGGTTTCGGGTGCCGCATCGAGCTGACCGGCGACGTCATGCAGGATGCCGCCCGGTATTATGCGGAAAAGAGCGCCGGTCGCGCCACCGCCATGAAGCGCCTGAGATTGGATGGGAAGCGTTTCGCGTTGTGCACGATCCATCGGGCAGAGAACACTGACGACGGGGCGCGCTTGACTAGCATCCTCGGCGCGATCGATATTGTCGCGGCCGAGATGCCGGTGGTCCTACCGCTGCATCCGAGGACCCGCGCCGTCATGGAGCGTGTGGGCCTTGGGACGGCGGCCCTCGCCATCGAGCCGGTCGGCTACTTCGACATGCTCCAGCTCTTGACGCGCTGCGCAATCGTCCTCACCGACAGCGGTGGCCTGCAGAAGGAGGCGTTTTTCTTCCGCAAGCCCTGCGTGACGCTGCGAGATGAAACCGAGTGGCTGGAGCTGGTCGAGGGTGGATTCAATATAGTAGCCGGCGCCGATTGCGAACGGATCATAGGCGCCTATCGCCGGATGTTGGGCTCGCGGCCCGATTTCAACCAGGATCTCTACGGAAGCGGACGCGCAAGCGAACGCATCGCGAGCCTTCTGGAAGAGACCTGTGGCTAACACGATCCTGCTCATCAACCACTACGCTGGCTCCCTCCGACACGGCATGGAGTTTCGGCCATACTACCTGGCTCGACACTGGGTGCGGATGGGCTACCGGGTGATCATCGCGGCTGCTTCCTTCTCGCACGTACGTCAAACCAACCCACGGATGCGAGGCTGCGAGCAGCGGGAGACGATCGACGGCATCACCTACGTATGGCTGCGAACTCCCGCGTACCGCGGCAACGGTGTCGGTCGTGTTCTTAACATGCTCGTGTTCACCTGGCGGCTGCTTTGGAGGTGGCGAGCGCTGGCTGACCGAGAGGATCTCCTGGCGGTCATCTCCTCGTCCACATATCCCCTCGACATCTATCCTGCCGCCCGGATAGCGCGCCGGGCACGCGCTCACCTTATCTTCGAGGTTCATGACCTCTGGCCTCTTTCCCCGATCGAGCTCGGAGGATACGCGCGGAGCCACCCCTTCATCGTGCTGCTGCAAGGTGCGGAGAACTACGCCTACCGGCGCGCCGCTCACGTGGTGTCGATGCTACCGAAGGCGCTCCCGTACATGATGGAGCACGGTCTGGAGCCGGCGAAGTTCGTCCATATCCCGAACGGGGTCGAACCTGCGATGCACGATGCCAGCGGGATGCTCTCGGAGGAGGTTGCGCCGCTGCTGCCACCGGCCGGAAGCTTCCTCGTTGGATATGCGGGGACCATCGGGATTGCCAACGCGCTGGACGCGCTGGTCGAGGCCGCCGCCCTCCTCCAGGAGACGCCGGAGATCCGGTTCGCGATAGTTGGGGACGGTCCGGAGCTGGGGAGGCTGCAAGGGGAGGCTCGTGCGCATGACCTCCATAACCTCAACTTCATCGGGCGCATCGAGAAGGGCCAGGTCCCGGCGATGCTCGCTCGCTTCGACGTTTGCTACATCGGGCTGAAAGCTGAGAGCCTGTTCCGCTTCGGGGTTTCCCCGAACAAGCTCTTCGACTACATGCTCGCTGCGCGCCCCGTGCTGCAGGCGATCAGCGCCGGTAACGACCCTGTCGGCGCCGCTGGGTGCGGCATCTCCGTCGAACCTGAGAACCCGCGGGCGATAGCCGATGCGATCCTGAGCTTCTACCACATGAGCCCCGAGGAGCGTCGGCGCCTGGGGGAGAATGGCCGGCGATATGTGCTCGTCCATCACACTTACGACAAGCTCGCGAAGCAGTTCGCCGAGCTGTTCCGGGACTGAGGAGCTGCGGATGGATTGGAAAATCCAGCTATTCAAGCTGAACTATGACGAACGGGAAGTAGAGGCTGTGGCCCGCGTGGTTCGCAGCAGCTGGCTCACCATGGGTGAGCAGACCAAGGAGTTCGAGTCCCGCTTCGCCGCTCTCTTGGGGCAGGGTGCGCAGGCCACCGCCGTCTCCAGCGGAACCGCGGCTCTCCACATGGCAATGCTCGCCCTGGGCGTGGGACCAGGCGACGAGGTCATTGTCTCCTCCCTCACCTTCATTGCTGCAGTCAACGTTGTTCGCCTTGTGGGTGCGCGGGCGGTGCTCGCCGATTGCCGATCGCTCGAGGACTGGAACATCGATCCTGCGGATGTCGAGCGCAAGGTAGCCGCGAAGACGCGGGCGGTCATCGCCGTCCACTACGCCGGCTACCCGTGCGCGATGGACGAGGTCGAACAGGTCTGCGCTCGCCACCGGATCGCCCTGGTCGAGGACTCCGCCCACGCCATCGGGGCTACTTGGCGCGGGAGGCAGTGCGGCACTTTCGGGACCGTGGGGTGCTTCAGCTTTTTTACAAACAAGAACCTGTCCGTGGGTGAGGGAGGAATGTATGTTGCCCGTGACCCTGAGTTCACTAGGCGGGGGCGGATGCTTCGCTCTCACGGCATGAGCACCTTGACTCTCGATCGGCACGAGGGTAGGGCGATCTCCTACGACGTGCTCGAGCCGGGCCTAAACTATCGAATCGACGAGCTGCGCGCCGCCCTCGGCCTCGTCCAGCTCGACCGGCTGACCGGAGCCAACGCGCGGCGCGGACTGCTGGTTGCACGCTACCATGAGCAGATTGACCGAATCCCCGGCGTCTCCATCCCATTCCGGCGTGTTCCACCGGACGTCAAGCCCTGCTACCATATCTATCCCGTTCTGCTCGACCGCGGGATAGACCGTACGAAGGTGATCGCGGGCCTCAGGAATCAGGGCATCCAATCTAGCATCCACTATCCGGCCATCCAGCGGTTCTCCGCCTACGCCGACACGGCTCTCGGCGCTACACCGATCGCCAACGACGTCTCCAACCGGGAACTGACCCTGCCGCTCTACCCCGGGATGGCGGATTCCGACGTCGACCTGGTGTGCGATGCGCTGAAGGCGGCACTAGCTTGAGCGACGATCTATCGATCCGCCTGATCAAGGGACGAGAGTCCTTCTTCCGCGCTGACATAGAGCATTTCAAGCGGCCGCTGAAAGAGCTGGTTTCGGGGGCCCGGTTCCTGGTGATCGGCGGCGGAGGATCGATCGGCCGGGCCGTGGTGGGCGAGATCTTCCGCCGTCAGCCCGCCGCCGTGCACGCCGTCGACCTGAGCGAGAACAACCTGGTGGAGCTTGTCAGGGACATCCGCAGCAGCCACGGCTACATCGAGGGGGAGTTCAGCACGCTACCGCTGGACGCGATGTCGCCGGAGTTCGACGCGTTCCTCGCTTCGCAGCCCGCATACGACTACGTGCTGAACCTTTCAGCCCTCAAGCACGTCAGAAGCGAGAAAGATCCCTACACCCTAATGCGGCTCGTTCAGGTCAACATCTTCAACACCAAGGCCCTGGCCATACGGGCTGCCCGGGACCACGGTCGCAAGTTCTTCTGTGTATCTACCGACAAAGCCGCGAACCCAGTCAACATGATGGGAGCCTCCAAGCGAATCATGGAGTTGGTCCTTGTACGAGCAAGCAGTGAGATCTCGGTGAGTCTAGCGCGGTTCGCCAACGTCGCCTTCTCAGATGGCAGCCTCCTCCATGGGTTTCGCTTCCGAATGCAGAAGCGCCAGCCGATCGCCGCTCCCCGGGACGTCCAGCGCTACTTTGTGACCGAGCAAGAAAGTGGAGAATTGTGCCTTCTCTCCTGCCTCCTCGCATCTAATCGGGAACTGTTTTTCCCCCGGCTCGACGCGGGCCTGGGCGCACTATCCTTCGACGTGATTGCGAGGGAGTTCCTGCGAATCCACGGCTACGAGCCCACGGAGTGTGCGAGCGAGGAAGAAGCGCGCGGAAAGGCGTCAGAGCTGATCGCGCAGAAGCGATGGCCGTGCTGGTTCTTCGACAGCAACACAACCGGGGAGAAGGAGATCGAGGAGTTCTACACCGAAGATGAGCACCCGGATTTGTCTCGGTTCGAGTCGATCGGCGTTCTGACACTATCACTCGACTGTCCTGCTGAGGCCCTCGATCGCTTCGAGGCGACAATCCAATCCATGCGGAAGCGCGGTTCATGGACGAAGCGTGAGATGCTCGATGCCTTCCATTACGTTCTGCCGGGCTTCGTTCACGAAGAGCGCGACAAGTACCTCGATGGGAAGATGTAGTACATGCTGAAACGACTGCTCGACATTCTCCTGTCCTCGATGGCCCTGGTAGTTTTCCTTCCATTCAGCCTGGTGATAGCCCTAGTCCTTCGGCTCACGGGCGAGGGCGAGGTGTTCTTCACCCAACCACGGGTAGGTCGTGGGGGCCGGCTGTTTCCCGTCATCAAGTTCGCCACGATGCGCAAGGACAGCCAGACGACTGGGACCGGGCTACTGACGATCAAGGAAGATCCTCGGATCCTTCCCGTGGGCCGATTCCTCCGCAAGATGAAGCTGAACGAAGTCCCGCAGCTCTTGAACATCCTCGCCGGTCAGATGAGCATCATTGGCCCGCGCCCCCAGGCAGAGCCGCACTTCAGGCTCTATTCCGAAGCTGTGCAGAAGCAGCTAATGACCATCCGTCCGGGTCTCAGCGGGATTGGTTCGATCGTGTTCCGAAACGAGGAGGAGCACCTCTCAACCAACCCGCTGAACGCCGCAGAAGCGTATGCTCACGAGATTGCCGCCTATAAAGGAGAACTCGAGCTCTGGTACGTCCGACACCGCAGCGTCGGATTGGACATCCTCCTCATCCTGCTGACGATATGGGTCGTCATGGTACCGCGGAGCCTGGCTTATCGACGCCTGCTACGAGATCTCCCACCACCGCCCGACACGGGGATGCGGTTGTGACGAGTCCCCGACCATCGACTCTCGATATCGTTCAGTGGGATACAATCAACTGGGCTCAGCCGCTGGCCTGCTGGGACCGGGCGTTTCCGCAAGGGCTTTCAGGTAGGTGGTGCCTGGAGATCGGCAGCAGCGCCGGTGGTTTGTCTCTCTGGGCAGCTAGCAGGGGCGCCCGGGTTCTTTGCACCGACATCGTGCTTCCCGGCGCCAGTGCGTCTTCTCTGCACGCGCGGCATGGCGTGCAGGACCACGTTAGTTAGAGCTTGTCGGGTAATTCAGGCGCCAGTTCGCTCGGTGTGCGGCGGGCGGCGGACCTATGCCGCGCTATCTTGTGTGGTGTGTGTCTTGTTCGCGAGCCCC
>Ga0315289_10014440_pt1 | contig 11026 bp, 8 predicted proteins | sample YL17G11_40_MG_FD_203452 | JGI IMG/M metagenome (GOLD analysis project Ga0315289, IMG submission 203452) | Sediment microbial communities from Yellowstone Lake, YNP, Wyoming, USA - YL17G11_40 | ecosystem: Environmental > Aquatic > Freshwater > Lake > Sediment | place: USA: Wyoming | collected...
CATTGTTTCAAATTATTAGCAATTCCAGTCATTTTTTCTACAATTTTGCGGGCATCATATAATGTTTCAATTTCCCTTTGTGCACTGCGAAGACATTGAACCAGTTGTGATGGCGATGACGACGACAATGACGCGATTTCTTCATTGACAACGTCTTCAATGTTTTCCGGACATTCGCCGCAATTTCCGATGAATGCGCGCGGAGTGCTGCAGTAATTCACAAAATACAACAAGTCTTTCTCTTGCAGCTGCAATTTGCCCATCTGAAATTTGAGTGTGAAAAAATCTTCAGCTGGCATAATCTTCAATTTCAGGGTTTCGTCAATTGTGGTTGATTGACTCGTGGATGACCCCGTGCGCAATAAAACCGACTCGCGCTGGCTTGTGTATTCGTTATAACGCTGTTTCACATCCTGTTGCGTTTTTTCATCGTAATACACAATGACACTGACATTGTTCGATTCGTAAAACATGCTGTAGTCTCTGACTGCGTAAAAAAATGAATCGCCAATGAATTTCTTATCCTCTTCGCTGACCATTTTGAGATTTCTCTCGTCGTTCTCGTATCCAATGGCCATGATTTTAACGCAAATTCGTTTGGTTTCGGCAGAGGATGCGGATGCGGTTGCGGATGCGGATGTCGAACCCGCGCTTCGTGCATTCAGGATGACCGTTTTAAAAACCAGTTGCATCATTTTATACAATTGTTCCATGTATGCACCGCGGTTCAGTGTTTTTTTCCCATTGGGTTCCGCCGTGATGAACTTGCTATAAGACGGACTGATTTCAGAGCTCAGGTCTGGAATCCAGGTGTGAAGCATGAACGAATTGGTTGGTCCGCGCATGGGTGGAGTGATGAACATCAGCGGCGCAGGATATGCCGTGGGCAAATTCGGTTCCGTGTAATCCTGAATGGCTCCTGGTTCGACCGGACGCATCAATTGCATGAATCGGTATGTCGCTTGTTCATTTGTTATATTTTGAGTCGCGGTTAATTCATACCGATAATACCCAGGAGTTGTCCAGTTGTACATTGCGTCGATAGTTTCTTGTTTATCAGAATCATCAATGGCATTTTTTGCATTATTAGTGGATGTGTTCCAATCCTTCAATGTTTGACTAATTTCTTCAATTGCATCAATGGCAGCAGTCATTGTTGCTGCATTCTTGCTCGCATCTTTTATTGTGTCCAGGGTTTTCTCAGCTCTTGCTTGTTCCGGCGAGACATACATCTCTTTCCATGTTTTTTTTGCATATCGTGGGTCTGTATAATCTATTCTTGAGTCGGTTTTATTAGGAAGTGGGGTTGGATTATCAAACCGCATTTTGGGATAATTGGGGGGTGGATTGCGATTAACGTAATGCACGTTTTCGGTTAGTGGGTCCACCCTCGGAATCCACTGATTTTGTTCTTTGGCAGAGGTGGACGTGGTTGAATCCTGTGCCGGTGCCGGCAACAGCTCTTCGCCCAGAATGTGCCGTATCAAACTCGGGTCCTGGCGAAATATCCACTCATAATCAAAATACAATGGTCCGTGTATGATGTAGAGCATTTCATCATTGAATTGGTTGAATTCATCTTGCTCTTTCAACTGTGCTGATGCATCAACGCCGTTCGCCAAGGATTTGTAAAATGTCTTCAAATAATCTGCATGCTTGGGTGCATTTTCATGCACCGGAGCTTGGTCGCTGTATTTCATCAGAGACAACAGCGTGGCATTATCATACATGAATGATGCGAAATTGCATTGTTCAAATATCACTTGTTCCATCGCATTCTCCATGTCTTTCTTGAATCTTTCTTGCGTTGTGAACATTGAAGTTTGATGCTTTGCTGCTGCCCAAACCGAAATCGCCATAGCACGTGCCGGTTCAAGTAACGGTTTTGCAATGGAATTATCAAATGTGGCCCCATTCAACATTGTTTTAATATCATTTAGCTGATTGGATATATCCGAAACCGGGTCAGTGAAATCAACATGAATCATGATGTGCGCATACGTCGCAACTGCAACCGCACAAATGATATTGCACGCATTCTTTGCTCCATCCAATTTAGAAACGGCAAAACCCAAGACACCATCAAACCCAATGTTAGAACCAGACAGCCATCCATGCACCGTGTGATTAACAACATCATTGCACATTTTTTTTATTTTTTCACGCGACAGCATGAGAGAAGGTGTCAAAAAACAAGGGAATTTGTAATAAAGACGTTTCAATAGTGTGTCATAATTCATGCTGTATTCGGCTGTGGATTTGAATGTGCATAAATAAGTTTTATCACGTATTACTTTCAGTTTATTTGAACGCAGTTCCGACCGATTAGACAAATTCTTGTTTGTCATGATTCCAATCAAAAATGCAGTCATGATTTCAATGTTGCGAGATGGAGCTGCTTCTATCCCAGATGAATTCATGTAATCAACCCGGGTTGCCTTAGCTGTAATTGACATGTTTGAATTCAGCAACGGAAGGTAATTTGGAACGCGGCCAACTGACGACGAATTATTGAACAAGACAAAGTTGTTCGTGTATACATAAAAATAGTTGAGCATGCGATCCAGTGTTAATGCTTTTGATGCGTTTAATCGTTCTGGTAATTTATCATAAATGATTTCCCATAACTCGTTCAACTCAATCGGCACGTTGACTGGTTTTGGTTTTTTTGAAAAATCAATGGCATATTTGGTTGCATTAGTCAAAGTGTCCACCTCTTTTTTTGCAGAATCATGCGATTTTTCAATGAATGCAATTTGGCGCTCGTTGACCTTCTTGTTTGCAAACATGACAAAGGATTCGAACATGCTCCAATTCAGGAAGATGTTTGCCGCCGCATTATCAAACTCTGTTTTTCGTTTGAACAATTGCTTTAACTTTAAATCATAAAATGCATTCATGACGTCCTTATTGATTTCAAATGAGGTTGGAACGAATACAACATAATCGCACGTCGAGTCTCGTTGCGTTTGCCTTTGCGCAGCATCCAAACTGTCAAACGATGATGCCAGAACCATTTTCCGAGAGAATGTGTCAATTAAATGTGGGGCAGATGAGGCAGACTGCGGTGATTTTGAATCCTTTGTCGGGTCCTTTGTCAGGCCTTTGGCGTCCTTGTTCGCCGTGTCTTTTTTCTTTCCGGTCCGAATGGAATTAAACGTTATTAGCAACGGGTCATACGTTGCTTTTCTCAAATTGGCAGCAAACCGCGAAGACTGAATACTGTCGCTGGCATCACTTCCAAACAAGTTCAAAAGGTTCATATGTGATTTGCTTGTCTCCCAAAATGGAATGAATAGAATATTAAAGTATATTTATATTTTAATATTGAAATTCAAAATGCATGAATCATCGTGAATCAAATTATCCCTTTGCAGACCGAAATGCGGTCAAATATCGGTTGTGTTTCATGGCATCTCTCTGTTTTTTGGCACGTTCCAGCACATCCATCGCATCACTGATTTCCTTGTCGGTGACCACGTTGCCAGGGCCATGGCCCGACTTGGACATTCCGCCTATAGCTGCTGCGGTTTGGGAAACGGTGGAACTTGACGTCCCGCCCAAAACGCCGGTACTTGTGGCAACCGAGTTAGACATTGCACGATATTTGTCGGGCATGATGCAGTACTTGCTGTTTGCATTCAGTCCGTAGTCCGCTAAAACCACAAACACGGCAGTTAGGACGAGAGACAGTATCAAATCGCGCGTGCCCATCCATGACACGGAAAACACCAGCACTTCTTTGGTTAGCGCCGTCTTCAAAAAGTTTTCAGTGGACGGGTCCAACTTGAGTTCAATGTATCGCGCACCAATGTTCAGCGTCAACATGATGATGCCCGCAAAAAACAAGCTGTTGTTCAACCGGTGCACTGCATAATTAAACCAACCAAAGATGAAATCCAACATGGAATTGCAGTAATAAATATTATGGGTTTTATTAACATATCAATACAAAATAAAAAATGCTAAAACAATTGACGTTTCAAACGGTTGGCGCCCGATTTTAAATTGTTCAAACCATTCGTGACCAAGTGACGACCCGTGCGAATGTGAGGACGCAGCATGGGAGTGAAGCCTTCTGCTGTTGTCGATGATGTGGTTGTGGTTGGTGTCGATTTAATTGTCCATCCGCATGTAGGGTCGCATAAATTGTTGATTGTTTCATATGCAGTGCCCGACTTTAATTGCATTGCGCCGCGGGTGCAGCTAAACAAGGATTTTTGGTCAATTGACCCGAATGCCGCGATCTGGTCGGTCCCTACTGTGGGATTGCCACTCGCATCCATTTTAGTAAAAAATGCAGGAGTCAACATGTAGGAAAAGGTTGTCCTTCCGGATTGCGTGGGGTCATCTGGTATTCCTTTAACACAAAACTTTTTCCTAAATTCATCCGGGGTTTTGAATGAAATGGCCGGTGTTGGAGTTGTTGCAGTTGCTGGACTGGAAGACGCCAAAGGATTCACCATGCCTTCTTTCATGGTTAACTGATTTAATACGGCAATGATTGCAATTACTGCGATGATTCCTGCGAACCGATGATACATTGTTAGTGCAATGATTGCAGCAACCATTATGATTTTACCCAGCACATTATCTCTCAAAAAGAAAAGGGGGGAAGCCCAAATCATGCATGCAATCACAAACGCAAATGCAACGACTAAAAACTCGGGGTCCATGTTCATGAATTTTTTGGCGAATTCTTTCAAATGAAACATTCCAATGATTGTTTAGGAGCAAACGAGAGAAAGGCAGATATAATATAACCCGATATTAATATTTCACCAGAACACCAACGCAACGCAACGCAACGCAACGCAACGCAACGCAATAAGATAAACAAAAACAAAATATTATCTACCTTTTTATTAGGAGATGTCTGGATATTTGCAATATTCAAATTACGGTGATGATGATGAACCGCAAGTGAAACGAAAGGTTGCATCAACACCAACGCCAGCAATGCAATCGGATAAGAACCAACCAAAACGAATATTAAGAACAAATCAACGCACCCTTCGGTCCAAGCCGCAGGGCCAAGGACAGGGTCAAATGCAAGGCCAAATGCAAGGACAGGGTCAAATGCAACAACAACAACAACAACAACAACAACCAAAACAGCAACACAAATATGTTCAAGAACTCATTCAAAAAATCCACAGCTATGAAAATAATGAGGATGTCAGCGATTCCGAAGGCGATGACAACAACAATTATGTCCCCATGGCATCCGGTCCAAATGCACATGCTTCTAATACCATTCAGCAACAGTTTCAAACCGAATCGGTTCCCAATCGAAACCGATTTCCAGGAGCAAATCCGGATGATTTAGGTCCCAAATGGAATCCGGCACCCGCCAGGGAACCGTTCTCGATTCAAGAAGCCAAGGCTTTAGCAAGTCAATACTTGCCGTCCGTGTTCCAAGCATCCAATACCGGCGATGACAGCGATAACAAGGACGCGATGATGCAGAAGCTGGACCGCATCATCTCTCTGTTGGAAGACCAGCATGATGAAAAAACGGGGCACGTCACCGAAGAACTAGTTTTATACTGTTTTTTAGGCGTGTTCATTATTTTCATCGTGGATTCATTCGCACGAGCGGGAAAATACGTGCGTTAGTGAGGGACGTTGTGAACCCTATCATTATTAATATATTGCATTAATGTATTAATAATCAATCTATTCTCTCAACTTTTGCAATTCAATAATGAAACATCATCACCTGGCAGTCCTGTTCCTTGCGGTGGCACTCATTGCATGCGCGTTTTATGCCCAAGGAACCCAAATGATGGAACCATTTAAGGGCAAAGGCAAAGGCACCCTGCGGTTTAACGGGTCGTATCCCAGCGCCCCCGTAGTGTGTTTGGCCGGCAACAGTAAAATTCCATGCACGGCATTTAGCAGCGGATAGAATTTAGCGCAGCATAGAACAAAATCAGTTTGCCGGTTTGTAAAACAGGTAGAAAAATTGGTGCTCTTTTTGTGCTTTGACAAGGTCAATTTGTCCAAGCATGTTGAATCCGACGCCGGTGGCCAGTTCAATGAACGTTTGGGGGGACGGCATTCGGAAGTTGCGCACGTTTTTGCGCACCTTGCCCGTGGTGTCGTCCGTGAACACCTCCATGTATTGAACCACGTCGTTCGGGAAAATTTGCACATCCGACTTGTATTCAAAGTCGTTGAACTTCGCGACACTCTGCGCCCCCTTTTTTGTGGGCGTGGGAGTGGTCGTGGTTGCATCGCCGCCCAGCATGCTCGCCGCATTGAACCGGCGCGGGTCCACCAAATGCAGCACGAAATAGCCGCCCGGTTTCAGCCACGCGTAAATATTGGAGAACAGCTGCTCCGTGTTGGGAATATAATACACCTCGAAATTCAGCATGGACACCAGCGTGAAGCTGTCCGGCTTGAACGACGACACCACGGTGGGGTCGCCCTTGACGATGTTCAGACTGGGGTACGACTTTTTGGCCTGCGCAATCATGTCCGCAGAAGACTCGATTCCGGTTATGTCGGTTATGCCGTGCTGAATGAAGGCGTTCATGTAGGCACCGGTTCCTGCTCCGATGTCCAATGCAACCGTCTGGTTCGAAATGTCCGGGTATTTGTTGATGATGGCACCCACTTCATAAGCGTTGTTGACCTTTTGGTTGAACAATTCGTCATAAACGGCTGCGTAAAAGGCGTCCTTCGTGTCGGCATCCTTTTTCACAATGACGCCGCTTTTGCTGCTGCTTGAACTGTTTTGCACGAACGACTCCATGAATGACCCAGAATAAGGGCGGGGGTTTTTGTGCCGTTGAATTTTGTTGTACGCCGAAATGAGCAGCAACATGGTGATCACGATGAGCAGCATGCGAAACCAGACGTTTTGTTCAATCGATTTGCAGAAGGTGTTGAATGCATTCATTGGAGGGAGAGAATTGTGTTATTTTATTGATGATAATGTGTTGATATTAATATATGTTATATTGTTATTTATTTTTTGGCATTCCGGATTAAATGAACGACAATGAAATCAACGACATTCGCGGGGAAAATGAATTCAAAGGAACCACATTCTCAAAATACAAAAAGGCCGACGTCCGCAAAGAATTGCTCAACTGCCTAAAAAATGGGAGAATAGAACCCGCTTGCTACTGGACCGCCGAACTGGTGTGCGCGGGACATTTCCCCGAGCTGTGGGACGTCATCTTGACATTCATGAGCAAACACATTCATTTAGCAAACCCCCGACTGTGCACGTATTTGGAAATGCGGTATGAAGCATTCAAAGGCATCGTTGCCAACGGCTACATCGGAAACGAACTGCGCATGCGCAACAATCCCCGCATCCGGACCCTGTTTGCCGAAGTCGTGTGCGTGCTCTGCAACTCCAAAAAAAAATACAGCTTGGAGGGCATCAAGGTCAAGAAAACCGATTTTGACAGCACCTCGATGACGGACAAGCTGAAAGCCCCCAATGTGTCATATGCATCCGACGCATTTTTATCCGGCGACCCGAAAGAACTCTTCATCGCAATCAACGAATTCGCGTTCCACATCTCTAAAGAATCCAAAAACAGTTTGCAAGCATCCTACTGGCTGGAATGGATCATGGAATTCGAACACATCTGCAAAATGAAAAAACAAAAGTGCGTCGGAGAACGCCGCAGCACCATGCCCGTGGAATCCAAATTTCAAATGGACCCCATATGGATCGCGTGGGAACTCATCCTGGGACAAGCGCAAAAAATGCCCGACCCGTTGACACACAAAATCGTGCAAAGTTTGCTCAAACTGTATTGTTTGCGATACACCGATGGTGTCAAAAAGAAACGGCGGTATTTGATTTACTTTGCGATTTGTTTGCTGACCGAGCCGGTCATCATGACACAAGAAATCGTGTCGAACAAAGAAACCATTGAAGCGGTTGTGAAAAAAATCGACACGGTTTATAAACAAGTGAAAAAAAATGAAATTGCACCCAAGATGGATTATTTGGCGGGTTCAATGGGGGGTGGTGCCAAATCCGATTTAGATAAAACGATTGAAAAGATGGACAAACTGAACTCAATGAACACCATTATTCGCATGACATAGGGTGCATCCGTTCATCATTTCATCAATTTCATCATTTCATCATCATTTCATGGATTTGTTTGTGTGTGATAAAGTGATATATTTTTATCTTCATTAAAATATATTAGCATTTGTTCCAAACATATTTATTGCAATGTCGTATCCTGCTCCTGCACTTGCACCTGCGTCTGCTCCGTCTGCTCCTTCTTTCAACAACGACGGCGTAAATTTTGGCAACGATGCATCCGAGTCTTCTTCTCCCATGTCATTGTTGGTGCGCGCCGTGTTAATCGTTCTTTTGCTTGCGCTCATTGGATTCAATGTCATGACTTATTTAGATGACATAACCCGATGGTTCGGCGAAACATTTGGAGCGCCGTTTCAGGCGGTGGCCCGGTTTTTGGGCTACGCTGCCATTGACACCGCCAGGACCACATTGAATGTGTCTGCCCAGGGAACCAAATCGGCGGTCGACATTGCCGCCGGGGCCGCAACCAGCGGCATTGACGTGCTGCAACAGACCATTGAACAAAAGGGTCGCCAAGAAGACCAAGACCAAGACCAAGACCAACAAGGCCAAGACAGCGCAAACAATGCTTCTCAAATGAGCTCAAGTGGAGCATTACAGCGTGCGCTGTCTCATGCAAAAAAACAACCGCCGCAACCCGATGACGCCACCAGTCGCACCCAACGCACGGGCAAATCCGGGTATTGCTACATTGGCGAAGACCGCGGGTTTAGGAGCTGCATCAAAGTGGGCGAAGAAGACACGTGCATGTCCGGCGACATTTTCCCGACCCATGCCATCTGCATCAATCCCCGACTAAGAAAATAAATGCATGGCAACATGTCATCATGGCAACATGTAATATTAAATTATTATTACATATTATTACGCATTATTACATATATCAACCTACATCATATCACACACTCAATCGATGTTTGATTCGTGTTATTCATTGAATGTGTTGCTGTTGATTGGGTTCACGTGGTGCATCCTGTGGTGGATGTACAATTACTACATACGAACTCCATCATTTCATCCACTGGGAACCGTGCTGCTGCACGTTCCGTCATGGATTCAAAAACTCACGCCGCACGTTTCCACCAATCCCAAAAAGAACGACCCCAAATTGCTCAACATTGATGGGTGGAGTGTGGGACACGTTCTAATTTACGCCAGCATTGGCATGTTTTTCCCCAGCAAATACATGGAAATCCTGGTCATTTCATTGTTGTGCGAAGTGTATGAATATGCAGTGGGGTGGCGCGCGCGCTGGTTGCTGGATCCGCTTGCCAACATGCTGGGGTATGGGTTGGGCGAGCTCATTGAATCCCGCTTCAAATTTAATTTGCACACCAGATTGAAACGCATGCCCGTGTTTCAAAGCATGGGATGCTCTTTCACATTGTTCGGAAGTCTATTGGCCATACTTTTTGTAAATCAGCCTAAATTCATGCAACATGATTTTTATTAACGCGGTTATTCGCAAATCTCGGTGTAAGTCAGGTTCAACAGCGGGCACAGCTCTTTGGGGTCAAACTGAACTTTGATTTCCTCGTTGCGCGAAGTGCAGAGCTCTTGCTCAATGAAGTTAATGATGGGACACACCTTGTGGATGTCTTTGACAACTTGAAGATGCAAACCATGTTTGCCTGAATGCGGATGCTGATGCTGCTGCTGCTCATGCTCACCGTGATTGTATTCGTTTTCAAGAACACGAACAGACATGACATCATAGCTGATGGGCTTGGTGACAAACTTTTCCTTTTCACTCGAACAAAACGAGGTGTTGTACTTTTGCAACAGTGCACACAGCTTGGATGCGTCATCTGCCTTGTGTGCATTAATGCACAGCACGTGCTCCACAATCTGCACGAGCGGGCACAACTCGCTCGGATTCAAATGGGATTTAGGTTTAGGAATAATAAGCGCTGCATCCGAAGTTGCGGGAAGCAACAACAGCAATGGAAGAAAAGGCAGGAGGCGAGAGATGTTCATTGATTCAATTGTTTGGAATGTATGTATATGTTTATATACATTCAAAATATTATTATTATTTTTCCATGCCACGAATCATGTAGACAGTAGACAACCGATGCGATTTAAGGCGATGTCGGTCCAGGTATAGGCTGAGGTTCGAATGTGTTAAATAATTCCAAACTTGTTGCTTTGCCCCCCGATGCAGGCGTCACCTGCAACTTGTAGTTGTACAATGGCACGCTTGCATCGATGCACAGCGGAATCACGGGACCCGGAACATCGCTGTCGCTTGTTAAAGAACACGCTACATTGGGTTGATTGCACTCCAGAGCCACGGTTATTCCCCCCGCATTTTGAATCTCGGGCAGGTTGTTCACATTGGAGTTCGTGTAGGTTTGCGTTTGTGTGGCCCACGACTTCTTGCGCGTGAACGCATTGCGCGACAGCATGGAATAAAACATTGCGGGAGAGAGCTGCGCGCTGTTGATTCTATACTTCAAAATCTCCGCTTTGCGCCGCTGGTCCAATGCATACGTGGTGTAAAATAAACCATTATCGGCTGCGCACTCAGCATACCCATAATTGCTCACGCAATTGGGGCAGTTGTTTCCACCGGCACGAGACCACGGCGGCGGACCGGGCACGAATCCCCGTATGCCACAGAAAGTGGTGGTGAAAGGTATAAACGGGGTTGCATTGGCGGTGGGAGAAGGCGGCAAATTTTGTCCATTTGCATTTATTGCGCTTACTCTGAAATTGTAAAGTGAACCATTTTTCAAAAAATATATGACGAGGGTTGTCATTGAATATTGAACACTCCACACCGAACTCGTGTCCAATTTATATTCAACCTTGTAATTGGTTATAGGAGAACCTCCGTCGGAAGGTCCGGAGGCCCATGACAGCTGCACTTGCGCATTTCCAGGGGTCGCCTTTAAATTGATGGGGGCGCTGGGAACTGTTGACGGGGTTGCACTG
>Ga0315289_10014441_pt1 | contig 11026 bp, 14 predicted proteins | sample YL17G11_40_MG_FD_203452 | JGI IMG/M metagenome (GOLD analysis project Ga0315289, IMG submission 203452) | Sediment microbial communities from Yellowstone Lake, YNP, Wyoming, USA - YL17G11_40 | ecosystem: Environmental > Aquatic > Freshwater > Lake > Sediment | place: USA: Wyoming | collected...
AAAGGAATTCCAGCAGCTTTTGTCAGGCTCAACAAAGACAGTTCTGGAAATTTAGGCGCAGAGCAAGGCCTAAAGCACTCCATTGTCTTATTCACATTAGGCAAAAAGCAATTCATAGCAGACCCTTTCGAGAGAGAACGCTTGGAAAAAAGAATGATAGAATTCACTCCAGAAATGCGCGCAAGGTTTGCCGAAATGGAAAGCAAAGGACTGCTTTCAGTAGGAATTGACGCCTGGGACTTAGGAATCACAGGATATGATAATTACCAGTACCCGCACTTCAAAAAAACAAGCTTTTTCCAAAAGACAGGCAGGAAAAGGAATTGAAAAAAACCCGCAAAACAAGCGAACACTAATTGACAAATTTACAAAAAAATAAGCCCACAAAATTTTTACACAAAACAAATTTAAACAATAAAACACTGCTTCTTTACAATGAAGCTTGGAAAGATTACAAAACTGGCAATTTCTTTAATCGCTTGCTTTGCAACTGCCTTTGTAGGAAGCATTTTCACAATAAGCGCGATTCCAACCTGGTATGCGCAGCTTGCAAAACCAAGCTTTGCACCGCCAAACTGGCTTTTTGGGCCAGCATGGACTTTACTGTACTTTCTAATGGCGATTTCATTATGGCTTGTTTGGGAAAAAGGCTTCAAGGCAAAAGGCGTAAGAAGAGCAATTGGGATTTTCTCTTTCCAATTATTGCTGAATGCTTTATGGAGCATTGCATTCTTTGGGTTAAAAAGCCCATTAATGGGTTTCTTGATTATTGCATTGCTTTGGTATTCAATACTTTCAACAATAGTTGCATTCTACAAGATTGACAAACGCGCAGCCTGGCTTTTACTGCCTTACATTGCATGGGTAAGCTTTGCAAGCATTCTAAACTTTGCAGTAATGGTTTTGAATTAAAACTTTGTAAAGGATTAAATTTTGGTTGAATGTATTATTCTTTCATGCCTTCAAACCCAACTATTATTTCAGTCTATCACGGGCAAAGAATGGTTTTTGACAAGCCAGCAATCTTTAAGATTTTACAAAACTTAAAGCAGAAAGGCTGCAAAAGGCTTGCAGTAGAACTAACAGAATACCCCTTCAAGGGAGTCAATGACTTTTCAAGAATTGCTGACGAGGCAAGAAAGATTGGTTTTGAAATTGCTGCAATAGACTCTCCAGAATGCAATGCTGAAATGCAAAGAATGCAAAAGCAAAAAATGCCAATCAAGGAAAGAATGGCCAGGGCAGCTTACATTGGAATTGTGCGCGAAAGGCACATGGTTAGTGTTTTGAAAGCAAGGCCTTGCGATGTTATTCTAGTCAATCAAACTCACGCGATAGCGATTAGAAAGCAAATTCCGGCAAGAGTCATTAGAGTAACGCCAATTGCAAGGCAGTCAGCAAGAGTAGTAAAGGCCAGGAGAGGACTGGCAAAGTTGAGGAAGCAAATTCTTAAAGCAGAAGAAATGATGAAACAAAAAGCAAGAAGCAGAAGAATCAAACCAATATAAAAGCTACATAACTGCTTTTAAACATTCCAAAAAAATCCCTAAAAAAGAAGCAAGTTGTGGAAAAACTTTTTATGCCTTAAAACATGTTATTCTTTAATGAATGCAAGAATCAAGCCTTTCTTTGGAAAGCGCTCTAAAACCAGGTTAACTCATGTAATCACAAGAGCTGGCTTTCACAGGGTAATTGCAGGCTCTAGAACATACAGGCAGAGAATTAAATCCCCCCCAATGTATAAGGGCGGAACTTTTGGGAAAAAAGGAACTTTAGAAGCAGTCATAGACCCAAAAACCAACACAATGGAAATATTTCACTTTGTTACAGAAAGAAACAGGGGCAATGGAATTGGAACAGACTTGCTTGAAGCTGTTGAAAGAATAGCCAAGCAAAACAGGATAAAACGAGTTCTGGCAAAAACTGAAAGAAACCCAGCTTCAGAAGCAACCTGCAAAAAAGCAGGCTGGAAACCTCTAAAAGCCAAAGGAGTTACTTGGTGGTACAAAGACATCAAATAATACCAACCCAACCAAAGCACTCAAAAAAAACCAAAGCCCAGCCAGATTCGCAGCCAGAGCCGCAGGACAAGCAGTCGCAACATGCCACGTCAAAACCCATGCACCAGGCGCCTTGTACTATGCGATGAAAATTAAAGGAGAAAAAGAAAGAGAAAGGCAGTACGAACAATTGGTGAAGATTCAAGAAAAAATTTCAACTAACTAATAAAAAGCAGAATCTAAATTCTAGGTGTTTGTGGGGTAGTCTGAGCAAATTTTAGATTGGGGTTCATTAGTTGACCAATTTCCAAAATGAGTTGGGATTTGAGACTCCAAATCTATTTTGAAAACTGTTCCGTGTGCCCAATCAATCAACTCATTTTCTCTGATTAAAAAATTAAAGCTAAATTTATTTTCATTGTCAATAAAAACATTTGCCGAATAATTTCCACTTATAAGTTCTTTTTTCAAAGGATTAGCAAAAAACTCTAAGGCTATGCTTTTACTTTCTCCTGCACCTAAATTAAATGGTAAATAATCTTGTTTGTAAAATGAATTACAACCTTCATAAACTTTTTGTGTGCTTACTTCAAATATTGGGAAAAATTCGACTTCTTCGGAATTTGGCAGAATTAATTTGAGTTTAATATTTTTTACAGTCCCCCTTTGGGTTCCATCATTTTCATAGTTTGCGTTTATTATTATAGCGAATGAGTCCGATTCCCCGCTAGCGCTTTTCATTTTTACAAGATATATTGATCCAACATTAATTTTTGAACTAAATTTCCCAGTTATTCCGGCCACATAAAGCGCTAAATTGTATTGATTGGAATCTATTTCGGCTTGGGATTTGATTGATTCTGCTTGTATTTTAATTGCTTCAAGATTATCACTAGCTACTTTTTCATTGCTCATATATGAAAGACTAGTAATTAACAACAATGCTGCTGCAAGAACAACACTCCACCAAACCCCACGCTCTCGACTATCTCCAATACTAATTTTCAATAAACTAACAACTAGAAGTATTATTGAAATAAGTTCTATTGTTAGATATGCTATTTGAAAGAAACCTAAATAAATTAGCACCCCAAAAAGAACTGCCACAAGTATGGCTATCACAAATGAATATTTTTTTACAAAGCATTTCAGCGATTCATAAACAGTTCCGTTAGGCATATGACTAGCTTCGGTTTCAAACTATTTTTATCTTCAACCGGCATTCTCGCGTCTCCTAGTGTTTTTATTCTCTGAAAGCGCATTACTTGCATGATTTCTGCCGACAGGATTTTGGGTTTTGTAGAAGGAGAAGGCTGCTTTAGCATAATGATTCAAAAACACATTGACAGAAAGCCAAGGACAACAAACCACGCAAGGTTTAAGTTGAAAAAGCATTCTTTGCCATTTCATGTAGTGCCTAACTTTAGGATTGTAGTCTGCTCAAAGGATCAACAAATTCTTGAAGAAATAAAAGACACCTTTGGATTTGGGGCAATCTACACTCAAGAAAGAACACAATACAACCCAAATCACAACTCAGTAAGCCAGTATTACACCAAAAACTTTGCGGAAGCATTCAAAATAAGAGCCTTCTTCAAAGACTTGCAATTTCTAACCACAAAAGGGCAAGACTTCCAGCTTTGGAGTAAATGCCTTGAAATCATTGAAAAAAAGCAGCATTTGACAAAAGAAGGTTTGTTGAAAATTTGCCAAATCAGAGACCAAATGAATACTAGAAAGAACAAAAACACACGAACTTTTGAAATGGTTAAAGAAATCCTGGAGAAAAATCCGGAACACATTGAACTCTACAAAGAAAATCTTGTACATAACAATTTTGTTGGCTCTGAAGAATGGTTTGAAAACAAGCAAGGTAGAAAATGCTTCAAAACCGTGCCGAAGGGGGAGCAACCCCTATAATGCCTCTATTTTGCGGGACAATATTCATTATGCGGTTTCTCTACGAGGGGAACTTTTCGCAAAAACGCAAAAAACACGTTTTGCGGTAAAATCCAAAAATGGGGTAGATTTAGAAGTGGTTTTGAGAATGGCTTAAAGTTATGTAGCCAACCGTGGTTTTTTTGTTGGAAAAGTTTTTAATAAAGCAAAGCATTAGTTTAAAGGTGGTTTTAAATGCCAATGGCTGCAAGATTTAGAAGAAGAATCGCTACTGGATTATTAAAAAGAGCTCGAAGGAAAACCAGCAGAAAACTGGCAGAATCTGCAAAAGCTGGGAAAATAGCCAGAGAACAGGATGAAGAAGCAAAAACCCTGCTCGAAAGCTCTCAACACACTAACGAACAAGCAATTAGGGAATTATTCTATGGCGCTGCAAACCACTCAAAGCAAGTTTCAGAAGCCAATGAAAGGCTCGCACACAACCTAAGAACAAATGCCATTGTAAAGAGAGAACGAGCAAGGAAATTAGCGAATTTTTTAGTAGGAAAGAAAAGAAAAAGTTAGGCACTACACTCTCGCGGAGCAGTGTTTTAAAAAACAAAAGTTAGGCACTACGTTTTGCAAAGCAAGGTTTTTGAAAGTGGTTTTAAGCAAGCCAGTAGTTATGTAGGCGAGGGTGTTTTGGCTGGTTAAGGTTTTTATAATTTTCCAACCTAACTTTAGAAATGGCTGAAAAAATAGAAAAACACTCAGGCAGAAACGTGCTGAACGAACTTTCAAGAGTAAAAAAAGAACTCAGAGAAGTCAAACAAACAGCAGAAAAATTCAAAAAAGAAGTAAGAGGCCAAATAGCAACAGCAATCACAGCAGCATTCGCTTTCACAGTAGCACTATTCTGGAAAGACGCAATAACAGCAGGAATAGACGACTTACTAGCAAGCCTAGGCATTACAGGAACAGGCTACATTTACAAAATCATATCAGCAATCATTGTCACAATCATTGCAGTATTAGGGATTTGGTATTTTTCTAAGTGGAGTCAGAAAGAAACAGAGTTAGGCACTACAATTTAGTAGGGTAAGAGTAGTAGGGTAAGAGTTAGACACTACGTTTTATGGTTTTTATGGTTGGCAAAAAAACTTCTGCCAAACACCACCCAGCAAAAAAACAACAAAAACAATTATGTAGATGAATACTGTGTTTTAATTTTAGAATGTGCCTTAAAGAAAGCATGCTCAAGCGTTTCAAAAGCTGGCTTAAAACACGAAGATTCAAAGTCAAATCAGTAAGAGAAAGGAAAAAACAAGAGATTTGGGTAGAAACAAGAACAGGAATGCAAAAAGCCCTTAAAGACGGCGGAGGTTTGCGTGCAGAAAAAATGCTCCAGCAAGCAATCCAAGCACGCTATTTACCCAATGGTTTAAGAGAGCGGGAAATAATCAATTGGGCAAACCAACTCAAACAACACTGGATTGCGGCAGAAATCCATGCACAAGGCGGAGTAAACAAAGTAAACCCAAAAATAATCAAAGCAATAGACAGAAAAATAAACCAATTAATAATGGAAAGTTTGCGGAAGGTTGGCTTAAAAGGTTAGGCACTACATTTTAAATTTACCTTAATTGGCTTTCAAGAGCGCTTATTTCCAAGCGAATTCTTGCAATTTTTAGCGCGTTGGCTTGTTGCGTTCTAGAATAATCCGCTTTATCGTAAGATGGCGCCCACATAGAACTCACCCTATCTTTAGCGTATTCTGTGCTTCTTTCCAATTCTCCAATTGCTTTCTTCTTATTTTCTATTGCCGCTCGAATGTTTTTAATTCTTTGCGCGGCTTGTTCTCGTGCAGCAATGCGCTTGACTGCTTCTTCACGAGAGATTCCAGACTTCTGCATTTCACTTCTTACAAGCCCTTCCTGAACTCTTTCATCGCGGTCTCTTGACTGCTTTGCCCTGTAAGCGCTGGTTTGGCTCTTTCCGCCAAATTGACCAGTATTAGCGTACTTGTTAACCCGGCCAGCAAGTGCTTGAGCGCCTTTTTGTTTTTTTTGGCTTTTTCTCTGCTGTTTTAGTCTTTGAAGCAAGTTTTTTCTCTCAGCCATGCTTCCGGCAATTCTAGTTGGGTTTGGTTTTGGATTCATTCAAAAAAACCTCTCTCTTTTCTTTGATTAATAACTGATTCATTGTTTTTATTTTTATGGGTTTTTAAAAAAGGCAGAAAGCCTGATTAATGAGTAATGCGTTAATTCTTTTAGAGGGTTGGATTTAAATGCCGTTGATTGAGAGAAAGAGCAAGGACTTGATTGCTTGGGAAGACTGGCAAAAGCACTTGAACAAAAAATTCAAGATTGAAGAGCCGGAAGAAGTTGAAGTCAAGGAAAAAGAAGACGAAAAGCAAGAGGAAGAAATAGTTTCCTTAGAGTTTTTGGAAAAGCCAATAGAATAAAACATTATGTAGAGAAACCATTTTATTTTTGAAACTGTTTGGTTTTCTCATGGGTTTAAAGAATTCCTTAATTGCAGTAATTATTGCAGGAATAGTAACCTTTGCCATAAGCCAAATTGTTTCCTACCTTGCCGCAATGCTCTTTCCGTTCAATGTTTTAGAGCTTGCAGGCATGCGCTCAGTCAATGACCCAGTAATGCTTTTGTTTTTTCTCTACTCTTGGGTTGTGGCTTTCGCAATGGTGATTGCTTACAATGTCTTTCAAAAAGCATTGCAGGGCAGGCAGAAAGGATTAAGGTTTGGCTTGACTTGCTGGATTCTTGCAGGAATTCCAAGCTTTTTCGTAGTATTCTCAAGCATGAGCTATCCAATAGGCTTCAGCATTAGTTCTCTGGTCGGAGGCTTCTTGAGTTTTACAGCAGCAGGCTTGGTTATTGCAAAAATTTCAGGATAGTTAGTTTGCTTGTCTTACCAAAAGCATTAAAAAGCAGGTTTTCCTGCTTTGTGTTTAGTGAAACATGCATGAGAAAAAAAGTCAAATCCATAGTGATAACTTCTAGCTTTCCGCCTTTAGTCTTGAGAGCTTAATTAAAGCAACCAATGCTTTTTTTTGTTTTAAATAGAGTAAAGAATAGACAATGCCTGCTGTCTTTTGTTTTTTATCGAGCCTTCAGTATTCTTCTTATCATTTCTTGAGTGCTTCCAGGAAGTTTTAACCTGCCAATGATTTCTTCAGCGCTTTCAGGGTTTCTGCTAAACTTTTCCCTGAACATTCTGAACAATCCAAAACGCAAACTGTCTCCAAGCTTTTCTTCAATGCGCGCTGGATTCTCCTTTGCCAACCTTGCCAGTTCTAAAACAACCCATTCTTTGTGCCTTTCTGGCTCTTGCCTTTCCCTAAACTCTCTGAACCTGCTTTTCTGAACCTTCCTTGGAACAAAATTGTTTCCCCGCATATTACTATTTCTTCCAACGCTACTGTTTCCAAGCTTTCTGCCCCTGCCAACCTTAAACTTTGCCAACAAAACCACCTTTCAAAAAAATGCTTCAACAAGAAATAAGAAACAACCTTGCATTATTAAAAACTTTGCAAAAAAGATTATTTGGTTTAAAAATAATGAAGTATTTCGAGTTTGTTGACTACTCAAAGCTTGACCCTTTCAAGAAAGCAGCTGTTGAAAAGTTTGTTCCACAATTAGAAAGCATCAAGCGCTTGGGTTTAAGGATTGTTCCAGAAACCTTGGGAGAGTCAGCAGTTGCTTTAGACTTTCCAGAAAACGATTTTCACCTAGCATTCAATGTTGAAGGATTAGGCACTAAAAACCTGATTGCTGACTCAATGAGCAAAGACTCTAGAGGCAAGGGAGTCAAGTATTATGAAAGCATTGGAAAAGATTGCGTTGCAATGAGCACTAATGACTTGTCTTCAATAGGCGCTGACCCGATAATTTACGGAGACATCATTAGCAGTGGAGACTCAAACTGGTTCAATGACGAAGAAAAAACAAAAGCACTGCTTGAAGGCTACAGGAAGGCTTGCGAAGAATTAGAGATTGCAATACCTTGCGGGGAAACGCCAACCTTGAAAGGAATCATTAATCCTGAAACATTAGACTTGGCAGGATCTTCAATTGGAATAATAAAGCCTAAAGAAAACTTAACAGTTGGAAAAGAACTAAAAGCAGGTGATGTGATTTTTGGCTTGGAGTCAAGCGGAGTTCACTCTAACGGAATTTCTTTAATTAGAAATGTTGTTGAAGCATTGCCTCAAGGCTATTTCACTGAATTGCCTGAAAGCAGAAAGGTTTTAGGCGAGGAATTGCTTACTCCAACAACACTATACTCTAAAGCTTTAATGCAAATTTTGCAAAATGCTAAAGTCAGTTATATGCAGCCAATTACAGGCCATGGTTGGAAGAAAATAATGCGCTGCAAAAAGCCATTCTCTTACGAGATTGATTTTGTTCCAGAAATTCCAGAAATCTTCAGGTTTTTGCAAGAGAAGGCAAATCTTCCGGAAAGTGAAGCGTTTTACACTTGGAACCAAGGAATCGGTTATGTAGTAATCGCTCCTGCTGAAAGCAAGGAAGCAATATTCAAAGCCTGCGCTAAGAAAAAAATCAAAGCCTGGGAATTGGGAAAAGTAAAAGACGGAGAAAAAAAAGTAGAAATAAAACCTAAAGGAATTGTTTTCAAGGATTAAAAGTTTTCTTTCACGAACTCTACTGCATTCTTGAAAACCAGGTTTCCCTCACCTTTTGCTTCAATGCTTGAGCCATTGCGTAATGCTTTTTCTTTCAGAAAGCTCCAGTCTGGCTTGTTGAAAACTGAAAGGCATCTTTCAGGGTGAGGCATCATTCCAAAAATCCTTCCAGTCTTATCGCAGATTCCTGCAATGTCTTGCAATGAACCATTAGGGTTTAATGGAAAAGCATTGCTTGCAGGATTGCCTTTAGAGTCTGCGTATTTGAAAACTATTTGCTTTTGTGTTTCTAATTCTTTCAAGGTTTTTTCGCCAGCGTAAAACTTGCCTTCTCCGTGAGCAACTGGCAAGTAAAGCAAGTCAATTCCTTTAGTGAAAACGCAATTGTTAGGTTGGCTTTTCAGGAAAACCCACCTGTCCTCGTAACGGTTAGAGTCATTATTCGTTAAGGTTACTGTCTGCTCTAAGGAATTGCTAGAGTAAGGCAGCAGGCCTGCCTTGACCATTATTTGAAAGCCATTGCAAAACCCAAAAACCAGTTTTTTGTCCTTGATGAATTGCTGAATTTGCTCTTTCAAATTAGTGCGGATTTTATTAGCTAACACTTTGCCTGCTGAAATGTCATCACCGTAAGAAAAACCTCCAGGCAAGCCAAAAATTTGGTAATCTTCAAGCTTTTCCTTTCCTGAAATCAAGTCGTTAATGTGAACTCTTTTTGCAACTGCTCCGTTAGACTGCAATGCAAACTGTGTTTCAAAATCGCAATTAATGCCATATCCAGTAAGCACTAATGCTTTTGGTTTTTCCATTCTTTTTTTCACCAGTCCAAAGTCTGCTTGTAAGCTTTTTCCAAATCCTGCAATGAAACATTCACTACTTCATTGCCTTGCAGGCCTTTAATCACCAAGTTTTCTCCATCTCCAGCAACCGTGCCAACTTGCGCGAATTCAGTGCCTTGCATTAATTCCTCAAACTCTCTCTTTCTTGCAGGGTTCACTGTTGCAATAAACCTGCTTTGCGATTCTGAAAAAAGCAAGAAATCATTCCTGTCAACATTCTGTCTTGGGATTTTTGAAAGCTCTATCAGCATTCCTTTCTGGCCTGCAATTGCTTTCTTTGCCAAAGCCGCTCCCAAGCCTGCATGGCTTGGGGAAATGCAGGAAGCTATAAGGTTTTTCTGGATTGCTTCAGCAAGCTTTTTGTAAAGCTTGAAGGCTTTTCCAGTGTTCACTTTTGGGACAGTGTTTCCGATGAATCCTTTGGAAGCGTAGTATTCAGAGCAGCCTAGTTCTGGCATTGTAGTGCCTAAAGCGTAAACTAAATCCCCCTCAAACTTTGGCGCAATACTAACGCACTTTCCCACACTCTCTACTTTTCCAATGCTTGTTGCAAGCAGTGTTGGAGGTACGGAAATTTTCACTGGATTGCCTGCTGCATCAAACCCTTTAAAGTCATTAAACATTGAGTCCTTGCCTGAAATTGCCGGGGCATTGTAAGCTAATCCTGTATCGTAGAATGCTTTTGCTGCTCTCTTTAATTGCCCTAAGCGTTCCGGCTCATTGCTAGAGCACCAGCAGAAATTATCCAACACTGCAATCCTTTCAATATTTGCTCCGACTGCTATTAAGTTTCTGAACGCAGTGTCTACTGCACAAGCAGCCATCCAGTAAGTGTCAATGTCTGAATAATGGGAGAAGATTCCTGTAGAAATCGCCAAGCCTTCATTGCTTTCATACAATGGCTTTATTACTCCGGCATTAGAGTGAATGTTTTGCTTAATGCCTTGCATTGGCTTTATTACTGTAAGTCCTTGAACTTCGTGGTCAAACTGTCTTGCAACAAATTCTTTACTGCAGACATTAAGCCTTGAAAGCATTTCTTTCAGCAATTCATTCAAGCTTTCAGGCATTGGAAATTCCGGCGTTGGGTGCTTGTACAAGCTTCCGGTAAAGGTTGTTTGCAGTTTCTTGCTTGGCACTCCTTCATGCAGGAACTCCATGTCCAAGTCTAGGATTGTTTCATCGTGGAATTTTACAACGCATTTTCCTGAATCAGTGAATTTTCCAATGATTGTTGCTTCTGCCCCGTGCTTTCTCATTATTTCAAAAAATCTTTCCAGCTTTTCTTCAGGCACTGCATAAGTCATTCTTTCCTGGCTTTCTGAAATCCAGACCTCGTTAGGCGGCAGGTTTGGATACTTTAATGGAACTTTTTCCAACTCTACCTCGCAGCCTCCTGACTCTTTAGCCATTTCAGCGATTGAACAGCTTAATCCTCCGGCCCCATTGTCTGTGACGCTGTTGAATAATTCAAGCATTGCTGCTTCAAACTGCGCGTCAGCAAGTTTTTTTTGCGTTATCGGGTCTCCGATTTGCACTGCTCCCATTGGACTGCCTGAGTGAAGGCTTTCTGAACTGAATGTTGCTCCGTGAATTCCATCCTTTCCCACTCTATTGCCTGCCATTATTATAAAATCTCCAA
>Ga0315289_10014445_pt1 | contig 11024 bp, 10 predicted proteins | sample YL17G11_40_MG_FD_203452 | JGI IMG/M metagenome (GOLD analysis project Ga0315289, IMG submission 203452) | Sediment microbial communities from Yellowstone Lake, YNP, Wyoming, USA - YL17G11_40 | ecosystem: Environmental > Aquatic > Freshwater > Lake > Sediment | place: USA: Wyoming | collected...
TTTTGCTCCGCAGCTTATGCACAAGGCGTCGGCTTTGTTCGTATAGTTCCCGCACTCCGGGCATTCGACGAGCTCGAGGTCGCAGTGGCGGCAGGAACAGACGTCCTTTAGCCCCTCGACCGGGCCGTCGCAATACGGACAGCAGCAGGATTCGTCATGGTCCGCGGCGGGGGCGGGAGCCGTCTCCAGGCCCGCGTCTTTCGTTCCGCCCTGGCGTTTCTTCCGATAATCCTGGATGGCCTCGTGGAGGGCGTCCGCGCCCAGGTTCGAGCAATGCATCTTGTTTTTGGGCAGGCCGCCCAGCTCCTCCGCGACCTTCTCATTGGTGATGGCCATCGCTTCCACGAGCGTCTTGCCGATGGCCATTTCGGAGACCATGCTCGAGACGGCGATGGCCGCACCGCAGCCGAACGTCTGGAATTTAACGTCGGCGAGGTGGCCATTCTTGACTTTGATATAGAACGTCATCATGTCGCCGCAGACGGGATTCCCGACCTGGCCGACGCCATCGGCATCGGCGAGGACGCCGACGTTGCGCGGATTCGAAAAATGATCCATGACTTTATCGGAATAGATCATGGGGTTTTCTCCTTCAAGAATTGAGTGTACAGCGGTGACATCTTCCGCAGCCGGTCAATGATCGGGGGAAAGGCGTCAAGGACGTCATCCACGTCGGCGGCCGCCGTGGTCTCGATCAAGCTGAATACGACCGAACCCTGGGCCGTCGCGTGGTCGAGACCCATGGCGAGAAGAACGTGGGACGCCTTGAGCGATTTCGATGTGCACGCCGAGCCGCTCGAGACGGCGATCCCCTTCATGTCGAGGCTGAGAAGCATCGCTTCGCCCTCGACGAATTCGACGCAGAAACTGGCGTGATGCGGGAGCCGGGACGTCCGGGAGCCCGTCACGAGAACGTGGCCGACCCGCGCCGGAAGGCCGTCGAGCAACCGGTCGCGGAGGGCCGCGGTCCGTTCCGCCCGTTCGGCCATCCGGGTCCGCGCGACGTCGGCCGCCGCTCCGAAACCAACGATGGCGGCGACATTTTCCGTTCCGCCGCGACGTCCGCTTTCCTGGATGCCGCCGTCGATGAGTGGCAGGACGCGTGTTCCCTTCTTCAGAAAGAGCGCCGCCGCGCCTTTGGGTCCGTAGAACTGGTCGCCCGCCAGGCTCAGAGCGTCCACGTTGAGCGCCCGGACGTCGACCGGGAGGCTGCCCGCCGCCGCGACCGCGTCGGTATGAAATAGGATGTTTCGCCCTTTGACGACCCGGGCGATCTCGGCCACGGGTTCGACCGTCCCGACCTCAGAATTGGCCAGCATGACCGAGACGAGGACGGTTTCCTTCGTCAGCGCTTTTTCGACGTCCCCGGGATGGACCAGGCCGGCGCCGTCGACCGGGACAAGCGTCGTCGTGAACCCGAGTTTCTCCAGGCTTTTTGCGGCGTTGAGGACAGATGTGTGCTCGACTGCGGAAAGGACGATATGCGTGCCCTTCGCCCGGGCGGCGAGGGCCAAGCCCTTGACGGCGAGGTTGTTCGCTTCGGAGCCCCCGGACGTAAAAACGATTTCGGCCGGGGCGGCGTTGATCAGCCGGGCGACGCTCTCCCGAGCGGTTTCGAGCGCCTCGAGCGCCGATTGCCCCTCGGCGTGCAAGCTTTGGGCGTTCCCGAACCGGTCATTTAAAAACGGCAGCATCGCGTCGAGCGCTTCGGGGAGAAGCGGAGTCGCCGCGATGTGATCGAGATAGACGCGCCTCATCAAAGAGCCACGACCTCCTTGACGCCGGGGACTTCTTTCTTGAGGATGCGTTCGATGCCCATCTTGAGGGTCATCTGCGACATGGGGCAGCCGCCGCACGCGCCGGTGAGCTTCACTTTCACCACGCCGTCGGTCCCCACGTCGACGAGCTCGACGTCCCCGCCGTCCATCTTAAGCGACGGCCGGATCTTATTCAAAGCGGCTTCGATCTTCTCTTTCATAGTCGACTCCTTGATAAGGTCGCTTTATGATAATCCTCTCGGCGCCGTTTTTCCAGCGCCGTCAATTTCCTAGTATTCCTATATAATTATAGGAATTTGGGCCCCGTGTGTCAATGCCCCGTCGCGACCGGGAGCCGGCCTCGACGGGGCCGGGCACCCTTACGAACACTTGTTCCAGCCGCAGTTGGGGCAGGTCGGGCATTTCTCGTCCGGGAGCGTCGCGCCGCACTGCCGGCATTGGGATTGGAAGAAGTCCCGGGCGTGGTTTTTCACCGCGCCGAAATGTCGTTCGAGGACCTTGGCGATGGCGTCCGGGATCGACGTCACCAACCCGCCGTCGGTGAAGATCGGCTCGGAGCCGCCGATGCCCTTCAACTGGTTGACGACTTCCTTGGGGTCGACGCCGCTGCGCAGGGCGAGCGAGATCAACCGGCCGATCGCCTCGGCGTCGGCCATCGTCGAATAGCCGCTCTTCCCGATGCTCGTGAAAACCTCGAACGGTTTCTGGTTGAAGAACGTGATCGTCACGTAGAGGTTGCCGAACCCGGTCTTGATCTTGTCGGTGATCGACGACAGCGTGTCCGGCCGCTCCTGGGGCAGCCGCTTCTCCGCGGCGCCCTTCTTCGTTAAGACCTGGTCTTCGCGGCAGCCGTCGCGGTAGATCGTGATGCCTTTGAGGCCGAAGGCATACGCCCGGAGATAGGCCTGCTCGACGTCCTTGAGGGCCGCCGCGTGAGGAAGGTTGATCGTCTTGGAGACCGAGTTGTCGACATGCTTCTGGAATGCGGTCTGCATCCGGAGATGGCCTTCGGGCGCGATCTCGTGGGCCGTGACGAAGTACTCGGGCAACGGCCGGCCGGGATTCTTCTCGGTCCACTCCCGGTAGGCCGGATGGACGTCCTTGATCTCCCCGTCGAGGATGTGGGACGTGAATTCGAAGGCGAAGACCGGCTCAAGACTCGACGAACAGCCGGCGATCCGCGAGATCGTCCCCGTCGGGGCGATCGTGAAGACGGTCGCGTTTCGCATTTTGGTGCCCCGGTACACCGACTTGGCGATGTTCGGGAACGAACCCCGAACGCGGGCGAGCGCCCGCGAAGCCTCGGTCGCTCGCGACCGCAGGAACGCGGCCAGCTTGTCGGCGAAAGCGAACGCCGGCTCGGAGTCGTATTTGATTTTCATCCGGATCAGCAGGTCGGCCCAGCCCATGAGGCCGAGCCCGATCCGCCGGTTGCCTTTCGACATCGCTTCGATCTCGGGCAACGGGTATTTATTCACATCGATGACGTTGTCGAGAAACCGGACGGCGACGTCGATGACTTCGCCGAACCGGTCCCAGTCGAACAGGTCTTTCCGGTCCAGGGCGAAGAAGTTCGCGACGTTGACCGAGCCCAGGTTGCACGACTCGTAAGGATGCAGGGGCTGCTCGCCGCAGGGATTGGTCGCTTCGATCCGCCCCAGACCTTTCGTCGGATTGGCCCGGTTGATCCGGTCGATGAAGATGAGGCCGGGGTCGCCGATCGCCCAGGCCGATTCGACGATCATCCGGAAGACCTTGCGCGCGTCCTTGCGGTCGACGGTCGTCTTCAGGTAGGGGTCGAACATGGCGTACGATATCCCCTTCTTTACGGCCTCCATGAACGCGTCTGTGGCGGCGACCGAGATGTTGAAGTTTCCGAGGCTTTTGCCGTCCTTCTTCATCAGGATGAACTCTTCGATATCCGGATGGTCGGCTCGGAGAAGACCCATGTTCGCCCCGCGCCGGGTCCCGCCCTGTTTCACGGCCTCGGTCGCCGCGTCGATGACCTTCAGGAACGAGACCGGACCCGAGGCGACGCCCTGGGTCCGATGGACGAAGCTGCCTTTCGGCCGGAGTCGGCTGAAATCGAACCCCGTCCCGCCGCCTTCTTTGTGCACTAAGGCCGCGTTGCGGACCGTCCCGAAAATCGACTCCATGGAATCCTCGATCGGCAGGACGAAACACGCGCTCAGGCACATCCCCCGCCCCGCCCCGGTGAGGGTCGGGCTGTTGGGAAGAAAATCACGGTTCATCATGACGTCGAAGAACAGATGCGCCCAACGGCGCCGGTCCCCCGGCGCGCGCTCGGCGCCGGCGATCGTCCGGGCGACCCGGTCGAACAGGTCGGCCGGGGACTTGTCCAGAAACTCGCCCTTTCCGTCCTTCAGGAAATATCGCGCTTTGAGAATTCGCAGCGCGTTCGGCGAAAACCCGTCGATTTCGGTCATGCGTCTGTCCACAGATCCCTCATTTTCACGACAAAATATATAGTATTACTATGATATAGCAATCGACCTCGATTGAAAAGCCCCCGTCGAAAAAAAACGGCGCCGCGCCCGGCCGCGCCGGTGCCCGGATTTTGAGAAGCGCCCTTGTTGACCGCGCTCAGGAACTCGAGGAGGCCGGCCCCCTCGGCCGGCGTGATTAGACCTTCGTCATCGGCTGGTTACAGCAGAGAAGGACGTGTTCCTCCACGCAGCCGCACGCCTGGTCGACGACGACGCGATAGCCGCAGATTCCGCATTGCAAAGCAGGGACTTTCTTCGCTTGAACCACCGCTTTTTTCACCGCTTTCGCGGACTTGCCTGTTTTCTTTTTTACGATCTTGCGGGTCGCCATGACAACCTCCTCCCGGGTTAGAATTTGAACCCGGCGGCTAATAGAATGAGATTGGTCTTCGGTTTGAACTCTGTGTCGCCGAGATTAACTCCCTGGTCATTCGTCAACGATTTTTGGAGATTGGCCATGCCGATGTGATAGCGGCCTTCAAGGACGAGATGCGTCCCGCCGAGCGGAATGGCGATCCCGCCGCCCAGGACAATGCCGTAATCGACCTGGTTCAAGTTCTTCTTGACGTCTTCCGTCCCGGTCTGGGTCTCGCCGTTGGCCGTCGCCGTATATTTCGTTTTGGCCTGGAAGATGTATGCGATTTCGCCGCCGCCCAGGACGAAAATACCGAAACCCTTGGGATCATTGAGGACGTTGAATTTCAGCAGAATCGGGACGCTGATCTCGTCTAAATTCATACTAAAATTGAACGTTGCGGTCTGTTGGGTATCTGGGTCGGTGTACGTTCCGTCGAAAACCACGCCTTTCTGGAGATAGAAAACGTCGATCTCGAAACCCAGCTGGCCGCCGAACTCGACGCCGATGCCGCCGCCGAGACCCGACCGAGCTTTTCTGTATTTGTCGAACTCCTGCATATCCTGCGTAAGGTCGTACTTCAAATTGGCGAGGCTGTAGCCGCCCAGGATTTTAAAACCTCCCGCTCCCCCTTTTGAGCCGGAGCCCTCGGGAACGGTCTGCGTCTGCGTATTGGTTTGGGTGTTGGCCTGGGTCTGCTGGACCTGCTGTTGGATGATGATCGTCGGCGCCCCTTGTTCGCCGCCTTTCTTGACCTCCGCCTGCTGAGCGCCCTGCGTCGGTTTCACACCGCCGGGGCCGACGACGTCGACGACGCTGGCGTTGATGAAGCCGGACATCGCAACGCCCTTGTCGTCGGTGACCGTGACTTCATACCAATCGCCGATCTTCTGACGCGACTCGAGCATGGTCCCGATCTTCACTTGCTTAACGATCGAGGCGTTCATGTCCGGCTCGGACCGGACATTGGCCGCTTGAACCTTGACCTTCAGGATCGTCGTCTCCTGGGCCATGAGGCCGACGGCGGCGAGAACGAGCACGGCAAGACACAGGACGGCAATGCGTTTCATATCCCCTCCATTCCGGTATTAATCATAGATCATTCCTTTTATGCCATGAAAATGGGAGAATTTCAATATGTTTTTTCGCGTCGCGGATTGGCTATCGGACGAGGCGCGGGAGAAGAGGGCTGATCCGGGCCACGATCTCGTAGGAAATCGTCCCCGCCGTCCCGGCCAATGTCTCGGCCGTGACGGATTCCCGGCCGTCTCGGCCGAGGACCGTCACCTCGTCCTCGAGCCGAGCCGCGGGGATGTCGGTCACGTCGGCCGTGATGAAATTCATGGCGACGCGGCCCCGGACGGCGGCCCGCCGGCCGCGAATGAGGACGTGCGCCGCGTTGGATAGGCTGCGGGGATATCCGTCGGCGTATCCGATGGGGATGACGGCCAAACGCGCCGGGCGCGTCGTCCTGAACGTGCAGCCATAGCCGACGAAGGCGCCCTTCGGAACGGCCTTGAGCTGGGCGATCCGCGCCCGCCAGGAGAGAACGGGCCGCAGCTCCAGCGGTTGACGCTTCCGGAGGCGACAGGAGACCAGCGTCTCCCGGGAGGGCCAAAGTCCGTAGAGCCCGATCCCGACCCGGATCATGTCGAAGACCGTTTTGGGAAAAAGGATCGTAGCCGCGGTGCACGACATGTGCTTGACCGGGACGACGATTCCGGCCCGGCCGAGCTTCTCGACCGCCGCCAGAAACACGCCCAGCTGCCGGTCGGGATAAGCGGTGGATGTCGTGTCCTCGATGTTGGCGAAATGGGACGAAAGCCCCTCGAGGACGAGCTCCGGATAGCGCGCGACCCGGTGCGCGAATCGGACGAGGTCCTCGGGCCGGACGCCCTGCCGCTGCGTGCCGGTCTCGACCTTGAGGTGGACGCGACCCTTGAGCTTGAGCCTGCGAGCGACGCGGCCCAGGGCGTCGATGGTCTCGCGGTTATACACCGTCAGTCGCAAGCCGTGGCGCACAGCGTCGCCCAGCTCGCCGAGGCTCGTCGCGCCCAAAACGAGGACCGGGGCGCCGATCCCTTCGCGCCGGAGCGCGATCCCCTCGTCGACCGAGTGAACGCCCAGTCCGTCCGCGCCCGCGTCGACCACGATGCGCGAAACTTCGCGGAGACCGTGCCCGTAGGCGTTGGCCTTGACCACGGCCAGGACTTTTTTGCTCCGGCCGGCGAGTTTCCGGAATTCGGCTAGATTGTGGACGAGGGCCTTCCGGTCGATTTCGACCCACTGGAGGAGGTTGCGGGCGTCGCGGAGTCCTGTCATCATCTCGAGAAAATTCGGTCAGGCCTCGGAACGGAAACGGCCCCGGACCGCTTCGACGTCGACGAGACCGTCGAGTTTCGTATCGATAAAGACGGTCGCGTCGCGCTCGACGCCCGTCGAGACGACCGCGACCTCGGCTTGGACCAGGTCCTCGACCAGCCGAACGTAATCCCGGAATTCCGGGGGCGTCGCCTCCCATCGGCGCGCGCCGTGGACCGGCGCCCGCCATCCGGAAACGCGGCGATAATCGGGAACGACCTTGTCCAAGATCCAGGGCTCCGTCGGAAAATCCTTCAGGAGGCTTCCTTTATATTTATAGCCCGTACAAACGAGGATGTCGGAGATTCCGTCCAGGACGTCGGGTTTCGTCAGGACGATCTTCTCGATGCCATTGACGCGGCAGGCGTAGGAGACCGCGACGGCGTCGAACCAACCGCAGCGGCGAGGTCGGCCCGTCGTCGCGCCGAATTCGTCGCCCCGCCGGCCCAGCTCCTTCCCCGTTTCGTCGGTCAGCTCGGTCGGGAACGGCCCGGACCCGACGCGGGTCGTGTAGGCTTTCGTCACGCCGAGAACCGCGTCGATCGCCGTGGGCCCGACCCCCAGGCCCGTGCAGACGCCTCCGGCCGTCGCGTTCGACGACGTCACGAACGGATATGTGCCGTGGTCGACATCGAGCAGCGCGCCCTGCGCGCCCTCGAACAGAACGGGCTGGCGGGCGGCTATCGCGTCGGCGAGAAGCCGAGCGACGTCGCGGATGTACGGCCGCAGGGCATGGGCATAGCCCGTGTACTCTTCGAAAATCGCCCGGGCGTCGACCGTCGGAAGCCCGCGGCTGGTGAAGAACGCGTTTTTCTCTTCGCAGTTATGCTCGATTTTGTCGCGGAGGACGTCCGGCTCAAGCAGGTCTCCGGCCCGGATGCCGCGCCGCGCGGCCTTATCTTCATACGCCGGGCCGATGCCCCGGCAGGTGGTCCCGATCTTTCGGTCCCCGAGGCGATCTTCCTCGCAGCGTTCGACGATCCTGTGGTACGGAAGGATGAGGTGGGCGTTCCGGCTGACGGCGATATTCTCGGCCCGGATCGGAGCCACGGCTTTGAGCGCCGCGATCTCGTCGAGAAAGGCCTTCGGGTCAAGGACGACCCCGTTGCCGATGAGGCAGAGCGTCTCGGGATGAAGAATCCCCGAAGGGATGAGATGCAGGACGATCTTGCGGCCGTGGAGATAAACCGTGTGACCGGCGTTATGCCCGCCCTGATATCGGCAGACGACGCCGAACGCGGGGGTGAGCAGGTCGACGATCTTGCCTTTGCCTTCGTCTCCCCACTGCGTTCCGAGAATCACGATGTTGGCCATGGGCTCCTCGCTAGAAATGAAAGGCCAGTTGGGCGCGGACGACGTTGTTCGCGACCTCGGGACCGTTCTCGGAGTTAAAATCATATTCGCCCTTCAGGAGTAAACCGGGGGCGAGCGTCGCGACGAGACCCGCCGCCCAGGTCCGACGGTTGTCCTGGAGGCCGAGGCCGGGGGCAAACGGACCCGCGAAGCCGGCGCCGTGAAAAGGGTCATCGGAGCGATATTTCTGGTAAGCGACAAGAACGCTGGTCGACCCGATATCGAACGAACAGAGGACGAACAAACCTTCGGCGGTCCCGCGGCCGTACGAAGCCGGATTATCCACGGCGGCCTTGATATATTCGGCCGTCAGATGGATCGATTCGCTCGACCATGACGCATCCAAACCGGTGAGCGCCAGGCTTCGCTCGTTCCCGGCGTCGACTTTGCCGGAATAGTACGAGACGCCGACCTCGAAACCCTGACCGAGGAGAAGTCCGACCCGGCCGCCGCGGCCTTTGTCCAAATTATTGTCCCCGAATTGCTGGCCAGACCGGAAGTCCTCGGCTTCGGCCAGGCCGTTGCCGATAAAGGCCGCGTACCGGAGAAATCCGAACTTGCCTTCGACGAGGACGCCGATATCCCGCCAGCTCTCGGGATAGATATCGGAGACGGGCAGCGGCGCCGCGACGAGAGACGTCTGGAATGCGCGCGAGGCTTCGTTGTACGCTCCGAACGGGACGAGAAATAGCCCGGCCCGGACCTGGAACGCGTCCGACGCCGCGAATCCCGCCCAAGCCTGGTCGAGGTCAAACTCCGAACCGTCGACTGCCCGGGCTTCGATCCCGTACGTGAACCGCGTCGCGAATTCGCCGGACAGGAGAACACCGGCGCGGAGGTTCGTGAACGTCCCCGGCGAAAACTGACTTTGGCGTTGGCCTTTGAGATAGTCCGCCGAAGCGTATCCGCTGACCCGGACCGCGGCCGTTCCCGGGCGCGCCACCGCGGCGCACAGCAACGCGGCGAAAACGAAACGGCGGTTCATAGGACGGAGAAATCGAAGGCGTCTTCGAAGATATCGCGTTTCCATTTTTCGAGAGGGGCTTGTTGCAGGACCGCGCGCGTAATTCCGTTGACCCCGGTCTTGGTGCCCATCCAGACGGCGCCGACGGCCCGGCCCTGGCGCAGAACGACTTTCTTGTAGACTCCCGCTTCGGGACGTTCGAAACGGAGATGCTCATAATCCGCGCTTTCGGGATTCACGAGCCCGACCGAGGTCAGATGGATGCCCGCCACCTTCAAGGTATTCGCGGGCGTGGTTCCTTCATACTTTTTCTGCTGCCCGAGGACGTTGGCCGCGGCGATGCGGGCTTGATCGAACGCGGCCGGGATGATGCCGTAGACCCGGTCCCTGTGCTGGACGCCGTCGCCGGCGGCGAAGATCCCGGGAGCGCTCGATTCGAGCAGGTCGCTGACGACGAGGCCGCGGTCGGTCTTCAGCCCGGCATTCTGCGCCAAGCGGATGTTCGGACGGACGCCGGCCGCGACGACGGCCATGTCCGCGTCGAGCTCCGTGCCGTCCTTGAATCTCAGTCCGCGGACTTCGTCCCCGCCTAGGATTTCCTCCGTGACGACCCCCAAACGAACCCGGATCCCGATTTTTTCGATTTCGGCTTTGAGGATCTCCCCTCCCCGAGGGTCGAGCTGGCGGGGCAGAAGAAAAGGAAAGAATTCGGCGACCTCAACGTCCGCACCCCGGATTTTCAAAGCGCGGGCGATTTCAAGTCCGAGGAGACCGCCCCCGATGACCGCGACACGGGGGTGAGAGGCCAAGTGGGCCAGGATGGCTTCGGCATTGTCGAGCGTCCGCAATGTGAAAACGCCCTTCTTCGCCGTACCCTGGATCGGGGGAACGGCGGAAGACGCTCCGTTGGCTAGGAGGAGCGCGCTGAACGCCACGCGGCGGCCGTCTCCGGTCTCGACTTCGCTCGAGCCCGGATGCAGCCGGGTGACGGGCGTCTCGAGTCTGACGTCGATCCGGTTCTCGCCGTACCACCGTTCGGGAAACGCGAACAGCCGGTTTCGGGGAAGAGTCCCGGCGACGTATTCGATCAGGTTGGGCCGGGGATAATAAAGATGGCGCTCCTCGGCAAAGATCGCGATCTCGGCCCGCTCGTCCATCTCCCGCAAGGCCTTGGCCGCGAGCGTTCCCGCGAGTCCATTCCCGACAATAATGATGTTCATGGCAGAGCCGATGCGAGCCGGTCCGGCGCTACTCCGCTTTCTGAAAATACTCCTTGCCGACGCCGCATTGCGGGCAGACCCAATCCTCCGGCAAGTCTTCAAACGCCGTGCCCGGCGCTATCCCGTTCTCGGGGTCGCCGACGCCGGGGTCATAAATATAACCGCAGGCCGTGCATTCCCATTTTTCCATGGCGGTTCTCCTTTCAACCGCGGCGAATCGCTCGAGGCCTCTCAATCCTCCTCGAGGACATGCCGTTCATATTCTTGTTCAAGTCGCAGCTTGTGCCGTTTCTCCTCCTGGGCCAAAAATTCGAACAGGCGCCGATGTTCGGGATTGACGGCGTGGTCCTGCAACACGGAATAAAGGGCCGACGCGTGGGCTTCTTTTTTGGCCGCGAAAATGAGGATCTCCTGGAAATGGCTTTCGGCCGAGATCGGCTCGTCGACGAGATAATCGCTGATCTTCAAGTCAGGCAGGGGATGAAG
>Ga0315289_10014454_pt1 | contig 11016 bp, 4 predicted proteins | sample YL17G11_40_MG_FD_203452 | JGI IMG/M metagenome (GOLD analysis project Ga0315289, IMG submission 203452) | Sediment microbial communities from Yellowstone Lake, YNP, Wyoming, USA - YL17G11_40 | ecosystem: Environmental > Aquatic > Freshwater > Lake > Sediment | place: USA: Wyoming | collected...
GGCTTTACTTTCCACGGGCATCAAGCGGAAATCGCCCAGGCCAATATCCGGCGCTACGAGATCCTGCTGATTTATGCCGGCCATAATGAGCACCATGTCTATCTGGACAGCACCGGGTATTTCCGCAAGCCCGAGTTTAAGAACGTCCGCACGGTGCGGACCATGCCGGGCGACGACATGAGCCTTTTGCGGCGGCTGCTGGACTACCACAGCCGCATCTACGCGCTGATCACCCGCTACCGGCAGCAGCAGTTAGATGCGGCCGTCGCCCAGGCCGGCGGCACGGATGTCCGACATTTCTACCCCGAGTTTGACCGCGAAGGCGTGTTGCCGCCGGCCGAGCGAGAGAAGATCGACGCGCATTTCCGGGCGGATCTGGAAGAGATCGCCCATCTGGCCGAGCAGTACGGCAAACACGTGATCCTGATGAGCGTGCCCAGCAACGAAAGCTACAAGCCGATGTTTTCGGTGCTCAATCCGGCCATCCCGGAGGAGCAGCGGAAGAACTGGCAGCGGGAGTATTCCGCAGGGCTTTCCCTCTACCACGAGGGCAAGTTCTCTGAGGCCCTGGAGCACTTCCAGATGGCCCTGGCGATCGACCCCGGCGTGGCCATTGTGCACTACTATACCGGCATGGCCTACCGGGCGGTGGGCAACGGTGATGAAAGCAAAAAACACTTGCGTTTGGCCATCGACAGCGACGGCCTTCCCATCCGCGCACCGGGGTCGCTGTTTGCGATCGCGAAAGCGGTGGCGGACAAGTCCCCGAATGTCCATTTCTGTGATATGAATGCGATCTTCGAGAAGCTCGTGGACCGTGGTTACGGCTGGGACGAGTTGTTTGTCGATATCCAGCACCCCAGCTTCACCGGCCACGTGGCCATTGCCTTGGGTTTTTTGGGTAAGATCGCCGAACTGGAACCACTGAAGAATCCTTCCAATCCCATCGCCCACGTGGATTTCGATACCGCAAACCTGCGCAGCCTGGTGGCCTTCTATCGCCGGCAGTTGCAGATTTCGCCGCTGGACGAATTGGCCACCGCTTACAATAGAATTAGTTGGTTCCTCCATGGGGCCGAAATGTCGGCCTATCCCGAGGACTTCTGGAAGGAAGCAGAAAGAAACCTCGCGGTGTTCTATGCGAAGTACGCAGAAGTCTTCAAGGCCAAACCATGGGATCCCAAAGGAGCCGCGGTGCTCCAAGTCGACCCGAACGGGCTGGTCGAGATGCACAACAACTTGGGTATGGCTTGGGCCAACGCGGGAAAGATTGACCAGGCCATCGAAAATTATAAAAAAGCGCTGACTCTCAAACCCGACTGCGGCGAAATCTACAATAACTTAGGCGCCGCCTTGGCGCGGGCAGGAAAGGACGACCAGGCCGTCGAGTGTTTCGATCGGGCGGTACACCTGCAGCCGGATTGCGCCGACATCCACAACAACTTAGGCGCCGCCCTGGCCGCAACAGGCAAAAGCGACGAAGGCATCAAACACTACCGGGAGGCGCTGCGCCTGAAACCAGACTACACCAAGGCTCACAACAACTTGGGACTGGCGCTGGCTGACGCAGGCCAAAACGATGAGGCCATCGAACACTTCCGCGAAGCCTTGCGCTTGCAACCCGACTACGCCGAGCCCCACAACAACCTGGCCGTGGCCTTGGCCCAGGCAGGAAAAACCGACGAAGCCATCGAACACCTCCAACAAGCTTTGCGGGCGCAACCCAAGTATGCCAGGGCCCTGTACAATTTGGGCACTACGCTGGCCGGTCAAGGCAGGACTGCTGAGGCGGTCCACAGTTACGAGCAGTTCCTGCAATTGGCGCCAGACCACGTGGAAGCTCTCAACCGCCTGGCGTGGTTGCTGGCCACACGCGAGCCTGGACAGGGCGGCGACCCGGCCAGGGCGGTTCGGCTAGCCCAGCGGGCCGCGGAACTGGTTCCTCAGGAAGATGTGCAATGCCTCGACACGTTGGCGGCCGCCTATGCCGCGGCCGGACGCTTCAGCGATGCCGTGACCGCCGCCGAGCGAGCCGTCCAACTGGTCGAGTCGGCCGGGCAGACGGCGCTGGTCAACCGCATCCAGTCGCGGTTGGAACTCTATCGTGCCGGCCGACCGTACCGCGAGGGCCATAGCTCAGCGGCCGTCCCATAATCAACTCGAGAAAACAGGCAGTCATGGCATTATGCTGAAGCATAACCTACGGCTACGGGGTCCCAAGGAGATGTGATCCGATGAGCGCGGCAGCCGAATATCGCTACGAGCGCTTGACCTGGGAGGAAATGAACGAGGCCATCGCCGCGCGCAAGGTGGTCGTGCTGCCGACGGGCTCGACCGAGCAACACGGCCCGCACCTGCCGCTGGACGTCGACGCCTTCCTGGTCGAATCGGTGTGCCTGGAGCTGGGCCGCCGCGCCGCCGATCGCGTGCTGGTGCTGCCGCCCGTTCCGTTCGGGCTGAATCGTCATCACATCGACTTTCCCGGCACCATCCACATCGAGCCCGAAACGTTCATCGCCTTCTGCCTGTGCGTTACCAAGAGCGTGGCCTATCACGGCTTTGAAAAGATCTTGATCGTCAACGGCCATGGCTCGAACACGCCGCTGGTCGACCTGGTCGCGCGAAAAACGGTGCTGGCCACGCAGTCGCTGTGCGCCGCGGTGAACTACTTCAGCTTGGCCTTGGAAGCCTTTGGCCGCGTGCAGCAGACCCCCGTGATCGCCCACGCCGACGAACTGGAAACATCGCTCTATCTCTACCTCGCGCCCGAGCGGGTGCGGATGCACAAGGCCGTGGCGGGCAGCGACGTGGTGGGCAAGTACATGACCTCCGATAGCACGTCGCCTTACGTGCGCTTCAACGACTATTGGGGCCGCTGGACCAACGTCGGCGTGCACGGCGATCCCACCGCCGCCACGGCCGAGAAAGGAAAGGTCATCTGGGAAGCGGCGCTGGCCGGCTTGATCGAACTGGTCGACGAATTCCGCGCCTGGCCGATCGCCCCGCGCAGCGATCAGCACGCCAAACCGGTGCAAGCGGAGATCTCCTGGGAATAGGGAGGATGCAGTAGGTTCATCGGGATAAGATCTTCACGCAAAGGCGCAAAGACGCAAAGGTAAGGTCAGTTTCGACATGGATTATCTTGGCGCCTTTGCGCCTTTGCGTGCGACCACTAAACCGTCATTGCCCATGAGAATGGGAAAGCCTCGGAACAATAATGAAAATCCGTGAGATTCGCGCTGCCGGGCTGCGGGGCGCCACGCCCGAAGGAGGCTGGGACGAGGAACTGCGTCCCGACGATTGCGTGCACACGCTGATCGCGGTGATCACCGACGAAGGGCTCATCGGACTGGGGAGCGTATTCACCACCGACCGCTTGGTGCAGGCCGCCCTGGCCCTGTTGGAACCGCTATGGCGCGGCGAAAACGCCTTGGAGCCGGAGCGGGTGAGCGAAAAGCTGCATCAGCACACGTTTTGGCTCGGCCGCGGCGGCTCGGTCACGCACACCATCAGCGGCATCGATATCGCCCTGTGGGATCTGCTGGGAAAGGCGACCGGCCAGCCCGTCGGCCGCCTGCTGGGCGGACGTTACCGCGAGCGCGTCAGGCCCTACGCCTCGCTGTTGATGGACGAGCCGGCCGCACTAGCCGATCGGCTGCGAGAGATTAAGCAGCAGGGATTTCGCGCCTTCAAAATCGGCTGGGGGCCCTTCGGGCGCCGCAGTGCCGCGTGGGACGAAGCGATCGTGCGGGCGGCGCGAGAAGCGATCGGCGCCGATTCGCTGCTGATGGTCGACGCGGGCGGAAGCGACGCTTTCTGGAAGCAAGGCTACCAATGGGCGCTGCGGACTTCGCAGATGCTGGCCGACTACGATGTCGCCTGGTTCGAGGAACCGCTGAAACCCGACGCGATGCACGATTATGTGCTCCTGCGGCAACACTCGCCGGTGCCCATCGCCGGCGGCGAGGTCTTTACGCGGCGGCAGTCATTTCAACCTTGGCTGGAGGCGGGCGCTTTCGACGTGGTCCAGCCCGATGTAACCAAGGTGGGCGGAATCAGCGAAGAGCGCCGCATTGCCTGGATGGCCCAGGAGCACGGCGTGCGCTTCATTCCTCACGGCTGGAACACGGCGGTGGGACTGGCCGCCGACCTGCAGATGGCCTCGGCCTTCGCCGACACTGATTTGGTGGAATACCTCACCGGCTCGCCCTATGTGGATGAGCTTGCTGCCGGGGGCTGGCGGCTCGATGCCGACGGCATGCTGCCGATCCCCGACAGTCCCGGCCTGGGCCTGGAACTCGACAAGGACGCCCTGGCAAAATACACCTACGGCACGCCATTGCTGCTGTAGCGGCAGATTGGCCCCGCGAGTGAATGATGAAATCCCCCTTGCCACGTGCTGAGTTGTGGCCTAGTTTTTAGGGGAGAATCGTGCCACGGCCGGTCAGGGTTCAGCACCCGAGTTTGAACCGGTATCCTGAACCCCGAACCCTTTGGTCGCGGCCGAAGGCGGCGCCAAGGAGAACCCACGTGGTAAAGCTGCAATTCCTCGGGGCGACGCGTCAGGTGACCGGCTCGCGCTATTATCTGGAGGCGGATGGCGCCCGACTGTTGATCGATTGCGGCATGTTCCAGGAGCGAGAGTTCCTGGAGCGCAACTGGGAGCCGAATACGGTCCGCCCCAGGAACCTCGACCGGGTGCTGTTGACCCACGCCCACATCGACCACTGCGGGCTGGCCCCGAAGCTGGTCCAGGAAGGGCTCCGCAGTCCTATGGTCACCACGGCGGCGTCGGCCGATCTGGTGGAACTGGTGTTGCGCGATTCGGCCGAAATTCAAGCCGAGGACGTGGCCTTCAAGCAAAAAAGGCACCGCAAGGAAGGACGCCGGGGAAAGTATCCCGAGAAGCCGCTGTACACGCTGAAGGACGTTGAGCGCACGCTGCCGCTGTTGCAGCCGGCGCCGTACGATCGGATGGTGGATCTCCACGGCGGCATCGGCTGCGCGCTGCACGACGCCGGCCACATCCTCGGCTCGGCGATGATCGAACTCAGCCTGCCCAGCAACGGACAATCCCGGCGGCTGGTCTTCTCCGGCGACATCGGCCAATGGGGCAAGCCGATCATCCGCGATCCGTCGGTCTTTGCCGAGGCCGACTACGTGGTGATGGAATCGACCTACGGCAATCGCCTGCACGCAGACCACGGCGACGTCGAAGCGCAGTTGCTCGACGTGATCCGGCAGACCATGGATCAGGGCGGAAACCTGGTCATCCCCATCTTCGCCATCGAGCGCGCGCAGGAGTTGATCTACCATCTCAGCCGGCTGGTCCGCGCGGGGCAGCTTGCCGCCATGCCGGTCTTCCTCGACAGCCCCATGGCCGCCGAAGTGACCGAGGTGTTCCGCCGCCACCGCGAATGCTTCGACGCCGAGGCGGCCGAGATGATCGCCTCGGGCCGCTCGCCGCTGGGGTTTCCCGGGCTGAAAGTCGTGCGCACAGTGGCCGAATCGAAGGCCATCAACCGCCGCCAAGAGCCGGCGATCATCATGGCGACCTCGGGCATGTGCAGCGCCGGACGCATCAAGCACCACCTGGTACACAACATCTCGCGGCCGGATTGCACGATTCTTTTCGTCGGTTACCAGTCTCGCGGCACGCTGGGACGGCAGATCCTCGACGGCAATCCCACGGTCCGCATCCACGGCTGCTCCCGACTGGTGCGGGCCCGCGTGGCCCAGATCCACGGCTTTTCCGGCCACGCCGACCGCGCCGGCCTGCTCCGCTGGCTGGGCCATTTCCAAAAACCGCCCCGGCAGTTGTTCCTCACCCACGGCGAAGAAGAAGAGGCCCTGGCGCTGGCCGCCTACGTCCGCGACGAACTGGGCTGGAACGTCACCGTGCCCGAGTACCAGCAGGTGGTGGAATTGGACTAGCCGCAGTCCACTCGATCTTCCCTGGTACCCAAGCTTTTTCGCCTGGATAAAATCCTCGTCCGCTATGGCCTTCGCGCTCGCCGCTGCCGCCACGCGTAAACCAGCAGCCCCAGCCCGCCGGCAGCCAGCATGATCACGGTGGCCGGTTCGGGTACTGGGGCCGGGCCGCCGTCGGGCGCAAACCCGCCGCCGGGGCCGCCAAATTGCAGCACCGTGCCGGGGCCGTAGTGCTGCTCGCCGCTGATAATGACCGTGCCGGCCCCCAGCTTGGTGATCTTCTTTCCCAGAGGATCGTTGATCGCGCCGCCCAACTTGAGACTGCCGGCGTTGACTTGCAGCACCAGATCGCTCAGCAGGTTCAGCGGCGCGCTCAGCAGATGGCCTTCCGCAGGGGCGGCCGCCACCAGGATCGACGCCGCCGAAGCGCCGTTGTCCAGCGTGATTGCCTGCGGTCCAGCCAGCGTGTAACGGTGCAGATTATTAAAGGTAATGCCGCCCAGGGTGGTCGGCGCATCGACGGTCACCGTTTGCGCCGTGGTGATGACCGGACCCAGCGTGGCCACGTCGCCGGCGCCGTTGGGGATGGCGTCGCTCCAGTTGCCGGGCACCGAGGCATTGCCGGCGTCGTTGATCCGCCAGCTTCCCGAGCCACCCTGAACGGCTGTCAGTATCAGGTCGTTCCCGGTATACTGAGGGATGAGGCTGAGTCGGCCGCCAAGGTCCAGGTTCTTGAGGGCGAAATCGCCGCTCCGCGAACCGAAGTGGAGGATGTCGAAGCTGTTGTTGTGCGCGGGTCTGAAGCCGTTGATGGTTGTCACATCCAGCGTGCCGTTGAGCGTGGCGGTCCCGGTTACGTTGATCTTGTCGTATTGGCTGCCTGGCGTCAGCCCACCCAGTTCTATTTTGGTGGTTGCCGATTGGCCCATAACGACATTACCGCCCAACGTGACCTGCGCGGCGCTATTGCCCGGCCGCACTTGGCCGAAGAAGAAGACGTCGCCGCCGCCGGCGAAACCGCCGGTGCCCGAAAACGCCCCGTAGATTGTAGCGTTGCTTCGGCTAGCGCCCAAGGCGCTCACGACAAGGCTGCCGTTTTGTGCCAGGTCACCGTAGAACGTGGCAGTCGCACCGCCACCGAGCACGATGGATCCCGTATTGCTAATCGGGCCGTACAGAAACACAGGGCCATAACTCAGGCCGATCGAGCCCTGGTTGGTCAGCCCACCGTTAAACCGCAGCGTGCCGTTGCGGCCGGTAATCAAGCCGGTGCCGGCACTGTTCATAAATGGACCGGAGCACTCCAGTTCCGCGGGAGCGGCGAATGGGTCGGAAGCGCCGATCAATTCCAGCAAACCCGCGTTAGCGCCGCTCGGGCCGTTGAGTTGCACCTTCTGACCACCGACAATGCGCATACTGCCGCTGGACTGATTGCTGAAAATGCCGCCTACCTGTAGGCTGCCGCTGAGCGTGCCGCGGTTGGTAAGGTTTTGCAGGTTGAGAGTTCCGCCGCTGGTTTCAAATCGGCCTGCACTCTCGATCGTAACGTCTCCACTGAACGTCGAGCCCGGGCCCACGACGATCCGGCCTGTGTTCACGAAAGCGACTGTCGACACGTTACCGGTCAGCGTGAGGGTGCCGCCACCGATCTTGGTCATCGTACCGCTGCCGGAGAGTGTGCCGCCGTACGTAGAGTCGCTCAATTCATTGAAAACTAGCGCCGCGTTGTTCAAGATGTCGCGGTGAAGGTTCGTGGCACTTGTTTGCAGCGTACCGGCCAGGATCTTCGTCAAGCCTGTATACGTACAGTCGCCTGCGACGATGAGAGTCCCAAGGCCCGTCTTCGTCAGCCCACCTGACGCACTGTTGCCGATGGCATTGGCGAGTGTAATGCTGTTGCCGTTAGTGTTTAGAACAGCTTCACCGTTGAAGGTCATCGTTCGCACCGAAGGATCAAAGGAACTTGAAGCCGCCCACTGAAGCCCTCCGCCGTTGAATATCAGGGCGTTGCCAGTGCCCAGGCTGCTGAGGGCTGCCACCCGTATCAATCCCGCATTGAAGTGTGTTGGCCCGATGTAAGTGTTGCTGCCTGTGAGAATCAGCGTGCCGCTTCCCACCTGAGTCACGCTGCCGGAGCCGCTGATTTGGTTGGCGAAGGTCCAAGTGTCGGAACGGTTGAAGGCCAGCGCGGCATCGTTGACCACGTTGCCGGTGATACTGCCTGTCGTGCCGCCATTGCCGATTTGCAGCGTGCCCTCCGAGATAGTCGTGTTTCCGATGTAGGTCGAGGCTCCTGTAAGAACTAGCGTACCAAGGCCCGTCTTGGTCAGCCCGCCCGGCCCACCATTTCCGATGGCGTTGGCCAGTGTGACGCTATTGCCGTTGGTGTCAAGGACGGCTTCGCCGTTAAAGGTCATGCTGTGCACCGAAGGATCAAAGGAACTTGAGGACGCCCACTGAAGCCCTCCTCCGTTGAATATCAGGGCGTTGCCGTTGCCCAACCCGCTAAGGGACGCCACGCGGATCATTCCCGCATTGAAGTATGTCGCGCCTGAGTAGGTGTTGTTGTCTGTAAGAATTAGAGTGCCACCACCGGTCTTGTTCAGGTTTCCTGTGCCGCTGATCGTGCCTTGCTGATTGTAGGCGATGCCGTTGTCGACCTGAATCGTGCTGCCGGTATCAGCGAGCACAATGGGGCGCGTGGTGGTAAAACCCGCGGCCACTTCGAGGGTCGCCGCACCGATGGTTAGCGCGCTGGACTCCTCGCCCAGGTTGGCGGAGCCGGTAACCACGACGGTCCCGCCCGCCAGGCTCACGCCGCCAGTGAAGTCGTTCCTGCCGGTCAGGATTAACTTCCCAGTTCCTAGCTTATTGAGTTTGCCGCGACCGCTGATCTTGCCGCCCAAGCCATCCGAACTGCTGTTGATAATGAAATCATGGCCCGCCGAATTCTCGACTGTCACTAGTATTGGCGTCACTGTTGCAGTAATGTCAATTGTCCGAGTAGTAGCCGTGTCGTCGAAACGGGCTAATTCGTCCTGGCGATAATAGCGCACTGCTCCCCGCCACTGGCTGTCCGCGCTATCCAGGTTCCACTGGTTCGTGCCTCCTCCAGCCCATATCTTCAACGGAACGTTGTCTATGTGGATCGAAGACCCAAAAAACGCCGTATGGTCAAAGTTGTACGACGGGCCGTGTAGGTAATCGTCAAGCCTTGGAGAATACGCCTTAAATGTAACACTTCCCACCGCGCTGCTGCCGCTGTCAAATCGCATCTTTCCGAAAAACCCGTTACCCGTCCCACCCAGAGACTGGTAGTCACACAGAACCTGCAACACCGTTTCCCCTACGTCGTTGACATCTGTCCGTTGCGCCGTGTCGCCCGGGGATACGTTTACATGTCCACAAAGCACCGCAACTACCAGAGGATTGGGCTTCACAAGCCAAAACCAAAGGCTTTCGCCAGCCGTCGACCGGGTACCATTCGACTTCAAGTAATCGTGTGTCGAGATAATTGTCGGAATGCCGGGGTGATCGTTGATAATACCCTGCGCCCAAACCAATAGGTCCACCTGGCCGGGATACCCGGGAGTGAAATCACGGTATTCGTTGTTCAGGTTGATGTGGAGAAAATCGTACCCGCCAGCGGAGAATGTTTGATAGAAGCTCAAATCGTTGGGGGCCGTGCCACCATATGATGAGCCGCCTTGGTGCATGCTGTTACCGAAATAATGGATGCAATTACTCCTCCCAGTCGGTATCCAGAGACCGCTGTCTGGCGGCGTCTCAACATAATCTAAGTCGTGGTTTCCGAAGCACGTGCTGTATGGGACGACGCCATCCATCGTCGTCATCGCCAAGTGAGCGCGTTGCCATTCGGTGCGGTTGTTCGCGTCCAGATTAGCGGGGTCGCCGTCACCATGTTGCACGAGGTCGCCCAGGTGGGTGACAAAAACGATGTTCTCACTAGCCCTGTGATTGACGATCCATTCGGTCTGCTCCATAAACATACCGTAGACTTCTGGATCTGTGCTTTTGGTATAATTCTGCGTGTCCGGTAAAGCGATGATCTCCCAACTCGCTGGCGCAGCTTCGGGAGGGGCTACAACGGCAAGTGCTACCACGAACGTGCAGAAGATTATGCACTGAGAGGGATGGCTGCAGATATGTTTACGATGAGGCATGATATATTCTCCTACACTCGGAGGAGTGGATGACTATTGCCGGTGGATGCGGAATTCCATTAGCATCTCCCAATTGCGGAGCAAGTTTTGCAGACTCCCAGCTATTCGGCGACCTCCTTAATGTGTTGCCAACACGATGCTGAGCCAGAACGCATGTCCGCCATCGGTACGCGTGAGCAAGCAGACATAGCGCGCCGGCAGCCAGCATAATCAAGTTGGCCGGCTCAGGAACCGGGGCAGGGCTGCCGCCGCTGCCGCCAAATTGCGGTACCGTGCCTGGGCCGTAGCTCTGTGTGCCGCTGATGATCGCCGGGCCGGCGGGACTAAGGTGCATTTCGGTCATGGCGCCGCCTCCTGATGACCGAGGCCCAAGCCACGCCGCTGGCTACAGCCAGAAGCAGCAGCACGAGCGTGCCGGGCTCAGGGACCACGGTAATAACCCCTTGCGTGTACAGGCCGTTGGTGTCCCAGCTTAAGCCGCTTCCCAACGGCGGCAGCGAAACCGAGTTAAACACCCCGGAAGTCCTTCCATCGAAAAGGTCGAACCGATTGCCTCCTTGCGGCCGGAAATCATTGATCAGCACTACGTCGAGCAGGCCGCCGAGAACCAACTCGCCGGTGACGATGATCTTGTCGTACTGGCTGCCGGGTATCAGGCCTCCGAGTTCCATCACGGTCCTGGCCGACGGGCCGAGGAAGGCGTTGCCGTCGAAAATTACTTCAGCGGGGCTGTTGCCGGGGCGGAGGTCGCCTAGCAAGAACACGTCGCCGCCGCCGGTGAATCCGCCGCTGCCGCCGAAGGCCCCAAAAAATACGGCACTGCTCCGGGTGCTGCCGAGGGCGCTGACGACTAGGCTGCCGTTCTGCGTCATGTCGTCGTAAAACGTCACCGCCGTGGTGC
>Ga0315289_10014455_pt1 | contig 11016 bp, 12 predicted proteins | sample YL17G11_40_MG_FD_203452 | JGI IMG/M metagenome (GOLD analysis project Ga0315289, IMG submission 203452) | Sediment microbial communities from Yellowstone Lake, YNP, Wyoming, USA - YL17G11_40 | ecosystem: Environmental > Aquatic > Freshwater > Lake > Sediment | place: USA: Wyoming | collected...
TCGCGCCACGCAGCACTGTGAGACTGAGCACTCTGACCTCACCGGCGCTCATGCTGCTTCCATCTCCTTTGACCAGACTGAGCAGGCTCGTGAGCCAATTGTTCGCATCGACGGTGCTCTGGAAGCGGCCGAGTTCCTGACCCAGCTCAAAGGCTTCATCTTTCAGGTTCAGGACCTCCAATATCGAATGCTGTATGGTTTTTTGAAGCTCTTGTCTTAGCTCAGACGTTGCCTGCTGGGCGATTCGGGCTGTAGCTTTGATTTCCACATGCAGGAGCGATTCGTCTTTGGCGATTGCAGCGCGCAGGTCCTCTTGCTGCTGTTGCACTCGCTTCAAGGCACGCTCTTCGGACTTGCGCACCTGGCCAGCTTTCGCGATGGCTGCCTCGATCTCGCCGAGCTCTGCCTGCTTGCTTTGCATAGCGGAGTCTAGGCTCATAAGGCTATCTAGGACTTCTAGTTCATGCATGAGTCTATCGCGAAGAGCCTGGGGCTTGATCATATGTCTTTGGGCAACAGCGCCGACCCTGTGAGCGAATGCGCGCAGGTCGTCTCTCGAAAGCCCGAGGTCTGCGAGTTCCCTGAGATCTCTACGGGCTGCCTCCAGACGCTCCTCGGCATCTTGGCCTCTCTGCTCCAGTCTTTGGATTCTGGTGTCTAGCACTGACTCACGCTGTTGCTTTTGTGAAATGCTCTTGGGGAGATAGCCATTGCGTTTTTCAAGCTCCTTGTTTCTATCTAAGAGAGACTTCTGCCGCTTGGCTAACTCTGGCAGCTGTTTGTCGTATTCCCGATATTCTTTCGCGCGGGGTTCAAGACGTGATACCTCTTCCTGCAGCGAATTCGCTTTGGTCTCAAGCTGTTCAAAAGTCAGGCCTGTCCTTTGGCGAAGTTGTTGCATGTACTGAGCGCCTTTGAGTAGAGCTTCTTTCTCTAAATCGGAGCCTGCAAGCTGGCGGTACACTTCAGCCCAGCGCTGGATTTCGCTTGGCTCTATTCCCAACTCCTGCAGTCGGGATAAGGATGCTAGCCCGACTATCGCCTGATCAGGCGTAAGTTTTAGGCGCTCTAGATCTCTAGACACCTCGCGCAGTATGTCCAAATGATCCGCCAAATCCTGTTCTTCAATGATTCTTCCAGCTTTAAGGTCATTGATGATGTTGGCCACGGCACCCTTGCTTATGCCTAGCCGGGCGGCGATTTCGTCGTAAGAAGACCCGCCCAGATAGAGTCGGATGACCCCTAGTTTTTTCCGTTGCGACAGTGGCTCCATTTTTGTCTACCTCCTTCTTTGTACTATGGTGGGTTAACGTTTATCCGGCTGTCCCTTTTGGACGATTTGAACACCGCCTGAACTGCCATCTGACCGGCATTTGGGCGCGCACGTGAACATTACTTGAACAAGATCTGAACAAGACCGAGTGTTCATTAAAAGCGCTTCCGGGCGACGATAGCTCCTATTCAATGAAGGATAACCTTTTCAATAGTTTGTATGCGCCAATATGGAGGACTCAGTTCGAAATACGTTTTAGGATGCGATCGATCTTGTAGCCTTTGAGCATCTTTATACCGAGGCGGTCAACAGGCGATGACACTCGGCCATGGATCATATCTTGGGCCGAAGCAAAGTGCACATACCGGTTCACCATCTCTAGGGAGTTGTGTCCTAGTATCAATTTCAGACGGAGAACGTCGCCGCATTGCTGAGTCAAGAAATTGGTAGCGTATGTGTGACGACAGAGGTGGGCATGTAGTCGAGGCACGCCTGCTCGCCTTCCCCAGCGCTCAAAGATCAGTCTTATTGCATTGGATGACAGACGCCTACCATCTAAGGTTAGAAAGAGGTAATTGTCCTGCTCGGTTGCAGGCTGTGGCCTGAAATGAAAAACGTATCGCCAGAGCATCTTCTGGGCTAAGGCACCAACCGGCACCAATCGTTCTTTGGCGCCTTTGCCCATTATTTTCAGGTAGCCTTCTTCAGTGTGTGCATCATACAGGTGCAGGCCCGACAGCTCGCTGAGCCTCAGACCTGTATCTAGCAGGGTCACCAGTATGGCAATGTCCCGGCATCCTATGGCGGTTAGCGGATTTTGAGCGGATATCAGGAGGTCAATCTCCGGTGGAGTGAGGGGTTCCACGATCTTCAGCGGTACTCTGGGCAGCTTGATATTAGATAACACATTCTCCGATGTATACCCGTCTGCCAGCAGCCATGAGCTGAAGGCCTTCAACGCTCTCACTTTACCTTGGACTGTATAGGGGGAGAGACCTCTGTTCTGTTCTCGGATAATGAAATCTCTTACCGAGAATGCGTTGAGTTCGGCGAGAATGGCCTCCCTGCCCGACGATCTGAGGAATTTCACGAAGTCGAAGAGCATCTCAGTGTACCAGGACACGGTCTTGGGAGACTTCGCCTCGGCCTTGTTCGACTGTGCGAAGTGTGAGACCAGCTTCGTTAAATCGAGTTCCGCCATTTTGATGTCCGACCACCTTAGAATGCGCCTTTGACCATTTACCATATACTTGCCCGTCCTTTCTGTGAATTGTCTAGCAGGCAAGTAGAGGAGGTGATACCCTGGGAGATTTTCAGCCGAATCAGGGTGTCGTCTTTGTGGAAAAAAGAAAAACCACCCTGTTTTCGGGGTGGTTTCGTCTAGCTTCCTATTAGCTTCAGACTAAGAAAGTCTGGTGAGCGGTGTGGGAGTCGGACCCACGACGCCCTGATTAAAAGATACAAGAGGTTTGTCCCTGAACGTGGAAGTGGGTGAATCATAGTGCTTGCTGATATGGGATTCGGCTTCGATTTGTACCGCTAGGTCATTGTTGGTTCTATATAGTGGTGAAAAGTTCGTTAGCAAAAATGTTAGCAAAAACGTTTTTATATTAAACGCTCAGAAAGCAGTTGCTTTAAAAAATTACTCGACTCTTAACCCGCTGATTAAGAGTCCTTGTTGACTATTAGACTGATAAAAAATCCTGTCGTTGAGCCTATAATAGCCCCCATCGCGTCCGATACCACAACACCTGGAAGCTTATCGGTAAAATAGGATACAATTCTCGTAATAGCGTCATTGCTAATAGCTGCCACGTTCTCCGGTGGGGCATTCCACATTTGCGTAGTAGCCACAACGAAAATGAATACGATAGGAAGCATTAAAGCAGAGGCACCTACAGCCTTGAGCGCGTTCATGAAGTCCTTGCCAAGAAAGAATGTAAGAAGCGCTGCCGCTATGGCTTCAATGATACCTATGGCGACAAAGTCCATCTTTCATGCCCTCTCTTTAGTAGCCCTTGCCGCTAGCTCGTTGATACGACCCACGGCTAACGGCGAGGGCTTACATGTGTCGGTCTCCCATCTCGCTACCGTGTTTTGCGTTACCCCTAGCTTAGACGCGAACTCTCGTTGATTCAACTTTAGCTTTCGTCTAATGTCTCGTATCTCGCTACCGCGCTCGAAGCCTCTCACGTATATGTTATATCAGATGTTGTCAAGCCTAAGCACGAAACATCAAGATTTTCGAGTTCGAGACCATTCGTGACAGATTGCTAAAACGAGACCTATACCGGCTAAAGCCGCTCCAAATTTTAAATCAAAATTGATGATTCCCCAATTGGTAATGCCCCCCTCTGCGCCAATGCTATACTTTAGTGTTAACGCATAGAACAAGATTGTTAGCCCCGCTGTAGTCGCAATAGCCGCCCACAACGGCTTATCGGGGTTACACCACTTTTTCATGTCACCCTCCTACGTCTTTTGCACCAGGCTAACGTCTAACACGACACAAGTCAAAGTATGCCTAAATCATGCCCGCGCTTAAGCAGATACGCTAATAACCTCAAACACTTTCCTCGTCTTCGCCGGTATCCATTCTTTGAGATAGCTGACCTTGTCCTCATTATCCCATTTCGGGTTTATCGCAATCTTCAATGTTATCCTTTGACCATTCACCTCAGCGCTAGTCAAATCGCCTCGGAAAGCGAGAACTCTAGTCAGTTCATGCTTAGCGCGTTCAAGATAAGCTTGAGCGTCTCCACTGATAGGCTTAACGATAACCTTCACAGACAACCCTCCAAAACACGAAGCTCTTGCGACATTCTACCACGAAATGTATACTGGCGCAAGAAAGGAGACACGATGGGCGGTGAATCTAACCTGCTTGACCGAAGAACATAAAAATTTCGTGGAGAAGTCTATTGACATGTGATTATTGTACAGGAGTAGAATAGTAGACGTTATGAACACATTGAACGTACTTGCCCTTGTATTGTCTATCATTGCGTCGATAGTAGGCATTGTCGAGCATTTGCGTGTTAGTCATGTTAAGAATAGGCTTACGCTAATTGAGAATAATCTTACTCAAATCGAGAATAAGCTTACCCAAGTTACGACAAAAGGCGCTAATAGTCCCGTTTACATCGTCGATGGCGATAAGGCTAGCCAAACTATCATCACCGGAAGCACGGTCACTATCAATCAGGGAGATAACATCATACTGAATCCTCCGAAAGACCCACACATAAACACCGTGTCCTTCTAGCCTAACCCCTTACTCGTGAGTACGTCAAACGCTATCCGCGCATAGACCGCGTATATATAGCGCTCGGAATCGATGCAATTAAAAACCGACCCCCCATAGCTTCGCATGGTCGAACTAGAGTTGTTATGGGATCATATTTGACACCATGTAAGCAGTGCTGCTAATCCATCGTCCCACCTTAGCTTTCATTCCCCGAAGGACAGCGTCCTTTTTCTCGACACGGCAAGGCGCTGTCAAACCCGAACGAAGTTCGCCCCCTGGGGGTCGGCTTGACAGCATAGCCGCAGCTGTGTGATACGCTGTCCGTTCCTTCGGGGAAAGGGCCTTCTAGGTTGTTAGATGTCGCCTGAGGGATTAAGGGTCTATGTCTAATCGTAGGACTTCAGGGCGCTGTTGCAGGAACAGGGGGCTTGGGGGGGGGCGGCAAAGTCGCCCCCCCAAGCCGGGGCTACAGGCGTTTTTCGGTGCGAACATAAAAATGTGATTTTTGACTATTGACAACAGTGAAAATGACTGTATAGTTAAAATGACTGAATTTAAAAGGATAGGAAATGGGATTAAAGCTAATTAGAGGAAATGCTAGCGACGGTGGATATGTCATTGAAGGTGATATACACATAAGTCTGCGTGAACTTGAAGCATTACAACTTTCAGCTCTGGGAATTGAGAATAAAGAAGCCGCAGACCAAATGGGTATAAGTGTGAATACCTTTAGAAACCACGTTTATGGTGTGATGAAGAAATTGGGAGCAAGTAATAGAGCAAATGCTCTGCTGATAGCTATTGAAAATGGAATGCTAAGAGCTAGTCATTACAAGCATCTGTTGGGATGGGCTCCTTACGAATGGGTGTACTGTTGGAAATGCAATAAAGCCTTCCCCTTTGAGGAGGCCTTGGAAGTCGAAGGGGAGACTGTTGTTGTAGACCATGTGACGATGAAGCTTCCGACTGAACATAAGTGTCCATACGAAGGATGCGGAAGTAAGGTTTGGGCTTCATATATATGGAGCGATGTCAGGGAAGCCATGCCGGAATTTCCAGAGGTTCCGGAAAGGGATAAGGTATACAAGGTGGATTGGTCAAGGAAAGAAGCAGAGGAATTGGAAGAAAAAATAAGGTAACTATATACTTATTTGACCTAATCAAAGATTCCCGTTGTTCACCCAAGTTTGGAATTGAGCCATATTAAACACGTGAAGCAAATTCCCGCTACCAGCTTGCTTGCGCATCCATTGTTCAGCACCCTTTTTGTAACCGCCACCATCAAGCAGAAGGATAGTCTGATAGGCATACTGGCTTTGAATGTTCAGAACGAGATAGGGGTATTTCTCATCAACTGACCCCACGACCTGCTGCCATTTCGCCTCGATAATGAGACAATTAGGCCACTTCGTGGGGTGATAGACTGCAAAGTCACAAAAGATGGAAGTCCCATAGATGTTCGTGCCAGCATGAAAGCGCCTAGTATATATCGGTTGCCGAATATAGGCTGCTGGTACGAACTGGTTAGGACGCACAAAGGCATACCCCGATTTCACCAGGCGATGCTCAACGAATTGCTCAAGAGTATTGCCTGTGTAGTTTGCCTGCGTTCCTCCACTGATAGTCATTTAGTAAGTCGTGATAAGAAGTTCGTTAATGGGATTGCGCTTTTCTGGCTTGCAATTTACATAGCGAGGGGCTTGAACAATCGTTGTTTTAAATGGAGGATTCCTATACAGGTCACGAACGAATGGTGTATCAGAGTTGGAGACCATTACTAGCACGCCATCACCATGTAACTTCAGGGCAAACTCTCGGAGGCGCTTCTGGTCGGCTTCTGTAAAGTCTGCCTTTGTGTATTTGGTAAAAGACGAAGCGCCATCAATCGGATGATAAGGGGGATCGCAGTAAACAAAATCGCCAGCTTGGGGTTGAATCGTTTCAAAATCCCTGTACTCGATCCTAGCAACCTGCAAAGCTTTGTGGCAGGCGATAATGTTTCCTCTTTGGTAGATAATCGGGTTGGTATATCTACCGATGGGTACATTGAAATGCCCTGCTTTATTCACTCTATAAAGTCCGTTGTAGCAGGTCTTGTTGAGATAGATAAAACGGGCAGCAACTTTTATGGGGTCCTGCAAATCATGTTGGTTACGAACACGAGCATAATACTCTGCGCTATGTCGGCGGGTGTGTTCATCCAGGAGTGCAATAAGGGGTTCAGGGTCATTCTTAATGACATTGAACGTAATCACTAACTCTAGGTTGGTATCCGACAATAGAGCGGTTTTAATTCGCCCAATACTCTCAAAGAATAATGCCCCGCCACCAAGAAAAGGTTCGTAGTAAGTATTGAATGAGACTGGAAGCCATGCTACGAGAACAGATAACAGGCTGCGTTTGCCTCCAGCCCACTTTACGAAAGGAGAAGCCTTTTTGCCTTCGTATTCAGGTTCTTCCTGTTCCCTAGTCTCAATGCTAGCGAATCGCTCTAGGGCTTCATCGAAGGACATCTTCAAGGTAAAAGGTTTGTCTCTACGAGTATCAACCTTCATTGGCTGTTAGCACCTTATAAGGTAGTCTTCCCTCAATGTTGCTCAGTAGGGCTGTAAAACCTTCACCGTTTGGCTGTGCCCTCATGTTATACCTAAAAGCAAACTCATTCAAGTACCTGTGAAGATGTTTTTTGCTCATAAGGTGATAAATGCCTACCAATCCACGCTTAAACTGGGAGAAGAATCCCTCGGCAGTGTTAACATGCACGTCACCTATCACATATTCGCCTTCACCGTGTTTAACAACTCTGTGGGTATAAAACGGGGCAAGCCCGGTATAGGCTTTGAAGTCGTCTGTAAACAATTTGGAACCGAGTGCCACATTATTAGCGATGAGATGATTCAAGGTGCGAGTAGTCACATCTTCTACCTTGAAGGTTCTTATCTCGCCACCGCGCTCAACCAAGGCAACAGCAGCCGTTTTGCTTGTGGTGTTTCGGCCTTGAGTTCCCCCGACTCTTTTGCTAACATGCTTATTGCGCTCTTTGCCACCTATGTAGGTCTCATCTACTTCGACTTCATTCTTCAGGGGCATAAGGAAACTCTTAGTATTGCTGGCTTCCCGCAGACGATGCATCATAAACCAAGCTGTCTTTTGAGTTACTGCAATGTCTTTGGAAAGTTGAATCGAGGAAATGCCTTTCTTGTGAGACGTTATAAGATAGATAGCCATAAACCACTTCTGAAGTGAAATCTTGCTGTCTTCAAAGATAGTGCCTACCTTTATGCTGAAGCGTTGACGGCAAGCAGCACATTTATGACTGCGGTGGTCTTTGAAGTGATAGATTACGCTGCCACCACAATGAGGACAGAACTCACCATTGCGCCACCGAATCGAGGTAAGATGATCGATACAGGCTTGTTCATCGGGGAAGACCTTGAGCATTTCAACGAGAGACCTAAACCGCTTAATCATTTGACTACCCCATTTCTATGATGTCCCTATTATATCACAAAAATATGGGTCTGTCAAGTATATAGTTACCAAAAATAATAATGGACTAAAAGGCGATGCTTTGGGTGAAGGCTTGGTGTGTCTTGGTAAATAACCTTGCTAGCGACTGTTAGAAAGTAACAGGCAATCAAGAGCAAGGCGTTGCTTGAATCCCACCGGTGCGGGTATTTTTAGGCAGAAGATTAGCTTCAGTGGGGGGGGGGTATTGATGAATGCCGAACTCAAGCAGGCTTGGGGAGAGTGGCTAGGGGAGTTGTGCGATTGGGATTGGTTCGTGACGATGACGTTGAAGAATCCAAGGGGTATATGCAGTTGGACTAAGCCGGGGTATGCGAGTGCAAAGAGGGCTTGGGGGGAGTTCACGGCGCGGGCGCGTCCGGCGTTGGGTGAGTTGGAGTGGGTTCGTATGTTTGAGATTCAGCATTGGCGTGGTGTGCCTCATGTTCATGCGTTAGTTGGTAATACGGACCCTAGTGTGAGGAGGCTTGATTTGGTTGATTGGGCTTGGGGTCGGTGGGGCATAGCCCGGGTGGAAGAATACAACAAGGAATTGGGTGCGAGGTTTTATCTAACAAAGTACGTTACGAAGCGAATAGCAGATATAGAGTTTAGCAGGAACTTGGGTCGAGACCACAGCAAACATAATGAAAGCTTGGTGGGCAAAATAGCCCCTCTTACTATGAAAGAAAGGACGATACGGGGTAGAAGATGGGCGGCATAAAAGGCGGGAGACATGAGGATGAGGGTGGTGGGTGTGGCCTTGCACTCCCCCGACCTACCAATGAGAATAGGCTTTGCTATACTGTGCCGGAAGCGGCGCAGTTGCTAGGGTTTTCACGCAATTTTGGGTATGAGCTTGCACGAACTGGCCAGATCCCGATTCTACGTTTCGGAAAGCGGATGTTAGTGCCCAAAGCGGCATTTGATAAAATGCTCGGTGTATCACCGGAAAACGAGGCGGAAAAATGAAAGGTTCTATACGGCAAAGGTCAAAAGGAAGTTGGGAAATCTTCTATGATATGGGGGCCGACTCGGTAACTGGTAGGCGGCGGCAGAAGTCGCAGACTGTCAAAGGTACAAAGAGAGACGCGCAGCGTAGACTTCGTGAAATTCTGCTATCACTTGAACAAAGCTCATACGTCAAGCCTAACAAGGTTACTTTTGGTGAATGGCTGAGGCAGTGGCTTAAAGAGTATGTCTCAATGAATACTACAGATAGGACACAGGAAAGCTACTCGTATATTGTTGAGGGTCATTTGATACCGTCACTCGGCAAGGTTATGCTCGCTGATTTACAACCTCAGGACATCCAGAGCTACTACGCAGAGAAGTTGAGCAAGGGCCGGGCTGACGGAAAGGGTGGCCTGTCTGCAAGAAGCGTAGTATATCATCACCGCATATTATCCAAAGCCCTTGATTATGCGGTCAAGATGGGCGTCGTGGTGCGTAACGTGGCCGGTGTTGTTCAACCGCCCAGGGTGAAAAGAGTTACCATGAACACGTTATCTATGGAAGAGGTGACAAGCTTTCTGGAAGCGGCACAAGAGACGGATTATTACGTTTACTTCGCTACTCTCCTTTACACTGGCTTGCGGCGTGGTGAACTGCTGGCGCTACGGTGGCGCAATCTGGATTTAGTGAAAGCTGCGTTGACAGTGGTTGAAACGGCTTACAAGCTCGGTAACGGTGATTACATCATTAAAGAGCCGAAGACAGCACAGAGCCGGCGTACAATAAGCCTGCCGCTTTCTCTTGTGGAACTACTTAAAGTGTACCAAATTGATCAAGAGCTATTGAGAATACAGCTTGGTGTTAGTCTCAATGTTGACGATTTCGTTTTCATCCGGCCAGATGGGAGCCCCATGAATCCTAGTGCGGTATCGCTGGCCTTCCGGCGGATCATCAAGAAAGCTGGTGTGAAAGCCATCAGGATACATGATTTGAGGCATACCCACGCCACTTTAATGCTGAAGGCAGGCGTTAACCCTAAAGTGGTTTCTGAGCGATTAGGGCACGCTAATATCAGCATTACTCTTGATATTTATAGCCACGTACTGCCTGGTATGCAGGAAGCGGCGGCGGAGAAATTCGACAAGCTTTTTGAGGCGGATGTTAGCGAGAACTCTGATGCCAATGTTAGCAAAATGTTAGCAACTGCTCCCCAACATGAGACTGAGCGGTGTGGGACTCGAACCCACGACGCCCTGATTAAAAGTCAGGTGCTCTACCACTGAGCTAACCGCCCACGCTTCTTCTGTAAAAGGCAAGTCGCTGTGCCTTGTATCTGATTTTACTCGACTACTCCATCTCCGTCAATGCTGAGCAATACCCGCCGAATGTGTTATGATAAATTGGGAACAGTTAGAGCGGAGAGAGCTGAGCTAGTCGATAGAGTGAGCAGAGTTGGAAAAGCGAACGAAGCCATGAACGTTGTCGAGGTCTCACAGATAAGCAAGTCCTTCAAGGGCATCAAGGTAGTAGATAGCGTTTCCTTCACTATAGGTCAGAGTGAGATATTTGGCATGGTTGGGCCCAACGGCGCCGGTAAGACAACTGCCATAAGGATGCTCATGGACATCATTAAGCCGGACTCCGGCGAGATAAAAATACTTGGTGAACCTATAAACGAAGAGGTCAAGAACCGCATAGGCTATCTGCCTGAGGAGAGGGGACTCTACAAGAAGCTCACAGTCTCCCAATCACTGTCCTATCTGGCGTCACTGAAAAACATGAAAAAACGCCTGGCAAGAGAGAGAGCAGAGGAACTTCTGAAGCGGGTAAATATGCTGCCACACAAAGACAAAAAGACTGAGGAGCTGAGCCATGGCATGGGGCAGCTAATACAGTTTGTCGCTACCATTCTGCACGACCCCGAGCTGGTGGTCTTCGATGAACCCTTCGCTGCCCTTGACCCCGTGAACACCCAGCTTCTGAAGGAGCTTATCCTTGAGCTGAGAAGCCAGGGCAAATCAGTGATATTAAGCAC
>Ga0315289_10014457_pt1 | contig 11015 bp, 10 predicted proteins | sample YL17G11_40_MG_FD_203452 | JGI IMG/M metagenome (GOLD analysis project Ga0315289, IMG submission 203452) | Sediment microbial communities from Yellowstone Lake, YNP, Wyoming, USA - YL17G11_40 | ecosystem: Environmental > Aquatic > Freshwater > Lake > Sediment | place: USA: Wyoming | collected...
GGGTGACCGGCGGACTGTTAGCCTGGCTGACCGGGGTCAACCTGTTCACGGGCTTCTTGACCTCGCCACTGGCGGGCCTGATCTTAACGGCGATCGTAGCCGGCGGCGGATCGAACCTGTTGCACGATATTTTCAAGCCGAAAGAATAATTTACAAGCAACTGCCGGAGGGGCGCCTTGATTGTGAACTGGCGCGGGATGTGGCATGGGCGGGGCCGGCGGCTACAGTTGAAAGGGTGAATTAATTGCGACGCTATTCAGATGTCGAACAAGCTGAGGCGATTGTCCGCTTGGCTTTTAATCGTTATGATTTTATCAAGACTGCCCAAGAAACCGGTATCTCTGTTTGGACGTTGCGTCGCTGGAATAGAAACATTCCTGATGTACCAAGTGCATTAAGTGCACCGAATGCACCAAGTACCCCAAAAAAAGGGGTGGCGGAGCTATTGGAGTACGCTCTTGAGCATATCCTGATGGCAGTACCTGAAAATATCAGTGGGCAGCAATGGGCGGTGACCGTGGGGATCCTTCTGGACAAGTGGCTCCTGATACATGGGGAACCTACACAACGTACAGAAAACCTGGTAAAGACTTTTGAGGATTTAGATTCACTTCCATATGACGATCGCATGTCAGTTATTGAACGAGCAAAACGATATCTCACTGGCTTTAGCACTGGCAGCCCTGACGAAGGCAAACCGGGACTATAAAGATCGCGATTGGCGGAGATGGCTTCGAGAAATTTTCCCCAGCTACGTCACTCAGGATTTCTCGCCCAGGCATGTAGAGTTTTGGGAATGGACGCAAAGACTTCGCCCGGGTCTGCGTCCGCCGGCATTGATCGCTATCTGGCCACGGGGTGGGGGCAAGTCCACGTCGGTCGAGCTGGCGGTCATAAGGATCGGAGCGCGCAAGGCCAGGCGGTACGTCTGGTATTGCTGCGAGGTGCAGGACCAGGCTGATAAACACGTGGAAACGATCTCGTCGATGCTGGAAACAAAAATGGTCGAAGCGGCATATCCGGAACTGGCCACCCGGATGGTGGGGAAATATGGCAGCTCCAAAGGCTGGCGGCGTTCTCGGTTGAGAACAGCCAGCGGATTGACAGTCGACGCCATCGGTTTAGACACAGCGGCGCGAGGCGCCAAAGTCGAAGAGCAGAGGCCCGATCTCATCGTGATGGATGATGTGGACGGCAAACACGATTCGCCGGCCACCATCAAGAAAAAGATCGAGATCATTACCAATTCATTATTGCCGGCGGGCTCGAACGATTGCGCAATCCTGTTCGTGCAAAACGTGATCCATCCCGATAGCATTGCGGCTCAGCTCGTGGATGGCAGGGCAGACTTCATAATGGATCGGGTTGTCTCGGGTCCTTATCCAGCAGTGGAGGGTCTGACCTACGAACAGCGGGAAGGTAAATTCTACATTACCGGTGGATTGGCGAGCTGGGAAGGCCAGAATTTACAGGTATGCCAGGAGCAGATCAACACCTGGGGACTGACGGCATTCCTGCAGGAGGCTCAGCATGAGGTGAGCGCGCCGCCCGGGGGGATCTGGGACCACATCGAGTTCAGATATTGCGATTACGATAAAATTCCCGACCTGGTGAGAGGCTGCGTATGGGTGGACCCGGCAGTGACGGCCACCGACCAGAGCGATAGCATGGGAATCCAGGCGGATGGGATCGATTCATCCGGCAACATTTACCGGATCTTCTCATGGGAACAGATCACCTCTCCGGAGTCAGCCATCCGCAAAGCGATATTAAAGGCGCTGGAACTGGGTTTCGATCACGTGGGGGTGGAGACCGACCAGGGCGGGGATACCTGGAAGTCGGTATACAACGAGGTATGCCGCAAGATAAAGGAAGAAAAGCCGGAAGTGCTGTTCTATCCGCCCGAGCCAGAGGAACCAGAGGAAGATCCAAAGATAAAGCCATTCCCAGGGTTCCGAAGCGATAAGGCCGGCGCAGGTTATGGTAGCAAGGTCGAGCGCAACTCGCAGATGCTGACCGATTACGAGCATGGGCGGATAATCCACGTGCGCGGTACGCATGCCGTGCTGGATCGGGCTTTGAAGCGCTTTCCACTCACGAAGCCGCTGGACCTGGCGGACGCGTCCTTCTGGTCCTGGCACGATTTACGCAAGTCGAAAGGTCAATTACGATGATAAAAAAACCACCGGTTATCGAACGGATAAAAATCGCCTACGACGTTTTCAGACGCGGGTATCCACAGCGGAGATGGAATGGAGAACCAAGCCGTAAGCAGAAATATTCCTTAATTTGGCCGAAATGGCGGTTGGGGGAACCTGATTGGCATATCGTCGATTTGCAGTCCTACATCGATGAAGGGTTCAACCTGAATACTTTGATCTATTCGGCAATCATGTATAAATGGCGGTCTGTGACGGCTGCCCCATTACGCGCCTACGGCGGAGACCCGGATCATCCAGAACTCCTGGAGGCCGATCATCCACTGGCAAAGCTGGTGGATAGACCTAACCCGGCCATGAGCGGTGTGCAACTCATGGGATTGTGCACTATTTACCAGAACCTGGCGGGCTATGCCCCGATCCTGATGCTACGCCCGGTGAAGGGTGGCTTGCCCGAGAAGATGATCCCACTCCGCCCGGATAGATTCTACGTGGTGCCGGATAAGACTAAGGGTGGCGTGATGGGCTACCTGTATATTCCAGAGGGCAAACAGCGCTCAGAGGGGATCCCAATCCTGGCACAAGATTGCGCCTTCCCAAAGTTTCCCAACCCGGGTGATCCATTGGATGGGTTTGGGTATGGTTTGTCGCCCATGTCTCCTCTGGCAAACTCGGCGGATGTTGATAACATGGTCACCAAATTCCTGAAACTCTTCTTCGAGCATGGGACCATGCTCACGGGATTGTTGAAATTCGAAGATACGCTCAATGACGAGGAAGTTGCGCGTGCCAAAGCGCGCTGGATGGAGATGTACGGCAGCTATGAGAACTGGACCGAAATCGGCGTGTTGGACAAGGGCGGAGATTACAAGCAACTCGGGATGACTTTCGATGAGATGGGCTTCGAGGTCTTGGACGAGAGAAACGAGAGCAGAATACTGGGACCGTTCGGGGTGCCACCCATCTTGATCGGCAGCCGCCTGGGATTAGCAAGATCCACCTACTCGAACTACGAGCAGTGCCGTAAGGCGTTCTGGGAGGATACGATGGTCCCGGAGCTGGGGCTATTCGAGAACGAGCTCAAATATTTCCTACAGAGCGACGACGGCGGGTTCGTGAAGTTCGATATGAGCGGAGTGCCGGCATTAAGGAAAAATGTCCCGGAGCTGGTGACGGCTTGGGGAGTCCTGGTCGACCACGGAGTGACGAAAAATAATGCCACGAAGGCAACCGGCCTGGAGAACCTGGGCGAATTCCCGGATGGCGACGTAATCTACATGCCGATCAACATGATCCCGATGGGGAGACCAAAGCCGGCGCTGCCGACAGGAGTAACGCCAGATACAGAGACGTCCCAAACCGATAACCAGGGGGCAGCAGAAGCGGAAGCGCAGGCGCAGGAGGGAACGCCTAAGGCAAGCCCTTTTCGGAAAGGCTGGACGCCTGAGCAGAAAGCGGCTCATTGGAAGGCGATCGACAGGATCGCCACTGCCTGGGAGCCGAAATTCGGAGAGGGGGTCGTAAAGGCATTCGAGACCGACAAGCGTGAGATATTGGCGCTCCTGACCGAGGCCGGGAAGAGCGCTCGTAAGCGCAAGGCCACCATCGATTGGCAGGAGTTCCTGCTGAAAGTGATCCATTACATTCAGATGGGGGGGAAGGATAACTGGCGGGAGGTATTTGCGCCGCTGATCAGGGGCGTAATCACCGACCAGGCTGAGCGGTGGGCGGTGGAGCTGGGGCTGCAGTTCAACGTCGAGAACCTGTTTGCGAGCGAATGGTTCGACCAATACCTGATGAAATTTTCGCAGGCGATCGGGCAGACCACCATCGACGACATCAGCGCCATTATGGCGCAGGCCGAGCGGGAGGGCTGGAGCATCCCGGATATGCAGAAGCACCTGGGGGAAGTGTTCGACCAATATATGAATGGGGACTTAACGCCAGAGGACTTCGCCTGGTTCGAGGAGCGGATGCCGGCGTATAGGAGAGAATTAATAGCGCGTGATCAGACCATGCGCGCCTCAAATGGAGGTAATCACGAATTGTATTCGGAGTTCCAGGTTTCTGAGCGGGAATGGCTTTCGACCAAAGACGACCGGGTTCGTGACGATCACCTGGCAATGGACGGTAGGACCGCAAAGATGGATGAAGCCTGGAGCATGCCAGACGGCAGCCAGGTCATGTTTCCGGGTGACGATAGCTTAGGGGCGCCGCTGGGTCAGATAATCCAATGCCGTTGTACAGAGATCCCTGTGATACCTGAAGGAGGATAACGATGATCGAATATAAGATCGTAAAACGAGGCCGGACGCCACATGAGGATGATGTGATCCTGAACAACTACGGCTCGGAGAACTGGGATTGCTTCCATGCGACGGCGATGGATTTCTACTTCAAGCGGGTGAAGGCGGTCCGGAAAGCGGGACCAAGTGAAAAGAAGCCGGCGAGACCGAAGGAGACGAAATAAATAGCGATGCGGGATAAGGTACTGGCAACCTGCGAGAATCATAATCTCGATATGTGGGTTCAAATCCCACTCCCGCTATAAGAAATGTTATAATTAACATATCGGAAATAAACCGAAAACAATTATTATCGTACGCCGATGAGTGGCTAAAGTCACCGGGGCTTCCTGAAGCCCCGGTTTTTTTGTTAACAGGTGGAAATATGGAACATAAAACATTTCCTGCGTTCCAACTTAAGATCGATGGCGACCAGGGGATCGTCACGCACATCGTCGCCGTGTTTGGCAACATCGATTTGGGGGCGGACGTCATCCAGCCAGGGGCATTTGCCAAGACCATCACCGAGCGGGGTAGAAAAATCAAGGTGGTGGACTCGCACAACTACAACTCGACTCTGAGTGCTATCGGTGTGCCGCGCTCTTTAAGAGAGATCGGGCACGACGAGCTGCCGGCTAACCTGTTGATGGCCTTCCCGGATGCCACGGGGGCGCTGCTGGCAGAGACGCAATTCCTCCTGAATACACCGGAAGGCAAGGGCGTGTTCGACCGCATCAAGGCGGGGGCGATCGATGAGTATTCGATCGGGTACGATGCCTTGGATTTCGACTACTCGAAAGCCAGCGTGAATGGGAAAGAAATTACGGTCCGCAATTTGCGGACGATCAAGCTATATGAATATTCGCCGGTACTCTTTGCGATGAACGAGGCGACCGGCACGCTGGGGGTCAAGGGAAAACAGAAGGGTGACCAGCCAGAGGAAGGCAAACCCTGGGATATCTTCAAGACTGGACCGGATGCAACTCCTTATTGCGTCTACAAGGTCGACGAAGAAGGCAACAGCACGGGGGAATCATTGGGATGCCATGCGACCGAAGAGGAAGCGCGCCAACAGGTGGAAGCGCTGTTCGCGAATGAGGGCAAGGCGATCTCGTTCCGGGAAGCGCTGCAGCAAGAGCAGAACGAGCGTGATTTATGGGAGCGGCATTGGCAACTGGAAGGCGCCTCGAACGATTCGATCATCTCGATTATACGAGACGAGGCGGTCACCGACAAAGCCACGGCGATCCGGGAAAGTCTGGGTCAATTTGCCGAGGCAATGGCTGCCTGGTACGTGGAGGCGATCAATGCCGGCTTTTATAACGAGATCATGGGCAAGGGCGATACCGCAATCAAAGCCGGGCGGGTACTGGCAGCCAGGAACGCCGAGCGGATCTTGAGCGCCGTGCGGGCATTGACGGACGCACTGAATGATGCAGGAATTACGCTGGAGGAACCCTCCAATCAGGAGGAATCCAGCGATGAAGAACCAAAAGATGCGAATCAGGCCGGGCCGGATGGAGAACCCACACCACCCACCAAAGAAGAGGATCTGTTGAACCTAATCAATCTCCATGAACTGGAGATCTCTATTTTGGAGGTGTGAGATGAACTGGAAAGAGAAACTGGCCGAGGCTAAAAAGATCTTCGACCAAATCAAGGCCATCGTGGCCAACCCGGCGGCAACCGTCGAAGAAAAGAACAAGATCGAAGGCATGCTGGCGGATGCCAAGAAACTGCAGGCGGAAGCCGCGCAGCTCAAGGACATCGTCGAAAATGCCGCAGCTTTGGATGGTATCCTGGAAAAGGCTAATAAGCCCGATCCAGATGAACCCCAGCCGCAAGGCCCGAAAAACCCCGAGAAGTTTGCGGATTGGTCGGAGTTCCTGTACGCCTGCTGGCGTGCAGAGCATCCGAAGGCTTCTTTTCAATGGGTTGACCCACGCCTGAGATTCCTGCCGCACGAGAAGGAGCCCGGGCATGAGAAGAAGGCCAAGAAAGATATGGCGGAAGGCACCGGCTCGACCGGCGGCTTCCTGGTGCCGGTCGAATTCCTGGCGCAACTCCAGGCTGTGACGGCAGAAAACTCGCTGGTGCGCGGACGAGCGACTATCATCCGCATGCAGCGCCGGCAGATAACCCTGCCCGCGTTGGACCAGACCGGAACTACGGCGGGCGTGCCGCACTGGTTCGGTGGAATCGTATTCCACTGGGGCGAAGAGGGCGAGGAAAAGGACGAGGAAGATCCCCTGTTCCGCGATGTGAACCTGGTGGCTCACAAGTTGTACGGCTACACCCGGGCTTCGGATGAGCTGGTGGAAGATTCCGCCATCTCGCTGGCCGATTTCCTGGCGGGTCCTTTGGGCTTCGCGGGCGGCGTGGCGTGGATGGAAGATTTCGCCTTCATCAACGGCACGGGAGCCGGGCAGCCCCAGGGCGTGATCACCGCCCCGGCGACGATCGTCGTTCCCCGGCTAATCGTCGGTGGAATCAACTACGTAGACCTGTGCAACATGCTGCAGAACTTCCTGCCCTCCGGGCGGGGGGTCTGGTTCTATACCCAGAGCGCGCTGGCGGCACTCGTCCAGATGAACGGACCGGCCGCGAATCCCAGCTACATCTGGCAGCCTTCAGCACGGGAAGGCGTACCCGATACCATTTTTGGTATGCCGGCTTTCCGCACCGAGAAGTGCCCCTTGATCGGGGCGATGGGCGACATCATCCTGGGAGACTGGCGCTACTACCTGATCGGAGATCGCCAGAACACCACGATCGAGACGACCAAGTTCGATAGATGGCGATACGACAAGACCTCCTGGCGGGTCGTGCACCGGGTCGATGGCCAACCCTGGCTGTCGGCGCCGCTGCGCTACCAGGATGGGATCACGCAAGTCAGCCCCTTTGTCGAACTCGGAATGTACCAGAGTTAAGTATGACGCACTAACTATGCGTCACTACGAACAAACCGAATTCAATATATCCACAGTCTGGATCGGCAACTAATCGTTGATCCAGGCTGTGGGTGGAGAAGATTATATGTCATACACTGAAAGATTTTCGGAAGTTCACATTCCGTTATACGTACTCCATCCGATCTCGGTTAACGCTGGACCTGAAGCGTTTACGACCTGGGTGGATATGGCTAATTACCACCGGGCGGTGGTCCTGATCAATACTGGCGTGATGGCAGGTGGATCCACCCTGAATGCGAATTTGCATCAGGCAACTGATGCAACCGGTGCAGGCGTCAAATACATATACGGGAAATGGATCAACCAACTCTCGCAAGCGGGTGGCGACTCAGATTCGTTGGTGGCGATCGAGCTCAAGACCGAAGAATTGGACGTCGAAGGCGGATTCCATTTCATCGCGTTGGGATATACCGTCGCCAATGCAGCTATTCTGCTGCAAATCAGCATCATCGGGATCATCGGGCGCTACGAGCCGGGACCTCAGACCGGTTTTGCTGAGGTTGTAGACTAAGCGAGAGGGTCGACACGCGGGTCGACCCCTACGGGAGAGATACTATGGCAGAAGCTTATACTCAAAGATTTACGGAAGTTCATGTCCCCCTGGAAGGATTGCCTCCAGTCTCGGTGGCGCCGGGCACGTACGATACAAACTTTGCGGACCTGGCCAACTACCACCGGGCGGTGATCTTGATCACCACGGGCGTAATGCAACCCACGTCTGATTTGAACGCTGTTGTGGTCCAGGCAACCGACATAGCCGGGGCAGGAGCCACACCCATGTGGAACAAATTCATCACCCAGCTCTCGCAAGCCGGCGGGGATTCCAATTCCATAGTTGCAATCGAGCTCAAGACCGAAGAGCTGGATGTGGAGAATGGATACCACTGCATTTGCCTGGAATACCTCGTCGGTCACGCCGCCGTGCTGATGTCGATAGGGATCATGGGGATCGTCGGGCGTTATGAACCCGGGCCTCAGACCTTCTGGAGTGAGATCGTTGATTAAGATATGGTGTAGGGGTGGGCACACGTGTTGGGCAGACACGTAGGTCGGCCCCTACAGACCATCGATGGCGGGCGGGTCCTGATTCTCCTTCCTGCCCGCCCTTCTGTTATAAGGAAAATAGCCGATGTGGATCCAGCTACTCACGGTTAAACAGATCGAGGAAGCCGGTGTCAGAAAGACCTACTACCCGGGCGACTGGGTAGACATCGGCAAACAGACGGCGCGGCAATGGATCGCCAGCAAGGAAGCCAGAACGCTGGAATCGGATATTGCATTGGCAGCGACGGACCTGCCGGCGGCGGTCGAGGACATCGGCATCGTGGTCACCGGGGATAGCGAGAAGAGCCGCCAGATGCTGGCCGGTGTGGACGGGAAGATCCCGATCCAATATGGGAGAGCCGAGGCGCTGTACCCCCGCACGATGATCTGGGATCCGGAAGTAAACCTGAGAGCAGAGCTGGTGCCGGTGGGCTTGCAGCTCTTGAAAACATGGGAGATCGCCATACCACAGTGGGAATATTCCACATTGGCGAATGGGATCGGGACGCCGGAGGAACAGGCGGCGACCGAGAAGGCGATCCGGGATTTGCGCGTGCCGGTTTACGACACACGGTTGATATTCGTGCGGCAGTGCGAGAACGTAAAGCGATTACTGGATACCTGGCTGAATGATAAGGAAACCGGCTTCGATAGCCGGCTGGCTTTCCTGAAGGCCCTATACCAGGTGAAGCCGTTTATATTGGCGCTGCCATGCACGTGGATAAATCCAAACTATGGCGGATAAAGGCGTAGTCTACATTGCGTTGGGCGAGGCGGCTGTGAGTGAGCAGCAGGCCAGCCTGAAAACGTTGCGGCAATACCACCCGGACTGGAAAGTCTACACATTTGGAAGCGAAATGCGTATTGGGCAAAAAAGCGATTTTATTCCTACGGCAGGACAGAAGGAAATTCTCAGGAGTATGTCACGAGGACTGAAGGTAGATTTATATAATCTCAGCCCGTTTGACGAGACATTGTACCTGGACGCGGACACACGCGTGCGGGGCAGCCTGCAATGTGGGTTCGATTATTTGGAAGCCGGCTGTGAGCTGGTGATCGCTCCATCCAGCCAACAGGGCGAGGACTGGCTGTGGCACGTGAGCGAGGAAGAGCGCAACCAGACGGAGGCTGAGATAGGCTACAAGCCGCTACAGCTCCAGGCGGGCGTGATGTGGTTCAGGAAATGCGTGAGTATCGAGAAACTGTTTACGGCCTGGCGGGAAGAATGGAGCCGATATAAAGGCGAGGACCAGGGAGCGCTGTTGAGGGCGATGAAGCGGGCGCCGGTAAAGATATGGCTGCTGAGCCATGAGTACGTCGAGACGATCATCCAACACCAGTTTGGAGCGTGCAGAAAATGAAATATAGAGAAGATTTCTCAAACATAGAGATTACGGAATCATACAGTGTTTTGGGGGCACCAATTCATTATGATTATGCATGGGTTGGTAAAAGTCCTTATGTGAGAATATCTCGTTGTCTACTTGATTCCATTCAAAGCCCTATAGATAATATTGTTCACATCGGTCCTTATAAATTGAAATTAATTGATAACGACCGGATTTTTGGCCCGTTCATATATATCCGCATGGATTACCCATTCTGGTGGCTGGCAGTGGCATGGCATAAGGCCAGTCGGCTGCTTGATATCACTTACGAAAAGCTTATCATCACCCTGGCGGTATGGGGCTTGGCGGAATACAACCAAGCGGTCTTGCCAACCTGGCGGGACATTTACCTGGTCCAGAAGTTGATGAAGATGTTTCATAAACAGGAGCCCAAGAAAGCTCAATGAAAGTCAACATCGTGTGCCGGATGTATACGTGCGACCGGATCCTGCCCAGGAAGGCGAGGATCCTGTCACAAGGGACGGGCTGGTCGCTGTCGGACAGGCCACGGGCGGACGTCGATTTGAACTACCATTTCGGCTACATCGAGTATGCGGAGCTCTTCTCGGACTGGCACGCCACCCCCCTGGCGGCGTATTTCACGCACCTGGAGGTGGGGGCGCCGTTTAAAGCATTGTTCTGGGAGCAGGCCAAAGACGGGGTGGATATCCGGGTATGCTCGGCGGATAAATACCTGGAGACGCTGCCGTCGCCGAAGTTCAAGGCGCACCCGCCGATCGATGCGATGTTTGGGATACAGACCCCCTCCCTTCCCTCCCCCTATGGGGGGAGGGAAAACAGCATACCCAGAATCGGGGTGGCGGGGTTCGTGGAACGGTGGGGGCGGAAGGGCGAGAAGATGGTCGAGAGGCTGGCGAGAGACTTGACCGGCAAGGCGGAGGTGGTGGCGAGCGGGACGGGGTGGCCGGTGAAGATCGTCAACGAGACTTATGAGGGGCTGCCTGGCTTCTATAACTCGCTGGATTTATTCATTTGCACTTCACTTTATGAAGGCTGCCCGATGACGGTGCTGGAGGCGCTGAGATGCGGGATCCCGGTGGTGATACCGACCCACGTGGGACTATTGGATGAGCTGCCAGAGACGGCGGGGATATACCGGTATGCGGTGGGGGATTACGATGGGCTACTCAAGGCGACGGCGAAGGC
>Ga0315289_10014459_pt1 | contig 11014 bp, 11 predicted proteins | sample YL17G11_40_MG_FD_203452 | JGI IMG/M metagenome (GOLD analysis project Ga0315289, IMG submission 203452) | Sediment microbial communities from Yellowstone Lake, YNP, Wyoming, USA - YL17G11_40 | ecosystem: Environmental > Aquatic > Freshwater > Lake > Sediment | place: USA: Wyoming | collected...
GTCCTATGAGCCTTCGCTTCAGCTACCAGAACCCCATTATTCCTGGCTTCTACCCCGACCCGAGCATCTGCCGGGTGGGGGAGGACTATTACCTGGTCAATAGCTCGTTCGAATACTTTCCCGGCGTGCCGGTCTTCCACAGCCGCGACCTGGTCCATTGGCGGCAGATCGGCCACTGCCTGACGCGCCCCAGCCAACTGCCTCTGGGCAAGGCCTGGAGTTCCGAGGGCATCTATGCGCCCACCATCCGCTATCACCAGGGCGTCTTTTACATGACCACCACCAACGTCTCCGAGGGGGGCCATTTCTACGTTCATACGCAAGACCCCGCCGGTGAATGGTCGGAGCCGCTGTGGGTGGACCAGGAGGGGATTGATCCCTCCCTGTTTTTCGATCCGGACGGCACGGTCTACTTTACCAGCCAGGGCCGCCAGGGCATCACGCAGAGTGTGATTGACGTGGCGACCGGTCAACGGCTGACCGAGCCCCGCGTCATCTGGACCGGCTCGGGCGCCAAAAGCCCCGAGGGGCCGCACCTCTACCAGATCCACGGCCGCTACTATCTTCTGGTGGCCGAGGGGGGCACCGAGTACGGCCACATGGAGACCATCGCCCGCAGCGACAGCCCCTGGGGCCCGTTCGAGAACTGCCCGCGCAACCCCATCTTGACCCACCGCAGCACCGGCAGCCTCATCCAGGCCACCGGTCACGGCGACCTGGTGCAAGCCCACGACGGGAGTTGGTGGATGGTCTTCCTCGGCATCCGCCCGCACGGCTACCCCCCTTGCTATCACCTGGGCCGCGAGACCTTCCTGGCCCCGCTGACCTGGGCAGAGGATGGCTGGCCCATCGTCGGCCAGAACGGCCTGGTGTCGCTGGAGATGGAAGCCGAAGGCTTGCCCTCCCATGCCTGGGAGCCGGAAAACCCGCGCGACGATTTCGACTCCCCCCGCTTACGACTGTGCTGGGACTTTTTGCGCAACCCCCACCCGGAGGATTGGTCGCTGGCCGACCGTCCCGGCTGGCTGCGCTTGACCGGCTCCGCCTTCACCCTGGAAAGTAAGGCCTCTCCCGCATTCGTCGGGCAGCGTCAGCGCCACTTTGAGTGCCGGGCCGCCACCTACCTCGAGTTCGACCCCCAGGTGGACGGGGAAGAGGCCGGGCTGGTGGCGCGCATGAACGAGCGCCACCATTACGAGATCGCCGTCATGCGGCGGGACGGAGCGCGCTGTGTCATCGTTCGTCGCCGCATCGGCACCCTGCAGGCGGTGGTGGCCCAGGGACCGCTGGAACCCGGGCCGGTCCAGTTGGAGATCGCAGCGACCCACGACCAATATACCTTCTCCTACGCCCAGCACGGGCAATCCTTTCAGCCGTTGGCCAGTGGGGAGACGCGCTACCTCTCCACCGAGGTAGCGGGCGGGTTCACGGGTGTCTACCTGGCCATGTACGCCACCGGCAACGGCCGTCCCTGCACCGTGCCGGCCTACTTCGACTGGTCCGACTACAAGTATGACAACGAATAAAAAGCAGTAGGACACAGATCAACACGAACGTTGCTCAAGAATCCGTGTGCATCCGTCGCATCCGTGTTTGTCCGTGTCCCGATCAGGACAACCTGGGGAGAGCACACTATGCCAATAGATGAGACTCACCCGATCGTAAGCCCCTACGGCTATTTCGACGCCGCCAACCGCGAATACGTCATCACCCGCCCGGACACCCCCACCCCCTGGATGAATTACCTGGGCGAGGGCCGCTATGGCGGCATCATCTCCAACACCGCCGGCGGCTACTCCTTCGATCGCGACCCGCGTACCCGCCGCGTGACGCGCTACCGCTACAACTCTATCCCAGCCGACCAGCCCGGCCGCTACGTCTACCTGCGCGACCAGGAGACCGGCGAGTATTGGAGCCCCACCTGGCAGCCGGTGGTCGGCCGCCAATTGGACGCCTACGAGTGCCGCCACGGCGCGGCCTACACCCGCATCCAGAGCACCTACCGCGGCATCGCCGCCAGCCTCCTGTACTTTGTCCCGCCGGGTGAAGCGTGCGAGGTGTGGGTCTTGAGCGTGAAAAACGTGAGCGACCAGGCGCGCCGGTTGCGTTCGTTCAGTTACGCCGAGTTCGGCTACTATGACGCCCTCATAGACCAGCAGAACCTCGACTGGGGTATGCACATCGTGCACAGCCGCTACGCGGATGGGACGATTGTCACCTCCACCCAGTTCCGGCCCACGCTGACCTTCTTCTCCAGCAACGTCGCCCCCGCTGGCTTCGACACCGACCGCGAAGTCTTTATCGGCCGCTGCCGCGACCTGGCCAACCCCGTCGTGGTCGAAACAGGCGAACCGCGCCAGAGCGAAGCGCCGCGCGGCAACAACGTCGGCTCCCTGTGCCACGACCTGGTACTTGCGCCGGGGGAGGAGCAAGAGATCATCTACGTCATGGGCGTGACGGACGATCCTGGGACAGTCGCTCCCCTCCTGGCCCGCTACGGGCAGCCGCGCGAGGTGCAGGCCGCGTTCGAGGCGTTGCGCGCCGATTGGGACATCTACCTGGGCCATTTCACCGTCGAGACGCCGGACGCCGAGATGAACGCCATGCTCAACTTCTGGAACCCCGTCCAGTGCCGCGCCACACTCTACTGGTCCCGCTTCGTTTCTGCCTACGAGACCGGGCTGGGGCGCGGCATGGGCACCCGCGACTCCGCGCAGGACACGCTGGCCACCGTGCAGGCAGCCCCGGCGCGCGCGCGGGAGATGCTCGACGTGCTCTGGCATTTGCAGTTCCGGGACGGCCACACCTGGCACCAGGTCTTTCCGCTCACCGGCGAGGGTGGACCAGGGCTGGCAGGCGAGTTCCCCGACTGGCCGCAGTGGTTCAGCGACGATCACCTGTGGCTGGTCCTCGCCGTGTGCGCCTACCTGCGCGAGACCGGCGACTTTGCCTACCTGGACCACCGCGTGCCATACTGGGACAGTGAGGATGCTCCTGCTGGCGGCGACACGATGTGGGACTATGTGCTGCGGGTTCGAGGAGTGTCACGGCTCGACCCCCTGGAACAACCTGCTGGCGGCGACACGATCTGGGACCACGTGTTGCGGGCGGTGGACTTTACGCTCACCCATCGCGGCCCGCAGGGCCTGCCGCGCCTGGGCTTTTCCGACTGGGACGACACCATGAACCTGGACCACGGCAGCGGCAAGGCCGAGAGCGTGTGGTGCGCCCAGCAGTTCTGCCGCGCCATGCTCGACCTGGCCGACCTGTGCGACTGCCTGGGCAAGGACAAAGATGGCGCCCGCTTCCGCGCCCTGCATCGAGAGATGGCCCAGACGATCAACCGCGTCGCCTGGGATGGGGCCTGGTACGCCCGCGCCTACGACGACGATGGCCTACCGGTCGGTGTGCAGGGGGAGACATACCACCAGATCGGGCTGAACCCGCAGACCTGGGCCGTCATCGGTGAGATCGGGGCCGGCGACCGGCTGACGCGGGCCATGGAGAGTGCCCACGAGAAACTGGACACCCCGTATGGCATGGCGCTGATGGCACCCCCTTACGAACACTCCGACCTGCGCGTGCGCGGCACCACGACCTATCCGCCGGGGGCCAAGGAGAACGGCGGCATCTTCTGCCACGCCCACGCCTGGGCCGTCGTCGCCGCCGCCCGGCTGGGGTGGGGCGAGCGCGCCTACCAGTACTACCGGCAGATCCTGCCCCTGGCGCGCAACGACGCGGACACGTTCGCCGCCGAGCCTTACGTCTACTGTGGCAACATCTGCGGCCCCACGCATCCCCAATACGGCTACGGGCGCAATGCCTGGCTCTCCGGCACCGCCTCCTGGATGTACGTGGCGGGCACACAGTGGATCCTGGGCATCCGGCCCACCTTCGCCGGCTTGCAGGTCGCCCCCGTGATCCCTGGCGACTGGCCCGGCTTCCGGGCCGCGCGCCTCTTTCGGGGCGTGACCTACCGCATCGCCGTGGAACGCATGGGGCCGGGGAACGCGGTTTCGCTGACCGTGGATGGACGGCCGGTAGAGGGAACCATCGTGCCGTTTCCGCCCGCCGGCCAGGCTGAGGTCGTGGTCAAGGCCATCGTGGGAGAGAAATGAAGGTTTTGATCATCGGCGGCACTGGCTTGATCAGCACGGCCATCTCGCGTGAGCTCCTGGCGCGCGGATACGATTTAACACTCTACAATCGCGGGCAGACTCCTTCCCGCATCCCCGCCGGCGCCCGGTACCTCTGCGGCGACCGCAACGACTTCGCCGCCTTCGAGTGGCACATGGCCGAAGCCGGTACTTTCGACTGCGTGATTGACATGGTCTGCTTTACACCTGACCAGGCAGAGAGTGACGTCCGTGCTTTCAAGGGGCGCACCGGGCATTTCATCTTCTGCAGCACGGTCAACGTCTACACCAAGCCCGCCGACCGCTACCCGATCCGCGAGGACGCCGCCCGCGTCCCGATCCACGACGACTATGGCACGCACAAGGCCCAGTGCGAGGACCTGTTCTTCGCCGCCCACGCGCGCGGCGATTTCCCGGTCACCATCATCCGCCCGGCGCACACCTACGGCGAGGGGGGCGTCATCATCCACACCTTCGGTTGGAGCACCACCTACCTCGATCGCATCCGCAGGGGCAAGCCCATCGTGGTACACGGCGACGGTACCTCGTTGTGGGTGCCCTGCCACGCGGACGACGTCGGCCACGCCTTTGTCCACGCCGCCGGGAACACCGCCGCGTTCGGCCAGGCCTACCACGTCACCGGCGAGGAGTGGCTGACCTGGAACCGCTATCACCAGGGGGTGGCGGAAGCGCTGAACGCTCCCGCTCCCACGCTCGTCCACATTCCCACCGACCTGTTGGTCAAGATCGCCCCGGAGCGGGCCTGGACCACGTACAACAACTTTTCCGGCCACAACATCTTCGACAACGCCGCCGCCAAGCGTGACCTGGACTTTCACTACACAGTCCCCTGGGTCGAGGGGGTGCGCCGCACGGTGGCCTGGCTGGACGCCCACGGCAAGATCGAGAACTCGGACGACGACCCTTTCGACGATCGCGTCATCGCTGCCTGGGAGCACCTGACCGCCGCGATGGCGACGGAATTGGCCGACCTGAAATAGCCCATGTGTCAGGCGCGACCTGGGGGTGGACGAGGCCAGCCAGGTCTCGCTCTCCAACGCCTACTCGCTCAACCGGGGCCTCTCCCACGAACAGTGCGCGGCCATCATCCAGACCTACCAGGACCTCCGGCAGCACCTGCCGCCCGGCTCGCCCGGCGAATGGTACACCATCTATCCCCCGTTCCAGAAGGGCTTTGGCGACCACAACGACGTCTGGCAGTACATGAACGGGGGCGTCACCCCCATCGTGGCCGGCGAACTGGCCCACGGCGCGTTCGAGCACGGCTTCGAGGGCTACGGGGTAGACGTCCTGCGGCGGCTGGCGGACCTGGGCCGCAAGTACGGCAGCCGGCTCCACTGCGTCTACACCGGCGCGCTCCAGCCGCCCCAACGCACCTTCACCCCGCTCGACCTCGCCCCGTTGGCCCACGCGGACCTGGCCCTTGAGGGTGCCGAGGGGCTGCCTGGCGGGAGGCAGGAACTGGCCGGCGTGCCGTTCCTCATCCCTGACCCCGCCGCCCACGACTGCCCCCGGTGCATTGGCCTGAGCCAGCGGCCCGGCCATGCCCGGCAGGTGGACCTGCCCGTGTACGCCCAGGCCGCCTGCGTCTACCTTCTCCACACCGTGGCCCACACGGGACTGGGCGGCGTCGGTGGGACGATTACGCTGCATTATGCCGGCGGCACCACGTTCAGCCAGTACGTCGTCGTCGGCCACAACGTGCTGCCCTGGAGCCATTGGCTGTACCTCCCGGCGCCGAACCCGGGCAACAACCGCAAGAGCACCGAAATCGCCTGGCGCCGTTCCGGCCGTGCCCCCCTCAACGTCCAACTCGTCGCCTACGGCCTCGACAACCCGCACCCGGACCTGGAGATTGAGCGCATCACACTCACTGCCGCCGAGGACGGCGCCTTGTGGGCGGTCCTGGGTGTGACGCTCAGCGACCACCCGGTCTACTTTGAACCGGACCCGGTCTCCTTCGGCATCCCCGATAGTTGGGGCGCAGCAGCGGTGGTCTATGCCCTGATCGAGGGGCTGGTGGGCGTGGTGGATGAGGGGGTGGCCTACGGCCAGGCCCGGCTCGCCCCCCGCTGGGCGGCGGCGGGCGTCGGGCAGGCCGCGGCGGGCGTCGGGCAGGCCGCCGCGGCGGTCAAGTACCCTGCTTCCAATGGGTACGTCGCCTACCGCTACCGCCACGACCCCGATCACCGGTGGATCGAGATCGAGGTCACCGGCAGCGGCGAGGCCTGCCACTGTCACGTGCTGCTACCGGCGGAAGCAGCGACCGTCCAGTCTGTTCGCGCCGGGGACCAGCCACTCGAATTCGCGTTCACCCGCGTGGAGGGTTCCCCCTACGTGGACTTCACAGTGAATCTGCCGGGGCCGCACATGGTGAGGATCTACTACCTTTCAAAAGCCAGAGACAAGTCGAATTGATCGGTTGACAAGTACCGCTGTTTGACTATAATCTTGGTCATAATGGTCCCACAACGCCTGTTTGAACTCGTGTATGCCCCAATCGTCAAGAGCCATCTAAAAGCGATTGAGCCAAAGTATCACTCGCTGATCCGAGAGGCTATCGAAGCACAATTACGATTTGAGCCGGATATCGAGACAAGAAATCGTAAGCCACTCAAACGTCCCGTGATATTTGGCACAAAATGGGAAATCCGCTGTGGTCCCAGCAATCGCTTTCGAGTGTTCTACAAAGTTAACCACGATGACGAACAAGTCGAAATCCTGGCAATCGGCGAGAAGGTAGGCAATCGGATACTGATTGGCGGTGAGGAGGTGCAGTAATGAAAATCGCATCCGTGGCAGACGTCAAAGCCAGATTTAGCGGCTATATCAAGGCCAGTGAAGAAGGGCCGGTCGTTGTGACAAAGAACGGTAAGCCTGTAGCCATACTGTTGTCTGTGAAAGACGAAGCAGAGATCGAACGAATGGTCTTGGCCTATTCGCCCAAGTTTCAAGGTATCCTTCAGACTGCCGAGCAACAGATACGGGAAGGCCAAGGGATCAAGCACGAAGACTTTTGGCGAGAGATGGGGGCTGAAGCGACGTAAAGTGTGGGTTTCAGCGCTTGACTTGCAGATGCTCTGCTGTATAATCTTTGCATGGTCAAGGATATGTGACATGCGACCGTAGGCGGATACGTCTATCCCTCAAGGAAACTATGCTCTGATGATGGCACTCCAGTTCGAGTGGGATCCAAACAAAGCCGCCAGGAACGTTGAGAAGCATCACGTCTCGTTTGATGAGGCAGCGACGGTGTTTGACGACCCGGTGTTCATCACTGTCATTGACGAGGAGCATTCCGCTGACGAGGAGCGATACATTACCATCGGCCGGTCGCAACGTGGCAGATTACTGCTCGTGGCCCACACAGATCATGAAGGGCGGATTCGCGTCATCAGCGCACGCAAAGCGACCAGGAGAGAGAGAAAATTCTATGCCGAAGCCGAGTGATTCTGACGATTACGAACTGCGTGACGAATACGACCTGTCCAAAATGACTATCGTAGCCAAGGGCAGGTATGCGCCTGATCGGCGGGTAGGGAAGAACGTGGTGTTGCTTGCGCCGGATGTTGTCCAGGCCTTTCCGACCGATGAAGCCGTAAACGAAGCCTTGCGACTCGTTCTGCGGATGGCGAAGATTCCGAGCAGGTACGAGGTAGAGGCGGCGCACACTTGAACGTGTTCACGAAGGATGTGAGTCGCCACTCTATTTCATCAGTCAGGAGGTCAACGTGGAAAGCGATGTGGCAAAGCAAGGCTGGTGGAGCCGGAACTGGAAATGGTTCGTGCCCGTGGTGTGCCTCGGCGCGCTCGTGATATGCATCGGCTGCATTGTGCTCCTCATCACCGTCATTCGTGGGGCATCTTCTGAACTCATCAAGTCCACCGACGTCTGCCAGCAAGCCATGACAGAACTGCAGGCGAACGCTCAGGCAGTCGAAGCGCTGGGCACCCCCATCGAAATAGGTGTTGGGGCGGGTGGCTCGCATGAGGTGACCGGCCCCAGCGGGAGTGCGGATCTGTCTATCCCGGTTTCTGGACCTAAGGGGTCTGGTACCCTGTACGTGGTGGCCAGCAAGTCGGCGGGGACGTGGCGATTCGAGGTGCTCGAACTCGCCGTCGAGGGGGTGACTGAGCGGATTGATTTGTTGGCTGGCCGTTAGGTGAGGAGGCCCCCGCTATCGTCGCGCGCGGCGTGACCTTGACTGAATCGGGCGTTGGTCGCTGCTCCCGATCTCCCTCGACGTGGTGTTCTTGTGGGGTGTGCTGGTCCAGCATTGGTCGGTCACTGCACTCCGCGGCTTTTGAAGCCAGCAGAATATGGGTAGATTCTCAAAACTTGCGGAATGAGACTCCGCAAATTTTGACAAATTTGTGGAGTTGCAGTATACTCGTGGTATGATCGAGCGCGCTTATGAACCCCTGGACGCCCACCTGCAGCCCAACAAGGTGCTGGTCATTTACGGTCCGCGCCGCGTCGGAAAGACGACGCTCCTCCAGAACTTTTTGGCGCATACTGCCCTACGGTATAGACTCGACTCGGGCGATAACGTCCGCACGCAGCAGGTCCTGAGTTCGCAGGACTTTACCCAGATCCTGGCCTACGTCGAAGGCTACGAATTGTTGGCGATTGACGAAGCGCAGGGTATCCCCAACGTCGGTATGGGCCTCAAGATCATCGTGGACCAGGTCCCCAACATCCGCGTGATCGCGACCGGTTCCTCATCGTTCGAACTGGCCGGCCAGGTCGGCGAGCCGCTCACCGGGCGCAAGCACACGCTGACGCTTTACCCAATCGCTCAAGCAGAGCTGCTCTCCATCTACAACCGGTATGAGCTGCGAGAGCGCCTGGAAGAGTTACTCGTCTTTGGGGCTTACCCTGAAGTAGTTCAGGCCGCCACCCACAGCGCCAGGATCGGAATCGTCACCGAGATCGCCAACTCTTACCTGTTGAAAGACATTCTGTCGTTCGACCGCGTCAGGAGTTCACGAACTTTGCTCAGCCTGCTGCAACTGTTGGCCTTTCAGGTCGGCCGCGAAGTGTCGGTCACTGAACTGGCGGGCCGCCTCGGTGTGGACATGAAAACCGTGCAACGTTACCTGGATCTGCTGGAAAAGGCGTTCGTCATCATCCGGCTGGGTGGTTTCAGCCGCAATCTGCGCGAAGAGGTCACCCAAAAGGGAAAGTACTACTTTTTCGACAACGGCATCCGCAATGCCATCATCGCCCAATTCAACCGGCTCGACCAGCGCAACGACGTCGGTCAACTGTGGGAAAACTTTGTCTTCATCGAGCGCATGAAACGGCGTGTGTATACTCCGCTCTATGCCAACGTGTACTTTTGGCGCACCTACGACCAGCAAGAGATTGACCTGGTCGAGGAGCGCGAGGGCAAGTTGTTCGGCTATGAATGTAGGTGGTCGCGGATGAGTACATCCGTCAAGAAACCGGTCTCCCCGCCGAAGCGCTGGCTGAGCACCTATCCGAACGCCGAGTTTGCCACCATCACACCCGACAATTATCTGGACTTCGTTATTCCGCCAGATGAGATTCCTCGACGCTGAGTGGGTATGATGAACCGGCCAATAGATCAGCAGCCACCTGCTTGACATCCGTTGGCATACCATATATAATCTAGACAGACTAGACAGGAGGCATGCCGATGATGCGCATGTGGCAACTGCAAGAGGCTAAGAGCAAATTCAGCAGAGTCGTTGAGGAAGCAATCAGAAGCGGCCCACAACTCATCACGAAACGGGGCGTTGAAGCGGTCATCCTTCTCTCGTATGCGGAATATCGCAGGTTGATCGTTACCCAGCAAAAGCTATCCACCTTCTTCCGCGAATCACCCCTTGCTGAGGGGCCACTTGACCTGCATCGTGACACAAGTGGCACCCGACCGGAGCCCGCCTTATGAACTACCTCCTCGATACTTGTGTGATTTCCGAGCTGGTGGCGAAACACCCCCATCAAAAGGTCGTCGGATGGATTGACAGCATCGAAGAAGCGCGTCTCCATTTGAGCGTCATTACCATTGGTGAGATTCGGAAAGGGATCGAGAAGCTGCCGGACTCGCAGCGGAGAACGGTTCTTGAGGAATGGCTCAATGAGCAATTGCTGGTCCGGTTCGCAGGGCGGATTGTACCCATAGACAGTGGCGTGATGCTGAGGTGGGGACAGCTAACCGGCTCTCTCGAAATGGCGGGCAAAACGATGCCTGCCATAGACTCTCTGATTGCGGCTATTGCCTTGTATGACAATTTCATCTTGGTCACACGCAACGAAGACGATTTCAAGTACGCGGGCGTACCGATTGTCAACCCGTGGAGATAGTCTCATCATGAACCGGTCAAGAGGAGTATTGGCGTCGGCAATCGAAGCTATCGGAGGGACCCCGCTGGTCGAATTGAGCCGCCTCACACGGGGTATGGCGGGCCGCATTCTCGCCAAGTTCGAGTACCTCAACCCGGGCTTTTCGAAGAAGGATCGGATTGCCCGGCAGATCATCGAGGATGCCGAGGTCCAGGGGCTGCTCCAACCAGGTCAGACGGTCGTCGAACTCACCAGCGGCAACACGGGGACCGGGCTGGCGATCGTGTGCGGCATCAAGGGGTATCCCTTCGTGGCGGTGATGTCCAGGGGGAACTCGGTGGAGAGAGCCCGCATGATGGCGGCGCTCGCGGCGGAGGTAGTGTTGGTAGACCAGTTGCCGGGCTCTAAACCAGGGCAAGTGTCAGGGGGAGACCTGGAACTGGTGGAACGGGAGGCGCAGCGGATTGTCCGTGAGCGGAGTGCCTTTCGCGCGGACCAGTTTCGGCTGGAGAGCAACGCGCGTGCCCACTACCTGCATACTGGG
>Ga0315289_10014460_pt1 | contig 11014 bp, 6 predicted proteins | sample YL17G11_40_MG_FD_203452 | JGI IMG/M metagenome (GOLD analysis project Ga0315289, IMG submission 203452) | Sediment microbial communities from Yellowstone Lake, YNP, Wyoming, USA - YL17G11_40 | ecosystem: Environmental > Aquatic > Freshwater > Lake > Sediment | place: USA: Wyoming | collected...
TCGTCATGCCAAGAAGCAGAAAGGCTAATCCTTGGAGAAGGAAGCCTCCCTGAATGACCCTCTTGATAGAAATACGGTCATTGATCCAGCCGGTTGGGAATGAGAAAAGAATAGGAGCAAAGGCATAGAGGGAGATGATCAAACCGATCTGCCAGCCGCTAAACCCGATCTTTAAAAAATAGAGCGGAATCAAGAAGAAAATAGTGGTGACTGTCAGCTTCCGGCTGAAATTGATGATGTGAACTTTCTTCTGATAAATCATTCGAACTTCATCTTCCTTCGCTCGAATTAAACTCATTATTATAGCCGAATTGGTTATTTTTTAAAGTATTTTTAGACAGGTGTTAGCGCCTTTTTTCTTTAATGGAAAACCTCCTTTGTATTGTAAGGCGAAGGCAAAGTGGCAAGAAAGCCGTGTGAAAGGCTGAGCGGGCATGGTTCCTCTCCGCTAGGAGAGGAGAGCGAAGCCTTGAACCGAGTCACTTTTGCTGATTTGTGGCTTGCCACAAATCAGCGCGGGAGCCGAGGGGGTACGTCCCTTCGGTCGCAGGGCATAAGCCCGAGAAGGGGAGGCAGGGAGCCCCGATGAAATCGGGGCGACCGTCGGAAGGGGGAAAGCGAAGCTGTTCCCCCTCCGAGTAGCCGCTGGGTCAAAAGCGGCGTACTTTCGAGCCACATTGCCTGAGCCTATTCATACTAAGGATTTGCGGATGCGTATGGTTTGGAAGGAGAAAAGTGGATATAAGAGCGTTCTCTTTTGTAGCGACTTGATAAAAACTTTTATCTTTTTGAAAAAAAGAAATCAGGATTGACCTGCTTAATTCTTTTAAAGGAGACCAAAAGAGATGGTGGCGCCGATCCACATGTAATCCGTCTTAAAAAGATTATCAAAATCCGTTATAGCAAATACCGTCAATTTTACGCCAGGTCCCTTTAAGCCGGCATTGAGTTTAAGCTTGAAATCGGTAGAAAGGGTTTCTGTAACTTCAGTGCCGATTAAAAACCATTTTGTCAATCCTGCGCCGACAAAGAGGTTGGCAAGCTTCAGGTTCGCCATCACCGCCGGAGCCAGCCAGAAGGCATCAAAGTTGAACTTATTGACAATGATGTAGCATTCCGGGCTTATGGCAAATGGTAAGAGGGCGAAGGAAAAGTCCATGTTGGCACCCGCTGTCCAGTATAAGGGGTCGAATGACAATTTGGTATCCGTCTGGACACCTCCGCTGAGGTAAAGGCTGAAAGGCTTGATGAGCGCATGAGAATTTTGGCTTGTCACACAGAAAAGAAAACCAAGTAAAAGAATAGATAACGCTATTTTCTTCATTCAATCCTCCTTCCTTAAATTCTATTCAAATAAAATAAAAAATCAATTTAATTTTGAAGATTTTTCAGCTATCTTTTTGTTACTTTTAGCTGCAGTTATTTTTTTGGATAGCCAACAGATTGGGCTAGCATGACCTTCTGGTCCGGCCGAAGCTTCAAAGCTTTGGCTATCGCTTCTCTGTCGACCAAACCGCGGACCACTGTCGCCAAGCCTTCAGAAGCGCAATAGAGATAGACATTCTGGCTGATGAAGCCAGTGTGGGCAGCCGAGTAAAAATTCTTGTCTTCATCCGTTCCCCTGGTTATCTTTGAAAAATCAGCGACATAGACAAGATTCAAAGGCACGTCTTTGACAAATTCCTGCCTCCCGGTTAAGGCCCTGATGTCCTCTCCAAGAATTGGCTTCAACGAGTGCTCCAATGGGTCATAGAGATAAAGCCCCTCAGCCAGGGCAACGTAGATATCGATATTCTGCCAGTTGACGGCAGAGGGCGCTGTGCGTTTTTTCGAATCAGGGCGGTTGACCCCGTTTGCTGCCCAGAGCAGATTGGAAAGCACCTGAAGGGGAAGTTTTTCAGCGCTGAACTCGCGTGAAGAATGCCTGTCTTTCAATGCCTGCATCAGGGGACGCCCACCCTCGAGTTGAGGACTGGGAAGCTTGATTTCTTTAAGCTCCTGAGCCTGAGCTGAAGCAAAGCCAGGGCCGATGAAGAGAAAAGTCAATGAGAGTAAGCAAAGAATGAATGCGATTTTATTCATTACGATTCCTCCTTTTAGAATTTTTGTTTCAATACCGCCAGCTGGTAGTGTCAGCGCCAGGCGGTGCGCTCTTGAGTATTCGTTCCACAATCCTGGGAACGAACATCTGATGATATCTCAGCCGGGAAATGGCGTTCGGCCTTGTATGGTCGCCGTTCCAGCAGTGTTCAGCCCTGTCGCCGTAGTCAACCTCGCCTTCATAATAGGGCTCTTTTGTGCTCTTCAGAAATTCCTCCATCAGATAAACAGCATTATTCAGGTAGAAATTATCCATGTCTCCGCAGTAGATATGGATTTTTCCTTTAAGCTTAGGACCGAGGGACTTCCAATCTCGCTCCAAGATATAGCGAAGGTCATAATTCTCACGCCAGTAGTCGGCAACCGAATGGTCGATCTTGCCGCTCATCTTATCCCAGATTGGCTTGGGATAGCCGTCCTCGCCGGCAGGAGAAAACACAGCCTGCCAGATATCCCATTGCCCGCCTGAGCGGGAATGAGTCCCGAGAACAAGCTCCCTGTGGTTCATCTCCTCGAGCGTTGCGCTGACCTCTCCCAGATAGTTCCTCAGCCCAGGCCTTGGAGTTCGCTTCCATCGGCTATCCACATAGTAGGCGTTTTCATGCTCATAAATGTTAACAATAGTGTAAGCACGAAAATCAATCGGGTCAGGGCAAGCGGCCCAGCAGCCGTTGTACTCATCCGGATAGAATACCTGGGCAGCCAATGCTTCCCAGCCCCCTGTCGAGCCCCCATAAAGAAATCGCGCCCAGCCCTTGCCGAGGCCTCGGAATTTCTTCTCGATGTAAGGGATAAGCTCATAGGTAATCGCATCCCCGTACGGGCCGAGGTTGGCCGAATTCACTGCATAAGAATCATCGTAATAAGGGTTTGCATGCTGGATTTCAATGATAACCACCCGAGGAAAATTGGGCCCTGTCCATTCCTGGTAGAATTTATAGGCATACTCCTGGACAATCCTGTTGTAGCCTTCGACCCTGAACCTTTCGCTGTATTCTGGCTTCAAATCTGGGTCAGGCGGCGTCTCGCGGAATCCGCCAAAAGTGTAGGGAAAATGGCCATGAAAGATAACAAGAGGGTAGTGTGCTTGTTGCTGTTTATCGAACCCTTCGGGCAGAAGAACACAAGCCCCTAGATACATGGGACGGCCCCAGAATTCTGTCAGGAGCTTGCTCTGGATTTTGACATGCTTGATGTATCTTATGTCCTTCGGCTCTGCGATAGGCGCAATTTTTTTATCCAGGGTGATTTGAATCATTTCATCTTTTTTGGGGTCGATTCGAAGCTTCTGAGCAGTGCTGTAAAGATTGCCTGGAGCCCTGTTCCATTGCTGGCCTTCGCCTCGGTCCATGGGCAGCTTTACCGTATGGCCATCTGCGCGCTGAAAAGTCTCATAGATATGAAAAAAAGCCTGCACATAGTACTCCCCTGCCGGGATCTCAGAGATGCTTTCTAAGGGATAGCCAAAGGCACTCGAGTCGATGACAGCCAATTGCCCTGGTTTCAGACATTCGACATCAATGCCAAAGATGAGCTGTGTATTCGGACTATCGCTGACCTGAAACCTCGGCTCATTGCTTCCGTCTGTTGAGATCATCAGTAACATTCGCCCGTCAAGGGCAGCTTCGCTCTGTTCCTCTGTAAATGAAATGCTAAAGCTGAGCTTGCACTGCTGCTTCTCTCCCATTAGATGCCCGGAGTGTGCCATTAATAAGAGAAAGACAGAGACAAGAAGAATTAATTTAAAACTTTTTCGCCTCATTGATGCTCCTATTCAAAAATTTAAACTCATTTTCCGCTGGCTCAATCCTCATTGGTTCCTGCGGCCATTTCCCAAACCCTCTATCTGGATTATGACCACACATCATCACAAATTTAGAAGTACTTCCATCTGAAGAAATGACTGAATAAAAACCATACTAAATCTCAATAGGACAAAGAGTGGTTGTTCTACTGGATAGCGATCGTCGTAAAGAAAAAGGCTTGACCATGGCGCACGTATAAAGCTGCAGTATCACCGGACTTGAGGCCTGACATCGCCTTATTAAAATCCTCTACACTCTTCACTTCAACTCGGTTGGCTTCCTTGATCAAGTCGCCTCTTTGGAGCCCTGCATCCTCGGCCGGGCTTCCTGCATCGACATCGATGACGAGCGCGCCGCTATCACCCTGGTAGCCGAGCTGGCGGGCAATTGCCGGCGTCAAGTCCTGGATGCTCAGTCCTAGTTTCTTATTGACTTGCTCTTGTTTCTTTTCTGGTCGAGCTGGCCGCTCCCCTGGCTGCTCTCCGACAACCGCTGTAACTTCTTTTGTCTGGCCATCCCGTATTAAAACTATCTTGACTGAACTGCCGGGAGGAGTTGCTGCAGGCAAGTCCTTGGCGTTGATTTTGACTACAGCCACATCAGTCCTGGAGTCAGCGCCTACGATTTTTGCTTCATACTTTTTCTTGTCTCCGATGACGACTGAAAGCTTCTGTGCATTCTCAACCACATGGTTATTGGTCAGGATGTATCCATCTTTACTCACAATCACGCCTGAGCCAAGACTTCGAACCGTGCGCTTCTCCCCTTTCAGCTCTGGGATATCAAAGAAACGTCTGAAAAAATCGTCCCCAAAGAAATCGCGAAGGGCCTCGTCTGGCAATCCAAATGGGCTCTGCTGCTCGACAACCTGCTCGGCAAAAATTGATACGACCGATGAACTCACTTTATTAGCCGCCTCCTCAAAAGCCTCACTGAACTGGCTAAGGATCGTTCGGGCTTGAGCAGAGGTTGAAGTTTGCTGTGCCTCCTCTACCCTATCCTGAATCAGCCCTGGATTTCTTGGACTCAGGGATGAAGCGACCATTCCTCCAGCAAATCCCAAGATAAGTCCCAAGATGAACAAGGGCCAGTATTTTTTCATCGTTCTTATGAAACGCCTCCTTTCATTTTCAACCGATTTATTACTGATTGTTATTTTTGATAATAAGAATATTCATCTCTATTGTCAATTTAATAAAAAGCTTTTCACTCCGAACTTGACCTCTCGGCTGCCAGGAAATTCAAGCGAAAAGTGAGAGCCAATAATCAACCAAAATTTCAACAACCTTCCCCGTTTGATCCAGCTATAAGGAAGTTATTCCTAAGATTGGCTCCTTAAGTTATCAAATCTTAAACGAAGCGGACACTTCGTCAAGGTGATGGAGGTCATCTGCGGTCAGCTTGAACTTCATAGAACCTGTATTATCCATAGCCTGAGTTGAGCTTGTTGCTCCGGGAATGGCAACGACCACATCCCCACAAAAATTAATGACCCAGTTCAAGGCTATCTGCGCTGGCGTCACTCGATATTTTTCAGCCAATTCTTTAAGTGCCTCGACCACTCCCCGGCTTCTCTCCAGCCCCTTTAGCCTAAATGCTCCCATGTATTTTCTGTATCCGGAGCGATTTCGAATGAGGCCAGGGTTGTCATGGAACTTGCCCGATAAAATTCCTTGAGCCAAAGGCGAATAAGCAATAATGGATACGCCCAGCTCTCTGGCCGTGTCCAGAATGCCGTTTGTTTCTATCCTTCGGTCAAGAAGGCTGTACCGGACCTGGTTCGAGATGAGCTGAAGCCCAAGGCTCGAAAGCTCATCATGAGCTTTTCTCATTCTCTGGGCTGAGAAATTGCTGATACCGATGTAGCGGACCTTCCTTTCATGAACAAGTTGAGCCATGGCCCTCATCTGAGCCTTTATCGGAGAAAAAGACAGAGGCTGGTGAATTTGATAAAGGTCGATAGGATAATTATTCAGACTCTGGATTCGCTTGTCGATTGTCTTGATGATGGATTTTGCCAGCCTTAAGAGCGGCATCCATTTTGTGGCAATTATCACTTCGTCTTCTGACTTGCCCAATTTTCTCAATGCCTCAGAAAGGGCTCTTTCAGATTCGCCCATTCCATAGGCCTCGGCTGTATCAAACCAGTTTATTCCTCCTTCCAGGCTCACCCTGACAATCTCCAAGATCTCACTCTCCTCGAGAAAAGGCCAGTATTTTCCACCCAATCCCTTTTGTCGGCTGAACTGCCAGCAGCCGAGTCCGATTGGCGAGACCATCAGATCAGACTTTCCAAGCTGTCTCAGGGCCGCTTTCTCTCCCATCAGTTGCTCCTTTATGATGATTCATTGATAAACATGATTTGATCAGACTTGAGCTGGATTTTAAAAAACCGTATAGAAGACTCAGTTAGCCTGTTTTCAAGACTCCCAGCCTCATCCAAAAAATTGCCTATCTAGAACCCTTTAAATTCTTGTTATCTATCGGACCACAGGTCCTCAAGAATCGAGGCAAGCTCTTCAAACTGCTTGCTTCCAATTGAAAGGACAAGCCTGTACTCTCCAGAGAGAGCCGGGCTGTATTCGTATTTCAAATCCATCTCTCCAGCAAAGCCCACGGCTCTGAACCTCTGCATCCTTTCCTGGGCTTGTTTGATCTCTTCTTCTGTCCGTTCCCTGCGCTTGGTCATGTTCCAGACAACTTTGTTGATTCCGGCATCGCTGCTTCCCTTAATTTCGTTAATGAGCATATTTCCTTTGTAAACAGAAAGTTTGACCTCATCCTTGACGCTATTCTTGAGGTAGTAATAGATGACGAGGCCGTTTGGCTCGCTCTCGCCGTTATAGTTTGATGAGCTGGAGTGAATATTCTTGGCGCCCACCCATCTCACTTTGGATTCAATCTTGAAAAGATGGGCATCCTTGGCCAGAACTTGAGGCGCCAATTCTTGAAGAGGGCTGATGTCAGCGATGAAAATCCCCCGGCCATGAGTGGCAACGACAAGGTCATTCTCCCTGGGATGGATGACCAGGTCATGGACTGGCTGGGTTGGCATATTGTTCCTCATCCTGGTCCAGCTCTTTCCGCCATCGATAGAAAAATAGACTGCAAATTCTGTCCCAACAAAGAGAAGGTTCTGGTTCTTGGGGTCTTCTCTGATGACGTTGACCGGCTCTTCAGGAAGATTGCCGGCTATTGAAGTCCAGGTCTGACCGTAATCTGTGGTCTTATAGATAAATGGCCGAAAATCATCATTCCTGTATCCTGTGTAGGAGACATAGGCAATTCCCGGGTCATGGTTTGAGGCGGCAATTCTGCTCACCCAATAGCCAGGATTCCCTGTTATCCGCTCGTTGAGCTTTGCCCAGTTTTTGCCGCGGTCTCTTGTCACCCAGACATTGCCGTCATCTGTTCCAGCCCAGAGCAAGCCTTCGACAAGAGGTGACTCATCAATGGTTGTAATCGTGCAGTATTGAATACCCCCGTCTCCACCTTTTCCTGTGGTGAGCTTTGCCGGGTCGTTGGTGGTCAGGTCAGGGCTGATCTCCTCCCAGTATTCGCCTCGATAGGGCGACCTCACCACCATGTTCCCTGCATGGTAGATGACGTCGCTGTTGTGAGGAGAAACTAAAATCGGAGAACACCAGTTCCAGCGAAGCTCTGGTTTCTTATTTTGATAAGCTATGTTTTTTCTCTCCCCGGTCTTGAGGTCAACCCTGGTCAGAGGACCGAACTGCGATTCATTATAGAGGTAGCGGTTTGTCTTTCGGTCAAAGACGTTGTACATGCCATCGCCGCCGCCCACTGTCTGCCAGTCTTCAAACCTGATGGGCCCCATGCCTCGCTTTGTGCTCGGCCCCAAGACTGAGCCATTATCCTGGAGACCGCCAGCCACGTTGTAAGGATAGGACATATCGACATCAACCGCATAAAACTGGGCCAGAGGCAAGACGTCAGGATGATACCAACTCTTTCCGCCGTCGTAAGTAATCCCCATGCCATGGTCAAAGCCTAGGAGCATGTGATTCGAATTCTCAGGGTCGATCCATAAAGCGTGGTCATCTCCACCGAAGTTAAAAAGACGCCTTAGCCAGGTCTTTCCGCCATCTTTTGTTCCCATCGTGGAAACGCTCAGAATATAGACAACTTTGTCGTCGTTGGGGTCGATTCTGACCTGACCATAATAATATCCTGGATTGCCGCCGATGCTCTGCTTGTCCGGGCTTACTTTCTTCCATGTCTCGCCGCCATCATCAGAGCGGTAGATTTCGCCGTCAATCATGCCGGCGCTCGATTTGCCCTCGAGCAGCTCCTTCTCTCTTTGCTCATCAGGCATGCCGGGCTTGTTGGCGTTTTCAACGCAGGCGTAAAGTATATTTGAGTTTTTGGCATAGATATCGACTCCGATTCTTCCCAGCATTCCTGCTGGCAGTCCGCCGCCGAGCTTTTTCCAGGTTTTTCCTCCATCTGTCGTCTTATAAATTCCGCCTCCTGGCCCTCCGAGGTTGAAGGTCCATGCTCTGCGAACCTTATCATAGGCGGCGGCATAGAGGATATCTGGATTCTGGGGGTCCATGGCCACATCGACAACGCCGATGTTCTTGCTGCGAACAACAACATCAAGGACCTTTGACCAGGTCTTTCCGCCGTCTGCTGTCTTGTATAATCCTCGCTCAGGATTTTCAGAGTAAAGGTGGCCGAGCGCGGCAACATAAACAATATCCGGATTCTCAGGATGGATGACGATGCGTCCGATATGGTGGGAGTCTTTTAAGCCCATATTCTTCCAGGTTTTTCCGCCGTCGGTTGATTTATAAACACCATCCCCCCAGTAAGTGCTCCTTGAATTATTGGCCTCGCCTGTTCCGACCCAGACAATGTTCGGGTCAGAAGGAGCGACGGCTATATCGCCGATAGAAAAAACCTTCTCATGGTCAAAAATCGGCTCAAAGGTGATACCGTTATTTGTTGTCTTCCACAGCCCGCCAGAGCCAGTTGCGGCATAGAAGGTGTAAGGCTGCTGTTTGGGAACGGCAAAATCGACAAACCGTCCGCTCTGCCGCGTTGGCCCGATAGAGCGGTAATTGATGTTCTTCAAGAGCTCCTCGCTCACGGCCTGGCCTAAAATGTCAGCCGGCAAAATAAAAGGCAAGAAAAAGACGATTAGGACTGCAAACTTGAGATAATGTTTACAGATTTTCATGAATAGCCTCCTAAAAATTATCGTTATTGAAGGATGTCAATAAGAGGAAATCAAGGGAATTCTTATGAAACAAAGCAGGACTTTTCATGAGAAATTAGAGTAGCTAATATCACAGCAAAGAAAAAAGGTCAATCGAAATCAGAGAAGAAATTGACAATAACGATAGAGAGCTCACTGCGAAGCTTAATCCATTTGCTATCAAGGGCCGTCATCTTGAGAGAATTATTCCCGATGAAAGATATGCTCTATTAATCCTTGCCTGGCATTAGAGTGTATTTAATTCCGAAGGCAACCGTTCTGCCTTTCATCGGAAAACCCGGCTCGGTAACATAGAAGCCATTAAAAATATTCTCTCCCTTCAAGAAGACTGTTAAATTGGAAAAATCTTTGGAGAGCATGGCGTTTAAAACAACATAATCGGGAACAGCCACAATCTTATCGAAAATCTTGACCTCGGAACTGGATACAGCCAGAGCCCAGAGAGTAAATTGAAAATTTTCTCTGCTCCTCAGGCCGAAGACAAAATTCAACTGGGATTCAGGGATAAGGTCGAGGGGACGGCTCTCATCTTCATTCTTTCCATCAAGATAAGTGTAGTTGAGAGAAAAGGTCAGCCAGCGGAGAGCCTTCTCGAATTCCAACTCAAAGCCGAAGATGTGTGCTTTTCCGATATTCAGATTTGTCTGGAAGCCTTGGGGCAAGCGGACAGCCTGAATCAAATCTTTTATCCTGTCGTAGAAAATGGCTCCGCATAGAATAAACTTCCTTTCATACCTTGCGCCAAACTCATAGCCTTCTCCCCTTTCGTCTTTGAGGTCAGGGTTTCCAGCTTGCGTGCTGTACAAGGACTTCATCGAGGGAAACCTTGATTTTTGAGAAAATGTGGCATGGAGGTCGAGATAGTCAGTGGGATTAAATTTTAAGCCTAAAATAGGGTTCAGAGTGGTTTGATTCTCTCCTGATTGCTTATTCAGGTGGTCAAGGCTCGCTCCTCCCACAAGCTTCCATCTTGCGCTTAAGTTGAGAAGATTCTCGAAACCCAAGGAAAAAGTCCGGTGTTCATAATCTTTCCAATCGAGGCCGCTGTCATCCTGGGTTCTGGCGCGGTCATCTCTGAAATTCAAGCTGAATTTCAGCTCATACTGAGAGGAAAGCGGAAAAGAGCCGAGAAGGAAAGAACCATAGGAATCATTCTTGTATGTGGACTGCCACAGCAGCTCATTCATCTCAGAATCTGTGTAGGAGTCAAGGACATTGTCATGCCTGACATAGTAGCTTCTGAACTTGATGTTGCCGTTTTTCAATAAAGAAAATGTCCCGCCAAGGTTTAGTTGAAAACGGTTCCAGCTTTTAAACCTCCAGTAGCGTGGAATGTAATATTCTGTGGCCCAAGGAATACCGGATTCCGAGGAGTAATAGCCGGCCTCAAGGAGAATCTCGCTCTTCTCGTTGGGATAGAAGTAAAACTTCCCAGTGACGTTTCTGCGCTCATAATCGCTGTTTTCTCTTCGAGTCGCTTCTCCTTCTCTGTTCCATTTAAACCCATCTGACCTGTCAAATTGGGAAAATTCAGAGAAAAAGAGGTTTTTCCAACGAATAGAACCAGAGGAAGAGATGTCGAGAGACCCGTTGCTGTCATATAGCGTTTTCAGCGAAAAGGAAGGGGGATTCGGCCTTTTTGTCAAAACCTCGACAACTCCGCCGAGGGTGTTGGGTCCATAAAGAACAGAAGAAGCGCCTTTTACGATTTTGATACTCTCGATTTCTTCTGAAGTGAGCGTCTTGAGGTCAAAAGAGTTAAAGAAAGGCTCATAGATGGGTATTCCATCATAGAGCAAGGCAATCTTCTCGCTCTCAAATCCCCTGATTTTTATCCTGAACTCGTTTTTTGAGCCGGTCGAGACCA
>Ga0315289_10014464_pt1 | contig 11013 bp, 10 predicted proteins | sample YL17G11_40_MG_FD_203452 | JGI IMG/M metagenome (GOLD analysis project Ga0315289, IMG submission 203452) | Sediment microbial communities from Yellowstone Lake, YNP, Wyoming, USA - YL17G11_40 | ecosystem: Environmental > Aquatic > Freshwater > Lake > Sediment | place: USA: Wyoming | collected...
ACCACTGCCCCCTCCCCGGGCCCCGCCTCCACCAGTTCCAGCGCCCGCTGCACTGACCGCGGGTTGGGCTTGCTGGCAAAGGGCAGGTGCTCGATGCCCAAGGCTCCGGCTATGTCCCGCACCCGCCACGGCCGCGAGGAGTTGGAGCAGATGCACAACCGCAGCCCACTCGCCTTGGCCCGCTCCACCCATTCCCTAGTCCGCTCGTCCACCGCGCCGCTCTGCCATTCGGTCAACGTGTTGTCGAGGTCCAGCAGTAGCGCCTTGATACCGTGCGCCTGCAACTGAGCCGGCTCCAGGTCGTAGATGCGCTCAACGACCATGTCGGGGCAGAGCCAGCGCAGCAGGCCCATGGCCAGCTATTGCCCCCGCAGGGCGCGGATGGCCCGCTGGTGTTCCCCGAACGTGCGCGAGAACACGTGGGTCCCGTCGCCACGCGCCACGTAGTAGAGATAGGGCACTGCCGCCGGCCGCAGCGCCGCCTCGATGCTGGCGCGGCCGGGATTGCATATCGGCCCCGGGGGCAGCCCCGGATGCAGATAGGTGTTGTAAGGTGAGGCCACCCGCAGATCGGAGTAGAGCAGCCTAGGCTTGCGCGCGCCTAAGGCGTACTGCACCGTCGCGTCGCACTCCAGCCGCATCCCCATGCGCAGGCGGTTCACGTACACGCCTGCGATAGTCGGCCGCTCCCCCGGGGCCTTCGCCTCCGCCTCCACCAGCGACGCCAGAATCACCGACCCGTGCAGCCCGAGCGGCGCAGCCGCGATCGCCTCCGCCAGAGGCCGGTGGACCTTGCTCTCGAAGGTCCTGAGCATCGTCTCCGTCATCTCCTCCGGGCTCGTGCCTCGGTCGAACAGGTAAGTGTCGGGGAAAAGGTAGCCCTCCAGGGAATCGGGCGGAAGCGGGAACTTGACCGCCCCGGCAAAGGCGCTGGGCTTGCCCGCCCATTCCACCAACTTGGCCGCCGGGCACAACCCGGCCTTCTCGAATACCTGCGCCTGCTCCTTGATAGTGAGCCCCTCGGGGACGGTGACCCCGATCGCAGGCGCGCGGAACTTGTCTTGCGCCAGCCCCTCCATCACCTTGAGCGCGCTCAGGTCGCGTGGCAGCAAGTGCCAACCGGACTTGAACTTCCGATCCAGGCCTCGCGCGCGGCTCACCAGCGTAAACAGCCGCTGGTTGCGGATGATCCCCTTCCGCTTGAGCACCCTGGCGACCTGCTGCGCGCTGGCCGCTTGCCAGATGCGCACCAAGGCCTTGCCTGTGGCCTTAGGGGGGGGGCTAAGCGCGGCGGCGGCCCAGAGCACCACCAGCAACACCACCGCCACCGCAATCCCAATGGCCGCTGCGACGCGCTTCACTGCTCTCCTGCCTTGGCGGAGCGGGAACGATCCAGAAACGACTGCAACAGCAGCGCCGCCGACACCATATCAACGCGCGCGCGCCCCCGCCGCTCGTCCGTTCCGACCTCCCGCATGAGCGAGAGCGCCTGCTTGGTGGTCAGCCGCTCGTCCCACAGAACCATGTCGACCTCCGGCGGCAGACATTCCCGCAGGCGAGCGGCAAAGGCCTCCGCTTCCTCCGTGCTGCGCGACCGCTCATGGCGCAAGGTGCTCGGCCGTCCCACGATCACCTGGCCGACTCGCTGCTCGCGCGCCACGCCCGCTATCGTCTCACACGCCTGCGCGCTCTGCTCGATCACGCGCAGCGGTCGTGCCAGCGTTCCCGTCTCGTCGCTCAGGGCGAGACCAATCCTCTTGGCGCCGTAGTCCACCGCTAGGATGCGACTGCCCATGCCGCGCCCGTCCTCAAGTTCGTCCGGCGAGCCCTTGCCGAATGCGCTCCCGCATCTGGCGGAGCACCTCGTTCACCTTGGCGGCCTCGGTGCCGCGGCCGCGCGCGAACGTAGGTTTCCCCCCGCCTTTGCCCCCAAGCGCCTGCGCGGCCTCGCGCACTAGGTCGCCGGCGCTCAGACCCCGCTTGGCCGTCGCTTGCGATACTTTGCAGGCCAGCGCGACCTCCTCCGCGTCCGCAGCGGCCAGCAGCACGACGGCCTCCTTGCTGTGACTCCCGACCGCATCGCACAACTCCGCCAACACCGCCTTCTCGCTCGCTGGGACCGCTTCCACAATCACCTGAACCCCATCCACCGTTTCCGCTCGTTCCACCAGTTGGGCGGCAAGCATTCCAGCCAGCCGCTCGCGGCAGCGCGCCACTTCCTGCTGCGCGTCCTTGAGCGCCGCCAGCAAAGCCTCGACCTTAGCGGCGCCTTCCTCCCGTGAGCCCGCACCCACCGCCTTGGCGATGCGGTCTATGGTGTCTTCTGCCTGCCAAACCGCTTCCATGGCCGCCTGCCCCGTGACCGCGGCCACCCGCCGCAGCCCGGCGCCGACGCTCTCCTGGCCCACGATGTGGAAGAGGCCGATCTCGCCCGTGCGGCTCAGATGCGTGCCGCCGCACAACTCCTGGCTGAAACCTCCCACCTCCACCACGCGCACGACCTCGCCATACTTCTCGCCGAAGAGCGCCATCGCCCCTTCGGCCTTGGCCTGCTGCAAACTCGCCCGGCGCACGCTCACCGGTGCGTCCTCGCGCACGCGTCCGTTGACCAGCGCCTCGATCTGCCTCAACTGCTCCGCGCTCACCGCCTGCTGGTGAGAGAAGTCGAACCGCAGCAGGTCGGGCTCGACCAGCGACCCGCTCTGCACTGCGTGCTTTCCCAGCACTTGGTGCAGCGCGTGGTGCAGGAGGTGCGTCGCCGTATGCGCCCGGCGGATGGCCTGCCGCCGCGCCTCGTCCACGCACGCCGTCACCTGCTCGCCCGGGCGCAGGCTGCCTCGGTCCAGGGCGCACCGGTGGACCACGAGGGCCTCGGCGCCGTAGAAGGCTCCGGTCACGCGCGCCTGACCCTCCGAGCCCGTCAGCAGCCCGGTGTCGCCCACTTGGCCGCCCGCCTCGGCATAGAAGGGCGTGCGGTCCAGGACGATGTCCACCTCGCCCTCGGTAGCCCGCTCCGTCGGCTCGCCCTCACGGAAGACGGCCAGTATGCGCGCCTCGGCCGCGAGCGACTCGTAGCCGACGAACTCCGTCTTGCCATGACGCTGCAGGAAGTCGCCATAGCCCTTCTCCCCCAACGCAGTCACGACCGTGGCCTGACGCGAGCGCGCCCGCTGCCCCTCCATCGCGCGCGCGAAGCCCGCCTCGTCAACGCCCAGGCCCTCCTCCGCCGCCATCTCCTGGGTCAATTCGATGGGGAAGCCGTAGGTGTCGTGGAGGCGGAAGGCGACCTCCGCGGACACTGCCCTCTCGCCGTTGCGCCGGCAGTGATCTATCTCCTCCCGCAGCGCGTTCCACCCGGTCTCCAGCACCTCGCGGAAACGCTCTTCCTCGAGGCGGCACGCGCGGACAATATGATCCAGCGCCGGCTTCAGTTGCGGGTAGAAGTCGCACAGCGCGTCCGCGACCAACGGCGGCAACTCCGCTAGGAAAGGCTTCTCGATGCCCAGTCGCCGCCCGGCCACCATCGCCCGCCTCATGAACCGCCGCAGCACGTAGCCGCGCCCCTCGTTCCCGGGCAGCATGCCGTCCGCGATCATCATCGTGTATGCCCGCGCGTGGTCCGCAACCACGGCGGTGTGAACCTTGGCCCGCTCCGGTTCCTCCCGCCGCGAAGCCATCGAGGCAACGGCCTCCACCAGCGGCGTGAAGACGTCTATGGCGTAGACCGTCGGCTTGTCCTGCGCGCACAGCGCGGTACGCTCCAGCCCCATGCCGGTATCAATGTTCTTGCTCGCCAGCGGCGAGAAGGACCCGTCCGCATTCCTGTAGAACTCGGTGAACACCATGTTCCAGATTTCCAGAAAGCGGTCGCACTCGCAGCCCGGCTTGCAGCCCGCGCGGCCACAGCCCAACTCAGGCCCCAAGTCATAGTAGAACTCCGCGCAGGGGCCGCACGCCCCCACCTCGGCCAGCGGGCCCCACCAGTTGTTGTCCATCCCGAGGGGAACCACCCGCTGGCCAGGCATCCCGATCTCTCTCTCCCAGATGGCGACTCCCTCGTCGTCCTTCTCGTACACCGTGCCCCACAGCCGTTCCACCGGGAACTTCATCACCTGTGTCAGGAACTCCCATCCCCACAGCATTGACTCCCGCTTGTAGTAGTCGCCGAAGGAGAAGTTCCCCAGCATCTCGAAGAAGGTGAGGTAGCGGATGCGTATCCCCACCTGATCGGTGTCCTTGTCGCGCACGCAGCGCTGGCACGTGGTCACCCGCCGGTGCGTGGGCTGCGCCGTCCCCTCGATGTAGCCGCGGAAGGGCACTACGCCCGCCCCCGTAAGCAGTAGCGAGGGATCCGTGGGGATTAGCGAAATACCCTCGCGGACCTGATGCCCCTTGCCCGCGAAAAAGGATAGGAACGCTTGGCGAAGTTCAGCAGTGGTCACTAGCCTGATCCGTCCCCGCCGCCATCGCCTGGGCGCGCGAGTGGCGCACCACAATCTGCACCGTGGCTGCCGCGGGAACGGCTATCAGCATACCAACTAGCCCGAGCAGGTGTCCACCCACCATGAGCGCGAAGATGATCCACAAAGGATGAACGCCCACCGCTTCCCCCATCAAGCGCGGCGTGACGATGTTGTCGAACACTTGGTTCAGCGCCACCAGACTGCCCACGCTCGCCACCATCGCCCACACGGGTGGACTGCCGGTCAGATAGGCTACTAGACCCACCAATACCCAAAGCGTCAGAGCGCCCACCATCGGTATCACGCACAGAAAGCCCGCCAGCACCCCAAGCAGCAGCGCGTAGCGCACATGGAATGCGAGTTGCCAGACGCTCAACAGCAGCGCCGCCGACACCGAGATTGCCAAGGAGACTACGAACTGGGCCCTGAGGTAGCGACCGAGCATCCGTTCGACCTCGCCCACGGTCTCTACCACGTCCGCCTTGTACCGCCGCGGCAGAATCTCCCGCGCGGCTCGCCGGATCTCCCCCAGGTCGCGAACGAAGTAGTAAGTGATGATAGGCAGCAGCAGGAAGGAGAAAATCACCGCCACCGAGCCCCGCGCCGCCTGCAGCATCCTGTTGAGCCACTGCGCCACGCCCGCCGCCAGCCGGTCTCCGTGAGTGCGCAGGAAGGATGCCGCTTGCTCCGCCAGTGGACTGCGTGCCCCGCCCCCCTCGCCAAAGTAGCCGCTCCACATCGTCACCAGTTTGGCCGGATACTCGCTTACCGAAGAGGCCAGACTCCCAACCTCGGTCACAATCGGCGGCAGCACCAAGATGACAACCACAGCGAAGAAGAGGAGAAAGCCCGCATACACCAGCGCCACGCCCCAGCCTCTGCGCCAGCCCCGCTTTTCCAGCCGGTCCAGCAAGGGCGCCAGCACGTACGCCAGTAGGAGACTCACCAGGAAGACCGGCAGAATGCTGCGCACCAGATAGAGCAGGTAGGCGACGGCGGCGACGATAAGCACCGTCCTCAGCGTGTGCGTGGTGATGCCGGCCCGGGGGGGCTGGCTCTGTTCGGCCTCTGCCATGCTAGGCGGGCTGCCTTTCTTTGGGGCTCTCGGTCACCCCGTCTCCTTCTGGTTCTCCTCTTCCTCTTGCTCCATGCGGCGCCGCAGGTTCATCAGGGCAAGATGCTGCAGGCGCGAGACGTGCATCTGCGACATGCGCAGCGCCTTGGCAATCTCGGCCTGCGTCATGTCCTTGAAGAACTTCATCACGATGATTTTGCGCTGCCGCTCGGGCAGGCCCCGGATCGCCTCATCCATTTCCGTGCGCCGGAGGACGTGCTCCGGCGTTTCCCCATCCGCCGCGGCGACCTGCGGCTCGTAGCCGCGCCGTTCGTCATCCTCGTCGCGGCTGCTGTCGAGGCTGACCAGGTCGTACACCAAATCCAATTCCATCGCCAGTTCCACGTCCTCGGGCCGGGCCTTCACGCGCGCGGCGATCTCGTTCACCGTGGGCGAACGCTGGTATTGATGGCTCAACTCATCAATCGCGCGATTGACCAGCAGGCGCAATTCCTGCAACCGCCGCGGCACCCGCATGGTCCAGCCCTTGTCGCGGAAGTAGCGTTTGATCTCCCCCACGATCGTGGGCGTGGCAAAAGTGGCGAAGCGGTAGCCCTTGCTCGGGTCGAAGCGGTCCACGGCGTTGATCAGGCCCACCATCCCCACTTGTACCAAGTCCTCCAGCGGCTCACCGCGGTCGCGAAAGCGCGCGGCCAAGGCGTGCACCAGCGGGGTGTTGACGGCGATAATCTCATCCCTAATGGCCGCCTTCTTATGACGGTCCCTCTCCTGCTGCAGCCGCTGGAAGAGGCGGTCTACGTCCTCGCTATACTTGCTGGCCGTGCGCGGGCCGCTGTCCATCTTAAATCTCCCTGCGCAACCTCTTCACGAGCCGGACGCAGTTGCCCTCCTCGGGGCAGGAGCCAAACTCCACCTCGTCCATCAAGTGCTTCATCAGCATCAGGCCCAGACCGCCCGCGCCCACGCGCTGTCCGCTCTCCGCGCGCGCCAGAATGTCGTCCCAGTCAACGTGGGTGCTGGGGTCGCGCACCTGAATCACCAGAGTGTCCTCGTCGAAGTTGAGGTCCAGGTGGATGCGGTCCGGCCCCTCGACTGGCGCGCCATGCCTGAGCGCGTTGGCCCAGGCCTCGCCCACCGCCAGTTTGATGTCCTCCACCTCTTGGTAGGACAGGTCCAGGCGGGCGCCAATCGAACCCACGACCAAGCGGACCGTCGCCACGTACTCCGGCCGCCGCAGCAAGGTCATTTGCAGCTCCCCACGGATCGGTTGCCGCCTGCCCTCCGCGACCTCTTGCCGCCCGCGCGCGGACTCCATCGCGGCCTCCACTGTTGGGAAGACCAAGCGCATGTCGGGAATGCCGGCGATGCGGAACGCCCGCAGCACCCGGTCGTTCGTGGTCACAATGCGCAGCGAGCCGCCCAACTCCTGCACCTGCCCCTGGCAACCCGAGAGTACGCCGATCCCGGAGGAGTCAATGTACTCGGTGCCGCCCAGGTCCACGATGATGAACTTGTAGGCCCCCGCTTGCTCGGTGATGCGCGTGGCCAACTCCGGCGCGGTGTACACGTCCACCTCGCCCTGGACCTTCAGCAACAGAGTCTCCTCATCCAGCCGTTCGGTTCGGACTACCATCTCCATTCACCCTTGTCTGCAAGACTCCCCCTGCCCGGCCTAGCCCTGGGCCTGGCCATTGTCCTCGCGGGCGCGGCGGGCTGCCTCCCGGCCTTCCTCGACACCTTCTTCCAACCTCACCTTGGTGTTGTCGAGCCAAGCCCGGACTCTCTGCCTTACCGCAGCGCCGGTTTTCTTGTCCTTCGAGAGCCAGCTTGCCACCACCCATCCAGCGGCCAATCCCAGGCCGAAAACCAACAGCCAACCGGCCTTGCCCGATGTCTTCTCCTCACTCACCGCTTTCCACTTCCTCCTTGCGTCGTCCGCTGAGGATCGTCCTAAGTCCCGCCGCCAGGCCCACCCCCGCCGCCCGCACGGCGCGCCACTGCTCCTTCATCTGTCTACTGGCCTCGTCCGCACCTCGCGCCACCCGCGAGACCACGTCCATCTGCTGGATCAACTTGTCCACCCGGTCCGACTGCTGCCCAGCCCGCTGCAAGAGCGGGCGCACCTCCTGCTCCAGTAGGGAGCGCAACGCCGCCAGCGTGCGCCGCGCCTCCTCGGCGGTGCTCTCGGCCTGACCGGCCACCCGCCATAGGCGCAACGCCAAGGCGATGAGCGCGACGCCCAAAACGATCGCCACCGCCAGCGCCACCACTCCCAGCGCCTCCACCAACGTCATTCCTTCTCTTCTGCCTCGCGCAGACGCCGCAGCCTAGCCTCAATCTCCGCCTCGAACCCGGCCTGCGAGGGCTCGTAATAGCGCCGGCCCACCAGGCCGTCCGGCAGATACTGCTGCGCCACGTAGCCACCGAAACTGTGCGGGTACTGATAGTCTACACCGTGGCCCAGGCGTGCGGCACCTGCGTAGGAACTGTCCCGCAGGTGCGGCGGCACCCGTTCCGCTTTCCGCTCCTGCACGTCCTTCATCGCGGCGGCGATGGCCTGGTAGCAGGTGTTGCTCTTGGGCGCGGTCGCAATGTAGATGACGGCCTCGGCCAATGGTATCTGGCATTCCGGCAGGCCCACCGTCTCCACCGCCGTGGCCGCCGCCGCCGCTACCACCAGCGCCATCGGGTCGGCCATCCCCACGTCCTCCGCCGCGTGAATCAGGATGCGCCGCGCGATGAAGCGCGGGTCCTCGCCGGCGTAGATCATCCGCCCCATCCAGTAGAGCGCCGCGTCCGGGTCCGACCCGCGCATACTCTTGATGAACGCCGACACCACATCGTAGTGCGCGTCCCCTGCGCGGTCGTGCTGCAGCCTCTTCTGCGCGGCCTCCATGGCCGCCTCCGGCCCTATCCGCAGCGGGCCCTTTCCCCCGGCGCCTTCCACGATCAACTCCAGCATGTTGAGCGCGTGGCGCGCATCACCGGCCGAACTGACCACCAAGTGCTCCAGCGCTTCCGGCTCCAGGGAGATGTCCAGCCCGCCGTAGCCGCGCTCCGGATCGTGCAGCGAGCGCTCAACGATCGTTCGCACCTGCTCGTCGCTCAGTGGGTTGAACACCACCACCCGGCAGCGCGACAGCAGCGGAGGAATGATGTAGAAGAAGGGGTTCTCGGTGGTGGAGCCGATGAGAGTGAAAGTCCCGTCCTCGACGAACGGCAGGAAGCGGTCCTGCTGCGCCTTGTTGAGCCGGTGGATCTCCTCGACGAAGAGGATGGTGCCCTGCCCCTTGTCCTGCTGCCGCAGGCGCGCCGCCTCCGCCGCCTGCAGAATCTCCGCCACCCCCGCCTCCACCGCGCTCAGCGTCACGAAATGGCGCTTGGTGGTGGCACGGATGATGTGAGCCAGCGTCGTCTTGCCGCTCCCGGGTGGACCGTGCCAAATCATGGCAGGCACGCGGTCTAGCCGAATCGCCTTGCCCACGAAGGTGTCCGGCCCCACCACCTGCTCCTGCCCCAGGAACTCCTCCAGCGAGCGCGGCCGCATGCGCGCCGCCAACGGCATCTGTTCCGGCGCCTGCCGCTCAGCCTCGGACTCGAACAGATTCACCGGCCCTCACTCTCGGACCCCATCCGAGTGCCCTCGTCTCTCAGGGCGGGGCTCCCACAGCGCCGCCCGACCAGCAAAATAGGGCCGCGCCGCTACGCCGTGTAACTCGAAGCCTTTGAACCTGCTTAAGGCAGGTGGGTGCCCTCCCGGACGCTTCGCCGCATCACCTTGCGGCGGCGCAGGTCGGCGGCCGGAGTCAGGCTCCCTTGATACTCAGTGTTGGCTCAAGGCTGCGAATGTTATCACGCACGCCGCAGCAACGACCCTGTTCGCATTATCCCCCTCTGGACGCGATAAGTCAACGAGTCAGCCGCCTGGGCCCCGCTGAGTCGCGCTCACGCCCGCGCTCCGCGCCCACGGTCACCCAGAGGGCGCTCTTGCGCCCATCCGGCGGCGCGCTACCTGACCGCCTTCTTCACCTTGCCGTTCTCCAGCACCAAAGGCGTCTTCTTGTCGTCGTCCAAGCGGGCTATCACTCGATACCCGGTCCCCGTCCTCTCGTAGCGGGCCAGCCGTTGCCCAGCGAACGGCAGCAGAATGGGCTTCGCCCCGCCCTTTCCCAGACCCAGTTCCTCCAGCGTCTCCAGGTTGAGCCGCTCTGGATAGCCGCTGTCCGTGTGCGCCATCTCGAGCGCCGTCGCAAGAGCCTGGAGCGCCAGCTGCGCCTCCGCCTGCCGCGCGGTATCGGGCACGAAGTCCGCCAGTTGGTGAATCTGGCCCACCGGCCTCAGCGCGGCCAGCCGTTCCACCAGTCGCGCCGTCGGCCCCCCGCGCGCATTGTCCCAGTACAGCACCCCTCCCACGGCAAAGAGCAAGACCGCCCGCACGCTCCAACGTATGATTGCGCGGCGCCTCAGTATGCGCTGCGTCTCCCGGTCCGCCAGCAGGCGGCGGTACGAGCGCAGGTCGGAGGTCGCCAACTGGCGGTAGTCTGCCAGTGAAGGGGCTGGGCGCGCCGGCTGCAAGTCCAGCACCGAGGCCACTGCCGCTGCCTCTTGCGCAGCCGCGCCCGCTCCCTGCTCCTCAAGCACTTGCAGCGCCTCCTTGGCGCTCTGATAACGGTGCTCCGGGTTCTTGGCCATCAGTCTCGCCACCAGCCCGTTGAGCCAGCCCGGCACCTCCGCTATGGGCGGCGGCGTGCGCTGCAGGATGGCCTCGCCCATGGCCTTGGCGTCCGCCTCGGCAAAGGGGTTGTGCCCGCTGAGCATCTCGTACAGCACCACGCCTAGCGAGTACAGGTCGGAGCGCGCCTCCGCCTCGTGCCCCAGCACCTGCTCCGGCGCTCGGTAGGGCGACTCGGTCTTGGGCCGCGCGTGCCCCAGCCCGAAGTTGATGACCTTGGTGAGTTGGCCGGGCACGTATAGGATGTTGAAGGGCGTCAGGTCCGAATGCACGGCCCCCTTCTCGTGCGCGAACTGCAACGCCCGGCACACTGCGGTGGCTATCTGCACCGTTCGCCCCACGTCAAGCCGGACCTGCGCGTCTATCAGTTGGCGCACGTTCTGCGCCTTGAAGTACTCGGAGCGCACCACGTAGATGTCGTTCTGCTCCCAGAACTCGTAGATGGCGCCGATGTTGGGATGCGACAGCCCCAGGACGGGCTGCAGTTCGCGGTTGAACCGCTCCACGGCCAGCCGCCAGTTCTCATCGTTCGCGCCTTTTGGCTTGGTGAAGGCGCGCAGGGCGCAACGCGAGCCGTCGCTCGGGTCAATGGCCTCGTAGACCGTTCCCAAGGGCCCGCGCCCCAGCACCTCAACTACCTGGTACTTGCCGATGTGAAACGGGCGCACGCGCCACCCTCCTCTCGAGGTGATTCTACCTGCTGCGCCTGCGGCTGCAAACGGGCCGGCGCCCGCCGGCCCGGT
>Ga0315289_10014465_pt1 | contig 11013 bp, 10 predicted proteins | sample YL17G11_40_MG_FD_203452 | JGI IMG/M metagenome (GOLD analysis project Ga0315289, IMG submission 203452) | Sediment microbial communities from Yellowstone Lake, YNP, Wyoming, USA - YL17G11_40 | ecosystem: Environmental > Aquatic > Freshwater > Lake > Sediment | place: USA: Wyoming | collected...
ATCGAGCGCGCCGACGATACCCAGCACGGCGGCAAAGCGCGCGCGGCGCTCGCTTTCGGCGGTGCTCCGCAGCATCAAATAGCCGATGTATATCATCCAGAGGATCAGCGTCGTCGTCAGGCGCGCGTCCCAGACCCAGAACGCGCCCCACGCTTTCTTCGCCCACAACGGTCCCGTGAGCAGAACGAGCGTCGTGAAGACCACGCCGATTTCCGCCGCCGACAGCGCGAGCGCGTCCCACCTGCGTTCGCGCTTCCACAAGAACAGAAGGCTCGCGACGAACACGACGAAGAACGCGAGGAAACCGATCCACGCGCTCGGCACATGAAAATAGAAAATGCGCTGCGCGTCCCCCATTGTCTTTTCTTGCGGCGCATAGAACAACGCCATATACAAACCGACCGCGATGTTCAACACCGCGACGATGCCAAGCCCGCGCACGATTAGCGCGATACGTTTGTCTTCCAAGAATTTCCAATACCAACTGACCGCTTGCGTCATTCCGTTTATCTCCAATTCGGCCGCAGACCACCGACCGCCGACCGCGTTCACGCGGCGGTCTGCCGTCGTCCGTCTGCGGTCATAACGTCCTGCCGCACTTGGCACAAAACTTGTCCCCCACCGCCGCGCGCGTGCCGCACGACGGACAGCGCACGCCCCGCAGCGACGCGCCACACTTGGCGCAGAAAACATCTCCCGCCGCGTAAGGCGTACCGCATTGGGGGCATTTGGTCGAACCATTCGTCGCCGCGGCGCGACGCAAGCGCGCAATCTCGCGTTCGACCGCATCGTCGTCACGCGTGACGCGCGCACTTGGCTTTGACCCAACCGCGTTATCCAACTCTTGCAAAATCGCGACCGCTTTCGCTTCGTACTTGGCGCGCAGGGACTTGTAATCCGCGTCGGACAATTTGCCCATCGCGTGGTCGTTCTCCAGGTCTTTGATCGCCGAGTACATCACGTCGCGCTGGCTGACGAGTCCTTCCAAAACTGGATCGCGCGTGCCAGCGAACGTGACATCGAGTTGATTCGATTGGTTGAACAACGGATACGCGACAATCGCAACTGCGCCAACGATCATCAACGCAATGACAATTGTAATCATAAACAGTCCTATGCAACTCACTTATTGCGCGATCCGTGTTGCGTATTCCGTTTTGCAAATAGATCACGAAACACGCATCACGCATCACGGTTACGCTTGCGCCGCTGCCTCGCGCACCCGCGACCGCGCCGGCGCACGCTCTTCGCGCGGGTCGGGCAAGGCGGCGATGAGCGTACCGACAACCAGAATCGCAAATCCAATCCACAGCCACACGACGAGCGGATTGATGATCGCCTTGATCGTCGCCGTGCCGACCGTCGAATCGAACCCCGCGAGAATCACGTACAAATCTTCGCGCGCGGTCGTTCTCACCGCGACTTCCGTCGTCCATTGCGCCGCATCGGGATTCGGGTTGTCGTAATAGTCTTTTTCAGGCGAAAGCGTGCCAACGGGCTGACCATTTTCCAAAACCGTCAACCGCGCAGCGACGACTCTGTGATTTTCGGTGGGATAATCCTGCAACCCATCGTACTGCAACGTATATTGTTTGAGCCGCATCGTATCGCCGGGTCTTAGATTCGATTGCGTTTCGACTTGATAGAACGACGAACCCGCGATGCCGAGGACTGCAAGGATCACGCCGATATGAACGATGTAGCCGCCGTACCGCCGCCGATTGCCCAAGATCAAGCGAACGAGCGCGGTCGCGGGATTTTCGGCGTGCTGCCGCATTCGCGCGATGACGTCGCGAGAGTATTCCGTTCCGATGGTCACAAGCACGAACGCGACAGTGCTGAATGACAGCAAACCGTACCACTCGCGCACGCCAAGCACAAATAGCGCGACGGCGGTGACCATCGAAACAACGAGCGGGCGCAAAAAATTGCGCAGCAGATTTTCGGGCGTCGCGCGGCGCCAACCGATGAGCGGGCAAATGCCAACCAGCACAACCAGCGCGAAGAAAATCGGACCATTCACCTGATTGAAGAACGGCGCGCCGACGGTGACCTTCTTCCCCGTGAACGCTTCGCTGACCATCGGGAAAATCGTCCCCCAGAGCGTCGCGAACGCCGCGCCGACGAGAATCAAGTTGTTGAGCAAGAACGACGACTCGCGCGACAAGAGCGAATCGAGTTCATTTTCCTCTTTCAAATCGTCGATCCGGTCAAAGAGCAAGTAGAGGAACGCCAGCGTGGTCACGCCCAGAAAGGCAAGGAACCAGGGACCCAAACTTGAAACGCCGAACGCGTGCACGGATTGAATGACGCCGCTGCGCGTGATAAACGTTCCCAAAATCGAAAGACAAAACGTCAGCATCACCAACACCAGATTCCACACCTTCAACATCCCGCGTCGTTCTTGAATCATCACGCTGTGCAAGAATGCAGTGCCGGTGAGCCAGGGCATCAGCGATGCGTTTTCAACCGCGTCCCAACCCCAGTAGCCGCCCCAACCCAGTTCGGTGTAAGCCCACTGCATTCCAAAGAGCAGCCCCAGCGAGAGGAACAACCACGCGACGAGCGTCCAACGCCGCGTCGTGCGAATCCAGACGTCACTCAAACGACGCGCGAACAGCGCCGCCATCGCAAACGCGAACGGAATTGTGAATGCGACGTAGCCCAGGTATTGCGTGACGGGATGAATGAACATCCCAGGATTCTGCAGCAACGGATTCAATCCGTTACCATCGCGCGGCACAAAATCGAGCAAACGGAACGGATTGCCGACGAGCGCGTTGGTTGCGTCGGGCGTGAACGGAGTGAGGATGAAGAATCCCGACGCGCTGGGGTTCGTGACAAGCGTCATCAGCGCGAGGAAGAATCCTTGCGCAATCGCCTGTCCTATGACGACGTACGGAATCAATTCCTGATTCTTGTCGTGATTCTGAATCAAGACGATTGTCGTGAAGATCCCGAGCAACCACGCCCAAAACAAAAGCGACCCTTCCTGCCCGCCCCACAACGCCGAGACGTTGTAGAGCAATGGTTGGGCGCGACTCGTTTGCTCCGCGACGTACTCAAAGCGGAACTGATGCGTAATCAGCGCCCATTCAAGAACGCCGACTGCCAGCGTGGTGAGCGCGGCGATGACGAACATCGCGTTGCGTGCGCTCGCGAAGAGTGCGGAGTCTTTGCGCCGCGCGGCAAAAAAAGCCGCGCCCGCCGCATAGATCGAGAGGAACAAACTCAACAGCAGGGACGCGTAGCCGAGGTCGGCCATTGCGAAGTCTGCCATAGCTTCGTCTCCTTCATCAGCCCGTCTCGCAATTTTCGATGGCCGACACTTGCACCTGCCGTTACGCAAGTGCTAGGGGTTGCCGACTTTCGATTTGACGCACCGTGGAGATTCAATCGAAAATCTACAATCGAAAATTCGCAGACTGCGAGTTACTTGGTTCATGGAGCAGGTGGGTCCGCCTCATACTTGGACGGACACTTGACCAGCAGCGCACTCGCCCGGAAAACACCATCCTGACCCAGTTTCCCTTCGGCGACAACGCTCTCGCCTTGTTCAAACGTATCGGGCTTGACGCCCTGGTACACCACAGGCAAGACCAGATTGTCTTCTTTCACATTGAATTTCAAGATCAGCGTCTTGTCGTCGAACTGGATGGACGATTTATCGAGCGGCGCGTTGATGCGGACAGGTTGATTGATGAGGGAGGCGCGCTGCGTGTTAAACTCTTTGAGCGTTAAATAATAAATCGCGTTCGTCTGAAAAGAGGAAACGGTGACGTACGCGATCGCGCCCAAAATCAACAGGCCGCCGATGAGGAACTTCCACCCACGCGCCGAGCGCGGGGTCTCCGATTTGCCGCCCGTCTTGACGGCTGCACCCCGTTCGACAGGTGCTACGATGCTACTCATTAGATTTCTCCTGCATCAGAAAAATTCCGAGTCGTTTGGTCTCGGCACCTTCAGACTATCATCACCAAGTCCAAAAACGGTCAGAGGTCAGTTCAAGCCAGGTCGTATTTGAACTTTCGCCTACTCGCGCACCTATGATATAATGGAATCGCAAATTTGGCAAATTGATTGGATAGACCTGAAGGTCGCCTGCGAGATAGCCAATGTCCAGAAAAATAACCGCAATGATTTTGTTCGCCAGCGCATTACTGTTCGCAACGCGCTGCAATATCCCGACTCTCCTGCTTGCGCCCACTTCGACACCCACCCCAACTCCGCCAATCGCCATCGCGACGACACCTGAAGCGACGGCGACGCATACGCCACGACCGACTCCGACTCCACTCAACTCCCTTGACAAAGTCGAACGCGATGTGACGTACTGCACGATGGGCGACGTCGCGCTCAAGCTGGACGTATACATTCCGAACCCGACTGATGGCAAGCCCTTGCCCGTCGCAATCAACGTTCACGGCGGCTCGTGGAGCGGTGGCGACAAAGAAAACAGTGACAGTTCGGCAGACATTTCCACATTGGTCGAACGCGGCTATCTCGTCGTGGGGGTTAACTATCGGCTCGCGCCCAAATACAAATTCCCCGCGCAAATCGAAGATGTGAAATGTGCGGTCCGCTTTTTGCGCGCGCACGCGGCGCAGTACCACCTCGACCCAAATCGCATCGGCGCGTGGGGCTGCAGCGCGGGCGGACATCTGGTTTCCCTGCTCGGAACGACGGACAAAAGCGCGGGGTGGGATAACGTCGGCGAATACAAAGACCAGTCGAGCCGCGTCCAAGCCGTCGCCGCGCTTTCTGCTCCAACGGACATTACACTGTACAATGTCATCGCGCGCTCGGATATGTTGCAACGCGTTTTTGGATCTCAGACCGGCATCAACCCCGTGCTCGTGCGCGCCAGTCCGACGACTTTTGTAACTAAAGACGATCCTCCATTCTTGATTCTGCAGGGCGACCAGGACGATGTTGTTCCGTTGAAGCAAGGGGAGAAACTGCACGACAAACTGACTGCCGCCGGCGTGCCCGCCAATCTCGTGACGATAAAAAATGGACGGCACTGTTTCCCAGCCGAACCCAATATGTCGCCGACACGCGAAGGAATCACCCAGATGATCGCAGATTTTTTCGATCAGACCTTGCGCAAGTAGAGCCTCCGCCTCGACCGTCGGCGTGCTCGCGCAACCGTCGCTCGACTCACAACCCCAGACTCGGCACGTTGGTGGAAAATGATAAGGTCGCGCGGATGCACTAATCCAATTCTCATCCGGTTTTAATCCAAATGAGAGATAATTCATCGGCGCGCCGAACGCGCCGCGGGAGATCAGGGCGAAACTAATTCGCGTGATGGCGGCGTCCACTTTGACGCCAACGCCAACTGGACTATAATCATACTGTTAGGTGGAGGCATTCATGAAACGGAATCGGATCATTATCATCGTCGTTGTCGTTGTGATCATCGCGGCATTCTTTGTAATTCGGCAAATGACAGCCAGTCCAGCGCCAGCCGCGAGTGTGCAAACGACAACCGTTCAGCGCGGCAATCTCGCTGCAACTGTGAGTGCCGCAGGCAACGTCTCGGCGCCTAACCAAGTGGCGGCTGCCTTTGAAACCAGTACCCTGAATGTCAGTGGGCGTGTCGCCAAGGTCAACGTCAAGGTCGGCGACACGGTCAAAACAGGCCAAGTGCTCATGGAAGTGGACACCTCCCAGCTCACGCTCGCGCTCCAAACCGCGCAGTCAAATCTCGCTAGCGCGCAAGTCAGCTATGATCAGACCAAGTCCGACTTGAACTTTGCGCTCCGCACAGCCAAAGCCAGTTTTGATAGCGCCCAGTCCAATCTCGATGCAGCCATAGCCAGCAACACACAGAATCCCAATTCGCTCATCGTTGCCAAAGCCTCTTTGGATACGGCGCTGGTCACGCTGCAAAAAGCCCAAGGCGACTACAACACAGTGGCATGGCGCGGCGATGTCGGTATGACCTCGCAAGCCGCCGCGCTGCAATCCGCTACCATTGCGTACCAATCGGCACTGGCGAGTTACAATATCGCGGCAGCCAAGATCAACGATTCCAGCCTCAAGTCAGCGCAAGCGACCTACACCAATGCTCAAGTTTCGCTTGAGCAAGCGCAAAAGAATCTCGCAACCAAACTCGCTTTGGCGCAAGCCACTCTCGACAATGCCAAACTCGAGGTCGAACAAGCCCAGCGCAATCTTGAGAATGCCAAACTCGTTGCGCCATACGCTGGGATTGTCTCCGCGGTGAATTACGGCGTGGGCGATAGGGCAACTGGGACAGCCGTGACCATCGTAGACTTGTCACTCCTGCAAGTCAAAGTGACGGTGGCTGAGGTGGACGTCGCCAAGATCAAACTGGGGCAAACGGCGACGATGACTCTGGATGCGTTGACAGGCAAGACCTACAACGCCAAAGTGATCGCCATCAGTCCCGTCGGCACGATCACACAGGGAGTCGTCAACTATACCGTGACCCTGGAGATCACCAATTCCGATGGCTCAATCAAACCCAGCATGACCGCAAACCTGACTCTTGAAGTCGAGCGCCGCGACAATGTGCTGTTGATTCCGACGCGCGCCATCCGCACGCAGGGTACCCAGAAAACCGTAACGGTCGTGTATAAAGGGCAAAATATACCAACGCAGGTGAACGTTGGGCTCACCAACGATCAATCTGCTGAGATCACCAGTGGTTTACAAGAGGGTGACGTGGTGGTCATCAATACCACTCAGACGCGACAGACTGGTGGCATGCCTGGTGGCGGTGGAATGCCGTTCCTTGGGAGGTAAAAATGGCGGTCATCGAGATCGAGAACGTCAAAAAAATTTACAAGATGGGCGAAGTGGAAGTGCCCGCGCTGGATGGCGTAACTCTGCAGGTGCAAAAGGGCGAGATGGTCGCGATTACCGGGCCGTCGGGCTCGGGCAAATCTACATTGATGAACATCATTGGCTGTCTCGATACGCCGACGAGCGGCACGTACATCCTGGACGGGGTGGACGTTTCCAAGTTGAGCGACGACGAACAAGCGATCATTCGCAACAAGAAAATAGGTTTTGTGTTTCAAACGTTCAACCTGCTGCCGCGCACGACCGCGCTCGACAACGTCGAATTGCCGATGATCTACGCGGGGGACAAAGCGGGGCGTGCCAAAGCGCTGTCCGCGCTCCAGTCCGTCGGCTTGGCGGACCGCGTGCAGCATCGTCCGAACGAATTGTCGGGCGGTCAGCAGCAGCGCGTGGCGATTGCGCGCGCGCTCGTCAACGATCCCAGCATCATTCTCGCGGACGAGCCGACGGGCAACCTGGACTCGAAATCGGGCGCGGAGATCATAGGCGTTTTCAAGCGGCTCAATCGCGAGCATGGATTGACGGTCATCCTCGTCACGCACGATCCCGGCATCGCCGCGCAAGCGCAGCGCGTCATTCGCGTCCGCGACGGCGTAGTGGTGAACGAATAGGCAACAAACCCGTTTTCTGAGAGAAAACGGGTTTATGAGAGGTTCTCTATGAATATCTGGCAAAGTGTCCGGATTGCGTTACGCAGCGTCGGCGCAAATAAATTGCGTTCCGGCTTGACGATGTTGGGCATCATCATCGGCGTGATGGCGGTGATCACGATGCTCTCCATCGGACGCGGGATGCAGAACATGGTGACCGCGCAGATCAGCAGTATGGGCACGAATTTGTTGTTCATCCGTCCGGGAAACACGCAACAAGGCGGCGTCCATCAAAATGAAGCCGCGGCAACGCTGACGCTCGAAGACGCGGAAGCGCTGATGAATCTGCCCGATGTCGTCGGCGTTGCGCCGATGATTGATGGCTTTGGACAACTCGCGTATCTTGGCAACAACGCCGTTGGGCGCATCCTCGGTGTCACGCCTGAGTATCAGGACACGATGAACGCGAATGTCGCGAGCGGCGAGTTCGTCTCGGCATCGCAAGTGACGGGGCGCTCCGCGGTCGTCGTGCTCGGCTCGCAAATTGCGACAACTTTGTTTGACACGGCTGATCCGGTGGGACAATCCATTCGCATCAACGGTCAAACCTTTCGCGTGGTCGGCGTGATGGAATCAAAGGGCGGCACGGGGTTTATGAATCAGGACACACAAATCTTCGTGCCGATTACGACGGCGGGCAGCCGCTTGGTCGGCGGCAATCGTTATCGCGGCGGTAACGTCGTCTCCACGATCAACGTCAAGATCACTGACACGAATGTGCAGGACGCGGTCGTGCAAGACATCGGCGATGTTTTGCGCGAGCGGCATCACGCCGTGTTCCAGGATGACTTTACAATTCAAAGTCAGCAAGATACTTTGAACGCGTTGAATCAGGTCACCGCCGCGTTCACGATCTTTCTCGGCGGCATCGCGGGCATTTCCCTAGTCGTCGGCGGCATCGGCATTATGAACATTATGCTCGTGTCGGTGACAGAGCGCACGCGCGAAATCGGTTTGCGGAAAGCAGTCGGCGCGCGCAAGCGCGATATTCTGATCCAGTTCTTGACCGAAGCGATGGTGTTGAGTCTCGCCGGAGGCGTGATCGGCATTTTGTTCGGCGCGGGCATCGCGTGGATCATCTCCGGAATCAATATAGGCACGACGACGCTCCAGACCGCCGTTGATCCGGACGCGATTCTGCTGGCGGTCGCCTTTTCGCTCGCAGTCGGTTTGTTCTTCGGCAGTTACCCCGCAAGCCGCGCGGCGGGCTTGCACCCAATTGACGCGCTGAGGTACGAATAGATGAGAGATGACAGATGTAGGATGACAGGGAACGTTCTCTCATCTCTCATCTTTCATCCTTGCTCTCTCCACCGCGAGGACAACATGAAACAAATCTATCGTTGGCTCATTGGACTGTTGGCACTGACTTGTCTTTTCGCCGTCCCTGCTGTTTTCGCGCAGGGACCGACCGGTTCTGGACCACTCGATCCGCTGACGTTTAGCAGCGACCAGCGGATGGTCGGTGGCAGTTCGATGTTGTGGTTTTACTTCGATTATCCGGGTGACCGCTCGAAAGTCGAAGTGGGACTGACCTCCAATCTCGCCTCGTATCTGCGTTTGGCGATCTACACGCCGGAACAAGCGAATACGTGGATGCGCGATACCGGCGTCACGCCCATCGGCATCGCGACGAAACCGAGCGAAGGAACAGCGACGGCGGGGTACGATCTGTTCTGGAACGGCTCGTTCAACATTGCAGGACGCTACTTTATCGCCGTGACAAATTACAGTTCGACGCCCACGGTCTTTCGTTTGTACGCTCGAGGCGACACCATCACCCTGTATCCCACCCCCACGCCGACGCTTGGCATAGCCGTGCCCTTGGCTACGCCGATTCCGCAAGGCACACTGCAAGGCAAGTTGGTTTTCCAAACGAGCAACGGCGGAAATATCTACACCGTGAATGGCACTGGCACGAACTTGAAACGCATCACGGATGGCGCGCTCGATCCAGCGTGGTCGCCTGACGGCACCAAGATCATCTACACGCGTTGGCAAACCCGGCCCGGCGTCTACGTCGCGAACGCGGATGGATCGTTTGAAACGTCCCTACTGGGAGTAAACCAAGCCCTGTCGCCGCAGTGGAGCCCGGACGGAACGCGCATCGTCTTTGTGCGGCAGACTGGCGGTACCAGCGAGGACACCAATGTCTGTGCGGGCGGTTTCTGCTTCACGCAATCAGCCGATCCGCACTGGAAACTGGGAATGATCGAATTCAAGATCAACGAGGAAGGCAATCTTTACAACGTCTTCAGCGACCCACCGTGTACCAATCACTGTTTCTCGCCGGCGTGGAGCAGCGATTCGCGTTACCTGGCGTATGCGGATGGTCAGTTCGGGATTATGCGCACGGACACGATGAGCAACACCCTCTGGATCATGTACAACCAAAATCCCAAAGTGCAATCCGTGGCATGGAGTCCCGATGGCACCCAAATCGCCTTCCAGGTCAATCAACACGATCACTGGGAAATTTACGTGATGAACGCGGACGCAACGAATGCTAGGCCCGTGACGCAACCTGATCCGTTATCATTTCGCCCGGCTAGCAACGTCGCGCCGGTCTGGTCGCCGGACAGCAAGCAAATCCTGTTTGTATCCGACCGCAACTGCAAGTGGGAGTTTTTCGTCGTGAACCCGGACGGCTCGAATATCCGCCAGGTGCTCAAGAATGTTACCGACCTCACCGGGCTTTATTACAGCTTTTCCAACGAACGTATGGCGAGTTGGACGAAATAGCACAACGAGGTACAAGTGCGTGGACGCTGGGGCAGTGTGATCGTTCGCATCGTGATCGCGACGTTGATCGCGTGGATTTTCGCGACGACGTCGCTGCCCATTCTTCCGGCTCACAAATGGTTCGCGTACGTCCAACTCCCCGTCGTCATTTTCGTTTTCATTTGTTACGTCGGCAAATTGCTGATTGATACGTTCTTCTACGATCGCTATGAACCCTAAGCGTCGGACGAATTCGTAGATTGGTCCGACCTTATCAATACCTTCATCAGGAGAAAGCGAATGTTCAAAAGAATCCAAGTGTTGATCGCTGCAGGAGTTTTCGTGTTGTTGCTCGTCGTCGGCGTGGGCGCGTACATGGCAGGGCGCAACGCTGGGCTGACCGAGCAGGTAAACATCCGCACTGAATTCCTCCAGCAGCGGGCGGGCAATCAAGGCGGTGGGCCGGCAGGCACAGGCGGCGGCTTCGGCAATGCCTCAGGCACACCGGGCGCCACGAGCGGCGATGCGGCGCTAGCCGCGCGCAACGCCCAGGGGCGCGCGCTTGCCAACGGCGTGGTCAAGAGTGTACAAGGGAATACCGTTACGGTGACTCAACAGCGCGACGGTTCGACCGCGACGCTCACCGTGGACGACAAAACGATCATCGAGAAAATGGCGACCGCCACGCTCGCCGACATTCAACCCGGCTGGCGTATCGCGGCAACTGAGCAACAGACGGGCACCACCACCATTCGGCGGATCGTCTTGACGCAAGGACAATGAACGCCTTCAACAAAAACCCGAAGCA
>Ga0315289_10014467_pt1 | contig 11013 bp, 1 predicted proteins | sample YL17G11_40_MG_FD_203452 | JGI IMG/M metagenome (GOLD analysis project Ga0315289, IMG submission 203452) | Sediment microbial communities from Yellowstone Lake, YNP, Wyoming, USA - YL17G11_40 | ecosystem: Environmental > Aquatic > Freshwater > Lake > Sediment | place: USA: Wyoming | collected...
CTTCCGGACTTCATGGTTCCGGGGCGTTTCGTGAGGCTGGAGTCGCTGCCCGTGACGGCCAGCGGCAAGCTCGATCGGAAACTCCTGCCGGATCCGGGCGACGATCGCCCCGACTTGTTGGAGGGCTACGTCGCGCCGGCCACGCCGGTGGAGGCCGCCATCGCCGCCATCTGGCAGGACGTCCTGGGTCTTAGCCCGGTTGGTGTCCACGACCGGTTCTTCGACCTGGGCGGGCACTCTCTCGACGCTACCCGGGTGATGTCCCGCCTTAGCCGTGAGCTCGAGGTGAACCTGCCCCTGCGGGCGCTCTTCGAAACGCCCACGGTGGCTGAACTGGCCGAGCGAGTCCTCGAGGCCCAGGCGACCGACAGCGCCGGGAAGTTGGCGCCGATTCCGCGCCTCGCTCCGCGGCCGGCCTACGAAATGTCCCACGCCCAGAAGAGATTCTGGTTTCAGTACCAGTTTGACCCCAAGAACGCCCTGGGCTTCGTTTTCACGCCGGTCATCGAAGGACCCCTGGACCGGGAGGCATTCATGGCTGCCTACAAGGCCATTGTGGCCCGGCACGGAGTCTTCCGTACGGTCTTCAGCGAGAAGGACGGCCGGCCGCTGCAGATTGTCAGAGAGGACCTTGAGGTGGCCTGCCATTTCGACGACCTTTCCGACCTTTCCGAGGAGGGTCAGACGGACGAGTTGGCCCGCCGGGTGGCCGAGGAGGCCCAAACCCCATTCGACCTGGCCAGGGAGTCCTCGTTCCGCGTAACCCTCTTCAAACTGGGCCGGCTGCGGCATGTCCTGATGATCTCGGTTCACGCCATCGCCTTTGACGGTTGGTCGACAGAGGTTCTCATGCGCGATCTGACGGCCTTCTACCGAGCCTACCGGGCGGGCCTGGGCGAGCCCGACCTTACGCCCCCGCTGCAGTACGTGGACTACGCCGACTGGCACAACCGCCGGCTGGCTTCCGGCGAGATGGACCCGCAAAGGGACTACTGGCGCAGCCGGCTAGCCGGGGCGAGCCCACCGCCGGACCTGCCGTCGGATGTCGCCGGTCCGCCGCCCTCGCCCGGGCTCATGGTTCCGAGGGTCATCCAGGTCGAGGCCGGTCTCACCGGGAAGCTTCGGGAACTGGCCACGGCCCAGGGAACCACACTCTACATGGCCCTTTTGGCCGGCCTGGACATGTGGCTGGCCCGGGTCACCGGCCAGACCGATGTCGTCGTTTGCTCACCGCTCTCGGGCCGCAACCACCCGGACCTCGAAGAGGTTCTCGGGCTGGTGGTCAACCCCGTGGCCCTCAGGACCGACCTGTCGGGTAACCCCACCGGACTCGAGGTCCTGGCCCGAGTCAGGCAGACGGCCCTCGGGGCCCACGGAAGCCAGGATTACCCCTTCGACCTCGTCGTTCAGGATCTCCGTCGCGACGGACGGCAGGGGCCGCTCTACTCCATCGTCTTCGTCGTCCAGAACGCCAACGACCACTTCCTCGACCTGGACGGGGTCACGTTCAAGGGCTACTCCATTTACCATCAATTCGGCTCAAGGCACGTCATGGTCGATGAGTTCGGCGACGACCCCACTGTTCGCCTCGACCTCCACATCGAGGTCTACGAAATCGGCGCGGAGTTGAGCCTGCTGGTCAAGTACGACTCCCGGCGACTTAGGGCCGAAACGGTCGACAGGTTCATGGATCAGTACCGAATCGTTCTGGGTCAGCTCGCGGCCAACCCGGGCCTCAGGCTGTCTCAAGTCAACCTGCCGTCCGAAGAAGCCCTGGACGACCTCTTCGGGGACGATGGGGGGCGCCAGGCGTGAGGAGCGAGGCTGGACCGGGGGCCGTCGCGGGAGCGCCGGAGGCTGGGCCGGGGGCCGCCGAGGGGACGCGGGAGTCCGCGCTTTCCCTCGCCCAGCGGCGGTCGTGGCTTCTCCAGCGACTCAACCCCGAAGACCGCTCTCTCAACGTGGTCTTGGTCTTCGCCATCGAAGGTCCTCTGCGGGAGGACCTCGTCCGAAGGGCTCTGGAGAACCTGGTTGGGCGGCACGAGAGCCTGCGGACGACCTTTGGCGGGGGTGGCGACGACCCTGTGGTTTGCATCACGTCGGAGGCGGCTTGTCCGTGTCCGGCGCGGGACCTCTCGGGCCTAGACCCATCGGAGCTTCGGGTGGCTTTGGCCGGGGTGGAGGGGGAGGAGTTTGGCCGCCCCTTCGACCTGGAGAAGGGGCCGCCCGTCAGAGCCTGTCTTGTCCGTCTTGGGCCCCGCCACCACCGGCTCATCGTCGTCTGGCACGAGACCGCGGCCGACGCCTGGTCGCGGAGGGTCGTGGCTCGCGAGCTTCCACTTATCTACGACGCCTTGGTCCAGGACCGATACTCGGAGGCCGGAATCGCCCCGGAGGCCGGAGTCGCCTCGGAGGCCGGAGTCGCCCCGGCGGCCGGAATCGCCTCTACCGCCGAGGTCCCGGTGTCCGGATGGACGCGGCCCTCCCACTGGGAGGCCGTCGCCCGGAGACGGCGGTGGCTCCTGAGCCCGGCTGCCGAGGAGCAACTCTCCTACTGGCGGGACCAGTTGGCGGACCTGCCCGCCGAGACCGACCTCCCGACCGATCGCCCCCGGGCGCCCCTGCAGGGTGTGCGGGGCGGGATCGTTGCGGCGACCCTTTCCCCGGAATTGGGTGGAAGCATTGCCGATCTGGCCAGCCTTACGGGCGCGGCCCCGGAGGTTGTGATCCTCGCGGCCTTCCTGGCCGTGCTGCACCGCTATACCGGGGCCGAGGATCTGGCGGTGGGGACGGTCGTGTCCGGTCGCCGCCCCGAAGAGGCCGACCTCATCGGGCCATTCGAGAACACCCTCGTTCTTCGGTCCAGGCCGACGGGCCGGACTACCTTCGCCGACCTGGTCGGGGCCACGGACCGCGTCGTGCGGGGGGCCCGGGAGCACGCGGATCTACCCTTCGAACGGCTGGTCGACGTCCTGAAGCCAGCCAGGGATCTTAGCCGGACACCCTTCTTCCAGATCATGTTCGCCGCTTGGGATGGACCCATCTCGCCCGGGATCCGCGGGGTGGGCGCGGATGGCGGGGAGGCCGCGGGTGGCGGGGAGGCCGCGGGTGGCCCGCCGGGCGCGGATGGAGGGCCCCCCGGCCGGACCGGTTGGCTACCTCTTCTTGTCCATCCCGGCACGGCCAAGCACGACCTGACCCTTACCCCGCGCCGGGCCCAGGGGCCGAACTCGCCGCCCGCGAACGGCTGGACGATCGAGTTGGAGTACGGCCTGGACATCTTCGACCGGGAGACGGTCGCCCGGATGGTTGAGCACTTCCAAACTCTTCTCGCCGACGCCACCCTGCATCCCCAGCGACCTCTGGCGGATCTCAAACTATTGACCGCGGACGAAAGCCGGAAACTTCTTGTCGAGTGGAACGACACGGCGACCGACTTCCCGCGGGACCTTTGCGTGCATGAACTTTACGGCGCCCAGGTGGCCCGAACCCCGGAGGCCGTGGCCGTGGAGTTCGAGGACGAAAGCCTCACCTACCGGGAACTTGATCAGCGCGGAAACCGGCTGGCCAACCGTCTCCGCCGACTCGGAGTGGGTCCGGAGACGTTGGTGGGTCTGGCGGTGGAGCGCTCGCTGGAGATGGTCGTGGGCCTTCTCGGTATTCTGAAAGCCGGAGGGGCCTATGTCCCGCTCGATCCGGCGTATCCCGGGCCGCGTCTTGGGTTCATGATCGAGGAGATTGGGACGCCGGTCATCTTGACCCAGGCTCGGTTCGCCGACGCTCTTCCGGCCGGGTCGGCCCGCCTGGTTTCCCTGGACGCGGACTGGTCGGACATCGCCACCGAGAGTGACGTGGCCCCGGCGGGCGGCGTGGGTCCCGACGATCTGATCTACGTGATGTACACCTCCGGTTCCACGGGGCGACCCAAAGGTGTGGCCGTTACCCACCAGGGTGTCGTCCGCTTGGTCAAGGAGACCGGCTACGCCCGCTTCGGGCCGGACGAGACCTTCCTGCAGCTCTCCAACATGGCCTTCGACGTGGCCACCTTCGAGATCTGGGGCTGTCTTCTCCATGGCGGACGTCTGGTGATCTTTCCCGCCCACACCCCGACCCTGTCGGAACTGGGCCAGGTCCTGCGCGAGCGGGGCGTGACCACCCTCTGGCTCACGGCGGGCCTCTTCCACCTCATGGTCGACGAGAACCTGGCCGGCCTGCGGGGAGTGAGGCAACTCCTTGCCGGCGGCGACGTTCTCTCGGCGCCCCACGTCCGGCGGGTCCTGGCCGAGCGCGGGGACGGCACGCTCATCGATGGCTACGGGCCGACCGAGGCCACCACCTTTGCCAGTTGTCACCCCATGACGAAGGATTCGATCGTGGGAGCGAGTGTCCCCATAGGCCGGCCGATCGCCAACACCACCCTCTACGTTCTGGACGGCTACGGTAACCCGACTCCCATCGGAGTGCCCGGAGAGCTATGCATTGGGGGGGTCGGTCTGGCCAGGGGCTACTGGAAGCGCCCCGACCTCACCGCTGAGACGTTCGTTCCGGATGCGTTCGGAAGCGGGCCCGGGGCCCGCCTCTACCGCACCGGCGACCTGGCGTGCTTTCTGCCCGACGGCAACATCGAGTTTCTCGGGCGTCTGGATAACCAGGTCAAAGTGCGAGGCTTCCGGGTCGAGCTGGGGGAGATCGAGGCCGTTCTGGGCCAACATCCCGCGCTCCAGACGGCGGTGGTCGTGGCCTGGGACGGCGGCGGCGATGACGGACGCGGCGTAGACGGACGCGGCGGCTTGGCCGGCGACAAGCGCCTCTTGGCTTACGTTGTTCCTATCACCGGGCGCGGCGTGTCGCCCGCCGAGTTGCGGGACTACCTCAGGAACAGGCTCCCCGACTATATGACGCCGGCCGACTTCGTTGTCCTGGATCGGCTTCCGCTGTCGCCGTCGGGCAAGGTCGACCGTCGAAACCTGCCCAGGCCGAGCCTGGCGGGACCGGAAGCGGTGGGACGCGGTCACGGATGGACGCCCTTCGAGGATGTGCTGGGGGCCATCTGGACCCAGGTCCTTGGCCGCGCTCCGGCGGCGACGGACAGCTTTTTCGAGGCGGGCGGGAACTCGCTCCTGGCCACCCGTCTCGTCTCGAGGGTGCGTTCGCTTCTCGGCGTCGAGCTTCCGCTCCAGGCCGTCTTCGAGACACCGACCCTGGCCGGACTGGCCGGGGTCATCGAAAACGCCCGCCGGGCCGGGCCCGGGCCTGGCCTTCCTCCGTTGGTGGCCGTGGATCGTGGCCACGATCTTCCCCTGTCCTTCGCCCAGCGGCGGCTCTGGTTCTGGGACCGCTACGAGCCGGGCAGCCCGCTCTACAACCTGCCCTTCGTTTTCCGCCTGGAGGGTCTTCTCGATCCGGAAGTTCTTGGTCGGGTCCTGACCGAGATCGTCGACAGGCACGAGGTTCTCCGGACCACGTTCCGCGACACTCCCAATGGTCCGGTGCAGGTCATCGCTCCCGGGCGGGGAGGGGTGGGGGAGGGGTTACCCCTCCCGGTGGTGGATCTCAGCTCCCTGCCGCCGGATGCCCGCATCGTCCGCCTCGACGCTCTCATCTTGGAGGAGGCCCTCAGGACCTTTGACCTTGGCCGGGGGCCGCTGGTCCGGGCGACTCTCGTTGGCCTGGGCCCAGAGGGGCACATCCTTCTCCTTAGCCTCCACCACATTGTCTTCGACGGTTGGTCCCTCGGCGTTCTCTCCGACGAACTGGCCGCGCTCTACGAGGCTTTCTCCTCCGGCCGACCGTCGCCCCTGCCCGAGCTTCGGCTTCAGTACGCCGACTTCGCCGTCTGGCAGAGGAAATGGTTGTCGGGCGAGGTCTTGGAGCGGGGACTGGCCTACTGGCGGCGGCAACTGGCCGACCTCCCGGTTCCGGACCTTCCGACCGATCGCCCGCGGCCGCGAGTCCAGAGCTTCCGCGGCCGGACCCTCAGGTTCACTCTTCCTCGGGACCTGACCGAGGAACTCCGCGACCTTGGCTCGCGGCACGGGGCGACCCTCTTCATGACCCTCTTGGCGGGCTTCCAGACCCTCCTCCACCGCCTCTCGGGACAGGATGACATCGCCGTCGGCTCGCCGATCGCCAACCGGACCCTGGGGGGCGTCGAGGGCCTCATCGGTTTCTTTGTCAACACTCTGGTCCTGCGGACGGATCTCTCCGGCCAACCGACCTTCGCCGAACTGATCGGGCGGGTGCGTCAGACCACCGTGGGGGCCTACGTCCATCAGGACTTGCCCTTCGAGCAGCTCGTGGAGGAAGTGCGGCCGGCGCGCGATCCGGGCCGGTCGCCTCTCTTCCAGGTCATGTTCGCCTTGCAGAACGCTCCGGCCGGAACAGTGGAACCACCCGTCCTCAAGGTGTCCGTGCGGGAGACCCCGACGGACACGGCCAAGTTTGACCTGACCCTGCAACTGTGGGAGACCGGATCCGGTCTTGACGGCGAATTGGAGTACGCCACCGATCTCTACGAGGAGGCCACGGCCGGGAGGCTGGTGGGTCATTTCGAGACTCTTCTCCGCGGCGCGGTGGCCGATCCCGGTCGACGCCTGGGCGATCTGCCCCTTCTCACCCCGGAGCAAAGACGGCGGGCTCTGGTCGAATGGAACGCCACGGAGACGGCCTACCCTCGGGAGGCCACCGTCCACCAGCTCTTCGCCGAGCGAGCCGGGGCCACGCCCGAGGCCGTGGCCGTGGAGTCCGGCAGCGGAAACCTCACCTACCGGGAACTCGATTGGCGCTCGGATCGGCTGGCCGCCTACCTGCGGCGACTGGGCGTGGGGTCGGAGACACTGGTGGGGGTGGCCGTGGAGCGCTCTCCGGAGATGGTCGTCGGCCTCCTGGGCGTCCTCAAGTCCGGGGGCGCCTACGTGCCCCTCGACCCGACCTATCCCCGGGAACGGCTGGCTTTCATGGTCGCGGACACCCGGGCGCCGGTTATCCTGACTCTCGATCACCTGGCCGCATCCTTGCCGGAGACCGGGGCCACGATCATCAGGCTCGACAGTGATTGGCCACTCATCGCCGGGACGAACCCGGAGGAACCGGCCGCCGGTACCGCCGTGTCGCCCGACGGTCTGGCCTACGTGATCTACACCTCCGGTTCGACCGGCAGGCCCAAGGGCGTGGCCGTGACTCACCGCAACATTGTCCGGCTGGTCAAGGAGACCAACTACGCCCGCTTCGGACCGGAGGAGGTCTTCCTGCACTTAGCCCCGCTGGCCTTCGACGCCTCGACCTTCGAGATCTGGGGTCCGCTCCTCGGCGGCGGCCGGTTAGTGGTCTTTCCACCCGAGCGGCCGAGCCTGGAGGAACTCGGGCGAGCCCTCACCCGGCACAAGGTGACCACGCTCTTTCTGACCACGGCCCTGTTCAATCTTCTGGTGGACGAGAGGCTGGAGGACCTGGGTAAAGTCTCGCAGCTCCTGGCCGGCGGTGAAGTCATGTCCGTGACCCACGTCCGGCGGGTGGCCGACGGCCGGCCCGGCTGCGTCATGAGCGCCGTCTACGGGCCGACCGAGGCGACGACCTTCGCTTCCCACTGCCCGATGGGCGGGAGGGGCGAGGCGACCTCGGTGCCCATCGGCCGGCCCATCGCCAACACAACCCTCTACGTCCTCGACCGCAACCTCACCCCCGTGCCGGAGGGGGTGGCCGGGGAGATCTACGTCGGCGGCGACGGGGTGGCCAGGGGTTACTATAACCAGCCGGTCCTCACGGCCGACAAGTTCGTGCCCGACCCATTGGGCGCCCGTCCCGGGGCCCGACTCTACCGGACCGGAGACCTCGGGTGCTACCTGCCCGGCGGGGACGTCAACTTTCTGGGGCGCGTCGATAACCAGGTCAAGATCCGGGGCTTCCGTATTGAGCCGGAGGAAGTCGAGACCGTTCTCGGCCAACATCCCGCGGTGAGAGAGGCCGTGGTCCTCGTCCGGGAGGACCCGCTCGGGGAGCGGCGGCTGGTGGCTTACGTCGCGTCGGGCGGCGCTACGCCAACCTTCATCACCGAACTCCGCTCGTTCCTGCGCGAGCGTTTGCCCGACTACATGGTTCCAGCGGCCATCGTTGTCTTGGAGAGGTTCCCCCTCGGTCCCAGCGGCAAGGTCGACCGCGGGGCCCTGCCGGCGCCGGAGTTGGGGGAACCCGTGGAGGGGGGGAGTTTCCTCGCCCCTACGGGACCGGTGGAGGAGGGCCTGGCCCGCATCTGGGGCGAACTCCTCGGCCTGGAAAGGATCAGCGCCGCGGCCGATTTCTTCGAGTTGGGCGGCCACTCGCTCCTGGCCACGCGAGCCGTGTCCCGTGTGCGAGAAACGTTTGGCGTGGAATTGTCGCTGCGCACCCTCTTCGAGGCCCCGACCCTGAGCGGGCTCGCCGCCAGGATTGCCGCCGCCTTGCCGACCCCGGTCACGCCGGCCCCGGTCACGCCGGCCTCGGTCACGCCGGCCTCTCTCGCCCCCGGACCGCCCATCGTGGCCCGCGACAGACGGGGTCCTTCGCCGTTATCCTACGCCCAGCAGAGACTGTGGTTTCTGGATCAACTGGCGCCCGGCGGCCCGCTCTACAACGTTCCGGTGGCCATGCGCCTGGAGGGTCGCCTGGAGGCGAGGGTTCTGGAGCGAAGTCTGGCCGAGATCGTCCGCCGCCACGAGACCTTGCGAACCACGTTTGCCGAGGAGGATGGAAGCCCCGTCCAGATCATCTCGCCGGACGCGGGCTTCACTCTGACCTCGGTCGACCTCTCGGACCAGCCTCGGACCTCGCGGGAGCGGGCCCTGGCCGAACTGGCCTCGACCGAGGCTCTTCGTCCGTTTGCCCTGGACGAGGGCCCTCTCCTGCGGGTCACCCTCGTGGAGCTCGACCGCGAGGAACAGGCCCTGCTCCTCATGGTTCATCACATTGCCGCCGACGGCTGGGCCCTGGAGATTCTTTTCGGCGAGTTGGCCGCCCTCTACGAGGCCTTTGGGGCCGACCGGCCCTCACCCCTGCCCGGGCTCCGGGTCCAATACGCCGACTTCGCTCTTTGGCAACGCGAGTGGGTTCAGGCCGGCGCCCTTCGGGATCAGTTGGCCTACTGGCGCGGGCAACTCGGTCTTCCTCTACCCACCTTGGATCTGCCGTTTGCGCGTCCTCGCCCGGCGGCCGTGGCCTACCGGGGTCGGAAGACGTCTCGCCTTCTCGGCCGGGAAGTGGTCGACGATCTCAGGACCCTCGGCCGGCGCGAGGGCCTGACCCTGTTCATGATCCTGCTGGCCGCCTTTGTGACCCTGCTCTACAGGGTCACCGGTCAAAAGGACATCGTCGTCGGCACGTCGGTGGCCAACCGGACCCGGTTGGAGGTGGAGGGGCTGATCGGCTGCTTTGTCAACACTCTGCCCCTGCGGACGGACCTATCCGGCAACCCGACCTTCGGCGAACTGCTGGACCGGGTTCGCGAGGTGACCCTGGCCGCCTTCACCCATCAGGACGTGCCCTTTGATCTCCTGGTGGACGCGCTCCAGTTGCCGCGTGACCCGAGCCGTCCGCCGCTTGTCGCCGTTCTTTTCGACCTCCACGAGAGTCCGCTCTGTCCTGCTGTCCTGGGGCGGGCCCGGGTGACACCTCTGGAGGTGGACGCGGGCGTGTCCAAGTTTGACTTCAACATCGAGGCCACGGCCGGGCCCGGCGGTCTTGACCTGGCCCTCTACTACCGGCGGGACCTCTACGAACCGAGAGCCATGGAGGGCTTCCTGGACCAGTATCATCACCTGCTGACCGCCGTGGCCGCCGACGCCGGGCGGCGTCTGGAGGCCCTGCCCCTGGGGACGGAACAGGGCCAGTTGTCGCCCGACACGCTGGATGAACTCTTCGCCGAGGAACGGGGGACCTAGGATGAACTATCTGTCGCGGGAGAACGTCGAGGAGGTTCTTGGCCTCTCGCCCCTCCAGGAGAACCTGCTCTCCGGCGAGGCGGAAGGACCCCGCCCGATCATCCAAGCCTACCGCTATCTTGAGAGGCCGCTCGATCCCCAGCGGCTTCAGGCGGCCCTGGATCACGTCGTGGCCTCTCATCCGGCCCTGAGGACCATCTTCCGGCCCCTGCGCGGTCGCCTGGTCCAGGTTGTGCTGCGGACCCGGCCCGTGCCCCTCTCGACCGGTCCCGACCTCGTCCCGGATACGGATCCGTTCGACCCGGCCGTGGGTCCCCTGCTGCGCGCGTCCCGCGTCGGGGAAAGGGGACGGGACACCGGTCTTGCTCTGGCCTGTCACGAGGCCGCCCTCGACGAGCGGAGCCTGGTCTTTGTCCTGGGCGACCTGCTCGACACCGAGGCGGCCCTCTCGCGGGGGGAAGCTCCGCCTCGCCTCGACCGCCGGCCGTTCCGGGACTACCTGGGCTGGCTTGGCGGGCAGGATTGGTCGCCGGCCAAGGAGTTTTGGGCCTCTCATCTTGAAGGGGTATCTAACCCCACGCCACCGCCCTACGACCACAGGCCGAGCGGCGGTCACGCCGGCCCGCGGCGGGTGAGCCGGGCGGTAGGCCTGCCGGGAAACCTCCCGGCGGCCCTCGCCGGCTTGGCCGGACGGCACGGAGTGAGCCTGGAAGCCGTGGCCCTCGCGGCCTGGGCCATCTATCTCGGCCTGGTCAACGGCGAGGAAGACGTGGTCTTCGGTCTGGAGAGCCAGGGGCGTCCGCTCGCCCTGGCCGGGGCCGAGGAGATGCTTGGACGGTTCGACAACACCCTGCCGGTGCGCGTGGCCGTAAGCGGCCACCTCGCCCTGGGGGACTTTCTGCGAGACCTCGAGCGGCAGCGCCTGAGCCTGGCCCGCTTCGCCTACACGCCTCTGGCGGAGGCCTTGAGTCACGGCCAGGCGCCACCGGATTTCGACCTGGGGAGCCGTGTGGTTGTGCGGCCAGGCCAGGCCGACACCGTGAGGGCCCAGGCCGGGTCCGCGTCTTCCTGCACGGCCGCCCTGCGAACCGGACCGCATCCG
>Ga0315289_10014468_pt1 | contig 11013 bp, 12 predicted proteins | sample YL17G11_40_MG_FD_203452 | JGI IMG/M metagenome (GOLD analysis project Ga0315289, IMG submission 203452) | Sediment microbial communities from Yellowstone Lake, YNP, Wyoming, USA - YL17G11_40 | ecosystem: Environmental > Aquatic > Freshwater > Lake > Sediment | place: USA: Wyoming | collected...
ATTTCATGATTTGCCCTCGCTTTCTTTGTCTTTAATTTACTCACTTAATCTTTTTGTCTGTAAATTAACTCCGAAGCCTACTGCAAAAATATCGTAGAGATTTTTGCAGTTAAATTTTGCCGTGCAAAATTTAAGGCGAGGAGTAAGGTTGCTATTCAAGTATCGTATAGGCCCTTTCGTGATGCTGGGTAAGATCAAGCCCCATGGCTTCTTCTTTTTCATCTACCCGCACGCCAATAATTAAATCGACTACCTTATAAATTATCATAGTGGCTACAAAGGAATAGATAAGCGTAGCGCCCACTGCAGTAAGCTGGACTAAAAATTGTTTTGGGTTACCAAAGAATAATCCGTCTGCGCCGCTTGAGTTTACTGCTTTGGAAGCAAATAAACCTGTGGCTAGAGCACCCCAGATACCGCCAATACAATGCACTCCAAATGCGTCTAAGGCATCGTCATAGCCCATCTTAGGCTTAACGATACTAACGGCGATAAAAGAAAATATACTCACAAATATCCCAATGATTATCGCCGGGATTACGCTCACAAAACCCGCGGCAGGCGTAATCGCAACCAAACCCGCTACAGCACCGCTACAGACGCCGAAGATTGTCGGCTTGCCGTTACGTATCCACTCAATCACTGCCCAGCTTAAACCGGCGCTGGCTGCCGCAGTATTAGTTACTACAAAGGCGTTTACTGCCAACCCATTTGCTGCCAGGGCACTGCCCGCATTGAATCCAAACCATCCAAACCAAAGAAGAGCTGTCCCTAAAACTACGAACGGCATATTATGCGGAGCAGGTATATTTTTCTCCACGTTCTTCCTCTTTCCGATGATTAAGGCAGTAGCCAAGGCAGCGATACCGGCATTGATATGGACTACGGTTCCTCCGGCAAAATCAAGGACGCCCAGGTTTTTTAACCATCCTCCTACTCCCCATACCCAGTGACAGACCGGCCCATAAACAAAGGTTGCCCAAAGCAATATAAAAACCAAAAAGGCAGAAAATTTCATTCTCTCAGCAAAAGCGCCCAGAATCAACGCAGGAGTGATTATTGCAAACATCGCCTGAAAAATCATAAATGCCTGATGAGGTATAGTTGCGGCATAATCCGCGTAAGGCTCTAATCCCACGCCATTTAAACCAAGCCATTTAAACCCGCCCCAAAAACCTTCACTGGGAGCAAAAGAAATACTGTAACCGTATAAAACCCACTGCACACTTAATAAACACAACACAATGAAACACTGCATCAGAATACTAAGCACATTCTTTTTGCGTACCATCCCTCCATAAAAGAAAGCCAGCCCAGGTGTCATCAGCATCACCAAGGCCGAAGAGATCAAAACCCACGCTGTATCACCCGCGTTAATCATTTTGAATTCCTCCTTTTAATTCGGGCATACAATTTACGTCTACTTCGTTCCATAAATTGTGCCCTCATTAAAAAAGGCGCCTTTCTATCCATCTCTGGATTCCTGTCTACCGACAGGTAGAAAAGACGCCTGCGTCTTAAATGAGGACATAACTTATGGAGTCTGTAGGACGACATAAGTTATCTGTCCGAATTTATCCCGCACCTTTTATTTATTCATGTATTTAATTCTAAAAATGAATATTAAAAAGGTACGGGATTTTTCTCACTTATAATTTATGTTCGCTCTCGCTCCATAAATTATGTGCTCAAAAAACAGGCGTCCTTTATGAGAACGCCTCTGTGTCATTACACTCCAATGTGTTTGAAAAACCTTTCACTAATACAAGTAAAAAATCTTAATTTTTGGTAACGGGCTTTTAAAGAAAATCTACGTATTTACGGCTCTTCTCTCTAATTTTACCTTTTAATTTTACTACTCTCACGTGTGAAATTCCCAATCTACTTCCGATTTCTCTAGTCGTTAATCCTTCTAAAGCAAGACAAAACACTTCTTTCTCTCTTTTAGTCAGACCGTTATTATTAATTTGTTCAATTAGCATTTTACAATGAATAACTTCAAAGCACGACTCTGAATCTTTTAAAGACAAAACGTTATCTAGATCAAAATCTTCACCTTCTTTGTTGGTCAGTTTTTCTAAGCTTATCAAGTTAGTCTTATCGTAATTTTTACGTATATAATTCTTAAGATGAAAATAGCAACCCTGTAGCATGTAACTGTCTGTCTTATCCCTCAATTTCCCTTCTTTAAAATCCAGCCAAAGATGTATTAATGCTTCCTGATATAGGTCTTCATTATTGAAAAAGGAAAAGTGGCCATTGAGTTTATAGGTTATCCTTTTTAAGGTAGGTGATATTCTTTTGATAAGCTCCCCAAAATGCATTTTAACCCCTCTAAAAGTAAAAGGCGCCCTTAATCCCCTCATTGGATAAAAGACGCCTTAGTCTAATAATCAAAACTAACTTCTCTAATAACTAACTAATAGACATCACTGTCTTATTATTTAGACCTTTTTGCATTTTGCTGTTTTCTCCTGGTCTTCTTTAAATAGCGGCTCGCGGTCTTGGAATTCTTCGCATTGCAAAACAGGAAACCTTCTCGGAAAACTACAGTCCTTATCATTTACACATGTTTGGCATAATCCTTTCTTTTCCATGGATTACCTCCCTACTGCTACTTTGACCCTTCTGTGATTAGAATTATTTTCTACCTTAACAGTGCTTCTTCCATTCAGAATTGCCTCAGCCTCCTTACGATAGGCATCCATAACATAAGGTATACCTGAGACTTTCGCAGCCTCTTCAGTTAAACACATAAGGTCATTGCGAGAAATTGTGCTTAACCTGAAGTTTCTGCTTCCTGCCATCAGCTGCTGCAGGCCGACTTTGAGTTTCTGGACAAAAGAATATACCCCTACAGCACCCGAGGGAATATCTTTCATATCGTTGCCGTACTTTTCAGCTAGTTCCTCGTAACAAACAAAAATTTCTTTTTCTGTTTTACCAAACTCTGATACAGTAACAGGAAGGCTTCCTTCTTTAATCCATTTAGCAATATTTTTGCCTACCATTCCCGGAATCATCAGTGCTCGCCCCATACATACTGCCTTAACATATGGTGCACCCATAGCTATTACTTTAAAAATATGGTCTTCACCAGAAAAACCTCCGGCTATTGCTATATCTGGAAGACGTATACCTTTTTTGGTTAATTTTTGACAGAATTCATAAGCAAGTGCCTCTAGGTAGAATGTAGGTATACCCCATTCTTCCATCATTTTCCAAGGACTCATCCCTGTGCCACCCGGAGCACCGTCTATGGTAAGGAGGTCAATATGCGCCATTGCCGAATATCTAATCGCCATAGCCAGTTCGCGCATGGAGTAAGCGCCAGTTTTTAAAGTAATGCGCTTAAACCCGAGTTCTCTTAAGCGTTCTACTTCGGCTAAAAACGCCTCTTCTGAGACAAAACCCAATCGTGAATGGCGTTCAAACTCCTTTACTGCACCGTCTTTAAAAGCCTTCTTAACCGCCTCTAAAGAAGGATCTGGCGTAACTATATATCCGCGTTTTTTAAGCTCAAGCGCCCTTTCTAAGCTTCTTACCTTTATCTCTCCACCAATGCACTTGGCTCCTTGGCCCCATTTCAGCTCTATAGCCTCAAGATTATGTTTCTTTCTCACATATTCAGCCACGCCTAAACGCGTATCCTCAACATTCATTTGCACCAATATTTCACCATAGCCATCATGAAATCTCTTATAAATTTCTATACGCCGGTCCATATCCGGTGAGCTCTTAATTTTGCCCTTACTATCAAGCTCTAAGCCTGGGTCAATACCGCAGACATTTTCTCCGCAAATAAGAGTAATGCCCGATATAGCAGCCCCCACAGCAAAATGCTCCCAATTTTTTCGGGCAATTTCTGTCGAACCCAAAGCGCCAGTAAAAACAGGAACCTTCATTTTTACTTTAGAATCCCAACCATACTCAGTCTCGGTATTTACATCAGGAAATTTTGTATTATCCGGATTGCCTTCGGCTCCATCGGGCAGTCCCTTCGCACCTAAAGCGTATCCTTGAATATTAAGGTGAGAATAATCTACCGGATAATTTTTATCTCCACCAGCAGTAATCTCACCAAAGACACCAGGATAAATTACTTCACGGCTTCTAAATGAAGCTTTAAAAACCTCACAATTACCCTTGCACCCATCAACACAGCGAGAACAAATACCCGAACCTGGTACTACATTTTTGGAGCGGTTAAACGTCCCGGTTGCATCATTTGCGTTTGGCCTTTGCAGATTCATTTTTCTTTCCTCCTCCTTTGGTTATGCTCATACTCTTAATGCCCCCAATGGCAATCTTTAAGGTACTTTGGCCTTATGAGCATACGGCCTTTTCACCTCTGTTATCTTTCTCATATCCGATGCCAAAATAATTGCCTCGGCAATCTCACGCATGGTTTTACGGCTATCCATACTGTATTTTCGAATCTTCAAATATGCCTCTTCCTCCGTCAAGCCTTCCTCTTTCATAAGGATTCCTTTGGCACGCTCAATTCTCTTGCGTATTTCTAATTCTTCCTGAATTACCTTGCTTTTTACAATAAGCTCTGCGTTTTCAATAGCCACCGCTGCTTGATTGGCTACAGAGGTTAAAATATTAATCTCTGTTTCCGTAAAATCGTGCGGCTTGGAAGTATAACAATTAATCACTCCTATAACCTTTCCTTTCGCTGCTAAGGGGACGCATAAAAGTGAACATAGATCCTCTTTCTTAGCAATGTCTTTATGTTTATACTCCTTCTCCTTAGTGACATCTTTTATCGCTATAGGCTTATTTTCTTTGACTACCTTTCCGGCTATCCCTTCTCCGAGCTTTAAAGGGGGCTTCTTGTTATACTCCTCGCTCACACTCTGTGTCGCCCTAATCACAAGCTCGTTCTTCTGTTCATCAATAAGCATTAACGAACAGATATTTGAACCCATCATCTCTGCAGTTACGGTAACTATTAGGCGAAGGATATCTTCTAAATAAATATCAGAAGCTATGGCTTTACTTATTTTAGTTAAGGCATTTATCTGCTCTTCATAAGACATATTCTGCATAATAAATTACTCCTTTTGCATATTTAATAGGCAGAGCAGGAAAAATAAAAAGGCGTTCTCCCTCCCAATCTGGATATTGAAGAACGCCTTCGTCCTAAAAATAAAAAACGTCCTAATTAGCAGACCTTGCTAAAAAGGACGTCATTATCCGGTTTTTCTAACTTTGAAAGAAAAGGGCTACAAAATAAAAAGCGCCCTTTCGGACGCCTCTGTGCCTTTTCTTTAAGCACTGACCTTGTGCTTCAAAAAAAGTATACCACAAAATTAAAATTTGTCAAGTCTTTTATGAGCAATGAGGCTGGAGTTTATTTCTGCTTATTATATTTTATCTCTTTAGCCAGGATTACAGCCTCGGCTATCTCACGCATGGATTTGCGAGAATCCATACTCTGTTTCTGAATCAACCTATACGCCTCAGTAGGTAAAATATTAAGGTCTTGGCAAAGGATATCCTTTGCCCGCTCAATAACTTTACGGCTAGTTAACGCCTCTTCTGCGCTACGGGCCCTTAAATCCAGTTCTGCATTTTCAATGGCTAATGCTGCCTGGTTAGCCAAAGTAGTAAGTATATCCAATTCAGTCTTACTGAACGTGTGCCTCTTGGAGGTGTAGCAATTAAGTACGCCTATTACTCTACCCTTTGTAGCTAAAGGAACGCTGGCCAAAGAACAGAGCCCCTCTTTTTCTGCAATCTCTCTGTTTTTATACCGCTTGTCCTCCTTGACGTCTAAAACACAGATGATTTTATTCTCTTTGGCTACGGTTCCCGAAATCCCTTCTCCTAGTTTTATATTTGGTTTTTTATTGTAGTCTTCAGAAACTGATTGCGTGGCCTTAATCACCAGTTCTTTCTTATCCGGGTCAAGGAGCATCAGGGAAGAAATCTTGGAATTCATAATCTCAGCAGTAACATTTACAATCAGACGCAGAAGTTCCTCCAGATACAGACCCGAGGTAATCAGGTTTGCCACCTTGGCCAGCGCCTCGATTTGTTTTAGATAGATTTGATAACCTTTTTTATTCTTTTCTTTGGGCATCTTATAATATAGGCAGGTATCTGTCTATTTCGTATTGGGTAACCTGAGCCTTGTATTCATCCCACTCCAGCTTTTTGTTGCGGATAAAAAATTCAAAAACCTTCTCCCCTAAGCATTCTTTAACCAGCTTACTCTTTTCGGTAATCTTAATTGCCTCAAATAAATCCTCAGGAAGCGATTTTATTCCTGCCCTATCTCTCTGTTCTATGCTCATATGATAGATGTTATCATTTGCGGGTTCGCCTAATTTATAATTCTTTCCAACCCCTTCTAAGCCCGCAGCCAGCATAACCGAGAATGCCAGATAAGGATTGCAGGCTGGGTCAGGCGAACGATATTCGATACGCGTGGCTTTTTCCTTACCGGGTTTATACATCGGAACACGGATAAGCGCAGAGCGGTTCATTTGTGCCCAGCAGATATAAACCGGGGCCTCATATCCAGGCACCAGGCGTTTATAGGAATTAACCCATTGGCTGGTCACGGAGGTAATCTCCTCGGAGTATTTTAAGAGGCCGGCAATAAACGCCTTGCCAATACTGGAAAGATGATATTTCTCTTTCTTATCAAAGAAGGCATTCTTCTCGCCCTTAAACAACGACTGATGCACATGCATTCCTGAACCATTTATGCCAAACACTGGTTTGGGCATAAAGGTAGCATGTAAACCTTTCTGTTGGGCGATTTCTTTAACTACCAGCCTGTAAGTCATCACATTGTCTGCCATAGTCAGCGCATCAGTGTATCTTAAATCAATTTCATGCTGGCTGGAAGAGACCTCATGATGGCTGTATTCTACAATAATACCTAAATCCTCTAAGGCGCTGACCGTCTCATTTCTTACGCTCTGGGCAACATCTAAGGGCGTTAAATCAAAATATCCGCCCCTGTCTAAGATAATTGTATTTTTAGGATTATTGAAATAAAAATACTCCAGTTCCGGGCCAACGCAATAGGTAAAACCCAACTTTTTCGCTTGAGCAAGATTCTTTTTTAAGACGAACCTCGGGTCAGCCTCAAAGGGCTTGCCATCGGGGCTAAATATATCGCAGAACATCCGCGCCACAGGCTGGTCTTTCGACTCCCAGGGCAATATGGCAAAGGTGTTGGGATCCGGACGTGCAATCATGTCAGACTCTTCGATACGCGCAAAGCCTTCAATTGAAGAACCATCAAAGCCCATGCCGTCCTCTAAGGCGCGGGACAGCTCATTTATAGTGATGGTAAAACCTTTTAAGAATCCCAATACATCGGTAAACCATAATCTGACGTAGCGCACCTTGTGTTTTTTGACTAACTTTAAGATTTCACTCTTGGTTTTTTTAGACACCTCTACCTCCCTCTTAAAAAAATCTCTATCCTGTTTAATGCCTCTTTCAGATTATCAAAACTTGAGGCATAGGATATACGCACATGGTTATTGAATTCCTGACCAAAGGCAGTCCCAGGAACAACCGCTACTTTCTGTTCTTTAAGTAGCCTTTGTGCAAAATCCATAGCCTGCATACCGGAATTCTTTATACAAGCAAAGATATAAAAAGCGCCTTCGGGTTTCCTGCATTCAAGCCCTATACGATTCAGTTCTTCAACTATAAACTCTCTTCTTCTTTTGTATTCGCGTTTCATTTCTTCCACTGATTTTCTACCGCTCTGCAATGCCTCGCATGCTGCCATTTGAGACGTTATCGGCACACACATAATGGTGTACTGATGTATCTTGGTCATGGCAGCGATGATTTCTTTTGGGCCGCAGACAAAACCCACGCGCCAGCCGGTCATCGCATAACTTTTTGAGAACCCGTCGATGTAAACGGTGTTGTTCTTTGCTTGCGGAAGCGTAGCAAAACGGGTATGCTCAAAATCATAAGTTAAATCCCCATAGATTTCATCGGTTATGCAAAGGACTTTATGTTTCAAGAGTACTTTATTGATTTCGCTCAATTCTTTTTTGTTATAGGACACCCCAGTGGGATTTGCAGGGTAATTTAAAATTATTGCCTTGGTCTTCTTATCGATATGTTTCTCTAAAACCTTTTCGGTAAGCTTAAACCCCTGCTGGCTTGTATTTATATAGACCGGTATTCCGCCTGATAATTCCGTCATCGGGCCATAAGAAACATAACTGGGACTGGGGATAAGAATTTTATCGCCCGGGTTTATAATTGCGCGTAAAACCAGATCCACTCCCTCGCTTGCGCCCACGGTAATCAAGATCTCTTCCTCAGAACAATATTCAAGATTATATTTGTTTTCCAGATATCGCGTTATTCCCAATCTTAACTTATAAAGTCCTTTGTTGGAGGTATAAGAGGTAAAACCTTCCTCTAAGGAGAATATGCCTGCCTCGCGTATCTGCCAGGGAGTGACGAAATCAGGCTCGCCTACGCCCAGTGAAATAACATCCTTCATCCCCAGCACTAAATCAAAAAATTGCCGGATTCCGGAGGGCTGCATCTCCTGAACTTTTTTAGAAACAATGTTTTTCATAACTTTAAACTTTTACCTTTTTACTTTTAAGTTAATAAGATATGGCTATCCTTTTATTTTCTTCCCTGTGTTTTAAAATTACCCCGTCCTCTTTATACTTCTTAAGTAAAAAATGCGTAGTTGTCCCCTTCACATTTTCTAACGGTGCTAATTTCTCCGCTATAAAGCGCGAAACAGTATGCAGGTCCTTGCCTTCTACAATCAGAAGCAAATCATAGGTTCCGGAGATAAGATAGCAGCTGGAAACTTCGGGGAATGAATATATGCGTTCTGCGACCTTATCAAAACCCACATCCTTCTGCGGAGTGACATTCACCTCTATCAAAGCCCTGACGCTGGCATCCGTATCCTTAATCAATTCTTTATTAATCACTGCCTTATATTTCAAGAGCACGCCTTCCTTCTCATATTTCTTGATTGACTCTTTTATACTCTGCGGTTTCTTCTTTAGCATCTTGGCTATTTCTTCCGGAGTCATGCGCGCATCTTTCTCTAATATCTCTAATATCTCATCCATCTCTCTCCTCCGTTTATTAGATATAACAAATCTTGGGCCCCTGCCTTTTATGCTCTGACCTCTTTATCATCGCTTTTACTTTATTTACCTTTTCTTTTGAAAGCGCCTGTTTGTTCTTTTTCTCCAGACGCTCTAAGATATCGTCAAGTTCAGCATAAGTAATGCCCATCTCGCCTTCATCAGTCTGGCCCGGCCAAAGACCTGCAGTGGGCGCCTTGGTAATGATGCGGTTGGGTATTTTTAATTCTCTGGCTAATCGCCTTACCTGTCTTTTTAACAAATCGCCTATGGGCAGGATATCTGTCGCTCCATCACCGTGCTTAGTAAAATAACCCACCATAATCTCTGATTTGTTTCCCGTGCCCGAGACCAGATAATTAAGTTTATTGGCAAAATAATAAAGAACCGACATTCTCAGGCGCGGCTTGAGATTACTTTTAGCCAGATTATCTGCCCGAGGTAGAACCTTTATTAGATTATCATAAATCCTGGATAAATCCACTGTCTGTGTTTTAATCCTTAGTTTTTTGGCTACCATCCTGGCATCTTCTAAATCCTGATATTGGCTGTGGCAGGGTAAAATCAAGGCCAAAAGCCTCTTTCTTCCCACTGCTTCTTTAGCCAGACTTGCTACCAGAGCAGAATCCACTCCTCCGGAGAGACCCATCACAATACCTTTTGTCTTTGCCTGTTTTACCTGCTTTTTAATCCAATTTACAATTTTCTTCTTTATCATCTCTTTCTATCTTAAGTTTAAACTGGTATCTTCTTGGATAGCAAATCAATCAAATAACTGGCGGAAAAAGGTTTGGTTATATAATCTTCTGCGCCCAGAGATTTTGCCTGGTGGACACTTTCTTCATCCTCCAGTGCCGTAACCATAATTACTTTTATATTGTTATCAATCTCTTTTATCTTTCGCAGAACATCCAATCCCGAAGTATCCCCCAGCCGCATATCCAAAAGTGCCAAATGCGGCCGTTCTTTTTCTATCAATTCTATTGCCTCAGATTCAGAGGTAGCAGTCAAAACAAGATAATTCTTTTTGCTTAAGAAACTCTTGGTTAACTGGCATATCTCTTCTTCATCATCAATTACTAATATCCTTGTCTTATCCATCCGGGCTCAATACCTAATTTATAAAGTATAGCAAGCAAAAACTGTCAGGTCAAGATCGCGAGGTTGTATTTTTATTTTGATTTTATGGCTAAGACCTTAATCAGGTCAGCTGCATCTTCTATTTTGTCCGTTACCCCTTCCAGATATTCTGCCAGCTGATAGCATAACAGAAGGCTTGTCGGCTCCAGTTTTGCATGTATCATTGCCTCAATCAGAATTTTTTTCTGATCATCCGCTTCATGTTCAAGGCGGTCTACATCTTCGCAATCCGCCAGCGCTTTCTTTAAATCGTTCTTGGCAAGTGCCTGGATTGATTCTCTTAGTTTGGTAATTGAACTTAAGATTAGCCCTGTGGCGCTGGATATATTTTTTGAAATATTTTCCGGGAGTTTCTGTTCAATAAATCCCAGAAGCCTGGCTGCACCGTTTGTCCAGTCAGCGATCCTATCCAAAGATTTAGCAAAATGCATCAAATCTTCCCTGTCAGGAGGAAGCAGAAGGCTCTCGGATAGTTCGCTTACCATTTTTGACCTTAATATATCCGCCTGATGCTCGCTTACCCTGACGTTTTCGATGGCTTGAGTTTTAGCATTTAAATCTCCCTGAATAAATGCGCTAACTGCCTCCGAAAAATACTTAACTGTCTTGTAAGTCTCTTCTACGTGTTTCTTCGCATCCTCCAAGATAGATTGTTCCTCTGCCATGCCTAACCAGCCTAAAATATTACGCATTTCTCTCATCTTAACCTCCTGTTTTTATAAATAACATAATCCCTTTTAGCATGATAAAACTAATAATA
>Ga0315289_10014469_pt1 | contig 11012 bp, 20 predicted proteins | sample YL17G11_40_MG_FD_203452 | JGI IMG/M metagenome (GOLD analysis project Ga0315289, IMG submission 203452) | Sediment microbial communities from Yellowstone Lake, YNP, Wyoming, USA - YL17G11_40 | ecosystem: Environmental > Aquatic > Freshwater > Lake > Sediment | place: USA: Wyoming | collected...
AGTAAATTGGTCGGTGATAAAATTGAAAAGGATGTCGTGTTTCAAAATGGCTTATAACGTTATCGGGCTTGGCGAAGGTGGGCTTGTAGGATGCTCAATTTTAGCAGGATGTGTCTGCCCACTTTTGCCAAACCCGTGTTATAAGAAGTGCGGTTAATTAAACGATAAATTTGATATGGAAACGGAAAGAAAAGAATTATTAAAAATGAGCGAGGGCAAAAAATACAATGTTATTTATGCTGACCCTGCTTGGAGATTTTCGCAAGGCATAAACAGGCGAAAAGATATAAGAGAAAAGTTTGGAACAAATGAGGAATTATCAATACAATATCCTACTATGTCCGATAAAGAAATAATTGAACTGAATGTAGCCGATTATGCTGATGATAATTGTGTTTTGTTTGTATGGACTACTGATGCTCATTTAGAAGTTGCAATAAAAGCAATAAACAATTGGGGGTTCAAATATAAAACAGTTGCTTTTACTTGGAACAAAAAGCGTGGTTTTATGGGCAAATGGACTGTAAAGCAATGTGAAATATGCCTACTTGCTACAAAAGGAACAGCACATAAATTATTGAAATCGTTTAAGGAGAAATCATACTTGGAAGAAAACAAAACAGAACATAGTAAAAAGCCAAACGAATTTAGAAAACGAATTGAACGAATGTTTGGCAATGTTCCAAAACTTGAAATGTTTGCAAGAACAAGAGCAGAAGGATGGGATGCTTGGGGTAACGAAACGGATAAATTTGAAGAAGAAAAAGGAGGGGAAATTTTTAATAATTCTTTTCCTGCACAAAGTTTATTCGGAGATGTATTGTAGCATTTCTTATAACTAATGGCTACACGCAGGTTTATAGCGTATATACCAAGTAGTATAATACCAAGTCGTCCTGTTATTAACAAAAATACAAACTAAATGGAAGCAACAATTAAATTCGACCTCAACGACCCCGATGATACAAGGAATCATCTGCGATGTATCAAAGCATTAGATATGGCGTGTGTCCTATGGGAGATACGGCATATACGTAAGGAACTTGAATGGATGGAGGAGCAAGGACAACTCTCATCAGAGTTAGTGATGAGCAAGATATTCGAGCACTTCGACAACCACAACATTAACATCGAAGAACTAATGTAAAAAAGATGAGCAAGGCAGAGATATACAGCGTCACGATTAGGTGTACCGCAACTCACAAGGTGGAGTGTAACAAGGTGTTCTTGCTGCTGAGAGATTATAATAATATGCTCAAGCGTATCAATGAGATTGTCTATACAGACGAGAATAAAAATGAATGGTCACTAATTAAAATAGAAAAACTATGAATCAAAATCTAACAACAATTAAGGTAGGTGTATCCCGTGAAACGATGGAGAACATCTTCATAACGGCACTCGAAGGAGGCTGTAACTATTGGTATTACCTTTCAAAGGAAGCCGTATTAAGAGTACGCAGTGCAGTACCTAAATCAGAGGAGGAGTGCTTGAGTGTAGCTATCTTCAAAGCCGTGTATGACCACGACATAGAAGTGCCTATCAACGACATCGAGAATCCGTCAGAGGTACTTGGTGTGTTAAACAAATCAGAGATGCCACTACGAATACATAAGATGATTCAGGATGGGCACGGTGATGCTATCTTCAGCGAGATTCGTGAAGAGGGCGATGCTGAAACAAGCGACATCATCTTTCAATATTTAGTAATGAACGAAATAGTATTCGGATAACTATGACACTAAAATTTAACTACGAACTGCTGTTCTCATTTTTAAAATGCAGACGCATCAATGGTATGCCATCTAAGATTGACATCCTTTGCTCAATAAATAAAACACAAACACGCTCGTTCATCCCTGATGGATGGGAGTGGAAATAAATCATAAATAAACTTGGAATTGACTACAATTACAACTATATTTGCAAAACAAATCAATAAAATGAAAAAAGAACTATTCAAATCAATCTTATCTCAGATACTAAAGAAGTATGGGATATCAAAAGAAGAGCTGTACGAGCAAACAAAGATGCCTGACATTGTAAATGTACGATACTTATTATTCTATGTATGTGTAATGAAAGGTATATCAACATCACGATTACAGATACTCTTAAAAGAAGATGGATTTGCTATGACTATACCTACCATCGCAAAAGGCGTTAAGGTAATGGAGAAGCGCATCCTCGAAGACTCAGACTATTCAGTAATCATATCATCAATTAACACAAATCAATAATTATTATGGAAAAACAATCAGTATTCGCTACGCTATCGACTATTAGCGTGAAAGACAAAATCGAACGCAAGGGTAACTTAGACTACCTATCGTGGGCTAACGCTTGGTCTATGTTAAAGACCAACTACCCCGACACGCAACGTATGGTGTATGAATCACCATTCACAGGACTCAACTACTTTACCGATGGCACTACTGCCTATGTAAAGGTTGGCATCCTTGTCAACGGATGGGAGCACATCGACTACCTGCCTATTATGGACTTTCGTAACAACGCTATACCATTAGCAAAGATTACGAGTATGGATGTCAACAAGGCTATTCAGCGTTCAACAGCTAAGGCTATTGCGATGCACGGACTTGGCTTATCATTGTGGACGGGTGAAGATATCCCTGAGCCAACAACTACTGCTCCTGAAGTTACTGCTAAGTCAGAGTTAATAGAATTAACAAAGGACACTGAAGATTGGAGCAGAGTATCGGGATATGTAGCTGCTAACAAGGATAAGAAGTTTGCTGATTTAGTTGAGCAGATTAGTCGTAAGTTCATCCTCAAGGCAAATGTTCAGAAGGAATTAGAAAAGATGCACAAAAAATGAGCAGCATCATCAACGAACTAAGAGATGACAAGAATTACTATGGGAGCTTGGGCAAGTCTTACTTGTCCAACTCCGACATAGGAATCTTGTTAACAAATCCAAGAGCGTTCAGGAACGAGCGTGAGGAGACAAAAGCGTTTGCTGAAGGAAGACTCTTTCATCAGTTAATGTTAGAGCCTGACAAGGTTAAAGACTTTCCATTGGTAGATGTATCGACAAGGAATACTAAAGAGTACAAGAACTACTGCGATGAACATAATCTTGACTTTGTAATGCTAAAGAAAGAGGTCGATGAGATTCATCATTTAGTAGGGGTTATGAAAGGTAACATCAATTTCTTTATTGATATTTACAGCGAGGGAAATCTTTTTGAAGAGCCGATGGTCGGAGAGATTAAAGGTATGACGTGGAAAGGCAAGGCGGACATCGTTACGAAGGATTGTATCATTGACTTAAAGACTACGAGTGATATCAATAAGTTCAAGAGGAGCGCAAGGCTTTACCACTACGACTCTCAGTGTTATATCTATCAGCAGCTATTCGGAAAGCCCTTAGTATTCTACGTGATTGACAAGGACACTAATCAGCTCGGTGTCTTCAGACCAACAGAGCAGTTCATCAAGGGTGGCGAGGCAAAGGTTGAGAAAGCCATTGAGATTTACAAGAAGTATTTTTCAGAGGATAGCACCGATGAGATATCAAACCACTACATAGACGAAACGCTCGACTGATGAACAACGGAACGATTGAGAAAGACCGCAACAATGAGTATGTTGTTTCTTATGAATACATAGAGGATGGCAAATACAAGTGCGAGGAGTATAGTTTACATCCTCAGTACCGATACTACAACGGGTTTTTTATGGGACAGCAAGTTAATTTTATTCAGGCTACGGAATGTAACCGACACTACCCCGAATATTGTGAGTGTATGACTAAAAAGGTATATGCTGTCATAATCCACGATAAAAAAAAGAATTGGATTAAAAGAATACTATCTAAATTTAAAAGACGATGACACTAAACAACGCTATTGATGTACTAAACAAGTACAGCAGGTGGAGGAAAGGAACTTATGTTCACGCTCCATCACCACAAGAGTTCGGCATAGCCATAGATATTGTGTTGGAACGATTGACAGTCAAGAAGGAAAAAAGTAGAAAAAGGGAGGCTATCAAATGAGATTCTTTATTATCTTAGCAATCCTTTTCAACTTATATATGTTTTGGGATACAATCAAATCAATCAGAAAAACAATCAAGCAAAATGGAAAGTATCGAAAACCCTAAGCACTACGGAGGTAAAGAAAATAACTACGAAGCCATCAAGGTAATTGATGCTTGGGAAGTTGATTTCTATTTAGGCAACGTACTCAAGTATATCTGTCGGGCAGGTAAGAAGACCGGGCAGTTGGAGGACTTGAAGAAAGCACAATGGTATCTAAACCAAAAGATACAAAAGATGGAACAGCGTAAGGTAACTTATGGCGAGACGCATCGAATCACAGAAGGATTTGACTTATATTAATTTAAAAAAAAAGAAAATGAAAAAACAATTATTAATTCTTGGGGCATTAGTATTCTCTATATCAATTATAGGATGGATATTCTACAAGAAGTCACACACCACCCTTATTGTCAATGATAGCACAATAATGGAGATAGAATATAAAGAAGCCATAAAGAAAAATAAAAATGTTCAGGCTGAAAAAGATTCTATTATTAACAGATTAAACGATTCAATCATTGTGTTAAACGCAATGGTCGATACTAAAAACACACAGATTCAAACTTTAAAAAACAAAAGAAATGAAAAAACTAATAACATTAGCAAGTTTAGCACTATTGACCTTACCAAGTTTCTCTCAAACTTCTACAAAGATTCAGTCAAGTGATTCAGTTACCTATCGTGGCGTAACGAAGGAGCAGTTGATGAAGGACAGCTTGGTAGCTATACCTAAGACCATCGCTATATGGATGGCTCAGGATGTAGAGAGGGCACGTTCGTATGAGCAGGAGATTCTAATGATGACCGGAGTATTGGACACTAAAGAAAGTATTATCACCAAGCAGGATACATTGATTCAAACGTATAAGGCAAAGGTTAATTCGTATGTTAATTTAGTTGGTAATTGTCAGGAGCTTAATCAGCAATACGAGAACGATATCTATAAGTTAAAGAAGGATGTCATTAAGCAATCTGAACGCAAGAAGTTTTGGATGGTATTAGCTATTATCCTTCCTCCTTTAGTTGGAACGATGGTTCACTTGGATTGGAAGTACGGACATTAATAAACATACCATCTGTTTTGTTCAGGTATGGGGACAGGCAGATGGTTTAAATAGACCATACCAAAACTAAAAACACTCAATTATTATGGCAGAAGACAAAATCTTTGCTGACGGTTTCTCTTTTAAAAGACAAGAGAACGCACCCGACTTCGTTGTCGGAAGACTTTCGATGAAAGTAGAAGATGCAATCGCATTTATGAAACAACACACTAAAGCAGGTTGGATTAATCTCAACATCAAGACTGCACGTAGTGGAAACTATTATGTAGAGTTAGACACCTATGAACCGAAGGGTGGTGGCACGACAAGTAAGCCAATTACAAAAGAGAGTGATGAAGATGTTCCTTTCTAAAAAATTGTTAGTTTTTTGTTAATTGTTTATTGGGGGTGTAACAGCCCCCTTTTTTACCCGCCACAAATGTCGTTTTTAAGTTTTCTCTACTCTCTCTCTATTTATTATTATTATTATTATTATTATTATTATTTCATTTTAAATTTAAAATTGACATAATCGACATTAGTATTATAAATCAATAAGTTACACAAAAAAAATCGTACACAAATCGACATTAATATGACATATACCGTCACAATCTTTCAAAACATCAAAGATACGGCTACTCCGTTCTTTAGAGATGTGTTCACAATCCTTAATCGTATCAAAGATGGAAGCTCTAAGGAGTTGGTTAAAGAGATTAGAACGACCTCAGGTAAGACTGAGCGTAATGAATTAAAGAAGAACCTACCTGCAATATGTTTCTCAGGTAAGTTCAACAAACGCAACGACAGTTCCCTTACCGAGCATAGTGGTCTTATCTGCCTTGACTTCGATGGCTATGCCAAAACGAAGGAGCTACTGCAAGACAAAGAGAACCTATCCAAGAACAAGTATGTATTTTCAGTATTCATCTCCCCTTCGGGCGATGGCTTGAAGGTATTGGTTAAGATACCTGCCGATGCAGAGAATCATACCAACTATTTCAACTCATTGGAGAAGCACTTCAATACCGAACGCTTCGACAAGACATCCAAGAATATTAGTCGTGTGTGTTATGAATCCTACGACCCCCTGATACACCTCAACGAGAACTCATCCATTTGGGATAAGATTGAGGAGACAGAGTATGTGGAGGTTGCTAAGTTTAGAGACAAGCCTACTATTCCAATCACGGATGAGAATAAAATCGTGGAGATACTAACTAAGTGGTGGATTAAGAAATACCCAATGAATGAAGGAGAGCGTAACCAAAACGCATATATCTTCGCTATGGCGTTAAATGACTTCGGGGTGAACAAATCCTTAGCCTTGTACATTTTAAATCAGTACGCCTCATCTACGTTCGGTTTGAGCGAGATTCAAACCACCATTGACTCTGCCTATCGTAACACACAGAACTTTAATACCAAATACTATGAGGACGAGGAGCGCATCAATCAGATACGTGCCAAGCTAAAACGTGGTGTATCAAAAAAGGAAATTCGCATCCAACTGCAAGACTCCAACTTGGATAGCGAGATAGTCGAATCGGTCCTGAATAAAGTGGAAGAAGAGAATGAGATGCAGATATTTTGGAACAAGAACGATAAAGGAGTCGTTAAAATAATTCACATCCTATTCAAGCATTTCCTTGAGGACTCAGGATTCTACAAGTATTGTCCTGAAGGTAGTAAGAACTATGTGTTCGTGAAGGTTACCAATAACCTAATCGACCATACCTCCGAGAAAGAGATAAAGGACTACGTCCTAAATCACCTGCTTGAGTTGGATGACATCACCGTTTATAATTACTTTGCTGACCAAACTCGTTTCTTTAAGGAAGAGTTCTTATCGTTGCTATCAACTATCGACATCTACTTCATCGAGGATACCAAAGATACAGCGTACTTATACTTCCGAAACTGTGCCGTTAAGGTTACTAAGAAAGAGATTATACCAATAGACTACTTGGACTTGGGAGGATATGTTTGGAAAGACCACGTCATAGACCGAAACTTTAACCTGTGCAATGTGACAAGCAGATGCGATTTTCGCAAATTCATATTCAATATATGTGCAAGTAAAGAAGAGCGTATGCTCTCAATGGAGAGCACTATTGGATTCTTGCTCCACGCACATAAGAATCAGTCGTACTGCCCTGCCATCATCTTTAATGATGAGGTCATTAGCGACAATCCGGAAGGGGGGACAGGCAAGGGTTTAATTATGAACGCTCTATCAAAGATGAAGAAGTTAGTGGTGATTGATGGAAAGGCATTTGCCTTTGAACGCAGCTTCGCCTATCAGTTGGTGTCTGCTGATACGCAGATACTATGCTTCGATGACGTGAAGAAATATTTTGAGTTCGAGCGATTGTTCTCCGTTGTTACCGAAGGTCTTACATTGGAGAAAAAGAACAAGGACGCTATTAAGATACCATTTCAAAAGTCGCCCAAGATTGCCATCACCACCAACTATGCCATCAAGGGAGCAGGGAACTCGTTCGCTCGTCGCAAGTGGGAGTTAGAGCTTCATCAGTATTATAATAAGAATCATACTCCATACGACGAGTTTGGACGGATGATGTTCGGAGATTGGAATGATGATGATTGGTGTGAGTTTGATAACTATATGATTAGATGTTTGCAATTCTTTTTGATGAATGGATTGGTTAAGTCAAAATTTGTAAATTTACAGATAAGACAACTGTCTGCCGAGACGTGCCACGACTTTATTGAGTGGGTAGGTCTGATAGATAATCAAGAAGGTCATTACAATATAAATTCAAATGTGAGATATTACAAGAATGAATTATACAGTGAGTTTATAAATGAGTACCCTGACTATGGACCAAAGGCGAAGCTAACCATTAGCCGTACAAGGTTCTATAAGTGGCTCATTGCTTATGGTATTTATTGTGGTGGTGCAATGCCCGAAGAGGGAAGAGACCAACAAGGCAGGTGGATTGTCATTAAAAATAAAAACACTAATGAAGATGGATGAGAAAGAATTACTACAAGCTGCTATGCACAACTCATATAATGTAATCACACATAAATGTACTATTGAAGAAGTGGAGGATGATGGTATGCCCGTCTTCGTTCACTTCCCCGATAGGGATATTGACAAGACATCAATCAAAGTAATGGTGATGTATTTCATAATGATGGAGGAGTACGAGAAATGTGCAGACCTAAATCACGTATATGAATTATTGTTCGATGAGAAGATGCCATCGCTATTATGTAAATGCGACATCCCTCAATACCACCTTCGTGAGGATGACGTTATCGAATGTCAAAAATGTAAAACAGAAGTAATATGATTGAAAGAAGACCGGGATATACTAATCAAATGATGGCTCAACATTGTCAAACGCTTATCAACGTACTTAATCAAACGGAAAAGAAAACTGTTGGCAGAGGAAAGAACAAGCAGGAGGTCGATATACTAAAATATAAAGATGTCGATAATAAATTAAAAGAGATAATGAATAGCTGTGAATACTATAAGAGTCAGAAGGACTCCGTGCAGCTAAGACCATATCAACAAGAGATAGTAGAGAGAGGACTCGGTATTCTAAACAGATACCGATTCCTTTATCTTGCTATGGAGGTACGCACAGGAAAGACCTTGACGAGCTTTGCTATTGCCGATAGAGTTGGTGCGTCGAACGTATTGTTTGTGACTAAGAAGAAAGCGATTGATTCTATTCAGGCAGACTATAACAAACTTAATCCTTCCTATCAGGTAACTATCATCAACTATGAAAGCCTTCATCACGTTGATGACCAATTTGATTTAATCATTTGCGATGAAGCACACGGGATGGGAGCGTTTCCTAAGCCGAGCAATCGTGCTCAGGACATCAAAGCCTTAATCAAAAAATCAAACCCATACGTTATACTCTTGTCGGGAACACCAACCCCTGAGTCGTACTCTCAGATGTACCATCAGGTGTATGGCATACCAAACAATCCGTTCAGCGAGTTCGCATCGTTCTACCGATTCTGCGACAAGTATGTTAAGGTAACCGAGAAACGTATCAACGGACTGATAATACGTGACTACTCAAGAGGCAGTGAGGACATCATCATAACGATGAAACCATATACCATCAACTATTCTCAGAAGGATGCGGGGTTCGTAGTAGAAACAACGGAGCACATCCTTGAGGTGGATATGAGTGTAAACACCTATAATATGATTGACCGACTAAAGAAGGACTTGGTATTGGAGGGTGCGGTAGAGACAGTATTAGCAGACACAGCAGTAAAGCTGATGAGCAAGGTTCATCAGATGTACTCAGGAACGGTTAAGTTTGAGAGTGGTAACTCAATGGTCATCGACACATCGAAGGCTGACTTTATCAAGGAACATTTTAAAGGACAGAAGATAGGTATCTTCTATAAATTTAAGGAGGAGTTGGAAGCACTCAAGCAAGTATTCGGTGAAAATTTAACTACTGATTTAAGTATCTTTGAAGACACCAATAAAAACATTGCTCTTCAGATTGTATCAGGGCGTGAAGGTATATCACTCAAGGATGCTGATTGTTTGGTGTACTACAACATTGACTTCAGTGCTACGAGCTATTGGCAGAGCAGAGATAGGATGACGACAAAGGACCGACTTAAAAATAATATCTATTGGATATTTGCAAAAGGAGGAATAGAATACGATATTTACAAAGCCGTTATCAAGAAAAAAGATTATACATTACAACATTTTAAAAAAGCTATGTTGGTGTAAGTAACATACCTGCAAAGATAAATAAAAGGCTTATCAAAGCGTGGAAAGGAGATACGAGTTCAATCCTCGCACATAGCACTAAAATAAAAAATTATGAAAAGCAAAAGAAATGGAATGGCAGGGAAGCATCCCTCATACGATAAATTAAATTGGTCAGCAGAGACCATCAAAAAAAAGAAGGATTATGATAAAGAGCACAACAAGTCAGAAGAACAAAAAAAATATCGTGTTGAGCTGAATAAAGAAAATCGAAAGCGTGGCACTTATGGTAATGGCGATGGTAAAGATGTAAGCCATACCAAGAGTGGAGGATTAGTGTTAGAGAAAGCATCAACTAATCGTGCTCGTAATGGACACAATAAAAAATCAACAAAGAAATGACAGGACTAATATGTAGATGGTTTCATAAAATAGATACTTTAAATGAAAAATATTTTAAAGAAAAACCATCGGGAATGTGGGTTCAATTATTTCAATGTAAAAAATGCAACATAATTTATATGGCTTACTACAAAAGAGCCTTTCTAAGAGTTATATCTAACCTATGATAATAAAAATGATATATATTACTATCTCATTTATAGTCGGAATCCTAATGGGTGTTGGACTATTAAAAATGTTTATTGAACTAACAAAAGAAAAATGAAAACAATGACTTATATAATCGGTATATTTATTGCACTTAACACACTTATTATAGTATATCTAACTTATTTTTATTTTAAAAATAAAGACAACACACTTCAGGATGACGGAGCAGCAGATACAGAGCAAGAAAATAAAACAACTTGAAGCTCAAGGTTATTATGTAATAAAATTAATCAAGACCAACAAGAATGGAATCCCTGACCTTATCGCCATACCTCGTGATAGCGACGTGCTATTTATTGAGGTAAAAGCAGGGAAGAACACAACATCAAAATTACAGGACTTTAGAATCAAAGAATTAAATGAACACGGAATCACAACAGAAGTATTTAGACAAGATTAATTTACATCTTGAGATGCACGAATTAAAAAATATTGTTGATACCATCTTTAATGTGGACATCACCAATTCAGTTCGTAAGAAAGAATATGTAGATGCACGAATGGTATTCTCCAAGATAATCCACGATAAAGGGGCGACCATTGTATCAATAGGACAATACTT
>Ga0315289_10014470_pt1 | contig 11012 bp, 4 predicted proteins | sample YL17G11_40_MG_FD_203452 | JGI IMG/M metagenome (GOLD analysis project Ga0315289, IMG submission 203452) | Sediment microbial communities from Yellowstone Lake, YNP, Wyoming, USA - YL17G11_40 | ecosystem: Environmental > Aquatic > Freshwater > Lake > Sediment | place: USA: Wyoming | collected...
ATGTGCCCGCATGGATTCGACGATACTCAGATTCTGTCATTCTGAGTCCCGATTTCGAATCGGGGCGAAGAATCTCTGAGATCCTTCGCTTTGCTCAGGATGACAAATTGCGAAGGGCTCAGGATGACAGACGAAAGAACAGTTGTCGTTGGCTTCTAGTATTAATGATTCTTCCTTTGTTATTTGCCTGCACGGCTTCGACGGATTGGAATAACCCCTGCGACCCGGAAGCATCGAATTACAGCGTGACGGAATGCGCGAAGAAACAGCAGAGCGCGGGATCGCAATGCGAGTGGTGCGGCCGGGCGGTTAACGACCTGAATGGAGGCCCGCTTCCGGGGGCGAAGATTACCCTGAGTTCTTCGGATACCAGGGTAAGTGGCCGGGAGGATGTCATCGTCGATACCGATGGAAGCGGCTGTATCGATTTTTCTTTTGACACTTCGTCCATCTCGTATTCCGTTACCGTGACTATGACTGGATATCAAGACTACGAGACTGGTACGCAGACCTGGGGATGCCATCCGGGGGAAAAGGAAATCAGGTTGTCACCTACATCCCCGGGTGCGCCTTCCGCCCCGACCGGACTTGCGGCCACGCCGGTTTCCACCACCCAGATCAATCTCTCCTGGCAGGATAATTCCAATAATGAAGACAAGTTCGGGATTCTTGTCTCGGAAGGAAGCGCGGGGTCCTGGTCCGAGGTGGACGAGGTGACGACGGACTCCGTTAATTATTTTCATACCGGTCTCAATTGCGGGACGACTTACTGGTACCGGGTGTACGCGGGCGCTGGTTCCGAGATCTCGGATTATTCCAACGAGGTGAGCGCCACGACCTGGAATTGCACCATTGGAGTCCCGGCCGCGCCCTCCAACCTGATCCTGGGCGTTATTTCCGAAAGCGAGATCAGCCTTTACTGGGTGGATAATTCCGACAACGAGGACGGCTTCCTGGTGGAGCGGAAATCCGAGGGGTGGGGGACTTACGAAGAAATCAAGGTCACCGGGCCGGACATCATGTATTTTCCGGATAATGGACTTTCCGCCGTGGCGATCTATTACTACCGGGTGAGGGCTTATAACGAAGACGGCACTTCCGGCTATTCCGAAGAGGTAAGTGCCACGACTTCAGGAGGTTCCGAGAAAATCCCGCCGGAATTCGTTCTCAAGTGGGGCAGTAACGGCTCCGGCGACGGGCAGTTCAACGAACCGGGCGGCCTGGCGGTTGACTCGGAAGGTAATGTTTATGTGGGCGACAGCCAGAACAGCCGGGTGCAGAAGTTCTCCGCCGGTGGAACTTTCCTCCTCAAGTGGGGGAGTTCGGGAACAGGCGACGGGCAGTTTGGCCTTTCCGGGGGAGTGGCCATCGATGGCGCGAGCAACATTTATGTCGCGGACCAGAACAATCACCGGATCCAGAAATTTTCTTCCGATGGTGTGTTCATCACCAAGTGGGGCAGTTCCGGTACGGGTGACGGGCAGTTCGGATATTTTTATTCCATCGCGTCGGATAATTCCGGCAACATCTATGTTGCCGACCGGGGTAATTACCGGATCCAGAAATTTGATTCCAACGGGAACTTCCTCACCAAGTGGGGGAGCCAGGGTTCGGCCGACGGGCAGTTTGATTTCCCCAGCGCGATTGCCGTGAGTTCCGACAACTACGTTTATGTAACGGATTACGGCAACTGCCGGGTCCAGAGATTTACCTCCACCGGTGGTTTTCAGGGCAAATGGGGAAGCTGCGGTTCGGGCGACGGGCAGTTCAGCGATTCGATCAACGGGGTGGCGGTGGACTCGGAAAGGAGTGTCTATGTGGTCGACAGCGGCAATTCCCGGGTCCAGAAATTCACATCCGACGGCGGACTCCTGAACCTGTGGGGCAGTTCCGGTACGGGTGACGGGCAGTTCAACTCGCCGGTCGGGATTGCCACCGACCGGTTCGGCAACATTTATGTGAGTGAATTCGGCAACGACCGGATCCAGAAATTCCGTGACTATTCCATGACCATGGCCTCCATCCCCGCCGGTTGCTTCTACATGGGCGATTCTTTCAACGAGGGGAGCGTGGCTTCCAACGGGGGCGGAAATGAGCTTCCGGTTCATTATGCTTGCGTTTCGGATTTTCAGATCGGCATTCACGAAGTGAGCAATGCGCAATACCGGGCCTGCGTGACGTCCGGGGCGTGCACCGCTCCCGGAAACAGTTCTTCCTTTTCCCGGGCCTCCTATTATGGAAATGCGACTTACGACAATTACCCGGTGATATATGTGAATTGGGGCCAGGCGGAAGCCTATTGCCAATGGGAGGGGGGACGGTTGCCCACGGAGGCGGAGTGGGAGTATGCCGCGCGGGGAGGACTCTCCAGAAAGCGTTTCCCCTGGGGGGATACGATCTCCTGCGTGAACGCGAATTACTATGCGGATACGCAATACAGTTATGACACCCAAGGCTACACGGATTATTGCTCGCTCGAAGAGGATACGAGTCCGGTGGGCGGCTCTCCGGTTAACGGTTATGGGTTGCATGACATAGCGGGGAACGTTTGGGAGTGGGTGAATGACTGGTACAGTGCCACATATTATGCCTCGAGCCCCGTCAATGATCCCACGGGGCCGGGTTCAGGCTCCTTGCGGGTCCTGCGCGGCGGGTCGTGGAACAGCGGCGCGCTCCACTTGCGCACTTCCATGCGGTACATCTACTTCAGCCAGCCGCCCTCCCAGTACGAAATGATCGGGTTCCGCTGCGCCCGGTAGGCCTAAATAGTTTTGGAATTTTGGAGTTTGGAAAAATTATTTACGGAATAAATTGTAGGGGCGGGGCTTGCCTGTTCTGAGCGGAGTCGAAGGATCCCCGCCTAAATGCGGGAGGGCATAAAACCCTCCCCTACGGGAAAACGCGAAATCGATATATTGGGAGGGCATGAAGCCCTCCCCTACGTTACTCGAGTTCGAATATCGGTAGGCGCAACCTTTCCTTCGACAAGCTCAGGACAGGCAGGTTGCGAAAATATTTTCAAACGGCATAAAAATGGAAATCGCGGGCTGAAGCCCGCGGCTACCAAAAAGTCGCCATTTTCAGGCCGCGTGTAGTGGTCGAGTTTATCCCGTTTATCCCGAGCGGAGTCGAGGGACTGGCTCGACGACTTCCGCCACAGGATTTGGTTGAGGGGGAAATTTATTTTTATTGATTGTTTTAAACATTACCATATAATAGTTCCTAATAAATCCATGAAAAAACCCAAGATAATCTCCCTTCTGGTAACTATCGCTTTCTTCTTCTCAATCCTGCGTCCGGATTTGATCTGGGCGCAGGACGAAGCTCCCTCCGGCCAGCCCCAAAAGGTATTCCTGGCGGTTCTAGACCTGGATCTTTCTGCCGGGATTCCATCGGAGGCCAAGGTCTCGCTCTCCGATATTCTCCGCGAACAGCTCTGGAAGACTGGGCGTTTCCGGGTGGTGGATCGGAACAACATGGAACGGATAATGAAGGAACAGGGGTTCCAGCTCTCGGATTGCACCTCGAAGGAATGCGCGGTCAAGGTCGGCCAACTGCTCGGGGTGGAAGAGATGGTGACGGGGAATGTGACCCTACTCGGGAAGACCTATATCATCAGCGTCCAGATGACCAGGGTGGAAACCGGGGAAATCGAGAAGATGTCGTCGGATCGGTGCCCGTCCTGCGAGCTGGACCAGTTGATCGGCTCGATTGACAAGGTTTCGGCGGCCCTGGCGGAGGCGGTGGGGGGGGCGGTGGCCCCGCCCAAACCGGTTCCGGCCAAGCCGGTACCCGCGGCGGTGGGCAGTTTGAATGTTTATTCCGATCCATCTGAAGCGGAGGTGTATTGGGATGGGGCCCGGGTGGGGGTGAGCGCGATGGTGGTTAAAGACATCAAGCCCGGAGATCATCGGCTTTTACTGAAGAAGGAAGGGTATGCCCCGGAGGAGATGATGGTTTCGGTGAAGCCGGGGTTGAACTCGGTGGAGGCGCGATTAAAACAGTATGCGACCATCAGGGTCCAGGGCGCGCCGGATGGGGCTCAGATATTAATGGATGGCAAGGCGATTGGGAACGCGCCGCGCGAAGTGATGGTTCCGGCGGGGACGCACCGGGTGGAATTGTCACTGGTTGGTTACCAGGGCTACAGCCAGGATTTTGAGGCGCGGGAGGGGGAGAGCCGGACGATTGGGTATTCCTTGGAGTCCGTGGTGAAGCCGCGGGAGGTGGTAAAGGTCATAAAGGCCAAGCCGCAGTCCCAGCCCCAGCCGAAGTCGCAGTCGAAGGGAAGAACGGCAAAGGGATTTTATTACACCGGGCTGAGCCTGGCGGTGCTCGGGGGCATAGGGGGGTCGGCTGCGAGGGAAGAGAGAACGATTAGGCGTAAACATGATCCAGAAGGAGGTCCACCAAATCCTGTTCTCTACACCGTTTATGGGATAGGTGGGGCCGGTTTTCTAACGGCCACGCTGTCGTATATTTTCATGCCTTCGTTGTCCGGGAGGGAGCGGGCGCACCTGCTCGGATATAGCGGGATAGACATTGCCGCTACCGGCCTGGTCATGGCGGGGGCATTTAGTCTGGTTACCAGGAGTTATCGGCAATCCTACAGCAAACAAACGGATCAGAATACGGTAATTATGTTTAAGGAATTAGTAAAAAATTACAACAAATTTATTTACGTTTCTTATGGAGTGATAGGTTTCGGGGCGGCGCTGTCGCTGGTTTCTTTCCTGGCCGCTCCGAAGGCGAAGAACCCGGACCGGGCGGAGGAAAAATCGTTATCCCCGAAAATGAGTATTTATCCGGAAATGATGGCCTATCCGGAGGGCGGGGGCTATATGGGGGCCAAGGCATCTTTTTAATAAAACAACGCGGATAGACGCGGATATAGAAACACAACGCGGATAAACGCGGATAAAAAACGCTGATGAATGCGGATAAAATCAGATTCAGACGGATAATGGAAATAACAAACACCATCCGGACTTTTTTAATGGCGGTTATTATCCCCTTCCTTTTTGCCTGTGCGGCCTCGACGGATTGGAATAACCCCTGCGATCATGAAAGTTCTGGTTACAATGCGGTGGAATGCGCGAAGAAACAGCAGGACCAGGGATCGCAGTGCGAGTGGTGCGGCCGGGTGGTTGATGACCAGAATGGGACACCGCTTTTGGGGGCAAGGATTGTCTTGGGAGGATCCATGGATACCAGGATAAACGGCCGCGAGCTGTATATTTCCGAGACCGATGGGAGGGGTTGCATAGACTTTTCGTTCGATACTTCGAGTATCGCGTATTCGGTTACCGTGACCATGGATGGGTATCAGGAATATTTTTCTGGTCAGACGTGGGGATGCCAACCGGGGGAGAAGGAAATCAGAATGTCGCCATTATCCTCGGGCGCTCCTCAATCCCCTTCAGTTCTGACCGCGTACGGCGGGAGTCTCTCTTCTCAAGTAGATCTTGTCTGGCAGGACAATTCCAACAACGAGGATGGGTTCAAGATCGAAAGGAAGACGGGGTCGGGTGGGACCTACGTTCAAATTGGAACGGTGGTCGTAAATGTAACAACCTATCAGGATACTGGCCTGACCTGCGAAACGGAATATTATTACCGGGTCCGGGCTTATGACGGGGCGGTGGATTCAAATTATTCCAGCGAAGCCAACGTCACCACCGGAACCTGTGGCGGCACTGTCCCGACCGCGCCCTCCGGCCTGACCGCCGCGGTTGTCCAGGATACCGAGATCACCCTTTTATGGGCGGATAATTCCGACAACGAGACGGGTTTCGCTGTCTGGCGTAAGACCGGGACCGGCGGATACTCCCTGATCATAACCACGGGTCCGGACGTTGTTTCCATTGTGGATGGCGGCCTTACCCCCCTGACAACCTACTCCTACCGCGTGTTTGCCGTTAACGGGGCCGGAAGCTCAACCGGTTACAGCGAGGCTTCAACCACGACCCTGGCCCTCGGTGTCAGCGCCTCCATGGCTTCTATCTCCGCCGGTTGCTTCAATATGGGCGACGCCTTTGGCGAAGGGAGAGCGAATGAATCTCCGGTTCATAATGTCTGCCTCTCGGCTTTCAAGATGAATGTTTATGAAGTGACCAACGCCCAATACAAGGCCTGCGTGGATGCGGCGTCCTGCACGGCTCCGGGAGATAGTTCTTCGAATACCCGGTCTTCATATTATGGAAATGCAACTTACGACAATTATCCGGTGATCTACGTTGATTGGGACCAGTCGAAGTCGTTTTGCCAATGGACGGGAGGTCGACTGCCAACAGAGGCGGAGTGGGAGTATGCGGCGCGGGGAGGCCTCTCGGGGAAGAGGTATCCGTGGGGGGACAACGGTCCGACCTGCACTTTGGGTGCAACCAATGGGGTGCAAAATGGTATGTGTTCTCCGCAAGATACGATCGCGGTGGGGAGCTTTGCCCCGAATGGTTATGGCTTGTATGACATGGCGGGGAATGTGTGGGAATGGGTTAATGACTGGTATAGCGATACATATTATTCATCGAGCCCGACGCAGGATCCGCAAGGGCCTTCTTCGGGGTCCGTCAGGGTCTTGCGCGGCGGGTGCTGGGGTATCACCGACCCCTTCAACATACGCGCATCCGTTCGGGGTAGCAATGTCCAGACGTACGATTGGAAGTACTACGGGTTTCGTTGTGTTCGTTAGGTCTCAATTTGGAGTTTTGGAGTTTGGCATTTGGAAAAATGATTTTATGTAGGGGCGGGGTTAATCCCCGCTTTTGATTGGGAGGGCATGAAGCCCTCCCCTACGGGAAAACGGAATAAATTGTAGGGGCGGGATTAATCCCCGCCTGTGTTTTGATCTGACAGAGGAAGGATCGAGGCCGAATATTGGTAGTGTAGTGGTCGAGCTTGCTCGACGAATTCCGCAGGGCAAGCCCTGCCACTACAATACAATAAATAAGACGCTTTTTTCCGTACTGGTCGAGCTTGCTCGACAGTTGTAGGGGCGGGGCTTGTCCCCGCCTATGATTGGGAGGGCATAAAGCCCTCTCCTACGGGAAAGCCGGCCGAGGGCGTGGCAATCTTTTTTATTGAATCAAGTTTGGGATCAGCTCGTTTAAATCGGACAGCTGATCGAGATTTGAAACCAGTTCCAGGGCGCGGTTGACCCTGGCCTCGCCTAAAACCAGAGTTCCTTCCCGGATAAATTTCTCCCGGATCAGTTTTTCGGTTTCCTCGAGCGGCCTCCCGGCCGCGCCCCAGGGAATATCCTGGGTGGCGGTATAAACCTTTCCGTTTTTCATCCGGATCTCCACCCGCCCGCTGAAGTGAACCTCGAGCTTTTCCAGGTGGAAATCGGCCAGGTCGAAATTTCCCCCGGCCAGGGTCTTGAGGTCGGGCAGGGGTTCAAGCGAAAGCAGGCTGTTCAGCTGGGCCCGCGCGACCCGGGGGTCGTTCACGGTGCGGACGCGCCTGGCCAGTTCCCAGATTTTCGGATCGCGCGCCCTTTCCAGGGTGAGCTGGCGGGGGGTGAGCTCCCCGTCGAGGAGAAAGACCGCCACGTTGTAGGGCAGGTTGAAGTTGAGAACGATCGTGGCCTGGTTCCTTTCGATTTTCTCCGGGCTGGTGAACGGGGAGGAAAGCTCGTCCATCAGGAAGGAGGTGATCCCTCCGGAAACCACCACCTCTTCAACCTGGTCAGGCTTGATCTCGCCGGGGTGCTCCCGCAGGATTTTTTCTACGCAATCCGCCACCGGGTCGACGTAGGCGCAGGCGGGATAAACCTTGAGGCAGAGGGTGTCGGTGACCCAGGCCTTCCCCAGTCCGCTGATCATCGCCGGGGTGGGAATGTCGGCGAAGCAGTTGATGAACCCGATGGGGTGCTCGAGGATCTCGGGCGAGCCGGTGAACCCGGAGCGGGCCAGCTCCGCCCCCAGGAGGCCGATCGTGGCGGGGAGCCCCGCGGTCAGCAGTTTGGTGTGCGGTCCCATGAATCCGGGCCAGATGGTGAAGGTGGACTGGTAAAAGGCCGCCCCGAGGGCATTGGCGGTCTCCTCCGGATTGAGCCCGAAGGCCCGGGAGGTCGCCGCCGCTCCTCCCCCCAGGTGGACAAAGGACCAGGCCTGTCCGTTCTGGGGGCCGAGGGCGACCGAGGCTCCGATCCGACCGGCTACCTCGTTGGCGATGACCTGGAGCAGGAGGAGATCCCGGCCGTTCAGCTTGAGCTTTTCCGAGAGCGCCAGGGCCAGCGGCACCGCCGAGACCCCGGTGTGGGCAGCCAGGAGATAGTCGTCGTAGTCCAGGGCGATGGAGGCCCCGGAGTTGTAAAGGATCGCTCCCCGCAGGCTGGTTTTTTTCCCGGGGGGAAACAGGGTGCAGTCGGTGCCCTCGTTCCAGCCCTCCACGGTTTTCAGCAGGGCCTGGACCCCCGGGGTCAGGGAACCGGCGAAGGCGGAGGCCCAGATGGAGAGAAACTGGAGCTTGGCTTTCCGGATGACCCGCGCCGGGATGTCTTCGAAGCGGACCCGGGTGATCCATTCCGCGAGGTACCGGGTTTTGTCTTCGCGTTTAGTCATGGTTTTTCCTCTTTGGTTATCCCGTATGTAGGGGAGCCCTTCAGGGTGAATTCCCTCAGGATGAACCCCTCTGCGGGCTCCCGGGAAGTACGGCTACCGAGGTCCGCATTTTTTTGTAGTTCGCTGATTTATCGGCGGTTTCAAACATGCCCAATCCCTCTGAAGTCGGGACAAGTCCCTCTGAAATCGGGATAAATAAATTGGGCAACTACCCTTATCCTCGCGCTCTCTCTCCCTTCCTCTCGAGGGGGAGGGAATTATTTGGTAGGTATTCAACGGTTTTTTCGGCTCAGGAAATAACTTAAAAGGCAAAAGCGGTTCCAGGCGGTCCGCTGGTTGCGGAACCGCACCCGGCCGGCGAAGAATTCGGAAAGCAGGGTGCTCCGGCCGGAGAGAACCTCATCCCAGGTTTCGGGGTCGGCCCGGACGGTGAGATCCAGGCCGTAATCGAAACCGGGTTGGAGCCGGACCTCGCCGGATTCGAGAAAAAACACGGTGACCGGATCGAAATGGTCAGGCTGCTTTTCGAGGAGGAGGTTGAAACTCGGCACCAGGAATGGCGGGAAAGCGGAGAAATCCGGAAGGAGGTCCGGGTTCGAGAATGTCTGCTTTAAGGATTTTAGAATCCGGTTCATTTTTGACCATTTTGTTTATAACCTCCTTCCGGAAAAAATTCCAGCTTTTTTCCCTTTCCCCTCTAAACGAACAAACCCGGCCCCCGCCCGGGCCAAAAGCGGCCATACCCTCTATCGTAAGCTTGAGTTTACCCGCCTTCGCAAAAGGCCACGGGTTTTACAGAAAATGAACGCGCTTTAGGCGGGTAACCCTTCGTAGCTTTAGCGTAGGAGGGTTAGCTTCGGTGGGTTCCGCCCGTCGTAGACTTTGTGGAGATGTTGCTTGATTCTTAGGGCTCCACTTTTAGGTGGTTTTCCGGGTTGAAGATTTTAAAAGATAAATGATAGAATCTGTCTGTCTAAATCAACTCGCTTTTTTTATGAGATTTTTAGCCAAGCTGATATCTTATAACCTGGTAATTGGGGCCTTGGCCCTGTTCCTGAGCTATTTTCGCTACATTGGCCGACCTTTTACCAACCCAATCATCAATACCTCCCAGTTGATAATTACCGTCGTGGTCCTTCTGGTGATACTTTTGATCATTCTGGGGCTAATTCTTACCGCGGGGATCCGCCTGGTGAAAGATCTGGCGGAATTTCTCCTTATTTATGAGAAGGACCCGGGTCAATTGCGGAAATTTGAACCGGAAAAAAGAATCCGGGTCGGGGTACAAATTGTCAACTGGCCTTACACCGCGTTCCTGATTACGACCGCGCTGGGAGTAACCGGAGCGACTATTGCCTTTCTGATTACCCGCTTTGCGGGGTTGGAACATCTTTCGATGGGGTCTTACCTCCTGCTCCTGACCGATTTTGTCGTGGTGATTTTCATGGCGGCGATCTTTGCCTTTTTTTTCAATATAATTTTCATCCCCCCGGTGCTAACCCGGATCGAAGAGGTGGGTTTCCCCCTTCCGGATTTTCAGCATCCCGGGCTGATCCGGATCGGTCTGCGGCCCAAGCTGGGGATATCTTTCCTTTTCATTATTTTTCTCTCCATTTACCTCCTGGGATCGGACATTTTCAGCCAGGTTAATCGCCTGGTCTCCTCCGGACAGATTACCGAGGAATTAATCAAGTCGATGAAATTGCGGATGGTCGAAAATGCGATTCTGGTCGGGATTTATGCCGGGGGGCTGGGATTTTTTGCTCTCCGTCACATTACCTGGAATTCGCGGAGACTAGCGAGCGGAACCGGGAAGATCGCCCGGGGGTCGCTGGATCCTAATCCGGAGCTCCGGCCGGTTTCGGTGGATGAATTGGGAGAGGCGGCCGATTCCATCAACCGGATGCGGGAAGCCCTGGCCCAAAAGGTCGGCCAGGTGGTGAAACAGTCGGAAAAAATGGAAAGCATTTTGAAAACCATCCGGGAAATTATTCCCCTCCTGGCCGGTTCGACCGAGGAAATGATAAGGATTTCCCGGAAACAGGAAGCCGGGGCCGCCCAGCAGTCCGAATCCATCAAGGGGGTGCAGGCCGGGGTGGAGGACCTTTCGGTTGTGGCGCGGGAGATCTCCGACGGCTCGACCCAGGTAATGGAGCGGGCTGAGGCCGCTCTCCGGGACGGGGAGGAAGGAGTCCAGACCATCGAATTCTTCCGGAAGAGCATCGAGAATTTCGCCGAAAGGGCGGGAGAGGTGGGGGAAAGAATCCAAATCCTTTCCCTGGTCGGCGAGGAGGTGGAAAGAATCCTGAAGTTGATCGAGGGGATCGCCAATAAGAGCGATGTCCTGGCCCTGAACGCGGCCCTGGAGGGGGCCAAGGCCGGGGAGGCCGGCAAGGGTTTTATGCTGATCGCGGACAACATGCGGAGACTGGCCGAGCTGATCGTCAA
>Ga0315289_10014471_pt1 | contig 11011 bp, 6 predicted proteins | sample YL17G11_40_MG_FD_203452 | JGI IMG/M metagenome (GOLD analysis project Ga0315289, IMG submission 203452) | Sediment microbial communities from Yellowstone Lake, YNP, Wyoming, USA - YL17G11_40 | ecosystem: Environmental > Aquatic > Freshwater > Lake > Sediment | place: USA: Wyoming | collected...
TCCGAGCTCTGAACTCATTGCTCCGAACTTCTATCTCAATAGAATGCAAGGCTGGCAAAGGATACGACAGACTGGGTTTCTGGGGTAAAGGCCTGGTCGTACTTCAGGAGGGTTCCCTCTTCGGCATTCATGGTTTGAAGCATCGTATAAATGGCTGGAAGGCCACAGATCCTGCGACGATCACGGTCTTTTTTGATCGATTCGAAGAATCCTTCCGCATCCACTCGCTCCACGTGTCCTAACATCTTTCGATCTTCTTCGGCCAAAACTCTGAGATCATACTCTCCAATGCCTCTCGGATCCCCAAACTGAAGGCCCATGTGCGCCAAGTCAGCACTAGCAATGAAACAGACCTTCTTGCCATAAGGGGCAAGTGTTTCCCGCATCGCCTCCATGAACTGCCGGACAGGTTCGATCTCCATGGGAGACGCCCCTCTTTCAATGGCTTCATGAAAGGATCCGGCGAGGATGGGAACAATGCGGATCGGAGTAGGAGGAGGGATCAGGAAACGGAGAAAGACACACTGGAACTCAATGGAATGTTCGCCTCGGTGAATCCATTCGTCTCTGAACAAGTCGTACGGACACTTGGACTGGATGGCGTCGACCAGTGTTCTGTCTGTCTCGAGCGGCCCCAGAGGGGTCATGAAATTCTTGCGGGTGAGACAGAACGGATGTTGCATCGGTGCATGGGCTGTTCCAAGAATCACGAAGCATTGCGGTTCACTTTTCTCTGCTATGTCACGGTGCGAGTAAGCGTAGCACGGTCCTCCCCTTTGAAAGTCGATGTGCGGGGCCACCACCCCTCTCAAGGTCCCCTCTTCTGCTTTTAATCCAAAGAGGCCGGGCCCATTCGGGCCCTGGAAGTAGCTCTCCATCTGAACATGCAACTGTTCAGGATCTCCCTCGTAGCTTTTCCCAGCGAAGATGGCTTCTCGGACTGAGGAATTCCCGAAGGCCTCTTCCTTCTGTTTCATCGCTTCATTGAATCGGTCTCCCTCCAGGAAGAGGCTTTCCTCGAGTTGGCCGACGATCTCCTGGATCTTCTCCGAGAACAGGAGTTCCCCAAACTTTCTCATGTATTCCGTTTGGATATCGAGGGCGGAATGCTGACCGTCAAAATGAGAAATGACGAAGTAAAGGGGAGGAGGGATGAAGAGAGATTTTTCGCTGATATTGAGAGGATCTTGAAGGCAAATCATGTTTTGGCCTGACATCTGAACCGGAAAAATATTGACAGGCCTGAGCTTTGGGTAGTCCATATAGCGAATGGAACCCCACAGGCAAAGCCCGTGGTACCTTGCCCAATGACCATGTGGGGCGACATTCCGGTCACACGATGGCGCATTCCTCCTCCCGATTAGTATCGGGGGGTCTCCTGCTGCCGGAATGAAAACCTGGGCTGGAAGTGCAAAACACACTCCAAGACTCAATGCCCCGGTCACAAAGCCGCATGCACGAATATCCGGTTTCGGTCATTGGAGTTTAATTGGAGCTGGGTGCTTCGAAATGAGTCCTTCAACTTAGGATTTGCTCTAAGCAAAAAAACAACGGGAGCCAGGCACCCCTGAGGACGCTTGAGCGGCCTTATGACTGACTCAGCGCAATGTCAATGGCTTCATCCATTCTCTGGATGAATATGAACTCCATCTGATTACGAATCCGCTCCGGGATCTCCTCCAGATCTTTCTCGTTCTTTTTCGGAAGAATGATTGCCCGAATCCCTGCCCTTGCAGCGGCCAACACCTTCTCTTTGATCCCCCCCACAGGAAGGACCAGCCCTCTTAACGTGATCTCACCCGTCATGGCCACATCATTGCGTATCGGCCGGTTTGTGAGCAGGGACGTCAGGGCCACGAGCATGGTCACGCCAGCCGAAGGCCCATCCTTCGGAATGGCGCCCGCGGGCACGTGGATATGAATATCATTCTTCTCAAAGAAATCTTCTTCCACACCCAGTTCTTTTGCCTTGGTTCGAACATACGACAGGGCGGCTTGGGCGGATTCTTTCATCACGTCACCCAATTGTCCCGTGAGATTCAGCCCTTTTTCTCCACGCATCTTCGTCGCTTCCACAAAGATGATGTCACCTCCAGTGGGCGTCCAAGCAAGGCCCGTGGCGACCCCCGGCTCCGAGGTCCGCTCCGCCACTTCAGGGAAGAATTTGACAGGGCCTAATAACTTGTGCAGAATGTCCGGCGCCACCATTACCTTTTCCATAATCCCTTGGGCCACATCCTTGGCCACTCCCCGGCAAACCGCCGCAATCTCCCTTTCGAGGTTTCGGACACCCGCTTCGCGGGTATAGGAGTTGATGATCACCTGTAAGGCTTCATCATTGAACTCGATGAACTCCGAACTCAGACCGTGTTCACTGATTTGTTTGGGGATCAAAAACTCCTTGGCAATCATGAGCTTCTGGTCCTCGCTGTAGCCTGGCAGTTCGAGAACCTCCATCCGGTCCCTGAGTGCAAAAGGGATGGTATCGAGGACATTGGCCGTGGTAATAAACATGACTTTCTGAAGATCAAAGGGAACGTCAATGTAGTGATCCGAGAAAGAGAAATTTTGCTCTGGGTCGAGCACTTCCAGCAACGCAGAAGAAGGATCTCCCCGGAAGTCCATCCCGATCTTATCCACTTCATCGAGCATGAAGACAGGATTATTCGTCCCCCCTTTCTTCAGCCCCTGGATGATCCTCCCTGGCAAAGCCCCCACGTACGTTCTTCGATGACCTCGGATCTCTGCCTCGTCTCGCACGCCCCCTAGAGAGATGCGAACGAATTTCCGTCCCATCGTCCGGGCGATCGACTTGCCAAGAGACGTCTTCCCCACCCCCGGAGGCCCCACGAAGCAAAGAATAGGCCCTTTCATGCTGGACTTCAACTTTCGAACGGCGAGATACTCGAGGATCCGTTTCTTTACCTTCTCGAGGTCGTAATGATCCTCGTCGAGAATCTTGTGGGCATTGGAGATATTGAGGTTGTCTTCCGTCGATTCTGACCAAGGAAGCTCTGCTAACCAGTCAAGATACGTCCGGGATACCGTGTATTCAGCGGAGGCAGGAGGGATTTTCGCCAAACGGTCCAATTCCTTCTCAGCAGCGGTTAAAGCCTCAGGAGGCAACTTTGCTTTCTTGATTTTGTCCCTGAGCTCTTTAATCTCGGCAGAATGCTCATCCAGCTCTCCGAGCTCTTTCTTGATGGCCTTAAGCTGCTCGCGAAGATAGTACTCCCGCTGGGTTTTATCCATATCCTCCTTAACTTGGGACTGGATTTTGTTTCCTAACTCTAAAACCTGGACTTCCTTATTGAGAAAGAGATGGACCTTGGTCAGTCGTTCCCGAACATCAATCGTCTCCAAGATCCCCTGCTTCTCGTTCGCGGCAATGTTGAGGTTGGAGGCAATCAAATCAGCGAGGATCGGTGGAGACTTGATGTTGCTGACCATTGTTCCCAGTTCGGAGGTAAGGTAAGGAGCGAGTTCCACCGCTCTCTGAAAGAGATTTTTCAGATTCATCATGAGGGCGTCGATTTCAACTCCTTGAGGAACTTCTTCCTCAAAAACATCGACTTTTGCCTTGAAATATGGGTCTTTTTGATAGAACTCCTTAATCTTTACCCGTGACACACCCTGGACGATGACTCGTTGGCTCCCATCCAACTCTCGAATCATCCTCAGGATGAGTGCAGCCACACCGAATTGATTAAGATCCCCTTCCTTTGGATCTTCCACCTCTGACTTCCTTTGAGTCACCACTCCAATGATCCGGTCTGCGTCCATGGCATCATCAATCAATTTCACCGACTTCTTCCGACCGACCATGATGGGCAATATGAGATCAGGATAAAGCACCGTCCCTCTGAGAGGCAGAATTGGGAGCTCGTTTGGAACGATAATCTTTTCGTTCTTCACTCCTTCCTTGTCGGCCCCTCCCCTTGGCATAAACACCATAGATCACCTTCCTTCTATTAGGAAATCAACACCCATAAATTAACCATTCGGCTCCTTGCTGTCAATGCAGCCTATCTACTTGAACAGAATAGCTTTTCAAAAGACTCAACACTGTGAGAAACAAATGTGTGGCATCAGCGTCAGGGCAGGATCCAATGCGAATGAAACTTTAGCAGTCTGTTGCCAAAAACAGCCTGCTCCCCTATGCCGGAGGGTCGACATAGGGTTTCCCGCAAACATTGCACACCCCCCCCTCGTTCATTACGCCAATACAGTTCCCGTCACTACACAGAACCCTTTCGGAAACTTCCATTGCCTTTTCTCCACTTTCTTCGTGTTTCACCGGCTTTCCACATTTGAAGCAGAAAAGGCTTCCTTCAGGCGTTTCGCCACCGCATTCAGAACAGTGCAAGAAGGGTAAGGCCTGACGGCAATGAGGACATTCCATTTACTCCTCCTCAAGACTGAAATTCTTGATAAATCTTTCGATGTCTCGCCTATTTCGCCTCAGATCCTGAAGCAACTTCCGCGTCCCTTCATCCGGAAAGAGTCGATTTAGATCCACTTCTTTCCCAGGAAAGAGCGAATTGAGGTCGACTTCTTTTCTTCTCTGTTCAGGCTGAGTCTGATCTTCCTTAGGTCGCTCTTGTTCTTCCATAAAAACCCATTTCTATATAGGATACGACCCTCCTTTTGTCAACTCTGTCTTGCCTCTCTCGCTTTTCTCTGTGCGTCCATACTGAAGCTGATACAGCCTGTAATACAGCCCCCGCTGAGCCATCAGGTCCTCATGCCTTCCGATCTCTCGAACCTTTCCTTTGTGGAGCACAACGATTCGGTCCGCATGCTCAATGGTGGAGAGTCGATGGGCCACGACGAGAGCCGTTCTTCCCTTGAGCAACCGTGCGAGCCCCTCCTGAATGAGTCGTTCCGTCTCTGGATCCACGTGAGAGGTGGCTTCATCCAGCATGAGGATTTTTGGGTCAAGATACAGGGCTCTGGCAAAAGCCAAGAGTTGCATCTCGCCTGCTGACAGGGTTTCGCCTCCCTCTCCCACAAGGGTTCGGTACCCGTCGGGTAATCGTTTAATGAACACCTCTGCGTTGACGATTCGAGCCACTTGCCCCATCCTGTCTCCATCCGCTTTCAAGCTTCCCAATCGGATGTTCTCCTCGATGCTCCCCGCAAAGAGAAACGTATCTTGCATCACAAGGCCCATCTGAGACCGGAGCTTCGATAGATCCCATTCTCTGACACTCTTGCCGTCAATCAGGATATCGCCCTCCTGAACCTCATAGAACCTTTCGAGGAGGTGAAGGAGCGAGGTCTTACCTGCCCCCGTGGCTCCCACGATCGCTACGGTTTCTCCTGGATTGACGAAAAAGGAGACGCCCGTCAGGACTTTCTCGTTGCCATCATAAGAGAACGAGACATTTCTGAACTCAATGCGTCCGTGAACCTCTTCTCTCCGAGGCGAAGGAGGAGCTGGCAATCTTTCCTTTCGATCCAGGAGCAAAAAGATCCTTTCCAGAGAAGCCATCGCGGATTGCAGGATCGTGTATTTCTCTGACAAGTCGCGAATCGGTTGAAAAAACATCCGGATGTAGGACAGAAAAGCAACCAGGACCCCGAGGCTGATCGCCTCCTGAATCACTTTTCCTCCTCCGTACCAGAGCACCAGGCCCACGGCGGCTGAACTCAGGACATCTATCAGGGGAACAAAAAGTGCAAAGACAGATATTTGTTGCATATTGGCGAGATAATGTTCCTCGTTGATTTTTCCAAATCGCCGACCGTTCTCATACTCCCTTTGAAAAAGCTGAACGACCTTGATTCCTGAAAAATTCTCCTGGAAAGTTGCATTCATCTGCGCCACTTTGAGCCGAACCTCTCGAAAAGCATCCCGAGCCCGGTGGCTGAATAGAAGCGTCGTAAGGAAGATCAACGGAAGGACGGAGAATGAAACCAGAGCAAACTCTCGATTCAGGTGGAGAAGAACCACAATGATTCCGATGAGAAGGAGGATGTCCTTAACGAAGTAGAGCAAGATGGAGGTGAACATTTCATGGATGTTTTGGACATCATTGGTCAATCGGGTGACCAAGCGGCCCACGGGGTTCTTGTCGAAAAAAGCGACAGAGAGGGTTTGGAGGTGGGAAAAGAGTTTCATTCGGATGTCATGCATCACCCTTTGACCGGTCGTTTCCATGATGTAGACTTGGAAGAAATTCAGCCCGAAATTGGCCACGAGAATCAGGACAACGAGGAAGGCGATGCGGAGCACGCCTTCTATGTCTCTTCCTCGCAGAGTGAAAAGATCCTCCTTTTGGAGCTCCTTCATTTTGTCCAATGGGATCACCCCGTAGGGTCCACTCTTCTCAAACAAGCTGGGATACTTTCTGAGAATTTGCTCCTCTTTCTCGCTAAGGGGAACGAAGACGTAATATCTGTTTTCCGAGAGGAGGCCCTTTCTCTGAAGAGAAGCCATTTCTTTCCCGTCCATCGAGCGGAGGGCTTCAGGAGGGAGCAGAAAACGTCCGGGTTCCTTCAGAGGGATGAGACGATTTTCATACTGCAGCAGAAGGTGTCGCTCTTCCTGAGAGGCGTCCTCCTTGAGCACCACTTCCCTCGCGGAAACGACGATGTAGCGATCAATGGCCTCTTTGGTGAGGTAGGGGATGACCAGATCGAAGGCCGCCATGGTGAGAACGAGGATCAGAGAGAGTCCGATCAGCCCCCAGTACGGCTTGATAAAGGTAATCAGCCTGGCCATGAGTCTCAGGTCATAGGCCTTCCCCAGCTTCCCCTCTTCCATGTAGCCAAAATCACCATACATAATCTAGAAAGCTCCAATAACCCAATCGCAAGATCCAAACAAATTCCAGTTGGGCAATATCCAAACAACCCAACGCTTCATCCTTTCTTCGGCAAGTTCGATCATTGACCGGCACGTGCCCCGCAAACCGCACCCTTTAGGGTAGGACCAAGGGGCACAATATAAAATGATAAATCATTGCCGGGAAGCTCCGCGCTGTGCCTGTCCCGTCTTAGCGCGGACGCGGGGAGCTTCACATTTGATTATCTGGTATTTTCCTTCTCCAACTCCTCTTCCATTTCCCTCCGCCAATAGAGTTCCGCATAGATTCCCCCCCTGGAGAGGAGAGTGACATGGTCTCCCACCTCCACGACCCTTCCCTCATCCAATACGATGATGCGATCTGCGCGCCGCAAAGGGGCAATCCGATGGGTCACCAGGACGACGGTTTTCTCCTTCAGGAAATTCCCGAGCCCATCAAGAATGCGCTCCTCTGTTTGAATATCGACGGATGAAAGAGCATCATCCAGAATGAAGATAGGAGATTTCAGGATCAAGGCCCGCGCAATCGCGACGCGCTGTCTCTGGCCTCCGGACAAGGTGATCCCCTTCTCGCCGACCCCCGTGTCCATCCCATCCGGGAACGTCATGATCTCATCATAAATCTGGGCTGTCCGCGCCGCTTCGACAATCTCTCCGTCGGTCGCGTCGAGTTTACCAAAAATAAGGTTTTCCCGAATCGTCGTTGAAAAAAGGAACGTCTCTTGAGGCACAAAGCTGACAGACCGCCTGAGCACGTCGAGGGGGATATGGTGGATGTCTCTTCCACCGAGGAAGATGGTTTCTTGGGGAGATTCCAAAACCCTAGCGAGCAGGTTGCAGAGGACCGTTTTCCCTGCCCCCGTCCTTCCCACAAGAACGATTTTCTCTCCTTCTTTCACGCTGAGATGGACGTCCTGAAGGATGGGCCTATCTCCGTTACCACGTCCAAAACTGAGGCCCCTTACCTCGATCATCCCTTGCAGTCCCTCTGGCATCGGCCGTGCGAAGACATCCGAGATTTGGGGAATCTCCCCGAATATCGCATTCAACCGCTCCATGGAGGCCGATCCGCGTTGGACCACATTAATGGCCCAGCCCAGGGCCATCATCGGCCAGCTCAGGATTCCCAGATAGCTCATGAAGGCGACAAAATCTCCTGCGGAGATGGATTGGAGGATGGTGAACCGGCCTCCAAGATATAAAACAATGACCAGAGTGAGATTTGACAGGAAGAGGAGGATAGGGAAAAACATGCCCCACACCTTGGTCACACGAATATTCTTATCTACGTAGTCGCGGCTCAGCCAGGATAATTTTTCTCCCTCCTGCTCCTCTTGAACATAAGCCCGAACGACACGTATCCCACTGATCGCTTCCCGGACCCTCTCTGTGAGAGAGGAAAAAGACCTCTGAACCTCCTCAAACCGCTCATGGATGACCCGGCTAAACAGGAGAGTAATGACAGTGATCAGAGGCATGGGGGCCACAGCAAAAAGTGTGAGCCTGGGGCTGATGCCGATCATGAAGGCCAGCGTCAGCGTTCCAAGAATGAGAGTATCCACCAAAAAGACAAGACCCATGGCGAGCGACATGCGCACCGCGTCCATATCATTGGTGGCGTGGGCCATGAGGTCACCGACTTTCATCCTTGAGAAGTAGGAGAGGGAAAGGGTTTGAAGGTGGGAAAAAAGTCGGTCCCTCAGTGATCTCTCGATCCGGCGCGCCGATCCTAATAGAAAAAAACGCCACACGTATCGAAACCCGCCGATCACAAGAGCAATGCCGAGGATCTCAAACCCATAGGTAAGAAGATGGGAAGGAAGAGGATTTCCTACGGTCAGATCATCAATCGCATGTTTGATCACCCTTGGAATGAGAAGTTGAAACACATCTACGACGAGAAGGGCAATGAGCCCCAAGAAAATTCGCCACCGGTTCTCTTGGAAATCTTTCTTGAGTGTGTGGTAGGCTTTCATCCCAGATTAGACTTCTCAAATGGTTTTGACACGTTCTAGTGTAAAAGACGGATCTTCCACAAGTCAATCGAGGGGAAGGTTTCCCCTCAACTCTTTTCTTGACAAGTCTTGCAGATTCTGTGAAACTGTATAATCTATAAGCATTATGGTTACTTCCAAGACAGCAAAACCTACCGTTGAGCGCTTGGTACTGGAAGGAATTCCTGAGGGACTCTCACCAGAAGAAGTGGAGGTCCTTCAAAAGCTCCAATCCCAACTCGTCGATTTCGTCCTTCACCTGATTCAGGCTTTCCTGAGAACGGGGTACTACACATCGGAACATCCAGAAGCGGTCAAGGCGAGAGAAGGACTTTACCTCCAATTCAAAAGCCTCTTCAAACTCGAGGATGACCTCACCTTCATGGTAAGAGAGGAGCCGGAGGGCCAGAATATTCTCGTGGAAGGAGTCCTCCCCGAGGCCCAGAGGCTCAGCCGCATGATGATGAGGGGGATGGGAGAACTCTATGTCCCCAAGTTCGCCAAGTACCTTGAACGAAAAGATTTAGTCAGTCTCACCCTGAAGAATCGCATGGGGCAGACGGAGTTCGAGCGGTTCATTGACATTATGAGTGACCCCACCCAGCTCGACATCCATCGGAAAGAGGACAAGGAACAGTTCATCCAACGTCTCTATAACGCGGGAATATTCAATCTCTCCTTTGTGTTCAACGAGGAAATGGTCCTTGCTCCGGACAGGGACATTCCCTGGAGAGCCCGGCTGACGCTGTCTCGGATCAAGAAGGACCTTAAAATGATCCCCTTCTTCCAGAAGTTATCGGGGGAAGAAATCCAGGAGGTCGGCAAGGGGCTGGTGCGTGACGCGGTCCGCGCAGTCAGGCAGCCTGACATCCTCTACGCCGTTCTTCAAAACTGCGATGTGGCGTCGTCCGCTATCAATCCAGAAGAAGCCATCATCGATGTGATCCTCAGTTTCCTTCGGCCCCAACCTTTCCTGGGAACGACCAAAGTCTTCTTTCGCGAACACCTCAACCTCAAAAAGCTTCAAAAGAAAGATGACTTCGAAGAACGATCGGATCGACTCCTTAAGAAGTTCACTGCCCGACTGAGAGACCTTGCAACTCCGGAGGCCGAAGTCCTGTTGGAAGACTTCTTCAGAAACCAACTGATAGATCTCGAGGAGTTACCCCCAGAACTGAAGAACAAAATTCTCCTCGAACGATTGACGGATAAGTTCCTCAACTATACTCAGAATTTTTTTGAGCAACTCGATCAAGCCAAGGAGCGACAGACTTTTCTTACCCTTGCCCGGACCTTTGTCAAGATCATCCCTGAATTGATCCGGAGAGATCGCTATCCTGAAATCCTCCGCATCCTCGAATCCCTCCGATTCCACTTTCATCAAAAAACCATGTGGGGACTGCTCGCAAGCCAAGTTCTTGAGGAAATCGGCCAGGGCATGATTCCTGCTCTTTTGCAGGAAAAGTTTCTTGAAGGAAAGAAGGAAGTCCGGGCAGCGATCGTCCCCATCTTTGCGGCTCTCGAGATTGGGGCGATCCCGCCGCTTCTCAATATTCTCAAGGCGAGTCAGGATCAGTGGGTAAGGAAGAATGCGTGCGAGGCGCTCATTCAGATCGGGCCCGTCGCTGCCGTCCATCTCCTGCAGGAACTGGAGTCTCAGCAGGTCTCGATCGAAACGACCTGCGACATTCTCAGAGTCCTGGGAGAAATCAAATCTCAGGAGTTGTGGAAACCCCCCCTTCTCAAACTCCTCAAGCGCTATGTCTCTCATGAGAACCCCAAGTTGAGAGAACAAGCTCTCCATACTCTGGGGAATCTGGGTGGAACAGAGGGCGAAGGGATTTTCCTTTCGGGACTTGAGGACTCAGACCCTGAGGTCAGAAAACGGGCGATCCTGTGCCTTGGCATGATCAAGAGTCCCAAGGGTCTTCAAAAGCTGATGGACATGCTAAAACAGTTCGCTGTAACCCCCGCCCCACAGACGGAGCCACTCGAAACCCAAATCTATTATGCCTTGGGTCTTTTCGGAAACATGACGGTCGAAGGGAAGACGATCGAGCAGATCCTTCTCGACCTTCTCGAAAAGAGAGGCATGAAAAAGTTATGGGGCGTGTTTGAAAAGCATCTGCTCCCGGATTCGTCCTTGGGAGCCATTGTGGATACTCTTGGAAAGATCGGAACGAAGGACTCTGTCTCTGTCCTCACG
>Ga0315289_10014476_pt1 | contig 11011 bp, 4 predicted proteins | sample YL17G11_40_MG_FD_203452 | JGI IMG/M metagenome (GOLD analysis project Ga0315289, IMG submission 203452) | Sediment microbial communities from Yellowstone Lake, YNP, Wyoming, USA - YL17G11_40 | ecosystem: Environmental > Aquatic > Freshwater > Lake > Sediment | place: USA: Wyoming | collected...
CGAGTGCGCCGGGGTGCCGAGCACCTGCAGTGCCCCGCCGCTGCGGTCGATGCCGATCGCCGAACTGCCCAGGTCGATGTTGGCCCCGCGGAGTTTCAGCACCGCGCCGGCGTCGATCATCACCGTGACGCCGCGGGGGATTTCCAGCTTGGAGCCGTCCGGCAGCGGATTGCCGAACAGATCCGTGCCGATTTCGTAGGGCAAATTGTCGGTGAGCGTGCTGGGGTTCGCGGGGTCGTCGTTGGCGAAGTTGTTGCCGACGATCCGCACGATGTCGCCGGCCTGGGCGGCCGCCAGTGCCGCGGGGATCGCGTTGTAGGGACTCGCCAGCGTGCCACTGCCGCCGGAGGGGGCCGATTTGTCGACAAAGATACTCTTGTTCGTCGACCCCGGAGCGTTGAACCAGAAATGGTACACCCCGCCCGCCGTGCCGTCGGCATCGCCGTCCAGCTCAGTCTTGGTGGCATCGACGAGGTGCTTATTGCTGTCGGTAATCTTGGGGGTGAAGTTCACGCGCAAATCGTAAGGACCTTGCGTGGTGCCGCCGACGCCGCTGTCGGGAATCGCGGGATCATACTGGTCGTTCCCGCTGGCACTGACGCCCACGTAATACGTTCCCGGCTGCAAGAACAACTGCAAATAGGAATCCTTGCCGAAGTAATCGTCGTTGCGCGCCATCGCCTGGTACTTGCCGCCTGAATCCTGCTGAAACAGCACCAGCTCGCTGTTCAGCAGGCTGGAGCTCTCGCTGATCGACAGGCTGGGATCGCTCAATCGCTGGGCGATGGTCTCGGCGCTGAAGGTCCCCGCCGTGCTCACCGTGAACTTGTACAGGTCGATGTCGGTGCTGTCGGGCCGGTCGAGATTGCGGAGGTGAACCAGGTCCTCCAAGCCGGGAAAGATTCCCTCGCCCGTGCCAAGGTTGGCGTTGTAGCCCTCGATGGTCTGCGCCGGCAAATCGTTGGTGTGGCCCAGGCCGAGCAGCATGCCGAGCGTGCCCATCGCGGTCGTGAACCAGCGTCCGCCGAACTCGCTGTTGCCCCAGTCAACATTACCGTCCATCACGGCAAGGTGCACACCGGCCGGAGTGACCCCGGCCATCCCGAGATCGCCACCCGGCACGCCGGAAACCCCACCCAGGGCCGCCAAATCGCCGGTGGCGATGGTGAACCCTTGGTTGTCCGACTCCACGAACTGCACGCCGCAATACTTAGAAAACAGCTCGAAGATTTCGCGGGCGTCTTGCTGCTGGGCCGCCGTGATCACGTTGTGCAGCGGATTGCCCCTGGAATCGGTCCCGTAGATGTCCTGGAAATTGTAATAGAACGTGCTGACGCCGGGGTCATCGGTCGTGCCGGTCGTGCTGAAGTTGCTGTAAGAGCCGTAGTCATAGTGACTGTCCGCCTGCGCGCCGGTCGTGCCTACATCGACCTGCTCGGGCAACAGGCGGTGTCCCGGGTCGTCGGGGCTGCCGGGCCACTGCAAATCGTAAGGCTTCGTCTCGATCACGCCGTTGACGATCATGCTCTGGGGCGTCGTCGCCGAGCCGAACTTATCCAACGACCCCTCCAACACCCGCGCGGTGGCGTACGTGTCGCCCGCGTCCGACGACAAATCACTGGCCGACAGCGTCTGGGTGTCGAAACTCTGATACGACTCGCCAATCCGCAGCCGGAAAGAGTGCGTGCCTGCCGGCAACAGGCTGCTGAGGTCCTGGGCAAAGACCAGAACCGCCTTGTTCTCGGCGGCGACGTAGGTGACCGAGGATGGCGGGGTGACCACGTCGTCGCGCGGGTCGGCCGTGTCGTTGGTGGCGATCAACCGGTAGAATTGCGCGTTCGGCGCCGACGTGACATCCATCGCTTCGCTGAAGTACACCTCGATCTGGTTGTTCGCCTGCTGCAACTTGCCGTCGCTGCCGCGGGTCACCGGCTGCGGAACCACCGCGGTGATCTGCGGCCCGACATCCAGTTGAAAGTCCAACGGCAGTTGTACAGGGGACCGGGTGTTGTCGAAGGGAAGGCCGTCGATGTTCTTCAGCGCGCTGCTGATCGTAATCAGGTAGCGGTCTTCGGGGAGCGTCTCCTTGAAACGCGCCACCACTTCGTTCTGATTGGGCTGCTGCAGGACGCCGATGTAGCCGAATTGGATGTTCACCTCGTTGCCGTTGTCGAACCGGTCGTCGCCGCCGGCGCGCACGATCTGGATCCCGCCCAGTGACGTCGGATCGATTTGCTGCCCATCGTCGAAACGGAACACGAGTTCCTGCGGGGCAATGTGGAGGACTTTGCCTTGAGCCAGCGTGTCGCCTTCGTTGGGAATGACGGCGAGCAACTGCGGATTGATGCTCAACAGCACCCGGTCTTCGAATCGCTCGAACCGCAGATCGCGCGATTTGCCGATCTTGCGAGTCGGTCGGCCGTTGCGCCGCGAGCGACGACTTTTACCGGGTTTTCGGGAAAAAAGTCTGAGCGCCTCCCAGATCGACATGACTTTGCCTCTCCCTCACGTTACGGCCGACATCCGGCCAGCAGAATAGCACAGAGCGGTGTGCGCACTTTCTATTACAACTAGGACTGGCGCGGAAAGCAAGTATAATGACTGCAATCCGCTATATTCACATATTTCTCTGTGTTTATCGGCGCAATGCACACGCCTCGGGGCCCGGTTGTGTTAGCCTGATCCCCATCGGGAGGATCTGGGGCCCACCTCCTGCCGTGGCGACCTGGCGGCCGATCGCCCTTCTGCCTTTCAGGTAATGCAAACTGTGGAGGATCAGCTAAAGGCAACGATTAGGTCGAGTCGATCGACAGTAACATGTACCGTTTGTAACGGTTGTGCGTTTTCTATCGAATGACATAGCCGAAGCGGGGGGCAAGTCAACCCAGGGCGTTTGCGATGTCCATGCTGGACGGGCCTCCGGCTTGCCAATAACTCGATGATCCGAGCAAAGGGGGAAGGATGAAGACGTACCTGCGCACCATCATGGCAGCGATGGCGATCGCCGGCGTATCGGCCGAGCGCATCGCTGTGCCGGCTGCGGCGCAAGGGCCAGGATGCTTCGGCTCGCAATGCGCAGTCGGTGGCACTGCCGGAGAGCAACCGTTGCCTTCTTTCCCCGGGGGACCCGCCTACGGTCCCTATGCATATCCCGGCGGGCCGGCTTGGGGTGCCGGCCCTTGTCTCGATGGTTGCGGCCCGGCTGGCAGTTGCGACGGCTGCGGCTGCTGTGAGGAATCGTCTGGGTGTTTTGGCACCTCGTTCTTACTGCTGGCGTGCGCCGGCCAGTGGCGCCTTTCGGCCGATGCCGTATTGCTGCGGCGCAGCTCCCCCAAAGCGCAAACGCTGTTCCGCGGCGGTTTTGGCAACACCAGCGCCATAACCTTCGATGCCGAAAGCCTTTCCTTCGACATGCAACCGGGCTTCAGCGTGACCGCAACCCGCGCCGGCGCCATCGGTTTGGACGTGGAACTGAACTACACGCAGGTCGATGCCTTTCGCTCCAGTACGACGCTCAGCGGAGACACGTTCATGGAAGCCGATGACACCGGAAGCGATGCGTCTGTGCGATCGGTGAAGAACCCTCAAATCGAAAATACTTCGCAGCTTCGCAGCGGCGAGGGAAACTTCGGCTGGCATGTGGGGGAGCAGATACGGCTGCTGGGCGGCTTTCGCTGGATCGAATTTCGGGACCATTACGGCGTGAACTCGCTGGGCGGCATCATCATCCCGCCTGTCCCCGTCACGCTCAACAACGACGCACTGAACGATTTGTACGGCGGGCAGATTGGCGCCGACCTCACGCTGTTGGACTGGGAGCGCATCGTCATCAGTGCGGGGGGCAAAGCCGGTGTTTACGGCAACGCCTGCCGCCAGACCAGCCGTTTGGTAGATACCGGATTCATCGACCAGGAGATCGGGACCCACAGTGCGCACCCCGCATTCGTGGGCGAGATCAACGTGCTGGGGACGGTCGAAGTCTACATGGATCGGCTGTTCCTGCGTGCCGGCTACCAGGCGCTGTGGATCGACGGCGTGCTGCTGGCTCCCGAGCAAATCAACGTCAACAACTTCGCCACAAGCATGGCCGGTCTGCGCTTCGACACGCTCTTCATCCACGGGCTGCATGCCGGCTTGGAACTGCGGTACTAAGGAAGCGCGCAGAAATACGCTGGGCAACTGCCCAACCGCAGCGCGCGCGTCCCGCCGCGTAATGACGCGGCACTGGCGAGAGGCCAGCAGCACCCAATCGACGGTCTGCCAAAAGGATTCTCAAGGGTTGGGCTGGGCCGCAGAGCGAGGCGTTTCCCGGTAGGGTCGGCCGGCACGATACAGTTCCAGCCGCAACCGGATGCGCTCCGCCAAGGCCGTCTGCGCGGACGACTCCGCCAGTTGAAGCGCCCGTTGAGCGATGACCATCGCATCATCAAAGCGGCAGGCTGCGGCGTAGGCCGCGGCCAGCGTGTCGAGGCACTGGGCATTTTCCTGGCCACCCACCTCGCGAGCCCGTTCCGCCAATTGAACCGCCTGCACCGGATCGCCGCCTTCTGCCGGTTCGTGCGTCGCCAGCAGCCAGGCCAGATCGTTCAGTGCGTTGGGCGAATCAGGCGCGTGCTGCAAAAACGCGCGATACTCTTCAATGGTTTTGTGGCCCGCGCCAATCGTCGCCAGCAGGCGGGCGAGATTCTCTCGGGCCAGGACATGCTGAGGTTCCAATTGCAGGGCCTGCCGGTAATGTTCGATTGCTTCGTGGATCCTACCCGTTTGCGCCAACAGAGCGCCCAAGGTGTTGTGGGCCTCGGCATACTTGGGTTTCAGCCGCAAGGCCTCGGTGCAGTGTTCCACTGCTTGGTCGAGCCTGCCTTGCTGAAAAAGTAGAACCCCCAAGGCGTTGTGGGCCTCGGCATAGTCGGATTTCAGTCGCACGGCCTGGTTACAATGTGCGATTGCCTCATCGGTCTTCCCCAAGCCGAGCAGAATGATACTCAGGGTGTACTCCGCTTCGGCAAAGTGCGGTCTCAGGCGCAAGGCTTCCTGGCAATGTTCCATGGCCTCGTCGATTCTGCCTACCCTCGACAGCATGTACGCCAAACTGCTGTGGGCCTCGACGTACCCGGGTTCCAGCCGCAACGTCACTTGGTACTGCTTAATCGCCTCGTCGATCTTTCCCAAGCCCTCCAGGACACGCGCCAAATTGTAATGGGCATGGGGGTAGTCGGGTTGCAGCCGCAAGGCCTGATTCAGATATATGATCGCCTCGTCGGCCTTGCCCAGACTGGCCAGACCCACACCCAAATGGTTGTAGACCCAAGGGAAATTGGGTTTGAGCCGCCAGGCCTCCCGGTAGTGTTCCACCGCCTCGGCCGTTTTGCCCAACTTGGCAAGTTCGATACCTAAGTTAGCATGGGCATCGGCGTAGTCGGGTTTCAGCCGCAAGGCCTCCTCGTACTGCTTAATCGCCTCCTCACTCCTGCCCAACCCGGTGAGCACAGAACCGAGATTGTTGTGAGCGACAAAGTTTTCTGGACTCTTGTCGAGGGTGTCCTGGTAGATCAAAAGCGGCAATCGGTAGTATCTATTCCGTGCTACGGTAACAGCCGCTAGGGCCAGCAAGATCATAACCCAAACCACGACCGGCGCGGCCCAGCGCAGCGCCGTGGCACGGGCGCTAGCGGCTGCTGAGCGGGGTAGCCACCTCTTCCAGAAAGCATATCCCGCCGCCACCGCCAGCACCGCCACCGCGGCAAGCGGCAGATACATGCGATGCTCATACCTCAAGTCTGCCAAGGGGAGAACGCTCGACGTGGGCGCCAAAATCAGCAAGAACCACGCGCCCAAGAAACCCCAGGCGTTGTTGGCCACCAAGCCCCAGATCGTTATCCCCAAGACGAGTGCGATGCCCAGCGCACCCGGAAGAATTTCCAAGAGACTACCTGCCACGGGCCATTTGTAATCCAGGCACAGCGGGCTGGGCCAAACCGACAGTTGCAAGTAGTCCAAAATCACGCCCGGTTGCGTACGGGCGTAGGTCCACGGATCCGGCGCGCCGAATTCCGATTGGCGGCCGACAAGCCCCGTGGAGAGCACCAAGTAAGCCAGCAAGCACCACGTCGCCAGCAGGCCTACGTAGAGTTTCCAGCGCCGCCGCCACGCTTCCCGGAATGAGCCAGCCAGGAACGTACGGTCGTACAAGAGCACGACCAATGGTGCGGTGAACATGACCTCCTTGCAGGCCATTCCTAGCAGGCACGCCAGGACTGCTGCCAAGTACCAGCACGGGGGTTTCGCGGAGCGGGCGGCGCGGATCACACAATACAGCGTCAGCAAATATAAAAAGCCCATCAGCGACTCTGCGCGCTGGATGATGTAGGTCACTGACTCGGTTTGCAGCGGATGAACCGTCCAAAGCAGAGCGCTGGCCAAGGCCAACGGCAGCGCTGCCTTGCCGAAGCGATCCCGCAAGGATGGTGTAAGGAAGGTCCGCCGCAAGATACCCATCAACAACAGAGCTGCCCCGATGTGGATTGCCAGGTTGGTGGCATGGTAACTCCAGACGCTTAAGCCGCTGATGGCATAGTTGATCGCCAGCGAGATATTCAGCACCGGTCGACCGCTGACCGTTTCACCGTTAGACGGCGGGGACAGGACTTGCCAGATGGGCCAAAGGCGGCAAATGGTGCGATTCTCCACAATCGCAGCGACATCATCAAAAAAGAATGGCCCAACGAAGCTGTTGTGGTACGCCGCCACACCTGCCAACACGATCAGGCCCGCCGCCAGCATGCTGGTGCGCCAAGACGCCGATGGAAGGCCCGCAGCCATAGAGTCTTCGCCAACACTCCGGCAGAGGTGCACCCCGTCGTTTCCCGTGCTTTTCGCAGGCCGGCGCGCCGGCAAGGTGCCACGAGACGGTTGGATTCTCGTCCGACGTTTCATCCATTCCAGCATACCACCAGTGGGAGTGGATGCCCAGCGGGCACGTGCAGAAGGTCCAGCAGGCACTCCCGAGAGAAAAGGGGCTATACTCTGCACGGGCTGAAGTGAGGCGTTTTTCCCGGGGAAACGTCTCGTTCTTGCCCGTGCAGAGTATAACTCCAATTTCACGGCTTCTGCGCAGGGGCCATCACTACAGTGTTCGTGAAGTTGGACTTATCCCCTTCTCCTCCCGTAAGTGCAAGCGCACCATGGTCGTAGGCGCGGACTCGCCGACCTGTGCGCTTCTGGAAATCCCCGTTGACATTGGGCGACTAGCCCGATTATCATCCCGCCTGCCTACGTCCTCCCTTGGGGGGACATCGATCGAGTTCTTCTTGGTCGCAGAGCCGACTGAGCCAAGTGCGGCTGAAGGTCTCGACCCCGAGAGCGATAGCAACGCTAGCACCGCTAGCTGGCAGGGGGAGATCACTGGCTTAGGCCCTGGTGATGGCCGAGTTGCGCTGAATGATGACCTGAGACGATGCAAGAACCGATTCCAGATCACGCCTGCCGAACTCTCGTGGTCGTCTTGAGCATGCATCGCAGCGGCTCGAGTTTGACCATGCGGGTGCTACAGCGTTTGGGAATGTCCTTGGGGCCGTTTCCGCTGATCGGTCCGCTGGAAAGCAACCGGCATGGGCATTTCGAGCCCGAGCCGATCAACGACTTTGATATGCGTTTGCAACAGCGGATCTTCGCTTTCACCGGCGACATTCCCCGGTCGGAGGAAGTCCTCGGCCGCTTGCTGCGGTCGGAGGGGCGCTGGGGCGCAGACGCTGCGGTATCCGACGAGGAACTGCAATTCGGCCGGGAAACGATTCGGCAACTGGTGCAGTCGGGGCCCGTTTCAGGCTTCAAAGATCCCCGCGTGATCCTGCTTTGGCCCTACTGGCAGGAAGTGCTGCGCGGCTTTCCGCAGGTGCGAATCGTCCTGCTGACGCTGCTGCGCTCGCCGCACGAACTTGCGATGAGCATGTTTATGCGCGGCCAGGGGCAATACACCTATTACGACGCGCTGGAGGTTACCGCCGTCAATCTTCAACGGCTGCAAGAGATCAGCAACCATTGGAGTGACCAGCAGGTCTTGGTCCGCTTCGATCCCCGCTGCTATCCGCACGACTTGCGCAGGGCGGCCGAAGTCTGCAACCTCTCCTGGCGAGACGATGCGTTCCAGGAACTCTACGATCCCGCCGACAGGCACTACGATCCGACCCGGGTGGAGCATCGCGCCCAAAGGCTGTTCGACGAGTTGGTTCGTTTCACCGCGGACGGCGACGAGAAGAGCGATGCCCTGCGGCTGGCCGGCGATGCCGCCGTTCGCGAGAAGTTTATTCAATCGCAGGCGATGCACTGTGTTTCTGCCGTGGCGCAGTTGCAGGCCGCCGGCGACAGCGCCCGTGCTGATGCGGCGCGCCATGCTCGGGAGCTTGCCCGGCTGAACCAGGAACTTTCTGCACTGGCCACCGGCGTGCGCGCCGAATTTCAGCGGTTGCAGCGCGCTGAGGAGGAGCAGCGTCGGACCATCGAATGTCTAGAAAGGCGATTGCACACCCAGGAAAACCACCCGGCTTGGAATGCAGTGCGACGCCTCTACACGATCTATGGTCGATTCCGCAGACAGGTTTCTCGCTACAAGGCCGCCTGAGAGGAAGTTTCCGTCGTTTCCGCCACGGACCTGCACGTCATGCACACTTCCACGTGCGTTTTCACGATCGCATCCAAGAATTACTTAAGCCAGGTGCGCACGCTGCTGGCCAGCGTGCGCCAGCACCATCCCGAGGTGCAGACGTACCTGGTTTTGTGCGATCGAGTTGACGGCTACTTCCGGCCGGAGCAAGAGAGCTTTCGCACGATCCTTGCCGAGCACTTGGGCATTGAGCGCTTTGCCGACGTGGCGTTCAAATACAATTGCCTCGAGCTGAATACGGCGGTCAAGCCGTTTGCCATCGACAAGTTCTTCCAGGAGTACGGTTTCGACCGGGTGATTTACCTCGATCCCGACATCGTGGTTTACCGCCGCCTGGAGGAGTTGTTTGAGTTGCTCGAGCACCACGATGTCGTGCTGACGCCGCACATCACCGATTTCCTGCCGGATGACGGCTGCCTGCCCGATAATATCCGCATTCTGCAGACGGGCACGAACAACCTGGGCTTCGTGGCCATGCGCCATACCGAGCGCGTGGCCACGCTGGTGCACTGGTGGGGACAACAGCTCTACGATCATTGCCGGCATGCGATCGCCGAGGGTGAATTCGTCGACCAGAAATGGATGGACCTGGTGCTCGCCTGCGTCGAGTCGGCGGTGCTGCTGCGTCATCCCGGGTACAACGTCGCCTATTGGAACCTGGCGCAGCGGCGGATCAGCCGCGATGCCGACGGTGAATACCTGGTGAACGGGGAGCCGTTGGCGTTTTTCCACTTCAGCGGCTTTGACCCCAACTGCCCTGCCATGATCTCCAAGCACCAGACGCGGCTCTCCTGGAGCGATTTGGGCGGGGCGGGGCGCGCCCTCTTCCAGGACTACTGCCACCGCTTGTTCGCTCACGGGTATCGCGAAACGATCGGTTGGCCTTATGCCTACGGCGCCTTTGGCAACGGGCTGCCGATTCCCGACTGCTTCCGCTCCTTTTTTCGCCGCCGATTGGCCGGGCAGATCGGCCCGGAAACCGAGGTGTTCGGCGTCGACGAAGACCAAGCCACCGTGTATGGCCTGCTGCAATCGCCCCTGCACCATCGGCTCCTAACGGCCGCCGCCATGGCGCTCTACGAGTCGCAGGCCGACCTGCAAAAGGCCTTCCCACAAGTGCCGGGCAACGACGCGCTGAACTATGCCAACTGGTTCGTGTACCCGGGCGGAGGAGATGCGCGCCTCGATGACGTGTTTGTCGAGCCGGTGCGAAAGCTCTTGGGCGTTTCGTCCGCGCGCCCAAAGCGAGGTCTCACCCTACGGTCTTTGGGTCACCTGCGCCGCATGGCCGCACGCATGGCGGCACGCATCATTCGTTTTGCCGGACGGCGGCGCGATCTGCTGAACCTGCTCTCACCGCGTCTGCGCTATCGAGCGGGGCGGTTTTTGCGCCGCATCGCTTACCCGGAACCGGCAAACCGCTCATCGCTCCCGGAAAGCCGTCCCGGCGCGGACCCGATGGACCTTCAGGCCGGCGTGAACCTGTTCGGGCTGCTGGATCGGCCCACGGGCGTGGGCGAAGCCGCGCGCGGGATGGCCGCGTGCTTCGAGAGCTTGCAGATTCCCGTGCGGAAGATCTCCTTCGACGAAAGGCACTTGTTCTTCGGCCAACCCCTGCGCTCCACCTCGCAGCCGAATCCCAGATTTGCGATCAACTATTGTCACGTCAATGCCGACGGCGCCGCGGCGCTGCGGCACCTGTTCGGCGAAGAAACGTTTCGCGGCCGCCTGAACATCGGCTTCTGGGCCTGGGAACTCGAAGACTTCCCCGCGGCCTGGGACGCGGCGTTGGAGCTGTACCACGAGATTTGGGTTCCCAGCAGTTTCGTGCAGCAAGCCGTGGCCGCACGGGCTCGCGTGCCGGTGATCCGCGTGCCGCACTGCATCGATATCCCGCCGCTGCCGCACTGCGGCCGGGCGAACTTCGGCATTCCGCCAGATCGTTCGGCGATCCTCTGCATGTTCGACACCGGCAGCTACAGCCAGCGCAAGAACCCGCTGGCGGCGATACGCGCCGTGAAGCGGGCGTGTGCCTCGGGGCAGGACCCGGTGTTGGTGATCAAAGTCGGCCGGCCGGAGCTGGAAGACGGTCTGCTCGATAAACTGCGAAAAGAGGTGCAGCACATCGACTGCCTGATGATCGAGCGCTGGCTTGGGCGCGAGGAAACCTGGGGCCTGATCGCCGCCTGCGATCTGCTGGTCGCGCTGCACCGCTCGGAGGGCTTTGGCCTGATCCTGGCCGAAGCCATGGCCCTGGGCAGAGCCGTGGTGGCCACCGGCTACTCGGGAAACATGGATTTCATGAACGCGGCGAATTCCTTTCTGGTCGGTTACGAGCTGACGACCCTC
>Ga0315289_10014477_pt1 | contig 11010 bp, 9 predicted proteins | sample YL17G11_40_MG_FD_203452 | JGI IMG/M metagenome (GOLD analysis project Ga0315289, IMG submission 203452) | Sediment microbial communities from Yellowstone Lake, YNP, Wyoming, USA - YL17G11_40 | ecosystem: Environmental > Aquatic > Freshwater > Lake > Sediment | place: USA: Wyoming | collected...
CTCCTCGTCTCCCTGTCTCCTTGTCTCCTTCACGGCAGGTAGTCGTTGGTGAAGGCCCGGCTCACGTCCACTGGCTGCTGTAACAGCCCCGCTTCCCGCATCACCTGTTCTGTAGTCTGCCAGGCGGCGGCGTCGGACCAGCCCGGCGGGTTCCCTTGCCAGTAGAGGATGGTGGCTTCCAGCACTGCGCGCTGGACGGCCTCGTTTTCGTCCAGCCCCTCCACGTACTTGCGGCAGACGTCGAAGGCGCCGTCGGGGTCGCCCAGGGTGTCGGCCAGCCCCTTCAGAAAGGCGCGGGCGAGGGCGCGCACCAACTCCGGGCGCTCGCTGAGCGTCTGCTCGTTGGTGATCAACCCGTTGGAGACCAGCGTGGCATAGTCGGCCACAGGCATGAGGATAATGTCATATCCCATTTGCTGGAGCTGGACCGGCTCGTTGTTGGCGTAGATCACGGCCGCATCCACCCGTTTCTCGGTGAGGTTGGCCAGCGCGGTGTAGCCGATGACTTCCAGTTGGACGTCTGTGTCTTTCAGCCCGACCGCCGTCGCCAGTGCCCGCCAGCCGATGTAACTGGCCCCGAAGGTGACCGGCGTGCCCACCTTCCGGCCTGCCAGGTCCTGGGGCCGCTGGATGCCGCTCTCCTGCAGGGCGGCCACGGCCACAGGGAAGCGCCGGAACCAGTTGACGAAGGTGACGACGGGCAACCCTTGTGACCGTGCCAGCAGGATCTGGTCGCCGCTGGCGATGGCAAAGGGCAGTTCCCCGGCCCCGACCAACTTGACCCCGTCCGTCTCCCAGCCGTAGTCAAACTCCAGTTCGAGCCCTTCGGCGGCGAAATAGCCCCGTTCCATTGCCACGTACCAGGGGGCGAATTGGACGTTGGCGACGAACCCCATCGGCAGCCGGATGTGGGTCAACGTCGAGGCTGGTGTAGCGAGGTTCGAGCAAGCGGCCAACCCACACAGGAAAAGAGTACATAAGGTAATGAGTACGCGTTTCATTCTAAAGACCTCCAGTTTCTTGTTCCCGCTCGGCGCAGACAATCGCTCGCGCCTCTCCTTGTCTCCCTGTCTCCCTGTCTCCTTGTCTCCCTGTCTCCCTGTCTCCTTGTCTCCTTGTCTCCCTGTCTCCTTGTCTCCCTGTCTCCCTGTCTCCTTGTCTCCTTGTCTCCTTGTCTCCTCGCGCTATGTCCGCCATCTCAGCACCGCTCGCTCCAGCAGCGCCACGGCCCCGTAGAGCGCCTGGGCCAGCACCATCAGTGCAGCGATGCCGACGAATACCAGCGGTGTATCGTACAGTTCCTGCCCCTGCTTGAGCAGGTATCCCAGCCCACGGTTGGAGGCGACGAACTCACCCACGATCGCCCCGATCACAGACAGGGTAGCACCCACTTTCAGGCCTCCCAGGAGTACCGGCAACGCGGCCGGCACCTCCAGCAGCCAGATCGTCTGCCAGCGGCTGGCCTCGAGCGTACGCATGAGGTCCCGCAGCCCCCGCCCGACCGAGCGCACGCCAACGACGGTGTTGACCAGGATGGGGAAAAAGACGGTGAGCGCGCAGACGAGGACCTTGGAAAGGAGGCCGGTGCCGAACCAGATCACGAGCAAGGGGGCGATGGCGACGACGGGAACCGACTGGGAGGCGACGATGTAGGGGGTCAGCAGCCGCTCCGCCACGGGGGAGTGGGCCAACAGGTACCCCAGGAGTATCGCCACCGCTGCGCCCAACCCCAGCCCGGCCAGGATCTCCCGCAGCGTGACCCCGGCGTGGAACCACAGCGAGCCGTCGGCCACGAGGTCGCCCAGGCGGGCCGCCACCGCCCCGGGCGAGGGAAGGATGAAGCGCGGATAGTCGCCCAGCCAGGTCACCCCTTGCCACAAGGCCAGGAAGACGGCGAAACTCAGTAGCGCCAATCCAATCCGCGACGTGTGCTTTCGTCTCATCGGTATGCTCCACAAGAATGCCCCGTGGGTAAGGTCTCACCCACGGGGCAAGGCTGCACAGTGCAATGAAAACCCCGAAGGCCTGAGGGCCTTCGGGGCATGGGTCTTGGGTGCACCGTTAGGACCGGGACGCGGTCCTGGCGTGACCTTCTTCCATCCGGACTGTTACCGTCGGCTCCAGATTAGGCGGCGAATGGGCTTCATTCACCACTATCACCGGATCGGCCGCTTGCGCGGTTCGCGGGCTCGGCAGGCGCTGGGCCTGCCCTACCGCCGGTCGGGAATCTCACCCTGCCCCGAAGGTGCTGGCAATTGATTGTCAGTAACGGATTATAGCCGCTTCAGGTGATTTGTCAAGAAACCACCCTCCCGAACACTCGACGAAACACGGAACACGCCACACGTGGTCACGGCTGTTAGTAAGACCACTCAAATGACCCCCAGTTCTCGGGCCACCTTTTCGAATGTTGCGAGCCCCTGGTCCAGGTCCTGGCGCGTGTGGGCGGCGGTGTTCATGACGCGGATGCGCGCCAGCCCCTGCGGGACGGTGGGGAAGCCCAGCGCCATGGCGAACACGCCGTACTCGAACAACCTGGCGCTAAAGTCTTTGGCCAGTTTCACGTCGCCCAGCATGACGGGGACGATGGGGGTCTGGGTGCGCCCGGTGTCAAGCCCCAAGCGCTTGATGCCGGCCTTGAAATACTCGGCGTTCTCCCATAACTTGTCTACCAGTTCGGGGTGCGCTTCGACGTAGTCCACGGCGGCCATGCAGGCGGCGGTGTCGGCGGGAGTGAGCGCGCTGGAGAAGAGGTTGGGGCGGGCCTTCTGCCGGATATAGTCCACCACCACGCTGTTGCCGGCGACGACGCCGCCCATCACGCCGAAGGCCTTGGAGAGCGTGCCGATCTCGACGTCAAACTTGCCCTGCAGTCCAAAGTGGGCCACGATGCCCCGCCCCTGGCCCAGCACCCCTTCGCCGTGGGCGTCGTCCACCATCGTCAGCACGTCGTACCTGGATGCCACCTCGTAGATCTTGTCCAGCGGCGCGACGTCGCCGTCCATCGAGAAGACACCGTCGCTGATCACCAGCCCGCGCCGGAACTTGGGCAGGTTCTCCTGGATCTTGGCCTCCAGGTCGGCCGGGTCGCAGTGCTCGTAGACGACGATTTTGGCCCCGCTCAGTCGCGCGCCATCAATGATGGAGGCGTGGTTGAGCCGGTCGGAGAAGATGACATCCTGGGCGCCGGTGCTCCTGTCCGCGCCCACCAGCGGTGGGATGGCGGCCTGGTTGGCGCAGAAGCCGCTTTGCACGAGGATGGAGGACTCGACGTGCTTGAACTCGGCCAGCCGGCGCTCGCACTCGACGTGCAGGCGCTGGGTGCCGGCGATGGTGCGCACGGCTGCTGGTCCCACGCCCCATTCTGCGACGGCCTTTTGAGCTGCTTCCTTCAGCACCGGGTGGTTGGCCAGTCCCAGGTAGTTGTTGGTGCAAAAGTTCAGCACCTTCTTGCCGTCCACGACCATCCAGGCGCCGGCGGGGGAATCCATCGTGCGGATGTTGATATAGCGTTTCTCGGCCCTGGCGGCCTCGAGCTCCTGTCGCATAAAGTCTAATTTGTCTCCCATTGTGTTTCTCCTTTCAAAGTCTCCCTTCTGCATGCTTCTTGCCCAGTTTCTCCAGCATGTCCTTCACCATCGCGGGCAAGTCATACTGTGGCACCCAGCCCCATTCCTCCCGCGCGGCGCTATCGTCAATCGTGCGCGGCCAGGAATCGGCGATCGTTTGCCGGAAGTCGGGCTTGTACTCGCAGACGAACTCTGGGATGTGCTTCTGGATTTCCGCCGCCAACTCCCCAACCGAGAAACTCAAGCCTGCCAGGTTAAAGTCGGCGTGGTGCTTGAGCCGGGAGACGTCAGCCTCCATCAGCAGGATCGTCGCCCGGATGCAGTCGGGCATGTGCATCATGGGCAGGACGGTATCCTCGCGCACGAAGCACGTGTAGCGCCCGTGCTTGAGCGCCTCGTAAAAGATCTCCACCGCGTAGTCGGTGGTGCCGCCGCCGGGCAGCGTCTCGCTGCTGATGATGCCGGGGTAGCGCACGCCGCGCACGTCCACTCCAAACTTGTGAAAGTAGTAGTTGCAGAGGAGTTCCCCGGCCACCTTGGTCAGGCCGTACATCGTCGTCGGCCGCAGGACCGTCTCCTGGGGTGTATCGTCGCGCGGGGTCTCCGGCCCGAAAGCGGCGATGGAACTGGGACAGAATACGCGCGTCATCTGGCGTTCCCGGGCCACCTCCAACACGTTGTACAGGCCATTCATGTTGACGTCCCACGCCAGGTGGGGGTTCTTTTCACCGGCGGCGGAGAGGATGGCGGCCATGTGGTAGATCGTGTCAATGGCATATTTGGCCACTGCCTGCTCGATTGTCTCCCGCCGCGTCACGTCAATGAACTCGAAGGGGCCGGAATCGCGGAGCGTGGAACTGGGTGGCGTGCGGTGGCCGGTGGCCACGACGTTCTCGTGACCGTATCTTTCGCGGAGTGCCACGGTCAGTTCGGAACCGATCTGGCCGCAAGCGCCAGTCACGAGAATCTTCTTCATGTCGCCTTTGGACATTGTGGTACCTCCCGTTGATTGGTTGTATCTTCTGAAGGAGTATAGCACACCTGCGTTCTTTTTTCAATTGCCGTACTGTGCTATAATGTACTGAGGCTCGCCCAGCATGTACGAGCGAAGGAGGGGAAATATGCCACGATTGATGCGCTGCCTGTACTGCGGGCTCTTGCAGGACGAGCCCGCCGGGGTCAAGACCTGTGCGCGCTGCGGAGGGGAACTGGCCTTCGAGGTCGAGTCACTCCCGGACGGGCGGGCCTCCTACGTGCGCGTTCAGATGGAGTTGGACCAGGTGACCGCCCCGGCCGGGCGGAACGTGGACCGCTACCTGCTGGTCACGCTCCGCACTCCCGCCCAGGTTCCGCCGGAGGAGGCCGCTCCCACCCAGACCGGCCGTCCGCCGCTCAGTTTCACCGCCGTGCTCGACGTCTCCGGTTCGATGCGGGGGCCGAAACTGGTGCAGGCCAAGGAGGCGGTGCGCCAGGCGCTGCGCCGCCTGCACGACGGGGACGTCTTTTCGCTGGTCACCTTTGCCAACGCCGTGGCGTGCGTCTGCGAGCCGGCCGAGGTCAACGAGCGCACGCGCCGCGCCGCCGAGAGCATGCTGCAAGAGATCGAGGCCGGCGGGCAGACCGCGCTGTGCGGTGGGCTGGAACTGGGGTTGGAGCATGCGGCCGCCAGGAAGCAGGACACCACGCTGGTGCTCCTTCTCAGCGATGGGCAGGCGAACGTGGGGGAGACGGACGTCGAGGCGGTGGGCCGGCGGGCTACCCAGGCCCGGCAGCGGGGCCTCATCGTCTCCACGCTGGGCGTCGGCGCCGACTACAACGAGGCGCTCATGGTCGAGGTGGCGACGCAGGGGGGCGGGCGTTTCTACCACGTGCTGGATGCGGCGCAAATCGCTGCGTACGTGGCCGGGGAATTGGGCGAGGTGGCGGCGCTGGCGGCACGGGAGGCCATGCTCCACTTGACCATCCCGGCCAACGCGGCGGTGTTCCCGCTTTCCTCCGCCTACCTGGCCCAGCAGGGGGGCGGCGAGGCGACCATCTCGCTGGGCGATATTCCCAGCGACGTCGAGTTGGAGGTGCCCATCCGCCTGACGCTGCCGGCCCAGCCGGCTGCCTCGAAGGTGAGCGTGGAAGGGACGCTGGCGTACCTGTCCCCGGCCGGAAACCGGTTGGGCGCCCGGCTCAACCGCGTGACGGTGCGTTTCGTCGAGCCGGCCGCCTTCGGCAGGCGGGACGGGGTGGTTGTGCCGGTGGCGGAACACGTGTTCGAACAGATGAGGGCGGCGAATGTGCTGGGCGTGTCACGGGTGCTGGCGAAGAGCCCGGCCGAGGCGCAGCAACGGATCGAAGCCGAGATGGCAGCCGTGCGGGAGTATGCGACGCTCCTGGGTGAGGAGCGGGGCCTCGAGGGTATCCAGGCGATGGCGGCCGATTTCGCCCAGTTGCAGGCGGCTCCGGTAATGGCCAAGGCCACAGTCGCCCATGCCTTTGCGCGGACGCGCAGGACCAAGGAATTCGGGAAGGGCGGGGATTCGGCGTCGTAGGCCAGGATGGCTGGACATGCGCGGGTACGGCGCGAGCGAGGGCAACCGCTTTTTCGTGGATATCCGAGGGGAACTCCCGCGGGTGCAGGCGCCGACGTTGGTGGTCCACGGCGCGCAGGACCGCATGGAGCCCGCCGCCGGCGCGCGCGCGCGTTGTACGATGCGCTGACGTGTGAGAAGGAGTTACACGTCATTATTCGCCCAACTGCAGGCCGCCCCTGCCATGGCCAAGATGGCGGTTTCCAATGCCTTCGCACGCCAGCGCTGCACTCGGAAGTCTGGGACGTAATCGGAGGGTAAACGATGAAGTTTGAGTATGTAACCGCTACGAATCTGGAACGCGCCTGGCTCAACTTTGAACTGGACCTGCCGCTCGAAGTGGAGCCTGGCGGGCCGCCGAACCCGTTTTACGTGGACCGGCCCGGCAACCCGGTGGCTGAACTGGAACAGGCGCTCCTGGCCCCCTTCTACCGGCTGCCCAAGTATTTCTTTTCCGGCCATCGGGGCTGCGGCAAGTCCACCGAGTTGTATCGCCTGGCCGTCAACCCCGGCATCTGCGCCAAATTCTGGCCGGTCCATTTTCGTATCCAGAACGAGGCGGACATCCACAGCCTGGACTACCGGGACGTGCTGCTGGCGATCGGCGGGCAGATGTACCGGCAGTACCGAGCCGGTGGTGGCCGTCTGCCCAAACAACTCCTGAGCGAGTTGGACCGGTTCCGGGGGCAGGTGGAGAAAGAGGTAACCATCACCCCAGGCCGGTGGGCCGAGAGCGAAGTTGAGGCGAAATTGGACGCTTTTTTCGCCGGGGCGGGCCTCAAACTGAAACTGGAGCCTAAAGTCCGCACCGTTGTGCGCCAGGTGATCGAAGAGGGCATCACGGGCCTGATCGAACTGCTCAATACGACCTCAACCACGATCTACGGGCAAACGAGGCGCTGGCCTCTGGTGCTGATAGATGGCCTGGACAAGCCCGACCTGGAACGGGCGTGTGAGATCTTCTACGACCACCGGGGGGTGATGCTGCAACCCGACGTTGCCATTGTCTACACCGTGTCCAGCCCCCTCTTTTACAGTCCCGAGTTTGAGGCCATCCGCGACCAGGCCAAGTTTCTCCCCAACGTCACGCTTCACCTGCGCGGGCAGCCAGATGAGCGGGATGGCGAGGGTTACCGTATGATGCGCACGTTCGTCCACAAGCGCATGCAGCCCGACCTGATCGCGCCCGACGCGCTGGAAGAGGCCATCCACACGAGTGGCGGCGTCTTCCGCGAGATGTGCCGGGTGATGCGGTACGCCATCGGCCGGGCCAGGGTCAAGGGGCAGGGCCGCGTCGAACTGGAGGACGTGCAGCGCGCTGGCTCCGAGATTCGCAACGAGTACCGGCGCATTCTGACGCTCGAGCAGCGCCAACTGCTCGCCGAAGTGCACACCCACAACCGGCTCGACCAACCTGACAAACTAGGGCCGCTGATGCAGATATTGGCTGCGCTGGAATATCGCAACGAAGAGAACTGGTGCGACGTCCATCCAGCACTGGTTCCGCTGCTTAGCGAGGAGCGGGTGACTCCATGAACGCCACGAGACCGGATGAGCCGTTTGACGAGCGGGTCGAGCGGCTGAAACAGGAACTGGCGCTGGCGCTGCAATGGGACCGCCCCTCTATCCTGCTGGCGGTTTATTCCTCCATGTTCGTGCGCGCCGACGCGGAGGCGGTGCTGGAAGTGTGGCTGCGCGAGCAGGGGCAGGCCGTGGCCCGTGTCCAGGTGAGCGGCCCTGACGACCCGGCCGCCGACGTCCCGTTGGCGCTGCGCGAGTGGCCCGAGCGGGCGCACACGGTCTTTTTCGTCTCGGGCTTGCGCCAGGGCGCACCGACCACCTGGAACGCGCTCAACGTCCGCCGTGAGTACCTGGTGGACGGGCGCATCCGCGTCGTGTTCTGGGTGACGGAGGGAGAGGCGGCCGAACTTCCCCAGCGTGCCCCGGACTTCTGGGCCTTTCGCCACCGCGTCGTCGAGTTCGTGGAGCCGCCGGAGGTGGGCCGGGTGGCCTACATAGCGGGTGAACTGGCCTGGGAGGGGTTCGAGGAGCGGCTGTCGCCGGAGGAGCGAGAGGCGCGTATCGCTTTCCGCGAGTGGCTGCTATCCGAGTTGCCCGACGTGCCAGAGACGGCTGCCGCCCGCGCGCAACTGTACTACACGCTGGGCGGGTTGTACTTCTTTGGGCGTGAGTATGAACCCGCACTCAGGCATATACAGGTAGCGCTGGCGTTGTCAGAACAGGCAGGTGACGCAACTCTCCAGGCCTTGGCGTTAAATGGGCTGGGCAACGTCTACCGTGCCCTGGGGCGGTACGCGGAGGCCATCGCGGCCTACGAGCGGCCCATCGCCCTGGACCCCAAGTTGGCCTATCCCCACAACGGGCTGGGCAACGTCTACAGTGATCTGGGGCGGTACGAGGAAGCCATCGCTGCTTACGAGTGGGCCATCGTACTGGACCCCAAGGATGCCGTTCCCCACCTCGGGCTAGGCAACGTCTACTACCAGCAGGGGCGGCACGAGGAGGCCATCGCCGCCTATCAGCAGGCCATCGAACTGGACCCGGAGTCCGCTGCATCCCACAACAACCTGGGTGATCGTTATCTGCAACTGGGACAGCTGGAGAAGGCTGAGGCGGAGTTCCAGGAGCGTGTGCGCCTCTCACCCGATGATGCGCTCGATGCTGAGGTCTGTCTGGGTGTCATCGCCTATCACCGGGGAGACAAGGTGACTGCCACAAACCACTTCGAGCGGGCACTCGCGATCTGGAATACTGCCTGGCAGCGCTGCCTTCAGACCTCAGCTGCCCTCCTGCAGAATAGGGCCCAAGCATTACTGGGATTGGGTCGTTCACAGGAAGCACTCGCTATTCTGCGCCAGGCGCTGGACCAATGGCTCCCCGGTGATACGATTGACTTCTACGTCTACGACACGCTTGCTGCTGCTTCAGAGCCTCCTGCCGGATTAGAGGATGTGATGGCGTTGTTGTGGGAGGCTGGGGGTGAAGAGGCGCGACGGTCCACGCTTTCAAGAGTTGGTGGGGGGGGCAACCGCGGATAAGGAAATACACGATGGCTGAACACCATCATGCATTTCTCTATCTGTGGTGCTCATCTCCTCCGTCATTCGCCATTCGCCATTCGCTATTCGAGTATCCAGCAATATGACCACTGAAACCCAGAACATTCTCCACCTCCACAGCCTGCTCCTGTCCGAGTACGGCGACCGGACCTGGCAGCCGGACGACCCGGTCGAGACGTTGGTGTCGGCCATCCTGTCCCAGAACACCAACGACGTCAACCGGGACCGCGCCTACGAGCACATGCGGGAACGGTTCCCCACCTGGGAAGCCGTGCGCGATGCGCCGATGAAGGGACTGGTCGAGGCCATCTCTCCAGCGGGGCTGGGCCCGACCAAGGCTCCCCGCATCCAGGAGGCGTTGCGCCGCATCACGGCTGAGCGTGGGGACATCGCGCTCGACTTTCTGGCAGACCTGCCGCTGGAAGAGGCGCGCGCGTGGCTCACCAGCATCCCCGGCGTTGGCCCCAAGACGGCCGCCATCGTCCTGCTGTTCGCCCTGGGGCGGCCCGTCTTCCCGGTAGACACTCACATCCACCGCCTCTCCCGCCGGCTGGGCCTCATCCCGGAGCAGGCGACGCGCGAGCAAGCCCACGAACTGCTGGAAGCCCTCGTTCCGCCTGAAATCTACTACCCCTTCCACATCAACCTCATTGCCCACGGTCGCGCCGTCTGCCACGCCCAGCGCCCGGAGTGCATGCGCTGTATCTTGCAGGAGCACTGCGCCTATTTCGCGTCCGGCGGTCGGGGATCGGCGATCAGGGATCAGTGATCAGGGGTCAGGGATCAGTTACCAGGGATCAGTTATTGGGGATCAAGAGAGGAACAGCAAATGCGTATCGGCCAACTGACCGAAGTCTACAAGCCGGTGATCAACGGGGTGACCAACTTTGTCTCTCTCCATAAACGGACCCTTGACTCGTGGAACCACAAGGTCTTCGTGTTCACCCTCGGCCACGAAGATTACGAGGATGATGAACTGCGCATCATCCGCTCGCCGGCCATTCCACTTTCGGACACCGGCTACTCCTTCAACCTACGGTTCTCCCGCCGCGCCCGGAACAAGATGAGGACGATGGACGTACTGCACGCGCATCATCCGTTCATCAGCGGGCGACAGGCGGTTGAACTGCGCAAGCGGTACGATATTCCCGTCGTCTTTACCAATCACACGCGCTACCACGTGGCGGCTCGTTACTATATGCCTTTCGTCCCAGAGGAACTGTCGCTGGCGCTTCTGGAGGCATACATGTCCAATTTCACTGCCCAGTGTGACTTGGTGGTCGTCCCTTCGCGGGGGGTCAAGCAGTCGCTGGAAGAGATGGGCCTGACCTGTCCCATCGAAGTGATCCCCAACGGTGTGGACGTGGCGCGACTGCAATCCCCTGCCGTGCCTGTGGCGAAGTGTGACGTGCAACTGCCCGATCAGGCGATGGTGGCGATTACCGTGGGGCGACTGGGCCCGGAAAAGAACCTGTCGTTCCTACTGCGCGCGTTCGCCCGCGTCGTGGACGAGGTGCCCGACCTGCACCTGGTCGTCATCGGCGGCGGCCCGGAGGCCGACCATCTGGAGGAGATGGCGCGCCTGCTCGGGCTGGGCTCCCGGTTCCACCTGGTCGGCGAGGTGCCCTACGACCAGATTCCGAACTGGCTGGCGTTGGGCGATTTCTTTGCCTTTGCCTCCGTCAGCGAGTCGCATCCCTTGTCCATGCTGGAGGCAATGGCGGCGGGCCTCCCGTTGTTGGGCATCCCCGGCCCGGGGGTCGAAGAGACGATCGTGGATGG
>Ga0315289_10014478_pt1 | contig 11010 bp, 14 predicted proteins | sample YL17G11_40_MG_FD_203452 | JGI IMG/M metagenome (GOLD analysis project Ga0315289, IMG submission 203452) | Sediment microbial communities from Yellowstone Lake, YNP, Wyoming, USA - YL17G11_40 | ecosystem: Environmental > Aquatic > Freshwater > Lake > Sediment | place: USA: Wyoming | collected...
CCTCAGAATAAGCAAGAACGGAGACGAATGAGACATGACGAAAGTGAGCTACAGACCTCGGTACAACGGGTTCGTCGTAGGTGCTCTCTTGATGCTCGCCTTAGCAATCATCTGGGACTCGAAACCCTTCGCTATCGGGGCCACACTCTTCGTAGCCATAGAAGTTCTCTTCAACATCGAAGAGTACAAGGCAGGTTTGGTAAAGGTAAAGAACACGCCATCTAAGAGGGAGAAAGCATGAACTCACCGACCAGCATTGAGCAACTTCAGAAAAGTCTCAAAGAGCTTCAGTCCGTTGAGTTCAAGTGGAATGACTCTAAGGCGAAACGTGGTCGTTGCGAGAATTACGAGGATCACGACAGCGACAAGGAAGATGTCAATGAGCTAACCGTCATCGAACTGCTAGGTCGAGATGAAGATGAGAGACCACTGTCCTACTGCAAGAAACATTGGACCAAAGAGCGATTCTCAAAAGCCAAATCCGTCATGGAAGATAAGATGACTGAGATCAAAGAGGAATTGGCTTTCCGAGACAAGTTGACGAAGGTAACTCGCTTCGCGCAAATTAAAGATCTGGTGGATGCAAGCAAAGCGATTATCAGCCGTAAGCAGGAGAGCTATGATCACCCTATTCGCTTCAGCGACAAAGAAAAACGCCAAGTCAGTAAACTCCTGAAATTACTGCGCCACATCGAACCTAAGTCTAGTCAATTCATGGATCGAGGCATAGCGATCAACGAGAACCTCTGGCTGTCAGGAACGGCTCATGCAGACACATACAGTTCACGACCGGATTTTAAAATTCACATCACCGCCATTGACGAGATGGAACATTACAGAACGTATGCTAGAGTGAGGATGACCCTCGGTGAAGCGGAGAGGTTGCGTGGGCTCATCACGGAATGTGTCGAGCATGTGCGAATCAAAGGGCTAATCGCGCAAATCGAAGAGAAATTCGAAGATATTGAAGATGACGAAGACGAGGATGACCAATGATGCCAAGTTACGGTAAGAACCCGTCGTCTGAGGGGGACGCAAGGAATGTTTAGAGCGTCGGTTAGTGATCCACGGCTTTGGAAGAATCTTCTGGGCGCAATCTCAACGCTGATTGAGGAAGCAGATTTCAACGCCACTCCTGACGGGATCAGGGTGAGGTCGATGGATCCTGCTCATGTGGCGATGGTTGACTTCGAGTGGCAAAAGGCTGCCTTTGAGGAGTACACCTGCGTAGAGCCGATGAAGATTCGTGTTAGCCTTGCGTCTATGCTGAGGTTGCTGAAACGTGTTGGCAGCGACGAAGTTCTTGAGATGTTCTACGACGATAAGACACGCAAACTGAACCTGACCCTCAAGGGGAAGATGATGCGAAAGTTCACTATCCCCACGCTTGACCCTGGACAAGAAGAGGTGCCGACCCCGAAGATCACTTTCAACGCGAAAGTGAAGTTGGCAACCTCAATCTTCAGGGACATCATAGAGGATGTACAAACAGTCAGCGACAATGTGAGGCTTGAGGCCACGCCTGAGAAACTGACCGCCGCCGCAACAACGGAACTCAGTAGTGCCATCATAGAACTTGACAAGGCAAGCGAGATGCTGATTGAGCTCGATGTGAAGGAACCTTCTAAGGCAACCTTCAATCTGAACTATCTCGCAGAGATAGCGAAAGCAGGTGCCGCAACCGCCGACCTAGTGACCCTCGAATTTACTACAAACATGCCGATCAGGCTCACATTCGACATACCCCAACAAGGCCAACTCATGTACTACCTAGCGCCAAGACTTGATGCAGAAACCGCCAGCCCAGTAGTTGCAGCCTTAGAGGACACGCCGCTTGTTGAGGGTGAAAAGTAGAAGATGAACAAACAGATCCTTGGTTTGTGTATGCTTCTCAGCATACCGCTCCTATGGGGCCTCCTACTACATGCTGCCTATTCTGCTATGAGTGATGTGAACACTAGGATTGACGAAGTACGGCTTCAACTAGAGAACAGCGGCATTCCTGTGCACACAATGAACTCCAGCTACGAGCACCCAATGAAACGCTACTCGGTGGATAATGCAAGCACTTTCGTTTCAGCAGTTCACAAGTTGGGAGATCCAGTCATTTGGGTTTCATACGCTTCTCTGCCCTTTCTTTGGGACGCCACACTTCGCTGGCAAAACATAACCTGTTCTCCAACATACATCGAAAGAGCCATAGGTCAATGTGGCCAGAAACAAATTGATGAATTGCAGCTCTCCCTCCCGGTTGAGAACAGCGTGAGGCTGGTGGTAACCGCAGTAGCACTATTCGTATGGACGGTCTTCAGCGGTCTATTTGGACTATCCCTCTTGTTCCCCGAGAAACCAGAGAAGACTAGCGTGGCAGGCGTAGGAAACCCGTCATCCAAGGAGGAGGAGAAAGCATGAAACGAACCGACACATGCCCAATTCACACCAGGGGTCTAGCTTCTGATGGTTCGTGCAAGGATTGTGGTGGTGTGCCACAAGAGGCCGCTATACTGAGGCACTTGATGGAAGGTTTTCGTCGTGAAACACTCGACTTCCAAGATAGACTGCTACACTATCTCCAAGAGGTCGAGAGAGTGACCCAGAAGAAGGGAGCCGGGGAAGCATGAAAGATCACGGGAAACCGAGGCTCATACGCTGTGCGCTGTGTGGAAAGAGGATCAAGGGAATGATTCTTGGTTCGCGGGTCTTGGAGAACCATACCCAAGCAGACTGTGAAGACTACATGAAGAAACGATCAACTGCGATGGGGCGCTTGTTCGAGGATCGAGAACTATCGAATGTGCGCTGGGCCTTGATGGAAGCCTATCAAGCTGGGCGCAATATCGGGCGAAGAGAGAGGGCAAGTTCTACAAACAGGACATGAGAGGCTGAGAAGCAACCATGAGTCCAAAATACACTTGCCCCAAATGTGGTAAGAGTTTTCCAGTTACCGCTCGAAACTTCGTGAGAGCAAACCTACATGAACAGGGTAAATGTGAGGAAGCCGAGAAATGAGCATCAAGAAGGTTTGGGCGGGAGATTTCCATGATGCCTACAAGAAATCGTTGAAGGTCAAGAGACTACCGACTGGGGCTAGAGGCGTGGATGCAAAGGCGGCTTGGCTGTATCGGTGGCTTATCGATAACAAGCATGTGATCCCCAACAAATACATGGTAGTAGCAAGATGCGCGGTATGCAAACGAGCTTTCGATCCGAAAGCATGGGATGGAACGATACTACAGAAGAGTGAAGGCGGAAACCTAGTTTGCCCCAGATGCGTTAAGAACGCAAAGAAGGCGAGAACGGAAGCATGAGTAGGCGTTTCCCAAAGACTCCTGGCGAGTTCTGGGGCATGTATGAATCGCGTCCTTGCCGCAGATGTGGTCGAGGTATTGTTGTTCGGAAGGATGAGAAGGGAAAGAAACCTACCCTGTGCATTCAGTGCACACTAAATGTGAATGCGTACCTAATGTCAAGCAAGCCTAACCCGACATCGGAGACAAACCGATGAGCGAGCTCACAATCAAGAAAATGCACCAAGCGGGAAGATGTGCCATCTGTCTGCAAGCCCACGCGCTTCAGCGGGGGGTAGTTGACATACTTCAAGCCATCGAGTGATCGTAGGCGGATCTTGGCATGGGTCTTCTTGCTAGTCTTGCTTGGGTTAGGGCCGAAGCTTGCCCAAGCAGCTACCGCAGTCCAGTTGGAACAGTTGTGCAGGTATCAGGCACCGGATTCGATCCTAACGATACTGCCTGTGTAATCTCAATGGAGGCATGGGGTCTCACAATACAGACATGTGCAATATCAGGTGGAATCGTGACTGGATCGTTTTCTGTTCCGATGCAGTATAGTATTGGCAGTTTTCGCATTTGGGTTACAGCCGCGCCAGTTGCAGATGAGGCGCAAGCCATATTTCTTGTGGTGGGTTCTCCGACGACTACGACAACTGCGACCGCTGCACAGCAGACAGGTACGACCTTGATCGTTACGACTGTCACTCAAACCGTTGCTGGCCAATCATTCACTTGGTTCACCCGTTTCTTTGATTGGCTTCGATGTTGGTTTCTGGGGCTAGTTCAAGGCCACTGTTAGTCTGGCAAATCTTAGGTTAGGCGTCGTCTGGCGTGTGTGTGCGGCATCCATTTTCTCTGTTGAGGGAATGCTGTGTCAAGTGATCGCAAGCGGATCTACGGTGGCAAGGGCAAGTCTGTTTCAGCTAAGTCTGTGAAGTTCTGGAATGTCAAAAAGAAGGGTGAAGTGTCGATTCCAGAGAGTGATGTGAAGTTGCTCCATAAGGGCGGTCGTTACATGTTTGCTGCTGTGGATCCGGCTGATGGTACGAAACTGAGAAAGTTCACGAAAGCACCGCAATAGCTGGGCCTGCAATGAAGTCGATTGTTGCCGCGTTAATCGGCTGGGTCTACATGCTCGTTGGGGCTTTCAACATAGTTGCGGCCTTTGTTCCGGAGTTGCAGGTGTACTCGTTCCAGGCTGCGCAGTATGTTGGTTTCGGCTTGATGTCATTCTTGAACATCTCGATACTTTTCATTGGTGCGTTGATGATTCCTATCGGTTTCGCGGTTTGGAGGACGTGGAAGGGTGGCTGGTGGGTGATGTTCGGTGTTCAGGTCGCCAGCTTGCTTGGCATGGCTTTTGTTCTGTTCCAAGCTCTTGGGAGTGGTGTTGCTGTGATTCAGACATTCATTCCGCCGATCGTGAACTTCTTTCTGATTCTAATTCTAATCGGTAAGAAAGGCACTTTCGGTAAGAGGCAGGGGCCCTTTACCTAAGATGAGGGGTTAAGAGTTGCACTGGAAAGGCATACTCACTGCTGTCAGTGGTTTGGTTCTAAGTTTTGTTCGCTCGTTCGTTGGGGTTGGTTCAGGCATCTCTAATGCGTACTCAGCGATTGCGGCGCCAGTGAAGGCCTTCATGGTTCTGCTTTTGGGTCCGCTTGGGTTTGTGGTGGGGTGGGTTCCCGCTGACATGCTCTTGTCCGCAGTGTCTTGGATCTTCTTGACCTCGATGATCTTTCTAGCGGTCTCGGCGGCTAAGGGTGTTGTCGGGTGGATAGTTGCCATCACGCTTGCTGTTGTGATAGCGGTCTTCGTTTTCGGTGGAGCATTTGCAGTTCCAGCATTTGCGGTTCCACATTGGAGCTAAGTGGATGAGTTCTTGAAGCGCAACAAGACACGAATGTTTGAGCTGAGTGGCCGTGATGTCACTCTTGCGGTTGCGATAGGCGTCATAGGTTTCGTCTTCAGTACACGGACTTGGCTTCTGTTCTTGAATGGTCTCAATGTGGTGTTGGGCTGTTTGGTCTACTACATAGTCTTGTATGCCATGTTGCTCATCTTCAGTAAGCTAAAGTTGATAATCTTCGCTCCCAAGATTGGCAATGTGCGCGGAACAGTAGGCCTAGTCTTATTGACATTCGCGTTGTTCGTGACAGTGAGTTCGGAAAACCCGTATGCGCAGTACATCACGACAGGCAGCTTCGGCGGTGCGAGTCCAATCTTCTTTCAAACGGAAGATGGCATAACGTGGCTCTTCGTGACGCAAGTGCTTGCAGTGCTTGGAATAGTACACATTGAACTCGCACGAATCTTCGCGTTCTCAATCGTGCCCGCACTTGTGGCACTTGTGGGTTTATCCCTGATTGGTGGCAGAGTCAAACTGAATGGGTTCGCATGAGTTTCTTATCGAATCGGAAGCATCCCGCGTCATTTTCATACTAGAGAGGGCGATATGTAGTGAGAAATGCTAGGTTATTCGCCCTCATTCTTGTTGTGATAGTTTTTGGAGCCGCTTTTCTAACGCAATCTAACGCGCAGGTGACAACTCAAATCTACGATCTGACTGTGGGAGTTGGGCAAATCGGGCAGGTGCGTTTACCCGTTAATCCGTCTACTGGTTGTTCGTGGTGGATTGAACCCTCAAGTGCCCGCACTTGTGGCACTTGTGTCGATATTTCCACATCTGGCGACATCGACCCAACAATTGACTGTGGAAATCCACCGCGCCCCGGTTGCAGCAACGCGATTGTAGTCTACGCATTCAAGCCGAACGTGGCTGGTGACTATACGATTGAGTTGCGCTATGGTCACGCTTGGGCACACAACGAATACTATATGGTTGCCATAGTTCACTTGAGTGTTCCAGCACTTACCACAACTGTGACTGGCACGACGTACACAATCGGGCAGCCGATCTCAACCACTGGTGTATTGGGGATTGGAAATAATGGTTGGTTCTCAGTGATAGAAAACACTGAGAACAGTTACCTGCTAGACTTCACACATTCCCTCCCATGTGTGACCGAAAACGGCGTGATCGTGTGTCCATCAGGTTTATGGAATTCTCCGCAGCAATCTGATCTTGGAAAAACAATCTACGTGTCTGGAACATTCAACATGGTTGCGGGCTGTGCTGCACCACCCGGACCTTGCGTGGGAGGGCCAGCAATAATCGTGCAATCATGGTACTTCGCTGAAACCACTGTTTCTTTGTGTCAGCCGAATTGTGCGTATCCGGCTGTTCCAGACTATGAGCACTGCACATGCGTATCGCCTATGACTGGTTGTTGTCCGCCATGCCCGGCGGATGCAGCATGTGCTCCATGCCCTCCTAACTGGCCACCATGCTACGAAAGTTGTGCTTTATTGCTTGCGCGGGGTGGTTGTGGAACATGTGATGACGGGCAAGGGCATTTGGTGTCTTACGAGTGTCCTCTTCCTAATCCGATTGTGAAGGTATGGAATGGCTTCTGGAATTGGCTCCGTTGTCTCTTCCCAGGCTTGGGGCCTTGCTTGCCTCAAAGTTAGTGGCTTCTTCTCGTGTTGCCTAAGCAGGAGTTCTCCACTCGCCTTCCCATTCTTCGGCTCTTCCCTAATTTTGTGTACACGGTTGTCTCTAATTTTGTGTCCCCACGATGGACTGGACCATCCGTACCCAGTAAGCGTGCTCACGATCGGTACTGAGTATTCGTACTCACACGTACTCTTCGCTCGCTCGGCTCGGTCGTGCTCGCTCGGTCATTCATTCACGTGAAAACGTGAAAAGCCCCGGGCCCGCCCGGGCCAAAACGCCAACACAACACAGACACCTCGACACCATCCAGCAGCACCAAGGAAAACAAAACAAACAAAACACCAAAAGGAACGTAGACAGGAGAGACAACAGACGACGCCGAGCCTATGCCTCTCTTGCCTTGTCAGTTCCAGCGCAGCGGAAGACTTATACACAAAGCCCATACCCCTTAAGGGCATAGGCGTGAAAGGGAAATGAGTAGAACCGACGCCCAGCCAGACGTAAACGTGATTCTGAAAGGTCACGTGATAGCTTATGACCTTCCGGCGGAAGACCGGACCGACTTGAAGAAAATCCCCGAAGCATATCACAAAGTAGCAAATGCCCGAATCAGAAGCACGACCGCATTACACGCACTGGGATTATGTGCCACTCAGTCTGTAGTTCTCACAACGAAACCGGAGACGGTTATCAAAGAGACCTTTGAGAAAGTGCATAGCTTCTATCAGGACGCCAACGCAGCCCTTAGAATCTTAGGAATCGGAGAACTCGGAGAGCCCGACCTTAGACCTATCAAGATACTCGAAGCTCAGTACATGGACTTCAAAAGTCTAGCAGAAGCGAAACTCTCCAAGAGCCTTGATAAGACGATAAACGACCTTGCAGCGCTCGCCCAGTCAATCGAGAACCTAACCGGGGAAGCACGCGATAAAGTCATTGAGAGCTTGAACAGAAAAGAAAAACCACTCACGCAAGCTCAAGCGCTCGCTAAGGAGTTAGGAGTGGACCTCTCCGACAAGTTTAGCCTTGTCGAACAACTCACAAAGACCGTGTACGCCAAAGCCGGGATCTCCGCATGAGCGCCGAAGACATGATACAGCGTTTTCCGGACCTGAAAACCGAATACTTAGAAATGCTAACTCCGAGAGCCCAGCGTGATCTTCAAAGGTTGGCACGTCTCGAATGATCGACAAGAACTTACATACGAAACTCTGCGAGACTCGGGCAGCAATTGAAACTACGTTTTTCCATGACGCATATTATCTAATAGTGGTCCTCGCAGCTTTTGCCAGTCGCTCGCATATCTGTCTCTTAGGGACACGCGGGACCGGGAAGACACACTTAGCGAAAGCTCTCTTGCGAACCGTAGACCCCGCGATCACCGCAACGCAACAAGGTTATCTTAGCGCCGATTTCGAGCAAGTATTGGCAGCGCCGAAAGTCGCCCAGCTCATGCAAGGAATAGAAGAAGTGACTTTTCGGAAACTTGCCACCGCTCGCGTTAAGATGATTGACGAGATTCAAAGGCTCGGAATGGCCGCATTATCCGCTTTCTTCAGAATCCTAGACGACGGTGCAGTTGAGTATCTTGGGCAGGAGCGTCAAGTGGAAGAGCATTTTACGATAGCGACAGCGAACCCGACAGAGAGGGACAGCGACACCCTCAATATTACAATTCCTGAACCCCTCTGGGATCGGTTCGCCGCTGTGGTCTGGGTTCCTATAGCTCGGCTCAAGGACCAAATGAAGATTAACGGCAACGTGAAGAAAGCACTCGACGCAATAGAACCGATATGGACCGAGAAAGACCTCTTAGCCCTCTGGACTGATGTTAGAGAAAATGTGACAGTCAGTAAAGAACTAGAGTACACAACAACCCTAATGCTGCGTATTCCCTCGATCTGTATCAAGGGACAAGGCTATGACGGTTCAAGCCTTGAACCTGAAAAGAAAAGAGCAAAGTGCGCAGAGTGTAACCAAAACTATCTCTGCTCAAAAGTTCTCACACCCCCCTCCTTACGCTTGAAACTTGCATATCTCGAAATGTCAAAAGGCTTCGCCTATGTGGCCGGACGGGACAGCGTGAATATGAAAGACCTTGAAGACGCTTTCCCAGTGGTTTTTTGGAAGCGCCTAACATTCATGGACGAAGACGAGATAACGGACAGGCTTACAGCGCTCCGGGCTTTCTTCAAGCTACTAACTAAGGAAATGCAAGAGGCACAGGAAGCGGTAGAACTTGCCTATGAGCTGAAACAGAAATACACAGCTGCGAAAATGCAGGAGCTAGAGACCGCAGCGAACGCGAAGGTTTGGCTTATTGAGGCAGTGGATGACGTGAAAAGTCATCAAGAGCACGTAAGGGCACAGCTGAAAACGAGACAGGCACAAGCGAAACAGAAGAATGACTCAGACGAATTAAGCAAGATCAGCGACCTAGCCAGCGAAGTATTACCATCGCAAGACGCTAAAGCCTTTCATCACAACGAACCCCAAACGATCCCCCTAACCGCTCAGACAGTCGCAGAACTCGCAGCGGTAGATCTTGAACTCTTCAAGCGTGCAAAAGTCGCATTTGACGCCAAACAGACAAGCATGACCCTAACCGACGAAGAGGCCCGGCGAGTACGAGCAAAGCGCACGAAACCAAACAAACAAAAAGCCAAGTGATCGCCCTATGATTCTTGATAACGATTTTCCAGAATACACCGAGGCCGCCGAGAAGATAGATCGAGAACTTGCATACGTGAACCTCATCATTAGAAGACTCAGCGAGGACAAGGTCCCTTGTGTCAAGAACGGGATTATCTACATTCCAGAAAAGAAAGGCCCAGGTAGATTCAGTGCCGACATAACCCACGAAGGCGCACACCTTGTCCGGGACCCAATCACCTACACCGATTATGTGGAAGGGATTCACGCGATACACTCACTTGTATGTCCCAATGACATGCGCGAAGCGGCAGACCTCGCTAACCGCGCCTCAGACCTCATTATTGAGAACTGGATCAGTCGCAGAAGTAAGGCGCTCCGGGACATTATGGTACGGGACAGTCTCGCGTTATGGCATACACACTCTTCTAACACAGATCCGAAATGGCTGGCGCTCATGCAAGCATACGGTCAAATCTACGGACTTGCAGAGATTCCGCTTACTATGCCTGATTTCTGGGAAAAGATCAAGACCGCACTAAGAGACCCAGATCGACTCAGCAAATACGTTAAGATCGCTCAGGCTTTCACAGAATTACCGAGCACCCCAACCCCGCCCCCAGAAGACCAGAAGCCACAAGAGAACCAGTCCGGAGAAGGCGAGCAGGAGCAAAGTCAAGATCAGCAGGAGAGCGGAAGCGGACAGAGTAAGGACGGAGAAAAGGGCCAAGACAAACAAGAGTCCGGCGAAAGCGAAGACGAAGACACGGACGCCGACCACGAACAAGACGGCAAAGGACAAAGCCCCAAGAGTAGAGAAGAGCAAACCAAGCAGAACGACAAAGGCAGCGGCTCAAAGAAGCAAGAGCAAGAAGACGGAGAGGACGAAGACGGAGAAGGCGACCGACAAGAAAAACAAAAAACAAAACACCAAAGCGAAAGCGAAGAGACAGAAGAAGAGGACAAAGGAGAATATGAGGCCCGCCCAGCAGAACCAGACGCCCCGATTAATCCCACTGAGGAAGACATGCAAACCGCTATTGAGACCGCTATACAGAACAGTCAAGACGATAGCGAGCTTAGAGAACGACTTGAAGAACTCAGCGCGATAGGTGCCGGTGTCGGAGCGGAAGAACTTCAACAGCTCCAGAACGATCAATGGTTAAGGATTCTCCGATTCTACGAGACGAAAGCCGCCAAGATCACATTAGCAATAGATTTTCCGAAGAGAGCAAGCCGAACAGCAACCGAGTTATCCACTCGGAAATGGCGCTTTAGTGACGGTCTCCAAGCGATAGATCACGCAGCTACGATAATGAAGAAAGGCATTAACGTACCCCTTGTCACAGCGCAGACCCCGCAGACCTTCAACCGTGTCCGACTTGATCGGAGAGGCCGGGAACCCCGCCCCTTGATCATGTCCTTCGATTGCTCCGGCTCAACCGGAGCACGTTTCGGGACTATGCAGGAGATTAGGGACTGGGAAGCGATAACATTCTTAGCGATTCTTCGCCAAGCGAGGAAACTCGGTCAACAGATCGGATTTGATTT
>Ga0315289_10014479_pt1 | contig 11010 bp, 7 predicted proteins | sample YL17G11_40_MG_FD_203452 | JGI IMG/M metagenome (GOLD analysis project Ga0315289, IMG submission 203452) | Sediment microbial communities from Yellowstone Lake, YNP, Wyoming, USA - YL17G11_40 | ecosystem: Environmental > Aquatic > Freshwater > Lake > Sediment | place: USA: Wyoming | collected...
AGCTCTTCTGGAGGCGGTTCCGCCAGGATCGGGCGGCCGTGTTCGGAATCGTCGCCATCGTCGTCGTCCTCCTCTTGGCGGTGTTCGCCGGGCTCATCTCCAAGCTCGTGGGCCACGGGCCCAACCAGGTCTTCCTGCGTGAGATGACGAATGAGGTCGGGCTCCCCAAGGGCCCGAACGCCCATTTCTGGTTCGGGGCCGACCGCGCGGGGCGGGACCTGTTCGTGCGGGCGCTGTACGGGGCCCGCGTGTCGCTCGTCGTGGCCTTCGTCGCCACGGGGGTCTCCGTCGTGGTGGGAGTAGGCCTCGGACTGGCCGCGGGCTTCTACCGGGGGAAGGTCGACACGGTCATCTCCAGGATGACGGACGTCGTCATGACTCTGCCGGTCCTCCTGCTGGCCATCGGGCTCGTCTCCGCGTGCGGCGCCACGCAGCAAGGCTGCCTGGGTGGGGCGCTCAGGCCGGGGGTCCTCTTGGTCGTCCTGGTGATCGGGCTGTTCAGCTGGCCCTACATCGCCCGCATCGTGCGCGGCCAGGTGCTCTCCCTGCGAGAGAAGGAGTTCATCGAGGCATCCAGGGCCCTGGGCAGCGGGAACATGCGCCTCATGGCCAGGGAGATCCTCCCCAACCTGGTGGCGCCCATCGTCGTGTACACGACGCTGATCATCCCGAACAACATCCTGTTCGAGGCAGCCCTGTCGTTCCTCGGCCTGGGCGTCCCGGCCACGACGCCGTCGTGGGGGATGATGCTGTCCGACGCGAGCACGGTGTTCACCGTGGCGTGGTGGATGATGCTGTTCCCCGGTCTGTTCTTGTTCACCACCACGCTGGCGTTCAACCTCGTTGGGGACGGCCTCAGGGATGCGCTCGACCCGCGGACCGGGAGGTGAGACCACACGGGAAGGAGGAAAGGGGTCACGAGCGATACGGACGCCCAACACCGAGTCGGTTGGCATGAGGAGGAGAGAGGAGACCAGATGAAGCGGCATTGGAGGTACCTGGCGACGGTGGCAGTCGTTGCCGTCGTGGCCGCGGCCTGCGGAGGCGGCGGTGGAGGCGGCGGACCCAGCGGGACGGAGATCCCGAGCGGGGGAATCCAGGCGGGAGGCACGCTCAAGCTCGCCACGCCGGCCGACATCCAGAGCGGGTGGGACCCGGCCAAGGAGTACGAGATCATCGCGTACGAGCTGTACCGGTGCTGCCTGTCTCGCACGCTGAACTCCTTCCGACTGGAGGGAGCCCCCACGGACACGAACCCGGTGCCCGACCTGGCCACCGCGATGCCCGAGGTCTCCGTGGACGGCATGACGTACACGGTGAAGATCAAGCCCGGGATCCACTTCGGACCCCCGTTCCAGGACACCGAGATCACAGCTGATGACTTCATCACGGCGTTCGGGCGCGTTTCCAGCGACGTGGGATCCCAGGGCGGCTATCCGTTCTACTTCTCGGTGATCCAAGGGTTCGACGACGCCAACGGCGATCCGGCCAAGATCACGGGTATCACGGCTCCGGACCCGCAGACCCTGGTGTTCAAGCTGACCCAGCCGACCACCGACTTCCCGTTCCGGCTGACCCTGCCGGCCACGGCTCCGGTACCGGCACACGCGGCGGAAGGACACATCAAGGACTACGGCCGGTACCTCGTGTCCACCGGCCCGTACATGTGGGAGGGCTCGGAGAGTCTGGACTTCTCCGTGCCGGCGGAGCAGCAGAAGCCGGTATCCGGGTACGAGCCCAACCGGGCGTGGATCTGGGTTCGCAACCCGAGCTGGGTGAGCGAGCGCGACACGGACCCGCTCCGTCCGGCCTACGTCGACCGGATCGAGGTCGCCGTCGGTGGGACGGTCGAGGACCTGGCCAACAAGGTGGACGCAGGCGAGATCGACTTCGTCTACGGGGCGACGCCACCGTCCACACAGCTTCAGAAGTACCTCGCCGACCCGCAGTTGACGAGCAGGCTGCACGCGGAGCCGACCGGCGCGATCCGCTACATAACCATGAACCTGGCCATCCCGCCGTTCGACGACATCCACGTACGGAAGGCCGTCAACTACGTCGTCGACAAGGATGGCCTCCGCCGGGCGCGGGGTGGGGACACCGTGGGCGAGCTCGCGGGCCACTGGATCCCCGACATGCTCACAGGTGGACTGAACGCGGGGCTCGACCCCTACGCCACCCCGAACGGCCAGGGGGACCTCGACAAGGCCAAGGAGGAGATGAAGCTATCCGCGTACGACTCCAACCAGGACGGGGTCTGCGACGATCCCGCGTGCGAGAGCATCCTGACCATCACGGACAAGGCCTTCCCGTACCCCGAGCAGAACGCGATCCTCACCGACAGCCTGGCGCAGATCGGTCTGAAGCTCGACGTGCGGATGGGCGACCGGTACACGTTCATGTACGCGAAGTGCCAGGACCCCACCGCGCTGGCGGCCTTCTGCCCGAGCGTCGGCTGGGGGTTCGACTACGCCGATGGAGGAACGTACGGTGAGCCGCTGTTCAGCTCGGTAGGCATCGGCTCGAGCGACTACTCCAACCTCGGGGCCAGCTCGAAGGACCTGGCCAAGTGGGGCTACTCGGTGACCGAGGTCCCGTCGGTCGATGACAAGGTCTCCGCTTGCAGTCAGCTGCCCGTCGGCCAAGAGCGGCTGGCGTGCTGGGCCGACCTGGACAAGTACCTGGCGGAGGAAGTGGTCCCGGGGGTGGTCTGGCTGTTCGACAACAACGTCGTCATCACCGGACCCCGCGTCATCAACTGGACGTTCGACTTGTCCGGCGGGATCGAGGCGCTCGACCACATCGCGCTCGCGGGAGGCGGTGCCTAGCGTCCGCCTGACACCTGGAACCGGCTTGCCCTGCCGGAGGGGACCCGCATGGGTCCCCTCCGGCGGAGGCCGAGCGTATACTCACGGGCCAATGGGTCGCTACCTCATCCGTCGAACGCTGTTCCTGGTACTCGTCCTTATCATCGTTTCCTTCCTGACCTTCCTGATCTTCTACAAGCTGCCGGCAGGGGACGCCGCGCGCAGAGTCGCCGGTCACCGCAACACCCCGGAGCAGATCGCGCAGATCCGAGTGACCCTAGGGTTGGACAAGCCTTGGTACGTGCAGTACGCGCGGTTCGCCAAGGGGCTCATCCCCTGGCCGGGCTTCTTCCTCAACAAGGACATCTACTACTCGTACGCGAGCTTCATACCGGTCAAGGAGGAGATCTACCAGCGTCTGCCGGTCACCATCACGCTGGCTGTGGGGGCGGCGGTCCTGTGGCTCCTGATCGGTGTCCCGATCGGGATCGTGTCGGCAATCAGGCGTCGGTCCGCCTGGGACCGCGCGGGCATGATCTTCGCCCTTGTCGGCGTGTCGGCCCCGGTGTTCTGGCTCGGGTATCTGTTCCTGTTCATCTTCTGGTTCAAGCTGCACTGGGCACCGGGGAGCGGTCTCGAATTCCACGCCGGTCTGCTGCAGTCGATCATCCAGGGCAAGTTCGTGCTCGCTTGGCTCGTGCTCTCCCTGTCTTTCGCGGCCTTCTACGTTCGGATGATCCGAGGCAACCTCATCGAAACGATGTCGGAGGACTACATAAGGACGGCGAGAGCCAAGGGCTTGTCCGAACGTCGGGTCATCTTCAAGCACGGGCTGCGGAGCGCCCTCACGCCGGTGGTGACGATGTTCGGGATGGATCTCGGGGTCCTCCTCGGTGGTGCCATCATCACCGAGACGGTCTTCAACCTGCCAGGGATCGGTCAGTACACCGTGCAATCGATCTTCAACGACAACTACCCCGGCGTGATGGGCGTGACGGTGTTCGCGACGTTCTTCATCGTCGTGGCCAACCTCGTTGTGGACGTAACCTACGCGTTCCTAGACCCGAGAGTGAGGTACGCGTGAGCCGCCGACCACCGTTCGATCATCAGGCGGCGCCCGATGCCTGAGCCCCTCCTCGAGGTCAAGGACCTCAGCGTTCATTTCCCAACGGAGGACGGTCTGGTCAAGGCCGTCGACGGCGTGTCCTTCTCCTTGCAGCCCGGGGAGACCCTCGGAGTGGTGGGGGAGTCCGGGTCGGGCAAGAGCGTCACGTTCCTGACCGTGATGGGGCTCGTCACGTCGGCGCAGGCGGTCATCGAGGGCGAGGTCATCTTCGAGGGACAGGATCTCCTGAAGCTGCCCAAGGACGAGATGCGCAACATCCGGGGCTCGAAGATCAGCATGATCTTCCAGGACCCGATGACGAGCCTCCACCCCTTCTACAAGGTCGGCTACCAGATCGCCGAGGCCATACGCACCCACCAGAACGTAGGGAAGAGGGAGGCCCACGACCAATCGGTCGAGATGCTGCGCCGCGTCGGCATCCCGAAGCCCGAAGAGCGGGCGGACCAGTATCCGCACGAGTTCTCGGGAGGTATGCGCCAGAGGGCCATGATCGCCATGGCCCTGTCGCTCAACCCCGACATGCTGATCGCGGACGAGCCGACCACCGCGCTCGACGTCACCGTGCAGGCACAGATCCTCGACCTGATCGACCGGCTGAGGGCGGAGTTCAACGCGTCGGTCGTCATCATCACTCACGACCTCGGCGTGGTCGCCGAGCACTGCGACGACATCCAGGTCATGTACGCCGGCAAGATCGTCGAGTTCGGCGACCGGCGCGACATCTACTACGGGTCGCACCACCCCTACACGTGGGGACTCCTGCGATCGATCTCGCGGCTGGACTCGGCGTCCAAGGAGCGCCTGCAGCCCATCAAGGGGCTCCCGCCGTCCCTGATCTTCGTGCCGCCCGGCTGCGCCTTCCACCCCAGATGCCCGTACGTCTTCGACCGGTGCCGGACCGATATCCCCAAGCTCCTTCCGACCGACGGGCATCACGCCTCGGCCTGCCACCTGACGCTATCCGACAAAGAGCGGATCTTCGAGGGAGAGGTGGTGGTCCGGCGATGAGCGTCGAGGTGAGCGAACAGGTCACACCGCAGCCGGATGTGATCCGGGCCCCTCTCGTCCGGCTCCGTGGGATCCGCAAGTACTTCCCGATCACCCGGGGCATCATCTTCCAGAGGCGCGTCGGCAACGTCCACGCCGTGGACGGTGTCGACCTCGACATCTACCCGGGCGAGACCGTGGGGCTCGTCGGCGAGACCGGATGCGGCAAGTCAACGCTCGCGCGCGTGATCATGCGCCTCTACGACGCGACCGACGGCTCCATCGAATTCGAAGGTCGGGACATCACGCACCTGAAGGGTAGGGCGCTCCGCGAGCTGCGCCGCAACATGCAGATGATCTTCCAGGATCCGTTCGCGTCGCTGAACCCGCGCAAGACCGTCGGCAGCATCATCGGTGCTCCGTACCGACTCCACGGGACGGTGCCGCGCAACAAGATCAAGTCAGAGGTCCAACAGCTGATGGAACTCGTCGGGCTGAGCCCCGAGCACTACAACCGCTACCCGCACGAGTTCTCGGGCGGGCAGCGGCAGCGCATCGGCGTCGCCCGCTCGCTCGCGCTCCGGCCCAAGCTGATCGTCTGCGACGAGCCCGTATCGGCGCTAGACGTGTCGGTCCAGGCCCAGATCCTGAACCTCCTGGAGGACCTCCAGGAGCAGTTCAACCTAACGTACCTGTTCATCGCGCACGACCTGTCCGTCGTGAAGCACGTGTCCGACCGCGTCTCGGTGATGTACCTCGGCAAGCTCGTGGAGATGGCGCCCGGGGACACGCTCTACAGGAACCCGAAGCACCCCTACACGGGCGCGCTGCTGTCGGCGGTTCCGATCCCCGACCCCGACCTCGCGGCGGCCAGGAAGCGGATCATCCTCGAGGGCGACGTGCCCTCACCGATCGACCCTCCGTCGGGGTGTCGGTTCCATCCGCGCTGCCCGAACGCCCAGCTCCCGAAGTGCAGCGAGGAGGAGCCCGAGCTCAGACCCTTCCACCCCGGCCAGGTCGCCGCCTGCCACTTCCCGCTGGAGGACCGAGCGGTCATAGAGGCGACCGGCGGCTAGAATCCCACAGCCGTGCTCAACATCATCGCGCTCGTCCTGAACGTCGCCTCCTCGCTCTTCCTGATCGTGTTCATCCTCCTGCACTCGGGCCGGGGGAGCGGGCTCTCGGACATGTTCGGGGGCTCGACGACGCTGTCCGGCGGCACCGCCCTGGAACGCCGCCTCGACAAGCTGACGGTCATCACGTCGTTGATCTTCGGGGCGAGCACGTTCTTCCTCTCCTGGCACTGGGGCAAGTAGCCGGCCCGGGCTTCCCGGCCCGGTTGGTAGAATCGCGTGCGCTAGTCGGAGTGGCGGAACTTGGTAGACGCGCTAGGTTGAGGGCCTAGTGGGTGCATAACCCGTAGGGGTTCAAATCCCCTCTCCGACACCAACCCTCCTGAACTGCGGTTTCGATCCGAAGCTGCAGACGAGCGGCGCCGAGCCGCTCCCGAGAGCGACCCATCCCCGCGGAGATCACCGTCTTGACCGCCGTCTTGACCGCTCGAGTGAAGACGTGCTAGGGACTCCTGTCGGAACGGTGTTCCGTGTAGCGGGATGCCCGAGCGGAAAGGGAGAGTCATGGCGAGCCGACCTAGAACACGTCTCGTTCTGCGGGTGGGACGCGTTTCTGCTCCGCTGTTCCTGCTGGCGAGCCTGATCGTGGTCGCTCCGACGCGGCCGGCGCTGGCGGACCCGGTGAACGTGAACACGTTGGCGCCCACGTCCATCGTCGACACCAAGGGCGGTCACACCGGAGAGGTGAGCGCGCTCGCGGTGCAGGATCAGTCGGGCACGCAGGACGACCCGACGAAGTACGTGCGGTTCGGCGCGCCCGGCGAGACGTATGCCGGGTACCGTACCTACACGCTGCCGACCGACGTGTCTCCCTCCGACGTGACCACCATCACGCTGATGGCGAACTACCACGGACCGATCGTCAGCAGGGACGAGTTCACGTGGAGCATCTTCGACTGGTCGACGAGGATGTGGGTGAGGCTCGGGAACCAGAACCACTGCGGCGGAGACACCGGCACGACACAGTGGCCGTGCAACGATCTGAACAGCGCTCGGTGGAAGAACATCCAGTACAACGCCATCGGGACGCTCTCCGACTACGTCAACGGCACGAACGGCAGGATCCGGATCCGGCTCGCTTCCGATGGCACCGGCGGCGCGAAGCTGGACCACGAATCGCTCTCCGTTTACTCCAACACGGGCGTCGTCGGGACCCTGTACCAGCCGGCGGTGAACACGAGATGGCAGTGGCAGCTCGAGGCCGACGCCGGTGTGTTCCCGGAGACGAACGGGATCAACGTCGACATCTGCGAGCCCTCCTTCCTGGGTAGCCCCTGCGTGGAGCCGGACATGTTCGATATCGACCCGTACGTCGATCACAACATCGCCGGCAGGTACGGCTATCCCTTCGACACGGCTGCCGTGGACGCGATCCACGCATCCGGCAGGCACGTGATCGGGTACATCACGGTCGGGGACATCGAACGCTTCCGTCCCGACTACCAGCAGTTCGTCGATTTCGATCAACGCTGCGGGGGGTGCATCATCGGCAACCCGTTCAGCAGGACGTTCCCGGACGAGTTCTGGGCGAACCTCAACAACCGAAAGGGCCAGCGCGATCTCATGCTCCAGATGATCCGTGCCCGGATCGACAAGGTGGCCGCCGCCGGGTTCGACGGCATCGAGACCGACATCATGGACACCTACGCGCAGGGCGAGAAGTACACCGGCTGGGACGTCAGCTCCCGCACCCAGCTCAACTACAACATCGCCCTCGCGAACATGGCACACGCGGACGGCCTGTCCGTGGCCCTGAAGAACGACGGCGGCCAGATCGCGGATCTCCTGCCGTACTTCGACTACGCGATCAACGAGCAATGCTTCCAGTACAGCGAATGCGACGGCGGTGGGTACCCGGCCCCCGCCTGGAGGGCCTTCGTCGACGCGGGGAAGCCCGTGTTCCAGGCCGAGTACCGGATCGACACGAGCGAGTTCTGCCCGACGGCGAACTCGTGGGACTTCAACTCGATCCTGAAGTCGAGGGACTACAGCCTGTTCGACCTGCCGTGGACCCCGTGCCGGTGACCTGACACAGGCGGGATCCCTAGGTCGGGAGCTCGTAGACGAGCCACCGAACGCCCGCGGTCGGCACGGGTCGGGGCTCGAGCGCCGCGAGCGGTGACGCTGGGGGCGGCGGGCTCGGGAGGACGACGAACACGCGATCGCCGGCGCCGGCCAGCGACGAGAGGGGAGCGACCTCCGCTTCGCCGACGCCGTGCAGCCACTTCCCGGCACAGCGGGCGGCGTAGGCGATCTGCGGATACCCCTCGGTGCTCGCCACCAGGCACGGGCGCCCCTCCGCGAGGCCGCGGACGGCGAGACCGGCGTCCTGGACCGACGCTCGCGCTCGAACCGCGTCGGTCTCGATCCGGTCCGCCGTGACCACCTGCCAGCCACCCCACACGACGACGAGAGCGAGGGCAACGTAGCCGCCGGCTCGCGCGACGGCCCCACCCCTCACGAGGGACACGAGGCCCCATGCGGTCGGCAGCACCAGCAGCGCGTACGCCGGCGAGAGGAATCGCGGAGCGAGCCCGGACACGAACACCAGGTACTCGACCGCGAGCGCAACGCCTGTGAGCGTCGCGAGCGAGAGTGCACCGAGGGTCGCCATCCTTCGACCGCGGATGAGCGCCACCGCCGACAGGACGACGAGACCGCCCCACCACAGCAGCCCTCCCACCGGGATCACGCGAGGGACCTGAGGTCCGATCACGGGCCCGTCGGTCAGCGCCAGCTGCTGCAGCACACGGCTTCCCACGCCCCCGGCCGTCACGTGACCCACTCCGGAGGCCTGGCGGAACGCCTCCACCGGCCCGCCGTACCGCACCGACATCTCGACGACCCAGGGCAGCCAGCCGAGCGCGAGTCCGACGCCCAACGCGACGAGCACTCGCCATGCCTCTCGCCGGAACAGCGCGACGTACAGCGCCACCGCCGCGGCCGCGACGAGGGCGTCCGGCGGCCGGAAGAGCGCCATCAGGCCGAGCAGCACCGCAGCGGCCGGCACGTTCCACGGCCACCCGTCGCCGGCCAGGCGTCGCGCGACCAGTCCGACGACCGCCACGCCGAGGATCGAGGCCCAGAGGTTCGGCATGACCTCCGATCCGTAGAAGAGTCCGAGCCAGGAGAAGCCGAACAGGAACCCGGCGAGCGGGGCCCCGAGCCCTGTGATCGGCGCCCACGTCCAGAACGCGAGCGTGAGGGCCGCCGCCGAAGCCACCGCCAGGAACATGCGCACGGCCGCGAGCGAGCCGCCGAGCTGAAGCACCGGCGCGACCAGCAGCGTGATGCCGCGTGCGCGCGAGGGCGAGAACGCGAGGGCCGGCATGTGGGGCGCGACCTGCGAGAGGTAGATCGCCTCGTCCCACGAGGGCCCGCGGTGCGGCGAGAGCAGAACGAGCTGCGTGAGGAGATAGCCGGCTCCCACCAGGATCAGGAGGCGCCGGGCGAGCGCCCGCTCCGGCGCGGGGACCATCGGCTCCACGATGCGGGATGCTAGTGCCGTGGAGGAACCGTCGTGAGCGTGCTCCAAGTGCGTGACCTCGCCGTCGAGGTCGCGGGGCTCTCGATCCTCGAGGGCCTCACGTTCTCGCTGCGCCCCGTCGACAAGGTCGGCGTCGTCGGCCGCAACGGCGCCGGCAAGACAAGCCTCCTGAAGGTCATCGCTGGGGAAGCGCCGCCGCTCGCCGGCACCGTCGTCCGGCGCGGCGCGCTCGGGTACCTCCGACAGGACCCCAGGCAGCACCGAGCCGAGGAGGAGCGCTCGGGGCTCGTCCACATCCTCCAGGCCCGCGGCCTGCAGGACATGGCCGTGCGCCTCGAGAAGCTCCGGCTGGCGATGGGGGAGGACCCTGCGGAGCGCAACGTCGCGCGCTTCACGCGCCTGGAGGAGCGCTACCGGGCCGCCGGAGGCTACTCGGGCGAGGCGGAGGCACGGAGGATCTCGGCGGGGCTTGGGCTCGCGCAGGACCGGCTCGACCTGCCGGTGCCCGCGCTGTCGGGCGGCGAGCGCCGCCGGCTGGAGCTGGCGCGCATCCTGTTCGGCGGCTCCGACGTCCTGCTGCTCGACGAGCCGACGAACCACCTCGACAGCGACGCGAAACACTGGTTGATGCGGTTCCTCGGCGCGTACAAGGGCGCGCTGATGGTCGTGAGCCACGACATCGGGCTGCTCGACTCGTCGATCACGCGGATCCTCCACCTCGACGACGACGACGTCGTCATGTACCGGGGCACGTACTCGCAGTACCGTGAGGCGCGCCGCCGGGACGAGGAGCGGCTCGCCGCGCTGGCCGGGCGCCAGCAGACCGAGATCAAGCGTCTGAAGACGCTCGCCGACTCGATGCGCGGGCAGACCGAGAAGCGCGCCCGCAAGGCGAAGACCCTCGACACGCGCGTCGAGCGGCTGAGAGCGCACGCCGTGTCGGCACCGACGCGCGAGCGGCGCGTCCGGTATCGGTTCCCCGATCCGCCGCACTCCGGCAAGCTGGTGCTTGAGGCGATCGACCTCGCGAAGGGCTACAGCGGTCCGCCCGTGTTCGAGGACGTGAGCTTCGACGTGCACCGGGGCGAGCGCCTGCTCGTGATGGGGCTGAACGGCGCCGGCAAGACCTCGCTCCTGAGGATCATCGCCGGTGTGTCGGACGCCGATGAAGGCGGCTTCCGTCTGGGAACCGGCGTATCGCTCGGTTACTACGCGCAGGAGCACGAAGGGATCCGCGACGGAGTCGGGGTTCTCACCCACGTGCGCGAGGAGTCCGCCGACGCGAGCGACCAGGACCTACGAGCGCTGCTCGGCATGTTCGGGCTCACCGGCGACGTGGCGTTCCAGGACGCAGGCACGCTGTCAGGGGGAGAGAAGACGAAGCTCGCGCTCGCGCAGCTCGTCGCGGGGCGCCGGAACCTGATCCTGCTCGACGAGCCGACGAACAACCTGGACCCCCCTTCGCGCACG
>Ga0315289_10014480_pt1 | contig 11009 bp, 9 predicted proteins | sample YL17G11_40_MG_FD_203452 | JGI IMG/M metagenome (GOLD analysis project Ga0315289, IMG submission 203452) | Sediment microbial communities from Yellowstone Lake, YNP, Wyoming, USA - YL17G11_40 | ecosystem: Environmental > Aquatic > Freshwater > Lake > Sediment | place: USA: Wyoming | collected...
CGCTGTCACCGTGACATTTTTAAAATGGTTTTACAATCACACACGGGGGAGACGTCCATCCCGTTTTTGGTAAGCAAGAAAACGATATGGACTCTCTCCCGAAAAACCTAATTTACGGGCAACACTCCTTCATTAATAACCTTCTTATAGGAGAACATTGTTATAAAATTGTACAAAGGGGCGGAAAGTAATGAACAAATATCCTCTGATTGGAGTAAGTATCTGTGCTGTGGTTCTTCTTGTTGTTGGTTCATTGAATAATGTGGTTGGGTATCAGTCTGTGAAATCAACTGCGGTGAATGAGTCACCATTATTCAGTATAAGAACGCAGAGAGCCACGAATCAACAGCAGAATATCGTTACATCTCAGTATCTTGGAAAGAGGGATGGAAATCTATTATATTTTCCAATGAGAGATAACAAGACTGAATCATTGAAAAATTTCTTCGATTCAATCAAAAAAATGGATAATGCAACCTTCCAAAGATTTCTTATCTTAGTAAAACAGCATTTGAAAGAAACAATATCTTTAAATGAAGTACAATTAAATGAAATTAATCATGAGTTAGTTAAAATTAAAAACAATAAAAATTTACCAATTCTTTCGCTATCTCAAGAACTTGCTACAGAGAATCCTCTCGGATGTTATCCTACAGAGCAACCATTCAAATGTTTCTCTGCTTATACTCCTTTCCCAAATCTTTGTAAAATATCATTAATGTTAGTAGCCATAATTTTATTTATATTGCAATTATTAGGTGGGGGTTAAATTATTTTAACTGGTGAAAGGAAATGGTTGACGGTTGGAATCATTCTCTTGTTCATTGGTGTCGCTGTTGCACCAAGCATCAACTTCACTGTTGTCAAAGCATCCACTGACAATGACCTTGTTGAAGTAACCACTCAGGCATGTGGTATCAATGGATTTGGTAATACCACTGTAAAGCTCACTAAGGAACAATACCAGAATTTGGAACAGTATCTCGTGGATTTCAGAGCACGACTGAATCAGACCACAACGAGAGAAGAAGCAATACCTATCTTCAAGGAAGCAGTAATTGAGCTGAACAAATATGGATTATTACCAAAAGGGATGAGTATCGGGCAGGCACAAAGGTTAGTTTCAGGTGAATATCTGAGCAAAAGAATGATGAATGCATTAGAAATAATTGCAAAGAAACACTTGGTTTCGAATGAGACGAATTCTTTATGTTTGACGGTTGGGCGTGTACATATGCCTGACATGACTACTTTGTTAATGATGATGAGCATGCCATATATCGCATTAGCTGGCTTAATTATGTTATTAGCGTTCCACCTACCCAACGGTTACGTCGCTCTAATGATTTGTACATTATTACTCATACCAATTTTAATTGTACAATTTATTAGTTATATCAGTCCATTTTCTATGATTGTAGTAGGACATTTTTATGATAGTAATTTATCTACGTTTGGTTTGTCAGGATTACATAAAAGCATACATGGTGACCTCTTCGGATTTATTGGATTGAAACTTTGGGTTGGGGCTATGGAATCTTCTGATGAATTTTTCCTCCTCGGTTTCAGCATCGCTACTCGAAATTATTAACGTAAAAGAGAACGTATGAAATTGTAGATGTGAGACCTTATCTCCCAGACCCCATTGTTTAGCAATCCTGTTTTTCCTCAAGCAAAAGATATATGAAGCGCTTGCCTCATTGTTTATACGGTGATAACTGAAATATGAAAGGAGAAAACAACCATAAGGAAAATATTTGTATCTCCGAAACAATTATTCTATATAAACCTTGGTCTATCATGGTTTATTTATTTTTCATAGTAATCTACGGTTTATGAATGATTATTTGTATTGTTCATTCTCAGGTAATTTGAAATCTAACGGATAAACCCATTAATGGCGGATGGACTTAGGAAAATATTGATAACAGGAGTAGAAAATCATTTATTTATCGGAAAGAATCCTTTTTTTCACAATCGGATCAATTTCAAACTGGTTTTCTTTATATTTTTCGAAATGAAAACTGTCAATCAACTCTTCAATCAATTCAGGAGAATATCTTTCCATAACATTGAATGTTTCCTTACCTATAATACTTTGAATCCACGTTAAAGCTTCTATGTGAGTCCCTAATAACTTATCTTCTGGACATTGTTTATGCGTTTCCTCTTTTGGAGTAAGTTTTTTTAGTGTTTCATCTATAACACTTTACGGAGGGATTTCTTATTAACTTCTTATCTTGACAGGCTTTTGATTTACATGATTAATTATATATAATATGAATACATGTATAACAGTGTAAATAGGGGGTATGAGACATCCACAAGTCATCAGTAGCAAGAATGATAGCCTTGGTCATCTTTGTACTTTTTTTGGTGCCATCTCTCACGCCTGCTCAGATGTTTTCCAGGCAACAACAAGCTGGAATACGTACAGTACTAAACAAAACAAACTCGCTTGCGTATATTGAACCAGGACCGACACAACAAAGCACGTTATATGCAGATGGATCAGTGATCGATCTTCAGACAGAATCCATCACCTGGCCGATCCTACAAAACGAAAAAACAGACATGACCCAGGACCAATTCAAAGACATGATGAAATCAGCGAAAAATAACTTTGACAACGACCCTCATAAAATCATCATCAGCAAAGGAGGCTCGCGCGGACTTAACATACAGTTCGTTGTGACTGCACCGCCACCCGGTGCTCAGGCAGCTATAAATGCCGTGGCAGCATATATCGAAAGTTTGTTTTCTGATCCTGTCACTGTGGTTATCACCCTAGGTTTTGAATCAATGAGTCCCGGAATACTTGGAAGTACAACGTGTTATTACGCTTCATCTGTCACTTGGACCAATACTCGAGCTGGTCTCGTTGCTGGTATGGATCCTGATGACACCATCCAGAACTATCTTCCCTCAGGAAGCTCCATCCCGGTTCGCTACAATGGCAATACCGGTACAGTCACGAATGAAAACCGATGTTACTTTACAAAAGCTAACTATCGTGCAACAATCGGCAGTGTCACAGGTGATGCAGCTGATATGACGATTAATTCTGATTTTACCTGGGATTATGACCCTAGCAACGGGATCACTTCCGGATACTATTGTTTCCAAACAGTACTTGCTCACGAGGTAGGACATGTGTTAGGTTTCACTTCGGGAGCTGATTTCCGCATTAATGATATCGAGACGTTAGATGTCTATCGTTTCCAGCTTTCCGATGGCACAGGGGACTATAATCCTGATACGTTAGCAGAGTTTCAGACTACCGCGCGTATGGTCGATCAGAATGCACCTGGAACAAATGATGATGTAAATTCAGATATTATTAGCGTGGAATATCGGATGTCTGATGGAAACCCTTATCAATGTTCGCATTTCAGCCAGGGAAACGTCAATGGAATCATGCAGCCAGCAGTAAGTTCCGGTACAACGTTTTATCCTGATTTCTACAAAACCCCAGATAAGACTATGTTGGATGCTATTGGATGGAACTATCCTATAATGTACACCCTTACTGTCAGCATCAGTCCGGTAGGAATGGGGACAGTCACAAAAGACCCGAATATGGCTGCTTATCCGTCTGGTCAAGTGGTTCAACTCACTGCAAACCCAATCACTGGCTGGCAGTTCGACCATTGGGGTGGAGACCTGAGTGGGAGTACTAACCCCACATCCATTATGATGAATGGGAACAAAACAGTCACCGCACAGTTCACCCAAGACACGACACCACCGGTGACCACGTCTGCGCTTGCGGGAATCATGGGACGGAACGACTGGTACGTGAGTGACGTGACCGTCACCCTGAGTGCAACCGATCCACCCGCGACATTACGTATTGGTGGAGGTGGTGGTAAATCGCCATCCAGTGTCAACCACACCTACTACAAGATAGATAGCGGCCCATGGAACGAATACACCACACCGTTCGTCATCTCAGCAGATGGTCAACACACCGTGTCGTATTACTCTAAAGATGTCGCAGGGAACGTCGAAACAGAGAAATCCGTGAGCTTTAAGATAGATAAGACCACACCAACAATCACTCTCACCAAGGAACAAATCGACCCCTTTGATGTCAAGTTCACCGCACAGGTCAGCGACGAGACGAGTGGTATCGACCGGGTAGAGTTCTCCCTTGATGATCAATTACAGTACAATGATACGCAGTCACCCTACGAGTGGACATGGACCGGACTTGGGGACCATACCGTTACAGCAACAGCATATGACCTAGCGGGTAATTCCAAGAGCCAGTCGATGAGCACACCAGTAGAACAAATCCAAATAATCAATTCCCTTCAGTTTCAAATTATCAAACAGTCGATGAAACTTAGTCTTCACAAACAGCTACTCACTTAATCTCTCTATTTTTTTTATTCCAACCTGGGTTTAATACCCCGGAGCTCTGCTCCGGTTAGTTTTTTTAACTTCCTCTACAATGGGTGTTTAATGGAAGTTAAATACGCGTGTCATTGTAGTTATCGTATACGGTATCATATGGTATTTGTTCCCAAATATCGGAAATGTCTTGTTGAGGATGAAATTTTTGATTTTATCAAGGAAGTTTTGTCTGGGATATCAAGACGGTATTATCTGATTTTTCATGCAGTAGGTGCTGATAGTGATCATCTTCATCTTCTTATTGAGGCAGCTCCTCGATATTCTCCCTCTAGTGTTATGCAGATTTGTAAGAGTATCACAGCAAAGCAGCTGTTCAAGAGATTTCCTGAAATTGAGGAAGAGTTGTGGGGTGGTCATTTTTGGTCTGAAGGTGGGCATATTGATACTGTGGGTGAAGGGTATGGTGCGAAAGAGATGGAGCAGTATATTCTTCGTCAAGGTGTTTCAAAATCTCAGATGCGATTGTATCAATTCTTTCCTGATGTTGTAAATGAGGAATCGCCGTCTCGAAAATCTGCGTAATGCCCCGGAGCTCTGCTCCGGTTGGGATAGCAGATTTTAGGCGATTCTTTTTACTTGTCATCGGTTCGCACAAAAACATGAGTTTTTAGGGAGGGGTTTGTTTTTTTATATATTCCTCATTAAAAACATAAATATGTAGAGTATTTCTGTTGGACTAAAACTTGAATAACTCTGTTATCTCCTCATTTTATATAATCCACGATAAACCAAGAATTATTCTATATAAATCTACTCCTACTTCAACATAGTTCCGTTTTCATCGATTTCCTTCCGTCGTATTCTCGACGAACTAATTGGTTGGTTATCCTCTGAAAGCACAAATGGGATGACAACGATTTGTAATGGTTTTTTCCCGAGTTGTTTTCGTTTCTTGTTGATCTCTTCCGCGGTCGGTTTGGTTTCCAGGGAGACGACGATTGCATCGAAATCTCCTTCAAGAGTTGGACCAAATTTATTGGAGAGCGGTTGAATGGTGGCCTGCTCTTGAACATTTTCTTCTGACAAGAACTGTTCTATCGATTCTTTCCTCCTCTCAAACGATGCAGTCTCTCCTTTCTTTTTTGCCATTGCAGCGGATGTCACGCCAATAAAAACAGAACCTTTCGCTCCTGCGACCTGAAACGCTTTTTTGAGGAGTACTTTATGTCCTTTATGAAGAGGATAAAACGTCCCGCCGAGGCATACGTTCATACGAGTAACCATGGCAAAAGAATCTTTAAATGTATGTGTTCGGAAAACTATTTAATTCTGTGACTTGATGCTTATTTTATTAGAAGGATGGGACTATGAGCACAAAACATGCAACTTTTCTTGTGTTAGTACTCGGTTTTTTATTAATGAACGGTCTTTCATTAGTATATCTTACAGAACAGACTGCTGCAGCTGGAAGAGAGATATATGTCGATGATAGTTTCTCCTATCCAAGAGATGGTACTGCAGAACATCCGTATCAAACAATCACCGAGGCTATGAACCTCGCAAGTGAAAGCGATACCATTTTTGTGTTTAGTGGAACCTACAATGAAAGTCTGACTATCAATAAACGTATTTCTCTTATCGGTGGAATTGATGATCAACCAAGTATTATTTCTCGCGGTGCTGAACTAAAATACATGGTAGATATAACCGCGGATTTCGTAACTTTGGAAAATTTCGTCATACAAGATAAAGCACGCCATATTACATCGCAGTATGGTGCACTTGTTCATGTGACTGCAAATAATGTTGTTTTGCAGAAGAATAATATTTCAAGCTGTGATCTCTGGGGGATTTATCTTGATTCATCTGATGATAATACTATTAGTGGAAATTTGATCAACGACACCAAAGGAGTGTTCGTGTCCACCTCGAATAATAACGTTTTTTCAAGCAATAACATCTCCAATGCAAGTGATGCTGGGATAAACCTCCGTTCCTCAAAAAGAAATATTCTCTATCAAAACCGTTTGACCACCAGTACTTTTGGAATCTATGCAAGAGATTGTTCAAATACGAATATTACCCTGAACAATATCACAAAAAACGTTTTCCATGGAATCTACTTAACTGGAGATAGAAATGATGTTATTCGAGCAAATTTTTTTAAAAATAACACCGTGAGCGGAATCACCCTCGATTCCTACGACTGTACCGTTGAAGATAATATGTTCAATCGTGGTCAAATCGGTATCAGTCTGCAAAAAACTGGATGTCAAATACGTAATAATACCTTTCAGAACATGAGCTCTAACGCTCTTTCTGCAATTCAGGAAAGTAAAAATAACATCATATACTTGAATCATTTTCTCAGAAATAATAAGAATGCAAGAGAACAAGGGAGTAATCAATGGGATGACGGGGTAAAAGGAAATTATTGGGATACCTATAAGTATGTCGATAGAAATCGCGATGGCATCGGTGACCTTCCCTTTACAGTTGCTACCGGTGGTCTGGATCGATATCCTGTAGGTATTTTCTTAAAACCACCACAAAAACCTTCAAATCCATCACCCGCGGATGATAAAGAAAATGTCGGGTTGAAAGTTACATTATATGTAAAGATTGTCGATGTTGATAGTAGCATAATTCCGACTGTCTATTTCTATAACGCGGTGAATAATACGTTTCTTGGTTCTGCGAAGAATGTGGCCAATGGGAAGAATGCATCGTTCAGTCTGACGTTACCGTTCGATACGACCTATGCCTGGTATGCTATAGCGAACGATAGCCTGCAGGAAAATCAATCTGATATCTGGTTTTTTACGACGAAACAGCGGCCTCCCGAAAATCAAAAACCGGTGGCAAATCCTGGAGGACCGTATGTAACCACACTTAATCAGTCGGTCTCCTTCGATGGTTCTGAGAGTAGTGATCCTGATGGAACCATTATTTTTTACCGGTGGAATTTTGGAGATGGAAGCAGTCAGATTCTTGATAAGACGCCGAAACATACGTACATAGATCCTGGCGTCTACACCGTGACGTTAACGGTTGTCGATAATGATGGACGAAGCAGTATGTCTAATACGACCGCGACGATCCAAGGAACCATTTATTTAAATAGTCCTCCTGTTGCGATGTTCACTGCCCTTTCATCGGTTTCGGTGAACCAGCAGGTAAGCTTCGATGCTTCTGGGAGTAACGATACAAATGGTACAATTGTTGGGTATCGTTGGGATTTCAATGGCGATGGAACCTTTGATACCGACTGGTTAATAACCCCTGTAACAACCAATACGTTTTCTTCTGTTGGCTCCTCAATTGTGACTTTGGAAGTCAAAGATGATGGGAATGCAACCGGATCATTTTCAACGACTATCGCTGTGAAGGCGGTGGAGAAGAAAACACCCGGGTTTGATATCATTCTCGTGTTGCTTGCTGTTCTTGTCGGGCTCCTCATATACAACAAGCAAAGAAAATAAGGACTGAGCCGCTAAAGGAACACTTCTATCTCTTTTATATAGTTACATGAAAAATTATAAATACCTTCGAAGCTCACTCTCCTATCGATGTGGAATCATTTCGATAGAGGACAATCTGGAATCACCCGGGTTGCAGGGATTTGTGGTATTTTCATCCCTGTTGTTATTTTCACGTGTCTAGGGCTTTCGATTGCTTCATCCCCTTGGTTTACGTGGACACAACACGCTTTAAGCGACCTTGGTATCCAAGCAAACACTGCCGCGTTATTCAATTATGGTATGGTCCTTGGTGGTATTCTTACCTTAGTTTTTTCCCTTGGATTGATAAAGATTTTATCGAATAAAATCGGGGCGTATCTTCTTTCGGTTAGCTCCGTTGCTCTCATCGGAATTGGTTTATTTCCAGAAACTTTCTTTGCTCTCCATTTTTTTACGTCGGCATCGTTTTTTGTGCTTCTTACGATTGCTTTGCTGATCATTGGACTGACCATAAAACAGAATCCATTTGAGCGGAGCATGGGATCACTTGCCTTCGTATTTGCGTTGATAGCAATGGGTTCTACATTTTTTCTCTTCCATCTGGAAGGTATTGCAATCACGGAGGCGCTTTCGTGTTTTCCTGCGTTTGTCTGGTGTCTGATCGTTGGCGTGAAAATGACCCGTGTGTAGGTTTTAGATCATCACAACGAGGAATAAAACACCTGCGATGACTGGCTGATGGACGAGGTAGATTGCTAAGGAATGTTGACCCAGCCAGGAGAATATTTTGGTTGGTTTGTATTTTGAGAGATCGGGGAGGGGGAATCTCCTTTCGTTGTCTTTGTAGAGGATGTTTCCGAGTGTAATCCCGAGGAGGCAGACGCCAAGCCAGGGAAGTATCGGGAAATAATCAATGGTGTGTGCTGCAATATCTGATTGGTGGAAGCCAGCTGCGAGTTGGAAGATATTTGCGTTTGCCACCGTAAAAAAAGTTCCTATAGTTATCCCTGCGGTGATGATCAGTGTTGCGAAGACGGCGTTGGTAGATTTGAATTTAAGGAATGGTACACTGAGGATGATGCAGCATCCGATGCAATGAAGGACTCCAAAAAGAATTGGTCTATCGGGAAGGAACACCGCGGTGAGTAGGGTGAAGAGCATTCCAAGATTAAGGACCCAGAGTCCTCGTTGTATCGTTCGAAGGTACATCTTTTTTGGTTGGCTCTGGTATTTATTATTGTTGACCGCTTGGCAGATTCCGACGAGCAGGAAGAACATGACTGGTACGATGATATTGAGCGAATAGAAATTTTTATTGAGAGAAAGTATTCCGAAGTAATCAAGATCCCAGAGCAGATGAAGGATGATCATGAAAAGGATAGCAAATCCTCTGAGGATATCCAGTTCAATGAATCGTTGTGGTTGTCCCTTTTCTCCTTGTTGTTCTGGATTGGGGGTCATGTTGTTTTCTTCTCCTTATCTCTCCTTGTTATTGATATACTGTAACGTGTTAACTTCTAGCAATGATGATATTTAAAGATAGCGTGGCAAACTGTCAAAACGCAAAAAACAATCTCCAGAAGAAAAACAGACAAACAAAGAGGTGAAAAGCCGACGGAGGGATATGGAAAAAAAGTCCGGATTACTACCTTTTAATTAAAAAAAGAGGGATTCTCTCCGAGAAAATAAGGATTCTTTGGCATTTTTTTTACATTCGGAGGTACTGAAAATAAATTTCGCAACAATGATAACAAAATATAGCAAGGTTGATTTCATTTCTATAATAAAAAATTACTATTTTCTATTCGTAGGGAGAGGTAATAAAATTTTTACCGGTAAAATGGGCTGTCAAATCTCCTCCCCAGCACTTGGTAATAATAAAAAATATTCAGGGATTTGAATAATAGTAACTGAAGCCGACGGAGGGATTTGGACCCCCGACCTGCTGATTACAAGTCAGCCGCTCAACCGGGCTAAGCTACGTCGGCATGTTTCGTAGCGGTAATATCTATTCCTATATAAAATTCTCTTGGCGCATACGACTTAATCTTACGAATCGACAAATCAGTGAGAATATATTTATGTTCTGCAGCGATTTTTTTCAGCGCATCAATCCTTGCTTCGATGTCTTCTTCCTTTATTATATCATAATAATGTACTATACAAGTCTGCGCAGCAATGGACAACACCAACGAAAAAAACTTGTAGGCTGAAAACGGAAGGTTCATAATAATCCGATCTGCTTTTGTAGGAACTACCTTTTCGACGTCGTTGGCATCAGCATGAATTATTTCAACCGTATCAAGGACATGGTTCTGTTTCACATTCTGTTGTGCTAATAGTACCGCTTCTTTGTTTTTATCAATCGCATACACAATCTTTGGTTTCGCATACCGCGCAATCATGATGGAGAACGGCGCTACCCCGGTAAACATATCCACCACGATTTCCCCTGGCTTTACGAGATCAGCCACTCGTTTTCTTTCTGATGCTAGCCGGGGGGAAAAATACGTCGTTTCTACATCAACATGAAACGATAACCCATATTCAGTATGGGTGGTCAAGGTTTGGTTTTCCCCGGCTATAATCGCGACATTTCGTGTGCGTAGTTCCCCTGAAACAGGATCAATCAAACAGACCGTTCGTATATTTTTATGTGTCTCCAACAATGCTTTGCCGATTTCCTTTCGATAGTGAAAAAGAGTTTTCGGCAATTTAATCAGAATAATTGCTCCCACCACATCATACGATGTCGGAAGCTCCTCCATGAGCTTCTTTGGGAGCTTGAGACGGTCTTTGTAGCAATGAGGTTTTACAGCTTTCAACTTAAATGATTTGGTGAAAACCTTATACGAACATAACTCCTCTGGGACGTCTTTGACAGGGAAATAAATATACTTTCCTTCTTTGACTATCTCGACATCGTCGCGTAAAAGATTTCGTTCTCGCAGAGCTCTCCGCAGGGGTTCAGCTCCGGTAAGCGGAGCACACACTGCCTTTGTTTTCTTTGTTGCCATCTCATCTATTGTATATATCTGATACATGAATAAACATTATGGAATTAACTTGACTTTGTCAGATTCGATTTTTTGATTAACCCAGTTAATTACACAACATCAATTTAATCTCCATCTGCTTTTCCTCATCCGCAAAGAAAGAGTGGATGGGATGCGGTATGAAGTTTACGTT
>Ga0315289_10014481_pt1 | contig 11009 bp, 11 predicted proteins | sample YL17G11_40_MG_FD_203452 | JGI IMG/M metagenome (GOLD analysis project Ga0315289, IMG submission 203452) | Sediment microbial communities from Yellowstone Lake, YNP, Wyoming, USA - YL17G11_40 | ecosystem: Environmental > Aquatic > Freshwater > Lake > Sediment | place: USA: Wyoming | collected...
GGAAGTTGAGCTCTTATTATCCAGTTAATTTAGACCTAAAAGGTAAAAAGTGTATAGTGGTGGGTGGGGGAAAGGTCGCCGAAAGAAAAGTCCGCTCTCTGCTTGCCTGCGGTGCTCTTGTTTTAGTGGTAAGTTTGCAACTTACCAAGAGATTAAAGAGCCTAGTTAATCAAGGTCGAATTACTCATTGGCGAGGGCATTACCATCCCCGGACTTTATCCAAGGATGCTTTCTTAGTTATCGCCGCAACCGATAAATCAGATATAAATTTAAAAGTATCTCGAGATGCCATAAGTTTAAATAAGCTAGTTAATGCTGTAGATTCCCCCCAGAGTTGCAATTTCTTTGTCCCCGCGGTATTGCGTCAGGGGCCGCTCACCATAAGTATTTCTACCAGCGGCAGAAGCCCCGCATTAGCCCGTAAAATCAAACAAGAATTAAAAGACCTCTATGGTCGGGAATATGCGAAGTTTCTGACTATCATGGGAAATCTCCGTCCGGAAATTAAGGCTAAATATACTTCTGCTGCTCAGCGAAAATTGGTTTGGCAGAGATTAGTCGATTCTGATATTTTAGATTTAATCAAGAAAAATAAAATAGGATTGATAAAAAGGAGGATTAAAAAATGTCTGTTATAATTACTGGCCTGAGCCATAAGACCGCACCGGTGGAGATTAGAGAAAGGCTCTCTATTTCTAAAAGTAACATTAAAGAGGCATTGGATAAGCTGAAAAGATATAGCCAGTTAAGCGAGAGTCTAATTCTCTCCACTTGTAATCGAGTAGAGATTTATGGGGTGGTTTATAACATCGAAGAAGGTAAAAAGTGCATCGAAGAATTTTTATCTACCTATCATCAAATAGAGAGGAAAGAATTTCAAGATTATCTATATACCTATACCGAAGAGCAGGCTATAAGACATCTATTCCGTGTGAGCTGCAGCTTAGACTCTCTAGTGGTAGGAGAAACTCATATCTTTGCTCAGGTAAAGCAGGCTTTTAAATTGGCGCAAGAGAATAAAAATATTGGTCCCCTTTTTATCCAACTGTTTAGAGAAGCATTTAGAGTGGCAAAGATAGTCAGGATTCAGACAGAAATCGGGAAGAACGCAGTCTCGATAAGTTCTGTGGCCCTGGATTTGGTAAAAGATACCTTTGGCAGTTTAGAAGGGAAAAAGGTTTTAATCATCGGCGCAGGTAAGATGGGCGAATTGACTGCGCGCTACTTTATTTCTGCGGGGGCAGAGACTGTCTTTGTTGCTAATCGGACCTATGAAAAGGCTGTGGCAGTGGCTAAGCAATTTAATGGCAGAGCTATCAGGTTTATGGATATGTTCAAACATATGGTAGAAGTGGATATTGTGATTAGCTCAACTGGCGCTCCGCACCAAATAGTTAGTAAAACTGATGTCCAAGAAATTATTTTAGCTCGCCAGGGAAAACCCATATTTTTTATTGATATTGCTGTTCCCAGGGATATTGATCCAGAGGCAGGTAGAATCAAGGGTGTATTTCTATCCGATATTGATGACTTACAAACAGTAGCAGATAGAAACCTTAAAGAAAGACTGAGAGAAGCGCAAAAGGCCCAGATAATCGTTGACCAAGAATTGCAGGGAATGTTAGTTGGCAATAGCCTTTTCGAAGAGGAAATGGCGCCAACTTATTCTGCCTGTACTGTGGGGGATGATTGATGGGGATAATAATTGGCACTAGGGCAAGTACCCTGGCCCTTGCTCAGGCAGATTGGGTAGCTAAGTGCTTAAAGGAATTATCTCCTGGCTGCGAAATTATTATCAGAAAGATAAACACAAGAGGAGATGTGCTTAGAGATATCTCCTTAGTCAAAGCCAAGGGAAAGGGATTCTTTGTCAAGGAGATTGAACAGGCTTTAAAAAGAGGTGCAATCGATATAGCTGTGCACAGCATGAAAGATCTGCCCACCGAGATAGAAGAAGGACTCTCCATAGTAGCAGTGACTGAGAGAATTGATCCCCGAGACGTAATTTTATCCCGCAGTGGCCTGGGATTAGATCAACTTTCACCTAAATCAAAGGTAGGCACAAGTAGTTTACGCCGACAATCCCAATTACTTTATCATCGGCCAGACTTAAAGCTGGTCGATATGCGAGGGAATTTAGACACCAGGATTAAGAAGTTAAAATGCAAAGATGTGGATGCTATTGTAGTAGCCGCAGCTGGCATTCAACGCCTGGGCTTAGAAAAAGAAGTAACTGAATATATTTCTGATGAAGTCTGCCTGCCTGCCCCAGGACAAGGCTCTTTAGGATTAGAGATAAGAGAAGCAGATCAGAGAACTAAAGAGGTAGCGCAAAGATTGGACCATCGAGATTCTCATTTGGCTATCAGCGCCGAGCGTGCATTTCTTGGCGAGTTAGAAGGCGGCTGTCAAGTACCGGTTGCTTGTCTGGGGACAATTAAGAATGGGGTGTTGAAATTGGTGGGTATGGTAGCACAGCTTGACGGAAAAAAGTTGATTAAGTCGCAGATTGAGGGCTCAAAGGAAGAAGCTGTGGCGTTAGGAAAAGGGTTGGCCAAGAAAGTTCTCAATCTTGGCGCAGGAGAAATCTTGGCTAAAATAAAAAGTTTAAAACAACAATGAATAGAGGCAAGGTTTATTTAGTCGGGGCTGGCCCCGGAGATTTAAAGTTAATCACAATTAAAGGATTAGAGTTGATTAAGCAGGCTGATGTGATTATCTATGACCATTTAGTTAATCAGAAGTTGTTGTGTTATGCCAAGAAAGAGGTTGAACTGATTTACGCTGGTAAATCATCCCACCACCATAGCCTAGAACAGAGTAAGATAAACCAATTAATGATTAAGAAGGCAGCCGAAAATAAAGTAGTGGTGCGGCTTAAAGGAGGAGACCCTTTCGTTTTCGGCAGAGGTGCTGAGGAGGCCCTGGGTTTGGCTGATGAGAATATCCCTTTTGAGATTGTACCTGGGATAACCTCAGCGATTGCTGCTCCAGCTTACGCTGGTATTCCTTTAACCCACCGCGATTATAACTCAAGTTTTACTGTTATCACTGGCCATCAGGCCAGGCAAGGAAAATCGCGCCTAGAATGGGATAAGCTCTCTTCGGGAGAAGATACCTTGGTTATTTTGATGGGAGTGGCTAATCTGGAAGAGATTGTGAGGGGCTTACTGAAGCAAGGCAGGAAGCCAGATACAGCGGTAGCTGCCATTGGTTGGGGCACAACTCTGCAGCAAGCGGTCATAGTGGGAACTTTGCAGACCATTGTTGAGAAGACAAAGAAACAAAACCTTAAGCCGCCAGCAGTTATTGTTGTGGGTAATGTAGTTAATCTTCGCAAGAGGCTGAATTGGTTTGAGAGCAGGCCTTTATATGGCAAAAGAATATTAGTGACCCGAGCTAAGGCTCAGGCCAGCGGCTTGACAGACCTTTTAGAAGAACAGGGGGCTTGTGTAATCGAATTACCGGTTATAGAAATAGCGCCTCCTTCCAGCTTCAAAAAATTAGATCAAGCTATAACTTGGTTAAATAGATATGATTGGATTATATTTACCAGCGTTAATGGAGTAAGATATTTCTTGAAAAGGCTCCAGGATATGGGTAAATCTGTTGCCGCTTTGAAGGAGATAAAACTTTGTGCCATTGGTCCAGAGACAGCAAAGACCTTAGAAGAATATGGCTTGGCTGTTAATTGTATGCCTAAGGATTATCGACAAGAGGGAATAATTACACAGTTAGGCAAAGAAGGTCTAAAAGGAAAAACTATTTTATTGCCCAGAGCAGAAAATGCAAGAGAAGTATTACAAGAGGCACTTTCCCGCATGGGCGCTAAGTTAGAGGTGGCCACTGTTTATCGGACGGTTAAACCACCTGGCAACTTAGATGAGATTAGCTCACTGTTAGCAAAGAAGAAGGTAGATATAGTTACCTTTACTAGTTCTTCCGCCGTCAAAAATTTTATCGAGCTTCTTGGCAAAAAAAAGGCGAAAGAGATTTTCCAGGGGAGTTTGGTGGCTTGCATTGGGCCTGTTACCCGAAAAACTGCTCAGCGCTTAGGGATAAAGGTGGATATCGTAGCTGGTGAATTTACTATGCCTGGTTTGGTAGAGGCAATCGTGCGACATTTTAAACCTCAAGAAAGAGAAAAAGAGCAGAAATGATTGGATTGACGAAATTATTGTCTGGCACTGCTACTGTCTCGGAAGCAATCAAATATGGCAGCCAGGGCAGGAGCAGCCACCAACCGGTGGACTTGTTACAGTTTTCCTCGAATAAGCAGCCGATAGTGGTTTGGAATATAACCAACCGTTGTAATCTAAGTTGTCGACACTGCTACCTCAATGCCCAGGATAAAGATTATCAGGGAGAGTTGTCTTTTAAGCAAGCAAAGACATTTATCTTAGATTTAGCCAAGATGAAAATACCTGTACTTCTTTTCTCAGGAGGAGAACCTCTAATTCGAGCGGATCTGTTTCGCTTAGCGCGCTTGGCTTGCGAAAAAGGATTGCGCACTGTCCTTTCTACTAATGGCATCCTGATTAACAAAGCGATAGCCAGAGAGATAAAAGAGGCAGGTTTTCAATATGTAGGAGTAAGCATTGATGGAGTCCAGCCTACCCATGATACCTTTAGGAATTTACCCGGGGCATTTAGTAAAGCAATGCAAGGAATGAGAAATTGTCTTTCAGCCAAGATAAAGACCGGGGTGCGCTTCACTGTTACTAAATATAATTATAAAGACTTACCCCGTATTATTGATTTAGTGGTTGCTGAAGGGATTACCCGTTTCTGTATCTACCATTTAGTATGTACTGGCAGGGGAAAGGAGATAGCTGATGCCGATTTATCCCTTGAGCAAAAACGCAGGATGATCAATTTCTTGATTGAAAAAGCATTGCAACTACGTGCTCGCAAGGTCAAGCTGGAAATCCTTACCGTGGATAATCATGCGGATGCGGTTTATCTTTCTCATTATGTTAAAGACCATATTCCAGAAAGAGCCGATGAGGTGCGGGAATTACTGAAGATGCAAGGGGGCTGTTCTGCGGGAGAAAGAATAGCCAATGTTGACCCGCAAGGCGCGGTCCACCCCTGTCAATTTTGGCCAGAGTTAACCTTAGGTAATGTGAAGGAGAGGCCGCTTAGTGAAATTTGGAATGATGAGAGTAATAAATTTTTGCAAAAGTTGCGTTGCAAATCCAGATATTTAAAGGGAAGATGCAGGGATTGCGCATATAATGAAATCTGCGCAGGCTGTAGAGTCAGGGCTAGAGCTAAAACGGGTGATATTTGGTCAGAAGACCCGGGTTGTTATTTAAAGGATGCAGAAATCAAATAACGGAGAAAGAAGATGGGATATCCGCAATATCGGCCAAGAAGAATGAGAAAAAGTGCGCTTTTGCGTAGTTTAGTTCGGGAGACACATTTATCGGTGAGTGATTTAATCTACCCCCTATTCGTGAGCGACGGAAGGGATGTCCGGGAAGAGATACCATCTATGCCGGGTAACTTTCATTTCTCCGTCGATAACCTGATAAAAGAGGCCAAAGAAGTCGAACAACTGGGCATCCCGGCAATTTTGTTATTCGGTTTGGCGGCGAAAAAAGACGAACTTGGCTCAGAAGGGTATGATGAGCAAGGAATTATTCAAGAAGCGGTAAGGGCGATAAAGAAGGAAAGATTGAATTTAGTGATTATTACCGATGTCTGCCTTTGTCAATACACGAGCGATGGCCATTGTGGGATAGTAAAAACAAAGGAACCAGAATTTGAGATTGATAACGACCAGACCCTGAAGATTTTAGCAAAGATAGCTCTTTCGCATGCTCATGCAGGAGCAGATATTGTGGCTCCTTCGGCTATGATGGATGGCCAGGTAAGGGCAATCCGCGAGGTCTTAGATAAACATCACTTAAGTGACATTGCGATTATGGCTTATGCTGCAAAGTACGCCTCTAGTTTCTATGGTCCATTTAGAGAGGCGGCTCATTGCCCACCTCAATTTGGAGACCGACGGTCCTATCAGATGGACTGCGCCAATGTGGAGGAGGCACTGCGGGAGGTAAAATTGGACATTGAAGAAGGAGCAGATATCGTGATGGTCAAACCGGCTTTAGCTTATCTTGATGTAATCTATCGGGTTAAAAGCCAGTTTCATTATCCGCTTGCTGCTTATAACGTGAGTGGAGAATTTTCCATGATCAAAGCTGCGGCTGGTAGGGGTTGGCTTGAAGAGAAACAAGCTATTTTAGAGGTCCTTACCAGTATTAAGCGGGCTGGGGCAGATATTATATTGACCTACTTTGCCAAAGAGGTGGCCAGATGGTTAAAAGCCTGATTGAGAGTATAAAACGTCCAGAGATAATTGTTTTTCTGGTTTTGTTATTGATAAGTGTGATTGCTTTTGTAAGGAGAGTAAAGGCAGTTCGCCAGGGCACACTTCTGGTCGGGATGATTTATTTAGGATTTATTCAGGGTTTCTATCTCCCTTTTGTCGTTTTGACTGCTATTATATTAGGAAAGTTCTTGCCGATTGCCAATTATGTCTATTGGTATTTATTGGTCGGGCCGATTATAATAATTACTTTTATCTTTGGCAGAATCTATTGTGGCTGGCTCTGTCCCTTTGGCGCAGCGCAAGAATTCTTATATAAAGTTGGGATTAAGAAGGCCCGTTTACCAAGAAAGATGGATTCAAGAGTAAAAATTTTGAAATATTTATTGTTAATCATAGTACTTATGGGAGTGATAGTGACTAAAAAGCCCGGCTTTGGTAATTATGAACCTTTTGTCGTGCTCTTTAAACAGCGAGGGAATTTCATCCAATGGGCATTTCTGGCGGTTATTTTAGTGGCATCCATATTTGTTTCTCGGCCATTCTGTAGATATCTCTGCTTAGCAGGGGCGATACAGGCCCTCTTATCAAGACTAAGCCTATTTAAGCTAAAAATAAAGGAAGGTTGTAAACAATGCCAAGCCTGTGAAAAGATTTGTCCTGTGGATGCGATTAGTATCCACTCTGTTAACGGAGTGCAGGTCAATAGGTTTGAGTGTATCCGCTGTAATCAGTGCATGCTCATCTGTCCGCTTAGAAAAAAAGATGAAGGAGGTAAAGGTAATGAATAATAGAAAATTACCAATGTTAACGATTATCTTTGTTCTAGTCATTAGTTTTTGGATGCCGGGGAAATGGCATAATTCTCTCTTAAGGGCAGCAGAACCAACAGAGAAATTAGGACTGAAGAAGCCAAGACTGCAAGAGATTGAGCCCGTCTTGAAAAAAATCCTGCCTCCAGCAACTGAGTTTAAAGAGAGTAGATATCTGTGTTGCAAAGATTGCCTTGTTGACTATCTGGGTTTTTATAAGGGGAAGAAAGCAGGGATAATATGTTTATTTAAGATAGAAGGTCAATGGGGTCCGATGATGCTAATGATGGGAGTAAATATGGATGGAGAGATTACTCACATTGAGCTTTCCTATCATACTGAGACCCCGGGATGTGGCTCCCAAGTTGATAGAAGGCCGTTTATGGATCAGTTTAAAGGAAAAACGCTTCAAGACCCTATAGAGATATATAAGGATTTATTAGAGGCCACAGATGCGGTGAAAGGGGTAGATTGTATAACGAGAGCCACGGTCTCTTCCCGCGCCATTGCCAAAGGAGTGAAGGAACAGTTAAAGACGATGGCAGAGTATTATTTAAGTGGCAACGAGGATGCCTGGAGATGATTGTTACCAAGGAGGTAGAAGATGATGAAAAACACAAGAGCAATAATAGTTGTAACGATAATCTTTTTTACACCTATCTTTTTCTGGACGATTGGGACATGGCAGAAGATAGCTATGTTAAAGGCAGAAGAGACAAAGTTAGAACAGACAAAAAGAGAGAATATAGAAGTTCCGAGATTGGAAGATCTTGAGCCCGTCTTTAAAAAGATTCTGCCTCTGGCAAGCGAGTTTAAAAGGAATAAAAAAGAGTTCTCTAAAGATTGCCTCGTCTCTTATCTGTGTTTTTATAAAGGAAAAAGAATAGGGGTTATAAGTTTGTTTACACTGGAAGGTCAATGGGGTCCGATGATGCTCATGATGGGAGTAAATATGGATGGAGAGATTACTCATATTGAGCTTTCCTATCATACTGAGACCCCGGGATGTGGCTCCCAAATTGAGAAGAGACCGTTTCTGGATCAGTTTAAAGGAAAAACGACTCAAGACCCTATAGAGATATATAAGGATTTATTAGAGGCCACAGATGCGGTGAAAGGGGTAGATTGTATAACGAGAGCCACGGTCTCTTCCCGCGCCATTGCCAAAGGGGTGAAGGAACAGCTAAGATTAATAGTAGAGAATGTAATAAAAGGTGAAGAGGATGTCTGGAGATGAGATTGTTTTCTTTAGTTCTTAGCGGCCTAGTATTTCTCCACACAGGATGTGTTACTATGGAAACAAGACCAACCTCCTTAGAAAGGCAATATAATGCCAATTCACGTTCAGTATATCGTGCTGTGATAGAAGTCTTAGAAAAAGAGAAGATACCTCTCTCTACAGTCGATACTGCTGAGCCACGCATGGTCACCACAGAGTTTGTGGAGACTAAAAAATTAAATCAATCTCAAAGGTATAGATTTAGAATTGTGCTCGTTGAGCTCTCTGAGGAATTGACAAAGGTCGAGATTTACTATTTCCAGGAGTATTTTGATGATTTTTGGAAAAAGGAATGGATACCTATGCGGCCGGACGGGAAAGCCGAAGAAGCATTATTTAATCAGATTGATGAGTATTTAAAGAAAGAGCATTTGGAAAAATAGGGAGGTTGGAATGTTCAAACAGGGATTCTCGGGGCAAGCAAGCAGAAAGAAAAATTTCTCTTGGCAATTTTTGGCTTCTCCCAAGTTAGCCATAATAATATTAATCCTTTTAGGGATAACCTGCGCCATTGGCACTTTCGTTCCTCAAGATAAAGTATTTCACTACTATACCCATAGGTATGGTTTTAGAATCGGCTTCTGGCTCTTTAAGCTGGGTCTTACCAAGATTTATCATTCTTATCTCTTTATCGGTCTTCTTTTAATATTCTCTATAAACCTGATAGCCTGCTCGGTGAGAAGGATTATCTCTTTTAAGAAAGAAGACTCCCTCACGATAGATAAAGAATACCTAAACACCCTTGAGCTTAAAGAGATGCTCTTTTCCGTCAAAGCGATTAACGAACTTAAAGAAAAAATTTTTCAGATTCTATCTAAGAAGAGATTTAAATTTCTCAGCAGGCAGGATGGCTCAACAATGCTCATCTCTAGCCACAAGGGAAAGTCGGCCATATTCGGCCCCTACCTCGTTCACCTTAGTCTCTTGGTGATTATCTTGGCCGGGGTGTTTACCATTCGTTTTAGCTCAAGAGGGGAACTTAAGATTTTAGAAGGAACGGTTGCCGAGATTAGCCATCTCAGCGCTCAAACGTTTCAAATCCGCCTCGATAAGTTTGATATTGAATACTATCCTCAGACTCGAAATGTAAAAGATTACAAGAGTACCCTCTCAGTCCTCGAAAACGCAAAAAAGGTACTCACCAAGACTATCGAGGTAAATAAGCCCCTCTCTTATAAAGGAATCACTTTTTATCAATCAAGTTACGGGTATCAATGGGATGCGGTTATGCTCATCGTTAAACAAAAGCAGAAGAGCAATGTATATAAGGTAAAATTGGGCCAGGAATTTGTTATCCCTGGTGCAGGAGTGACGGTCTTGGTAGATAGGTTCGTTCCCGACCTACTGGTAGAGAAAGGCAAAGGGATAACCACAAAATCGGAAGAACCTCTCAATCCTGCCTGCCATATTATAGTTTACCAAAATGGTGAAAAGGAGGAGGGAAAAGAAAAGTCATTATGGATTGCTGCTAAATTTCCCCAGCATGCCTCCTATAAACAGGGTGATTTGGTTATTTCTCTGATGCAAGGGGTCTCTACTGCGTATACGGTTCTGGGGGTAGTCAAAGATCCCGGTGCTTTAGCCTTCTGGCTCGGTTCTGGTCTTTTGCTCGTCGGCATCTTTACCTCTTTATTTATCTATCATAGAAGGGTCTATGGTTTAATCAAGGAGGATGGAGAAAGAACCTCTATTCTCATTGCTGCAGAAACAAAGAGGAATAAAATGGCATTCAAAAAAGAATTTACACAGCTCGTAGCTGCGATTAAGGAGGTAATCGGCAGATGAATACTATAATCAATCTGGCTACCTTACTATGTTATCTGCTCAGTTCCATCCTTTATATAATAATGAATTCTAAGTCAAAGAAAAAACTCTTTGGAAAGCTGGCTACCTACACAGCCATTATCGGTTGGCTTCTACACACAGTGGTCTTGGTCTTTCGCACTATCGAGGCCAAACATCCACCATTTGCTAATATTTATGAAGCCCTAATCTTCTTCTCCTGGGCGATTGTGCTTTGTTATCTTGTCTTTGAATATCGCTACAAGTTGAAGACGCCAGGCGCCTTTGTCCTGCCAATTGCCCTTCTGACCCTGGCCTCGGCAAGGCTTTTACCGTCGGGATATAAAGTTGCCAAACCGCTACTTCCTGCCCTGCAGAGTAATTGGTTGATTTTCCACGTGGTCAGCGCTTTTTTAGCCTATGCCTGTTTCACCATTTCATTTGCCACTGCGATAATCTACCTCATCAGAAACAGGGAGATATTCGATGAAATCAGTTATAAGGCGGCAGGTATCGGGTTTCTATTATTGACCTTGGGGATAGTCACTGGTGCATTCTGGGGCCATATTGCCTGGGGCAGGTATTGGGGCTGGGATCCGAAAGAGACCTGGTCTTTAATAACTTGGTTAATCTACGCTGCCTATTTACATGCCCGTTTTACAGCGGGCTTTAGCAGGAGAAAAGCAGCCTATGTATCTATCGCAGGATTCTTGGCTATGCTGTTTACGTTCATCGGTGTTACCTGGCTTATGCCTGGGTTGCATGCATATAAATGAAAGGATTAGAAAACATAAACAAAACC
>Ga0315289_10014483_pt1 | contig 11008 bp, 11 predicted proteins | sample YL17G11_40_MG_FD_203452 | JGI IMG/M metagenome (GOLD analysis project Ga0315289, IMG submission 203452) | Sediment microbial communities from Yellowstone Lake, YNP, Wyoming, USA - YL17G11_40 | ecosystem: Environmental > Aquatic > Freshwater > Lake > Sediment | place: USA: Wyoming | collected...
TCAGTCGTATCTCCGAACAAATTATTAAATTTATAACCGTAAAAGTCCCTGTTATTAAAACGAAGGAGAAGAAACCAAAAGCCCAAAAGGCTACAGAAGCTCCTGCTGAAGTAACAGAGACTAAGGTGGAAAGTAAGGGAGAAGAAAATGCCAGCGGAACTGAATAAAGTGTTCCTCATCGGGAACCTTACAAGAGACCCTGAACTCCGTTATACCGGTTCAGGAAAACCAGTTTGTAATTTTGACCTTGCTGTAAATCAATCTTACAAAGATGCCGCAAGTAATGAAACAAAGAAAGACACTCTCTTTATCAGAATTTCCGTATGGAATAAAATGGCTGAGATTTGTGCGGAATATCTCAAAAAAGGAAGCAAGGTTCTGGTAGAAGGAAGATTACGGATGGATAAGTGGGAGAGTAGTGAAGGCAAAACAAGAACGCGGATAGACGCTCAAGCTCAGCGCGTTCAATTCCTCGATGCGCGAGGAGCAGCTCCTGGCGAACCTGTCCCGGAAGTCCCGGAAGAACCAGAAGAGTCTCAGGCTGTTGATGACGATATCCCGTTCTAATCGCAGGAATCAATATAGCCATTCCGTTTGTAGTTCCTGCTTTAGTGAGGAATATTGTGTAAAAAAGGTGCCTCTTTAAATTGTATCATTGTGTACAAAAATAGCATCTCAAAAATGTCATTCGGAGCATAGCAAGGAATATTAAAATATTTTCCCCCTTATCAGTTTTTTGTTATCAGTCTTAAATTTGAAGGTTTAACAAATTAGCTTTCGTATTTTTCGTGCTCTTCGTGTTTATAATATCGTTTGTTTGAAATTTTATAGATTTATTTGATGTAAGGACTAAAAAAAGAATTAATCGGAGGTTTTTAATGGACCCAAAAGAAAAAAAAGAAGTAGAAGAGAAAGAAGCTTTTGTCGAAAAGGGAAAACCCAAAGAATATAAAAAAGATTATCAACCAAGACAAGCTCAAATGGATCAACAGAGAAGATCAAAAAGATTCCCAAGAAAAAAAGTCTGCATCTTTTGTGTAGAAAAAAAAGATTTAATTGACTACAAAGACGCCGATAAACTAAGACGATTCGTCAGTGAAAGAGGGAAAATACTTCCGAAACGAATCACAGGCACCTGCTCATATCACCAGAGAAAGCTCACTGATGCTATCAAGCGTGCCAGAAATATTGCATTATTGCCCTTTAAAGCTGATTAATGCACTGGGGGAAAATTTTGACTATTCGAGAACTCTGAAATATTAGGATTTGTAGGGGCGAACCTGTGTGTTCGCCCGATAAAGTGGGCAGACACATAGGTCTGCCCCTACATTTTGATTAGTTCTTCAGGGCTTTCTATTTGAGACATACGAATAATTAATAAAAATATGATGTGGTGGTGCGATTTATCGCACATAAAGAATTATTCTCATACAGGGCAGACTCTTACTTCTCATAATGAGCCTGCCCTATTGGTTTTGATAAAAACATAATTACTTAAAAACTCCTTATTACCTCTTTAAATATATTAGAGAATAAGTAGGTGCTGAATTTGTGAAATCAAGATATATTCTCTCATCACTCATAAGCCTCGTTATTATCTTACTCCTCGTAGTTGCAATGAAATTCTTGAAATTTTCTGACCCTTTTAGCGTTGTAAATTATTTTTTCTTATCATTCTTACTAATTATTTGCATATCACTAATTATATTCTACAATTGCCTAAAAAAATGTATTCTTAATATTATTTTTGTCCCACTACTCTCCACCTTTGTAGTAATAAAAATTATTGGACTTAACGTTCTCAGTTTTTATCTGCTTATTAGTATAATCTCGGGTATTGTGCTGGCATTATTTTACAGACTTGACTACGATTATGACGATATATATTTTTATTCTTTCTCTACAGTTCTTCCAATTATGGCTCTTTTGTTCTCTGTTTTTAAATATTTTCTGCACTATGACATAATCAGTAAACTTAATTACCGTATGAATAGTCACTTCTATGAGTGGACATATCAATTAAAAAGTATAATCAGAACTGGCATCGATAATAGCGAAACAACAAATTATGTTCTTGATATTATTACAAGAATCAGGATAAATTTTCTGGAGAATTTTATTATAATCTCCAGCTTGACATTTTTTCTCATAATTTTCCTTATATCAATTACTATTAACAGGGCTTATTCAGACTATGCTGATAAATATAATGTATTTTCTTATCTGAAAATAAAATCTCGATATATTGGGTCTCTAATTATCGGGTTAGTATTTATTATTTTATATTTTACACTCCGAAAAAATGAAATGTTATATGTAGGTAAATCCATCATATATTTTAGTCTGACAATTTATTTCATTCAAGGAATAGCGATTATTATTTTCTTTAATATAGAAAAATTTTATAATACAAGAACCCTGTTATTGCTCCTTGTCATATCTATTTTTCTTGTCTGGGCATCAAAAGGATTATGTTATTGGTTATCAGCAGTTTTAATTATGCTATATGGTTTGATTGATTACTGGGCAAATTTCAGAAGATTAGCTGAACAAACGTTAGAATTTAAAAACCCTGAAGGGATTTTGTAATATAACTTGGTGCAACCAAGACTATGCCGCAATTTAATACGAGATAAATCTCGTGTTACAACCTTGAAGGGTTTTCATAATGTATTTAGGTTAGGAGTGACATATGAAAATCATACTCTTTCAAACAATCAAAGGTGTTGGCAAACAAGGTCAAGTAGTCAATGTCAAAGATGGTTATGCCCGGAATTTTCTCATCCCACGAGGATTTGCAATTGAAGCAACAGAAAAAAATATGAAACTCTACAAGGAACAAAAAAAACAACTTGAAATAAAGGGGGCAAAAGAGTTAAAAAGTGCTGAAGATTTAGCCAGAGTATTAGAGAATGAATCGCTCACATTCAGAATGAAAGTTGGCGAAGGTGATAAACTCTTCGGCTCTGTTACCAATGCTGATATTGCTGAAAAACTCAAAGAAAAAGGTTATGACGTCGACAAGAAGAAAATACATATCGATGAGCCAATTAAAAATCTCGGAGTTTACACAATTATTATCAAGCTTATTCCCGATGTCAACACCAAACTGAAAGTGTGGGTCGAAAAGGAGTAATAAATTATGGCTTCTTCTCAATTAAAGGTCGATAAAACTCTTCCTCAAAGTTTGGAACTCGAACGCGCCGTTTTGGGTTCATTAATCATTGACCCTAAATGCGTCCCTGTCGTTCTGGAAATACTCAATGAGGACTGCTTTTACAACTCCAATCACAAAATTATATTTAAGACCATCATTGACCTTTTTGATGAGAAAGCAAAGATTGATATTATGTCGCTAAGCGACAGACTAAAAAACTACGGAATGTTTGAAGAAATTGGTGGAACAGTCTATCTCGCAGAACTCCTGAAAGAAGTTGTTACTTCAGCCAATGTTGATATTCATTCCCAGATTATAAAAGAAAAATATCTCCTCCGTAAACTCATCGAGGCTACTAACTTTATCTCAGAACAAGCTTACGACGAGACAAAATCTCCCGCTGACATTATTAATGAATCAGAAAAAATGATTTTCAGCGTTGTTCAGGATAAAACTGTAAGAGGCTTTCAGCCCATCTCTGATCTTGTTGACAAAGAATTAGACACCATTGAAGAAAGATTCCATAGCAAAAAGGAAGTCAGGGGTCTCCCCACAGGATTTCACGATTTTGATGTTCTAACTTCAGGATTACAACCCGGTGACTTAGTTATACTCGCTGCAAGACCTTCCGTCGGCAAAACCTCTTTAGCTCTCAATATTGCCACAAATCTGGCAATCAAATTTACTCAGCCTGTGGGGATATTTAGTCTTGAAATGAGCAAAGAACAGGTTGTTCAAAGAATGCTTTGTTCTATCTCAAAGGTCTCGCTTTCTAATGCGATGAGTGGATATATTTCAGGAAGCGATATCAAAAACCTTGCCCATTATGCTAATATTCTCGATAGCGCACCTATCTATGTCGATGATACACCCAATATCACAGTCACAGAACTGCGGGCAAAGGCAAGAAGATTAAAGGCTGAGATAAAAGACCTTAAATTGATAATCGTAGATTATCTCCAGATGATGCGCGGTCACACTAAGAGTGACAACAGACAAGAAGTTGTAGCAGAAATTACCCGGTCTCTTAAGGGAATTGCCAAAGAACTCAATATCGCCTTGTTAGTGGTTTCACAGCTCAGCAGAGCGGTCGAGAGAAGAGAAGATAAAATTCCTCAATTGGCTGATTTAAGAGAATCAGGCGCCATTGAACAAGACTCAGACCTTGTTATGTTTATTTACAGACAGACTTATCACGAGGAAAGAAGTGGTAAAGAAGAGGATATGGCAAAAAACTTCGATGAAACTGTCGCTAAATTAATTATAGCTAAAAACAGAAACGGTCCCACGGGCATAATTAAACTCGCCTTTATTAAACCGTGGACACGATTCGAAAGTTATCTTGAGCAATAAATCCATAATTAGTAAATATGCCCCCTCACCCTTCCCTCTCCCCTCTGGGGAGAGGATTAAGGTGAGGGGTTAAAACTTTGTAGTGATACAGAATCGCACTATTTTCACTATCATAAGGAGTAGAACATTTATGAAGAAGTATCTTTCCCTATCTTTTATCTTCCTTGCCTTATCAACTTTTTGTGCTTTTGGATTTGAAGAAAACAATGGGAAAATGATAATAGCACAATCAGCAGACACTCAAGCAACAGAACGAAAAGACACAAACGAAAAAGAAGGTAACATCGACGATCAAAAACTCTCTAAAGAAGAAGCTGAGGAAATAAGAAGAAAATCGGCAGAAGAAAGTGCAAGAACAGTAGAAAGATTAAGATTCCCTGAAAGCGCCTATGAACTTAGAAGAAAAAGAACTATGCCTCCTCAAAGCATAAATCAAATGCCCGCTGTCGGGAAACCAGAAGTTCAACCTGTGCCATTCCAGTCCGAACCCACGGATTATATGAAACAAAAAGCCCCTAAAAAAATCTCTTCAAAAGGAATCGTGAAAACGATAAATGACGATTATTCCTTACAACTCGACGATAAAAAAATACTAAAATTAGAAAACATTTATTTTAATAACGAGAAGCAAACTGAGATACTCAACTTTATGCGGTCAACTCTTATTGGGAAAAAAGTTACAATTCATCATAGTGTTGAAAGAACAGGTAGTTATTCTTATGAGATGAAAAGAGATAAACAGGGGAAATTCCTTATTCAAGATATTAAAATACAAAAAGAAGACTTAGTAAAAGAATTGATAAATAAACAACTCGCCTCCCCAATAAAAGAATAGATTTTGTAGCGATTTGTTTATAAATTTTCAATAAGTAATATCCAAAATTCTTTTAGATAGGTGAAATGATTCTGTCGGTGTAGACCTATGTGTTTGCCCTTCCCCTCTTGAGAGGGGTCATAGGTGTGTTAAGGGGCGAACACACAGGTTCGCCCCTACAAACCTGAAAGGGTTTCGCAAAAGGTATTAATGAACAGTATTTATTGAAAATCTATTTTGCGTTCTCTGTAAAGGATAAACAATCTCATTTTTCAAAAATCTCAAATCATAACTTTTTTCTAACCCGGAGGCCATTTCATAGCTCGACCCCCTATTATGTGAAGGTGAATATGATAAATCACTTGTCCCGCATCTTTCTGACAGTTAAGAACTAAACGATAACCACTTTCCGCAATCCCCTTTTCTTTCGCAATTTTCTTCGCTAAAAGGAACAGCTCACTTATCAAATCTTTATCCGTTTCAGTTAAGTCATTTACTGTTGGAATATGTTTGACCGGAACTACGAGGATATGAACAGGAGCCTGGGGATTAATGTCTTCGAAAGCATAATAGTTCTCATCGCGATAAACTTGTTTCGATGGGATTTTCCCTTTGAGAATATTACAGAAAATGCACTCCATTTATCAAACCTCCTTTCCATAAATATCATCACTTATAAAGTTTAATAATCTCACATTAACGAGTTCGCCGATTAGTGATTCATTGTAGTCAATTTTGACCCTTATATAATTTGTCGTGAAACCCTGAAGATATGAGTGTGATGAATCTGTCTTACCTTCAATAAGAACACTCATAACTTTATTTATAAAGTTCTCTTTAAATTTCCTTGTCGTAAGCAATGCTCCACTTCTCAATACTGAAGCTCTTTTTTTAATAATTTCTCTTGGTAACTTATCAGCCAAACAATCCGCTGACGTTTTATCTCTCGCGGAAAATGAGAATATGTGAACCCTCCCAAAACCAATCTCTTCGACTGCCGATACACTTCGCTGAAAATCTTCATCCCTTTCTCCAGGAAAACCGACAATAATATCTGTAGTTAGATTTAAACTTGCAACTCTTTTTTTCAAATAAAATGTTCTCTCTCTATACCCCTCATACGAATACCTCCGATTCATCAACTTTAATATCTTATCAGAACCACTCTGTAAAGGAATATGTAGATGTTTGCATAATCTCTCTTCTTTTTCTAATAACTCGATAAGATTACTATCAATATCATCCAACTCAATTGAACTCATCCGTATTCTTGGAATGGATGTATAATTCAAAACTTTCCCAACCAAGCCCGAAAATATCATCCCATCATAACTGTACCGACCAAGTCTTATTCCTGTTAAAACAATCTCTTTAACACCTTTTTCTTCAAGCATCTTAATTTCATTTAACACAGAATCGAATGGACGTGAAACTGGTTTTCCTCTAACTAAGGGAACAACACAATAGGAGCAATTATTATCGCAACCATCCTCAATTTTTATAAATGCCCGTGTGTGCCTGGAAAATTCTCTAATCGGCAAATCCCAGAATTCATCCGGTACTTCACCTGTTACTACAATTGGTTCTTCAATTTTATCTATTTGTTCAATATACTCAACGATATTTTTCTTACCCAAATGACTAAGGATAACAGAGATGCACTTCATATCTTTTAATTCATCAATATTATATTGTGGATAACAACCGACGACGATGATTTTTGAGTCCGGATGTTCCTTATTAATCTTACGGATTAACTGTCGCGCCTTTCTTTCACTCTCAGCCGTAACTGAACAAGTATTAATAATATAAATGTCAGCATTATCATTATCTACAATATCAAATTTAGATGAAACAACCGTCCGCATCATCTGTGTATCATATTGGTTCACCTTGCAACCGAATGTGTAAAATCTGATTTTCTTCATAATAACCAGAAAAGATGATAAAATTTTTTTCTTAAAAGCTATTTGTAATTGAAACGAAAATATTTTCAACTAAAAAGAAAAAACTTTTTTAATCCCTTTTTTCTAAACTTTAAACCTTTAACTTGAAACTTTCAATCACTATTCTTTGATGTTAAATCTTGATTATATCATCGTTAATGATATAAATACTTACCCGAATCCACTTATAATTTTGAGAATTTTCTTTTTAATTGCACTGGTATAATATTCTATTGTTGTCCTTAATTCACTTGGCGGGTGAAAATTCTTATTCACTCCTAAAGGAGTGAAATGTTTATAGAAAAAATGAATAAACTCAGAATTCATCCGCTCCGAAGTGAGCGGAATGTATATGTATGATCCTTTCCATATTGCCCCTTCGGGGCAAAGAAAAAGAAGAAGATATACAATTTATTATTTCTTTATTTTCTATAACCATTATGCTCCTTCGGAGCATTAAAAGATATAGTTCTTCTAATCGCTGGATTCTGGTACTTAACAAAATAAATACAGTAATATAAATGATTGTAACAATGGAGAAAAAATGTGAAGATTACATTTTTAGGAACTGGAACATCGCACGGAATCCCGCAGATAGCCTGCGATTGCCCTATTTGCACCTCGTCAAATCTTAAAAACAACAGGACTCGCTCATCCGTTTACATTGAATCAAGTAATAAATTCATACTAATAGATACCGCACCTGATTTTCGCTTCCAGGCAATAAGAGAAAAAATAAAAAGGGTAGATTGTGTCCTCTACACACATTCTCACGCCGACCATATAAATGGCTTTGATGACATACGTGTCTTTAGTGATTTGCAAAATAAGGCAATTGAATTATATGGCTCGGAAAAAACAATGCGTTCTATCAAGGAAAGATTTGACTACTGTTTTAATCCACCCCAGATAGGAGGAGGAATCCCAAACGTAAATATAAATATTTTAAACAACTCAATTACAATAGGCAATATGGAAATTCAACCGATACCTGCTTTTCACGGAACTCTTGAAATTTATGGTTATCGTATAAACAACTTTGCCTATCTTACTGATTGCAGTTTAATACCTGAGAAGAGTTATGAAAAATTAAAAAATTTGGATGTCCTCGTATTAAACACGCTCAGATACACACCCCATCCAACTCATTTCGCTTTGTCTGAATCAATAAGAGAAGCCAAAAAAATTGGTGCCAAAAGAACCTACTTCGTCCATATGTGCCACCAATTAGAACACGAAGAAGTCAATAACAACCTTCCACCATCAATAGAACTGGCTTATGATGGATTGAAATTAACAATAAATTATTGAAAATACTAAATAAACTAATTAAATATTATTAACAGAATAAAAATTATACATATCAATTTAACCTAACAGGTTAAATTTTACTTGACAATCTTTTTTATTTATTATGAGGTAAGAATGGAAGTCTTAATTAAAAATAATAAATTAAAAGAACTTTATGTAAAAGGAAAAAGTAAGAAATATAAAATACCACAAGAAATTTTAAAAAATTTTTTTATGGGAATACAACAGTTAGAAGCTGCAAACAGCATTTATGATCTATGGAAGACAGCCTCTTTAAATTTTGAAAAACTAAAAGGTTTTGAAAATATGTATTCCATCCGATTAACTAAACAATGGCGATTGGAAATGAAAATTAAGTGGCAGAACGAAGAAAAAACAAAAGGTATCATTGATATTATGGAATTATCAAAACATTATGGAGATTAAATATGGTCAAAGAACTTAAACCATTCTTAAATATTGGTCCGGGGGAATTCATAAAAGAGGAATTAGAAGCAAGAAATTGGAGGCAAGAAGACTTTGCCTATATTATAGGGCGTTCACCAAAAGAAGTAAGCAAATTAGTTAAAAATAAACGTATCACTATTGAAACTGCTAAACTTTTGAGTAAAGCCTTTGGTCAATCTCCTCAATACTGGATTAATCTCGATACAAATTATAGATTAAGGTTATATGATGAAAGTTTAAAAGAAAAAAATACAGCGAAAAAGGCAGATATTTATAAATATCTGCCTATAAGTAAAATGGTGAAAAAGGGATGGATAAAATCTTTTGTATCAGTCGATGAACTAATTGAGGAAGTAAAAAACTTTTGGAATATCAAAAAGATTGATTTCTCCTTTTTGGACAAAGAAGAACTGCCCAATTTCAGAAAATCAGAAGCTTATAACCAATATAACAAATATTACGCCTTAACCTGGTTCAAAATGGCGCAAAAATGTGCAAAAAAATATAGAGTAAACAAATATAGAAAAAATGATCTAATAAATTTTGTCAATTCTCTTTATAAATATACACCTTTACACAATGGTATAGATTTATTTCTTGAAGAATTAAATAAAATGGGTTTAAAATTTTTCGTGTTAAGTCATATCAAAAAAACTTACATTGATGGAGCCTCCTTCTTTGATGGAGAAAATCCTGTAATTGTTTACACTCAAAGGTATGACAGAATAGATAATTTCTGGTTCACTATTGCCCATGAATTAGCTCACATTCTGATAGACCTCAAAAATCCTGATGATTACTTCATTGATAATCTTGACGAAATAAATATGAATACAGAACAAGAAGCAAACAAATTTGCTTCTAAAATAATCAAAGCAAATGAAATATTAAAGTACTTCAAATCTTTTAGAAATTATATTTCTGAATCTCGCGTTATAAATTGTGCCAAAGAACTGAATATTAGTCAAGCAATAGTAGTTGGTGTACTACAACATTTTGATAAACTACCAAGAAGACATCTAAATAAATTTAAAATACAAGTTTCAAAATTAATACCAGAAAAATACTACATTGAAAAACATACCTGTTTATCACAAGTGATTTGTTGAATAACTTTTTCATATAAAATGACAAGCAAATATTAACTCTACTAAAAAAGAATATTGATTTAGTGTTCTTATAATAAACCAACTAAATATTCTATCAATTAACCCAAGGTGATTATAGACCCTCAATTTATCTCTTGACATACAACATTAGAGTGAGATAAATTTATCAAAATGTTTAGTTTGAAGGTGGGCTAAAAACTAAACGAAGAGGGGTGGAGTTTATGTTAGAGACTTATCAAAAAAGAAAATCTGACCTTTTTTTAGTCTCCAATAAAATCCGCGATTTTGCCATTAAACGAAATGATAAAGAAGCAAAAACTATTATCGAACATTCAATGGACAAAATCCAGAAAAATCAGTTTAATCTCGTTACTCTCGGTCAGTTAAAGCGCGGTAAATCAACCTTTATTAATAGTATTCTCGGGAAACCAATTTGCTATACTGATATTCTGCCAACAAGCTCTTCTATTGTGGAGATAAAGGATTCTCCTAATGGAGACGAAGCTATCATTCACTTCAATGATAATACGACAAAGAAAATTCCAATGGCTGAACTTCATGCTTATACAACTGCGCAATTTAATCCCAACAATGAGAAAAGAGTTTCGAAAGCCGAGGTCTACGTCCAGTCTGAATATCTGACGGGTGGGATGACTCTCGTTGATACACCAGGCGAAGGCTCCATCAATGAAACCCATAATGCCATTGCCTATGATTATTTGCCCAAAGCTGATGCTGCTATCTTCTTGATCACATCTGATTTACCGATCAGTAGTGCGGAATATAAATTCTTACAGGAAATAAAAAAATACATCCACAAGATTTTCTTCCTCCTTAATAAATCAGATACGATTAATAATACCGATTTGTA
>Ga0315289_10014484_pt1 | contig 11008 bp, 11 predicted proteins | sample YL17G11_40_MG_FD_203452 | JGI IMG/M metagenome (GOLD analysis project Ga0315289, IMG submission 203452) | Sediment microbial communities from Yellowstone Lake, YNP, Wyoming, USA - YL17G11_40 | ecosystem: Environmental > Aquatic > Freshwater > Lake > Sediment | place: USA: Wyoming | collected...
TCAACTGTAGTATTTTTAAGCCCATACGACATGCCAAGCTGATATACTGCTTCCTTATTAAAGTGGGCCAAACTTTTAAGCTGTTCTAGTAGATTTTTAGTGCTTTTCATAAATATGACATAATTGTATCATAGCTGAAACAATATGTCAAGTTGCTTAGTTAGTATTGCCTAATATTAGCCAATTTCTATAAATTACTCTAAATAATCTGGGAGTAAGTATCCCCTACTTTTCTAAAAAGGCTCGTTTATTTTTAATTCTTCGCAAAACTTAGCGATTTTATTTTGCAAATCAATTTCTTCTTTATTAAACTTTTTCAAATCTTTGGCCACCGCATCAATATCAATAACTGCTTCCTCTTCAAATGTATCAACATAACGAGGAATATTAAGATTAAATTCATTTTCTTTAATTTCGTCCAAACTTGCCAGGTGAGAGTATTTATCAATTTCCTTGCGTTCTTTGTAGGTCTCAAAAATCTTTTTAATATTTTCATCGGTAAGCCTGTTTTGATTCCCTACTTTTTCAAATCCTTTTGACGCATCAATAAATAAAATGTCTTCATCATCCTTGCGGCATTTTTTAAAAACCAAAACCGTTGCAGGAATACCGGTTCCATAAAAAAGATTTGAAGGCAAGCCGATTACTGTATCAAGGTAATTTTGTTTTTCAATAATATATTTTCTAATTTGCCCTTCTGCGCCTGATCTAAATAAAGCGCCATGAGGTAATACAACCGCCATAATTCCATTATCAGCCAAATGATAAATCATGTGGGTCACAAAAGCATAATCAGCCGCGCTTTTTGGCGCTAGTCTACCATATTGTGAAAATCGATCATCATGCGCCAGTTGCGGATCGCTATCACCTTTCCATTTAGCAGAAAAAGGCGGATTGGCTACAATTGCCTCTGCTTTAAGATCTGCGTGCATATCTTCTTTTAAAGTATCGCCCTGAAGAATTTTAAATTTATCAAAATGTACTCCATGTAAAATCATATTCATGCGCGCCAGGTTATATGTGGTTGGATTAAGTTCTTGTCCATAATAACTTCCGACTTCCGTATAATCACCAATGCGTAACAATAATGAACCTGAACCACAAGTTGGGTCATAGACTGATTTCACGCGCTTTTTGTCTTGGGATACAATCTGAGCTAAAAGTCGCGACACTTGAGCGGGTGTATAAAATTCCCCACCTTTTTTACCAGCACCGGCAGCGAATTCACCGATTAGATATTCATAGGCGTCTCCAAGCAAATCGCTTTTTGAATCTTCAAGCTTGAAATCTATACCGCTTAAGAGTACCAAGACTTCAACAACAACTTCATTTTTTTGATTTTCGCGAGAACCGAGTTTTGTAGAAGTTAAATCAACATCATCAAAGAGGCCTTTAAAATCATCTTCGCTGGCAGTGCCCATTGAAGTTTGTTCAATCGTATTAAGAACTTTTTTAAGATCTTCCAGAATAAAATTAGTTTCACCTTTTATTTCGCCCATCCCTTTTTTAACAAGATAAGAAAAGAGTTCAGTCGGCTTTAAAAAGTAGCCAAGATGTCCAATACAGGCTTTTTTAATTTCTACTAAGGCGACCTTACCATCTGTTGTTTTTTCTTTTATTTCATCAAATTTAAATCCTTCGCGAGTAAGTAGTTTTTCATTAACATAGCGCTCGAGTTTTTCAGAAAGGTATTTATAAAAAAATAAAACCGAGAATATAGTTTTTATATTCATCGGCATTCATTTTACCGCGTAGCGCATTTGCCACGCCCCAAAGTTGCCGTTCTAAAGTCTTTTTTTGTTCATCGGTCATGTTTTTTATTTAAAATTTATTTCAAAAGGGGTTGGTTGATTAGTTTATTGGTAGATTGGTTTATTGGTAAGTGGAGCGCGATTTTTTTGCCCTTCTACGCTCCTACGGAGCTACGAAGGGCTGGCGCAAAAAAATCGCGCAAGATATTATTTCTCCTTAGCCGCCTCAATCTTTGCCCTATCCACCATAAATTTAACAGCTTTATTCATATTAATTACTTCGTCTTAAAACTCTGCTTATTAGCTTCCTGAAGAATTCTAAGTGTCGCCTGCACCGAAAGATTATCGCTCGGAAAAAGTATTAATTTATCGCCCAATTGATTTAGCAAGGGACTCAAAAATTCATCAGCCCATGACGGTGATAATGTTAATACGCCGGAAAAATCTATTTCTAACTCTTCATCTTTAGCCAACTCGCGCAAAGTTGGCTGAAATGCTTTAAAAGCCTCACTGCCTAATTCCCGCGATATTAATGTTTTACCGAATTTTTCTAATTGTAATTTCATATAATTCTATTTATTATAAATGGATTAAAACTCTATTTTTGCTAAACATCCTCTTACGAGATGCTGACCGCGCGTAACGCGAAATACTTTTTCAGCTCCTTGCATGCGCACCTCAGCATCACCACTTATAAAAAACAAGTCGATCGGCTGCTCCATGACCACCTCGCGTACAAGCTTAAGCCCATTACCGCGCTTTTCCGGTGCGCGCCCGGAAATAAATTCGGTAAAAGCAACTTCCACCGCCGCCACATGACTCGGAAGCTCCGGCCGAACCTGGCGTAAGGTTTCCAGAATACCTAAACCCCGATCAGCCAGTACAATGATTCGTTTTTCTAAATCGTAGCCAAAAAAAATTCCAGCTGTATCCGGCCACTTTCCCAGGTTATGAGCAAAAGAATTATCACCTATTTCTCCGGCAATTAAGACGATCAGAGAATACAATTTTTCAAACCCGGGCTTTTGCATAAGAGCAGATTCCATTTTTGACAGTCTAGCATTGAAAATAGAGCTTGTTTGACAATAAAAAGTGCCCGGAAATTCAACGCCGTCTGCTATCCATTCGAAAGCAAACTTCAATAAATCGCTGGCAAAAATCTCCAAATCCTTTTCACGGTAATAGCGATGCGTGCCACCCTCTTTTTTGATTGCGATTAATTTACCGCTTTCATCCCAACGGCGAAGTGTATTTAAGGAAACCTTGAGATATTCAGCAGCTTGGCCAATTGTAAGTAGTTTTTCTTCCATATTAATATATTATCATATTATTCAAATCTACACAACAACCACGCAAATCTACCCAAAAATATAAAAATCTACTCATTCGATGCTTATAAATATACATTTTAAGACTAAGAGTCGTGAAAAGGTGCTAAAAAAACGGCTATTTTCACGATTTTGTCAACATAACCGTGAAAAATTGATAAATATTGCCCCATATTCACGGTTTTGACATAAATACAATGCTATTTTAGGTCGGAAAATAATTGTCAACCAAAACTGGATTAATTGTCAAGTAATTGTCAAGTACCTCCTAAAATCTTATTTTTTATTTAATTTTAGCCCAATATCACCTTCTCAAGTGCTTTTAAAATTTCTACCATCGCAAGTGTATCCAACTCACAGTATTTCAATAAATCATTATAAATCTGACCTTTTTCCCCTTCGGCTTGGCTCAGGGCATGCTTATCGACTAGGTTCGGGCTGATAGGCTCAATCATCTCACGCCAGGAATCAGAGGCTGTACCGCCTTCATGGATATTTAATTTTTGATAAGACAATTTGGGCACTAAAACCGGTAAAACCTTTTTTAAAGAAGCAGAACCCTGAAAATCTTTGTGCACATAATAACCATTTCTAAAAATCATCATCAAATCATACATACGCTTATTAACTGACTGAAAAAACTTTTTATACTTGGGATAACGTTTTCCCATCTCCTCATTACACCCCATCTCAAAACTGGCATTCCAGGCAATGACATTGCCTTTACTTTTAATTATCTTGCTTAAAGCTTTAGCCAAATCAAGAGCCGGATCAGCATATTTATCAGCTAAAAATTCATAGTGCTGTAATTTGGCTTTGGGTTTGGGTAAAACATGCACAGAATACTGAAACGGCATGTTTTGGTAAGGATGATAGCCGTCAAAAAGCGGCACAGCCGCGCTAAAACCATAGGTTTCATAATCCAGGAAATATAAAGGATATTGCAATTTAGCCAGATCTTTTTTTATTTCCTCTTTTTCAAGATGAACAATATTATGTTTAACTGCCTGATGATGCAAAATGGCGCGCTGGCTTTTTAAAAATCCTTCGGGAATATCTTTAATGCTAATAATCCCCTCGTCTAATAAGTGCTCTAATTTTTCTTCACTCAAACGTCCAGCCAGATTATAAATAGAATTAGCAGGCACATCTTTCCAGCAATAATCAGTAAACATACATTCATAAGGATCAGAGCATTGTTTGAGAATCCGAATCTGCGGTTCTTGGGCTTTTTGCAAAACTAAAAGCGCCTCTTTGATCTGCTTGCGCGTTTCTTTGACTAAATCATCCACTTCTTGAGTAATTTCCGCAATAGTTAAAAATTTCTCTGGCTTAATCTCGCCTTTTTTAACAAAAGCCTTATTAACATGAATAATAAAAAGCTTGCCTAATTTCAGGCCATTGGTTTCCAGGCAGACTTTTTGAAAAGCCAGATCAGCAATATATAAATCTTTGACGCTAACTGAACCCTTGATTTCATAAATATCCCAGCAATCCTTTTTAGGATTGTATTTAATAATATCAGCCCGAGAAAAAAGCTCTCGGCCGCTGATCGTGGGCTGGAAAATAACCAAGGTTTTTTTACTGATTAAATCTTTGGATTTACTAATCGCGGTTTTAAAATCTTCATCATAAGCATCCTGGCCATTGGGAAATAATTTATAAGCATAATCTTCCACTTTAAAACCTTCACCAAAAATCTGGGCAAAGCGTTCCTCATATTCTGGCGGAATCAAATCCTTGCGGTTTTTGTACAGCCACAAGTATTTATAACACTGTAAATATCTGATAAAGTCGGATTTGGTTAACATATGACTTTGGAGACGCGATTTGGGCCCGGTTTATCAGATATTTACCTTAAGGCTTGCCCTCCATAGCTCTGCAGGAGCGAAGGAGAGCCCAAATCGCGCAGATTATCTTATTTACTTAAAAAATTCATTATCAACTTAATCAAAACCTCTTTTTGCTTGGGATCGCTTTCTGCAATCAGCAAGGCCAAAGCCACCAAGGCATTGTCATTAAACTTGCGCTCACCTTTTTTATCCAGCAAATAATTATTTCTGCTTAAAAACACAATAAACAAAAACGAGCCAATGCGCTTATTGCCATCGCTAAAAGGATGATCCTTGATTATAAAGTAAAATAAATGGGCTGCTTTGGCTTCAATTGAAGCATATAATTCTTTATTGCTAAAAGTTTGATAGATATTACCGATAATTCCGGCCAGGGTTTCCCCTCTTTCTTGGCCAAAAAGACCAGAGGCCTGCTTTTTTACCAGTAAATTATTCTTTAAATCAGAAATTGCTTCAATAGCTTCATTATACTGCAATTTATATTTAGGTTTGCCTTGTTTAATTGGTAAAGACAATTTTTCTTCATCGTATTTTTGTAAAAGCAACCAGGATTGGGCATATTTGGTTATAACTTCCAATAAACCCTTAGCTTCAGCACCTTTTAACTTTTTGGTTTCTAAAGCAGACTTAATCATGGCCACAGCTTGTTCAAATTCAGCCAGGCCTTTTTCCTGCAGGCGTTTTTGGTTAATGGTATAACCTTTCAAAATATGATCTTTCAGGACTTTTGTAGCCCAAATACGAAACTGCGTTGCCCTTTTAGAGTTAACGCGATAACCAATACTTATAATCGCATCCAAATTATAAAACTGCGTTTTGTAAACTTTACCGTCAGCGGCAGTATGTTCCAAAATGGAACTAACTGATTTAGGGATTAATTCACCTGATTTAAAAATATTTTTTAAATGTTTGGTTATCGCTGGTCTTTGTGTACCAAAAAGCAAGGCAATTTTTGACTGAGTCAGCCAAACTGATTCTTTTTCCAAAGCAACCTCAAGCCTAGGCCCGCCTGTTTTGGGCTGGTAAATAATGATCTCGCCTTTATTGAATTGTTTCTTATTTTGTTTCATCAAGATATCTTCATTTTATTCTTTTTACAGCCAAAAATCAAGCCAAAAACCTCTGGGGCTTGACTTTTTTTATTTGATATGATAGAATAAAAAATCGGCTATATTATTAGTCTTTTATAAAACAAAGGAGGTAAAAGCATGGAAGGTAATGGAATTTTTGCAGACACGTTTTTGGAAGAGGTTGGGGAACTGGTGACCCAAAAGCGGTTTGACAGCCTGGAACTCGATCCTGTAGAAGAAGGCGAAGAGGTCGTCGGCGAAATGACTGACCTGGAAAAGGCAGTGTTTGCCTTGTTCGAAATCAAGAAAAAGGAAATCGTAGAAACTTGCAAGGCCTGCGACGACACCGCCGAAGACCGCGCCAGCGCCAAGTGCATCAGAGTCACCATGCTCAAAGGGCATTTGGAAATCCTCAAAAAACTCAGCTGGAAGTTGGTCGAAGACCGACTCAATCTGCAGAGGGTCAGCCTGGGTGTCCGGAAAGATTACAAGATTGTCAAAATCCCCGAGGAAAAAGTGTCCGGCCTTCACCTTCCGGGCGGAGTGGGCATTCAGATACTGGGAATGGGTCGGCGCGGTTAATTACTAGCATACTTAAACCTAAATGGGCAGAAGCAATTCTGCCCTCTTTTTTTTAAAACAAAAAACACCCTTATAAAAAAAGTGTTTTTGTCGCCAAGTTTTAAGCGAGCTTTACATTGATGGCGCGCGGACCTCTGTCAGAATCTTCTGTGTCAAAGGTTACAGCATCACCTTCTTTCAGGTCGCTGTAGCTAACGCCTTGTAAAGCAGATGAATGAAAGAAAAGGTCTTTCTCTGGACTATCATCAGCAGTGATGAAACCAAAGCCCTTGTCTGTCAGTCTTTTGATTTTGCCTGTCATAAAAAGTTTAAAAAAAATGAATTAATCTGCAAAATTTAGCCTTTTTTGCAGAAATTCGACTTATTTCTACTTAATAAAGGTTAATTTACATATTTATATGATAGCATGTTTGCGAATCTAAGTCAATGCTCGGCTAAAAAAATCACCCCGCGTAGCGGGATGATTTTTGGGGATGAACACTTTTTCCTAATTATTTTATTGATTAGGAGGCTGGGGTAAATTAGTTGGCGGTGTAGGATTAGCTGGCTGCTGCGGCCTAATCTGGATTGTCTGGGCTGTGATACTGCCATCAGCATTGGTTGTGCCAGTGACCATCAGATTTTCACCAGTAGTCAAATCAGCGATTGCTCCAGTAGCAGATTTTGTAATCTGGGTAGAATCAGAAAAGAAAATAATTTTTGAGCCGCCATCAGACAATTTAAGAGTTACGCTTTTATCATCTTGGGCAATGATTGCGCCATTGACAAAATTGCTGCCATTGCCTGGCCGGCCATTGCGATTAAGACCTTGGCCGCCAAAAGCTTGCCTGCGCTGCTCTTGCGCGGCATTGGCTTGGTTTTTTTCAAATTGCATACCGCCATAAAATGCGCCAGCGCCGATTAGAATCGCAATGACAATAAAAACAATAATTGTTTGATTTTTTTTTCCGCCAGAGGCGGATCCGCCTTTGGCGGACATAGACTCATTCAACATAAAATTGAAATATTTAATATTTAAGTATTATTAACTTATTTATTCATAACGCAATGCTTCAATTGGGTTCAAACTGCTCGCTCGGCGCGCTGGGTAATAACCAAAAATAATGCCAATGGCAGCAGAAACGCCAAAACCTAAAATAATGGAAAACAAGGAAATTTTAGTGGCAATGCCTCCAAAATGCGAAACCCCATACGAGGCTAGCCAGCCAAAAAATATTCCTACAATGCCGCCAATTAAAGTTAAAGTAATGGCTTCGCTTAAAAACTGAAAATTAATATCTCCTTTTTTAGCGCCAATGGCTTTACGCAAACCAATTTCCTTGGTTCTTTCAGTCACAGTGGTGAGCATCATATTCATAATGCCAATACCGCCCACAATTAAAGAAATGCCAGCAATTGAACCCAGCAATAAAGTAAGGGTGTCGGTTATAGAAGAAGCACTGGCAATAATATCAGCCTGATTCATGGTGCTAAAATCTGCCAATTGGGGATTAGTAATATTATGGCGCTGCAAAAGTAAATCGGTAATTTGCTGCTGCATGGTGGCCATGGCGCTTTGATCCGCGGCCTGCACGCTAATGGTCGTGACATAATCATTGCCAGCTAAAAACTGCTGGGCAGTAGTTAAAGGCACAAAAATTATATCATCCTGATTATTAAAACCGCTGCCGCCTTTAGCTTGGGTCACGCCAATAATTTTAAAATCAATTTTTTTAATGCGGATTGACTGGCCGACTGGATCTGTGTTTTCTCCAAAAAGATCATCGCGGACTGTCGGCCCTAGGACTGCCACCCTGGCTAAACTTTTGACATTTTGGTCAGAGATAAAAGTGCCGCTACTAATTGCCACATTGCGGACCGCTGGATAAGCAGCTGTGGTGCCCACAACTGAAGTATTAGTGTTGGTGCCTTTGGCCGTGACTTGATAACGGCTGGAAAGTTCTGGGGCCACAGCCGCAGCCAAAGTAATTTCCTGGCTAATGGCATCAGCATCCGCCTGTTTTAATGATTGAGCCGAACCTCGGCCTTGGCTGACTTGAACCCCAGGCCCGCGCTGCTGGCCAGGCGTGACTAAAACCAAATTAGAACCCAAGGCCTGAATATTCGACTCAATTGACCCTTGCGCACCCTGGCCAATGGAAACCATGGCAATGACAGAACCAATGCCAATCACAATTCCAAGTATGGTCAAGCCAGAACGGGCCTTATTAGAGATTAAAGCTAAATATGTTTCGCTAAATAAATCAGAGGTTTTCATAATTGGCTAGGATTAATAATTCGCTTATGACCATTTTTAGTATCAGCCACGATTTCACCATCGCGAATCCGGATAATGCGGTCAGCATGTTCTGCCACGTTAAGTTCATGAGTGATAAGGATAATGGTATGATTTTTCATTTTATTTAATTTTTGAAAAGTGTCCAGCACAATTTCACCAGTTTTAGTATCCAAGTTGCCAGTTGGCTCATCAGCCAAAATTAATGACGGATTATTAACCAAGGCACGGGCAATAGCCACGCGCTGCATTTGGCCGCCAGAGAGCTGATTGGAAAGGTGATAAAAATGCGATTCTTCCAGCCCAACATCTTTTAAAACAATTTTAGCTCGGTTCTCCCTCTCTTTTTTCAGCACATTAGCATAAACCAAAGGCAACATCACATTGCGCAAAACAGTGGCTCGCGGCAGTAAATTAAATGACTGAAAAACAAAACCAATTTTATTTTTTCTAATGTCAGCCAATTCATCGTCAGAAAGAGTGGAAACATCCTTGCCATCAAATAGATATTGGCCGCTACTTGGCGTGTCTAAAGCGCCGAGAATATGCATCAAGGTTGATTTACCTGAACCAGAAGGGCCCATGATAGCCACAAATTCTCCGTCTTTGATTGTAAATGACAAACCCTTTAAAACCAAAGTTTCAGTTGCACCGCTTAGATATTTTTTAGTTATATTTTTACATTCAATCATATTAATTTCCTCTAAATCCTCCGCCGCCAATCCCAGGGATTCTTAGAGCAGAATTTTGTGACTGCGTACTTGAACTCGTGGCCTTAGCCGTAATGGTTTGGGTAATAATCTGATCGCCTTCTTTAAGACCGTCAGTTACTTCGGTCTGGGAATCATTAGCTAGACCAATCTGAATTGGCACTTGGCGTAAAGGATTTTTTAAAGTAATTCCGCTTTTATCGTCTAGAGCGCTGGCTGGGATTACTTCATCAGGCATTTCTACATAGCTGGTTGTGCCCAAAGATTTTATGGCAGAATTTGGCAAAAGAAGAACATCTGGTTTGGAATTGGTAATGATAGCAGCAGCAACGCTCATCCCTGGCTTGACTCTGTCGTCTTGGGTGTCAAAAATAATTTTCACATTATAAGTCACGACTCCTTGCGATACTGTGCCCAAAGTATCTATTTCTGCCACTTCGCCAGTAAGGCTTAAATCAGATACAGCGTCAAAAGTCAGAGTCGCTTTCTGGCCGACTTTGATCTTGGCCACATCAACTTCGTTTAAAGCAATTTCTGCGGTCTGCTGTTTGGTAATGAGCGTGGCTAAAGTTGCGCCTGAAGAAATTGAATCACCCTTTTTGACGTCAAGGACTGCAATAACCCCGTCAAAGGGAGCACGGCTGGTATAATCAGCCAGTTTTTCACTGGCATCCCAAAGCGCATTTTGCCTTTGCTGGACAGTGAGTTCCTGGGATTTAAGATCCAGAGGATCTGTGCCTGCATTCAGTTCATTAAGTGACTCTGTTTTTTCCGCAATAGAGCGATCAGAGCTCACAATAGTATTTTTATCGGTTTGAATAGAATTTTTGATAGATAAAAGATTAAGTAAATGAGTATTTGTTTTGCTAGTATAGGTATTAAGAGTTGATAATTGAGTGTCAGCATAGCTGGCTGGCCTTTGATTGTGGCGGGCTAAGGCATCTTCGTAAAATTGAATATAATTGTTAATGCTTTTTATGGCTTCAGCCATATCCTTGGTCGTATTATAAGTTTGCTCAATCATTGCTTCTATCACATTTCTTTCTGAAAGCCGGCTGGTTGATTTATAATCACTAAAATTCTGATCATAGTCAGCCCGCGCTTTTTGGTAAGCCTTTAAAGTAATATCCTTATATTCATAAATTTTGGCTTCATCAAAAGGCACAGCATTGGCATAATAATCTAAATTCCATTGCGCGCTGCCGCCTAATTCAGTGCCAAAAAGAATATCATTTAAGCCAGTAATAATATTGGGCAAATCAAGAAAAGCATTGGCTACTGTATTAAAACCATCATCATAGGCTTTTTGTAAATCATCTTCGGCTTTTTGCCTGGCTTCCTGGGCTGAAGCCAAAGCATTTTCAGCTTGTAAAATTGAGAGCTCGTCAGCTGGCTTTTTTAATTTTTCCAAAGCCAGCTTAGCGCTAGTTAAATTAGCT